>Ga0134124_10001129_pt1 | contig 21397 bp, 23 predicted proteins | sample KB304_FD_96880 | JGI IMG/M metagenome (GOLD analysis project Ga0134124, IMG submission 96880) | Terrestrial soil microbial communities without Nitrogen fertilizer from Kellogg Biological Station, Michigan, USA - KB3-0-4 | ecosystem: Environmental > Terrestrial > Soil > Unclassified ... | reverse complement strand
TTCCCCCAGAACACCGCTTCCATGGGCATCATCGACCATCAGCAGCGCCCCGAACCTGTGCTTTAGCCGGGCCAGCTCCGCCAGCGGGGCGATATCGCCATCCATGCTGAAGACTCCGTCGCTAACGATCAGACTACGCCCCCTTGCATGTTTTTCCATTAGAGCGGCCAGAGAGATGAAATCGTTATGCGGATAGCGCACCAGACGGGCTCCGGAGAGCAGGATGCCGTCGACGATGCTGGCATGATTGAGCCGGTCGGAAAACACGACATCCCCACGGCCGACCAGAGCCGGAATGATGCCGGTATTTGCGGCATGCCCGCTGTTGAATAGCAGCGCCGCTTCCCGCTTTTTAAAGGAAGCGACGGCGTTCTCCAGCCGTTCGTGCAGTTCCATGGTCCCGGACACCAGCCGGGATGCGCCGCTCGATGTCCCATACTTTTCGATTGCCGCAATCGAGGCGGCCGCCAGAACTGGGTGATCGGCCAAACCCAGATAATTATTGGAGCAGAGCAGCAGCACGTCGTGCCCGTCACACATAACGTGCGCCCCCTGCCGACCGCCGATCAGCCTGGTGTTCCGCAGCAGGCCCCGGCTCCTGATCGCTTCGAGTTCGCTCCGAATCGTTCTTTGCATTGCAGTCCTTCTTGGTGGTCAACCGGATCATGACTTCCGGTTGACAATGGGTTGAAAAAAAATTCTGCCTTAGGTTACAGACTAGAGGTAGGCGGTCAGCCCGGCAGCACCAAGCTGTTCAACCACCTTCTTTACATCCTGGCAGCGCTCACGGTCGCAAACCAGAATCGCATCCGGAGTGGTTACGATCACGATGTTATGAACACCGACCGTAGCAACCATCTTCCCGTCGGCATAAATCAGGCAGTCGGAGGAATCAACCGCAACAAGACCTGCGGCATTGACACAAACCGTTCCCTCCTTGTCCGGCTCGATCACCTCCGGCAGAGCGCTCCAGCTCCCGACATCGCTCCACCCCATCTCGACCGGCAACATCAGGACATTCTTTGATTTTTCCATTACTGCATAATCGATCGAGATATTGGGAACCTCCTGGTAGATCTCACGAATCTGTTTTTCCAGGTCAGACAGTTCCCATACATCGTTATTGAAGGATATCCGTTTCAAGGCGTTGTGCAGAACCGGGATGTTATTTTCAAGCTCCTTCAAAATCGTATCGGCTTGCCACACAAACATGCCGCTGTTCCAGAAAAAGTTACCCTCATCCAGATAGCGAAGCGCCTCCTCAAACGGTGGTTTTTCGACAAAACGTTTAACCGGAAAAGGACCTGCACCCCGCAGATCCATGTCAGCCTCAATGTACCCGTAGCCTGTTTCCGGCCGGGACGGCAGAATACCCAGGGTAACCAGGTAACCTTTTCGAGCTGCCTCGGCTCCGGCCAGCAGCGTATCACACAGCGCCGCCTCGTCTTTTATGAAGTGGTCTGCAGGCAGGACCGCCATGACGCCGGACGGATCATGCATCGCTATAATAGCGGCAGCCAGACCGATGGCCGGGGCGGTATTGCGGCCGACAGGCTCAGAGATGACGTCGATCGGCACCGAGTCGTACATCTGCATCTGATGCTTGGTTTCAAAGGCCTGAAGGTGGTTTGTAATAATCAGAATCCGTTTAGGATTAAGAGGCAGGACCCGCTCAACCGTTCTCTGCAGCATGCTCCGATCGCCGGTGATCGAAATCAGCTGTTTGGGACGGGCAGCCCGTGAAAGCGGCCAGAATCTGGTTCCTGACCCTCCGGCCAGTATGACGATGTACATGGCTGAACTCCCGTTATTTGTACTGAATTCGATCAATAAAATCCGCAATTTCGCGTCCAAGCAGACTGATCGATTCGGTAGTATCGAGGACATCCCACAGTGTCTGGCGGAAGTAAGCTACCTCCTGACCGCTGGCACCGTCGCGCAAACTGACTACAAGCGAGATTTTGAAACGGCCGAGACGTTTGAATTTTCCGGTCAGCAGCAGCGTCGACTCATCCGCTTTCCCGTCACGGGAAATATTCTTATAAGTGCGGTGAGACTTGACATAACGTTCGATATGCTCGGACAGCTCCGCCGGGAGCTTCTCATAGCGGAGATCGCTCTGACTCATTCCGGAATCGGGAGCATTCGAATACAATTCCCGTTTGAGTTCGCAATCCTTGATCACCAGTGACGTGTAGCTGTACATGGGTTTGGGATTGGTAACGACTTCCTCTTCGACAATTGTCGTGGACGTTGCAGCACATCCGGCAGAGAGAAGCAGCAGGCATGCAGAGCACAGCGCCAGCAGCGCATGTCGGAATGAGAAGTTACTATTTGGCATCAGGCCCTTCACAGCGGTTATAGTCATCATCAAAGCGCACGATATCGTCTTCACCCAGATATTCGCCACTCTGGACCTCAATTATCACAAGCGGAATCCTGCCCGGATTTTCGAGGCGATGGTTCTGGCCGATAGGAATAAAGGTCGACTCATTGACATTAACAACCTGTTGACTGTCACCGCAGGTAACAAGGGCGGTGCCGGACACCACGATCCAGTGTTCGCTACGGTGATGGTGTTTCTGAAGTGAGAGGCGCTCACCGGGGAGGACTTCGATACGCTTTATCTTGTAATTCGTGTTCTCATCGAGAACGGTAAAAGTGCCCCAAGGACGTTCACCACGTTCCATCGTTGATCCTTTCATAATGATTTTGCAGTGCGAAGCTTCAGATATTCCCGCAGTGCATTACGCCATGCCTGCGGCTGAAACCCGGTGACGCCGGTCAATTTACTGCACTCCAGAGTCGAATAGAGCGGCCTCCTGGCCGGGCGGTTCAACTCGGTGGTTGTCATCGGCCGGACCTTGACGTTTAAACCGGCTTCCTCAAAGATCGCCCTGGCAAACTCGTTCCACGAGCAATATTCCGCATTGGCCGCATGATAGATTCCCCGGCAACCGCTGTCAATCAGCGCAATTATAGCCCTTGCCAGATCCACGGTCCAGGTTGGCGAACCGATCTGATCATCGACAACGGCCAACTCATCCTTTTCAGTTCCCAGGCGCAGCATTGTTTCGACAAAATTCTTGCCGTGCAGGCCGTACAGCCACTGAGTCCGCACGATCAGATGCTCCGGACAGAATGCGGCGTTCATTTCACCCGCCAGCTTGGATTCACCGTAGGCGCTGAGCGGGCACGGGGCATCATCTTCAACATACGGCGTACCCTTGCCGCCGTCAAAAACGTAATCGGTGCTGATCTGCACCAGGAGCGCCCCGATATCCCGGCAGGCCATCGCCAGGTACCCCACACCTTCACCATTAACCGCCATTGCCGTCTCGATGTTGCTTTCACAGCCGTCAACATCGGTATAGGCCGCACAATTGATAACCACTTCGGGTTTCAGGTCTCCGATTACCTTTAAAACGGATTCGGGCGACGTTATGTCGATATCGGCGATATCAACACCCCGTCCCCGGTCGCCCAGGAGCGCCAGCAGATCGCTTCCCAGCATACCGTTTGCACCTACCACCAGGATCAAGCGGCACCTCCGCCATACTGATTCTGACAATATTCCCGGTACGCTCCGGAAGTAACCTCTGCCACCCATTCCTGATTGGCCAGATACCAGTCGATCGTCTCGGCGATCCCCTGTTCGAAGGTATAGGCCGGACTCCAGCCGAGGTCTTCCTTGAGGCGCGATGCATCGATGGCATAGCGCCGGTCATGGCCGGGACGATCCTTGACAAACGTTATCAACGAGCGGTTCTCCCCGCTTGCCCGTCCTAGTCGCTCATCCAGCAGGTCACAGACCAGATTGACGATATCGATATTTTTCCATTCGTTGTTGCCGCCGATATTATAGATCGAGCCGGGTTGCGCCTTTTTCAGCACGGTCTCGACCGCCACGGCGTGATCGCGCACATGCAGCCAGTCGCGAACATTCAATCCGTCACCGTAGACCGGCAACGGCTTTTTATTGATGATATTGTGGATCAGGAGCGGGATCAGCTTCTCCGGAAAATGGTAGGGGCCGTAATTATTGGAGCAGCGGGTATTCAGGGTCGGCATTCCGAACGTCTCATGATATGCCCGCACCAGCAGGTCGGCCCCGGCCTTGCTGGCCGAATAGGGGGAATTGGCGGCCAGCGGCGTTTCTTCGGTAAAGTAGCCGGTGTCACCCAGGCTGCCGTAGACTTCATCCGTTGATATCTGAAGGAAACGGAAATCCGGGACGGCACCGGACTGCCAATGTTTGCGGCTCTCTTCAAGCAGAATCTGCGTACCGAGAACATTCGTACGGACAAATATTTCCGGACCGGTGATTGAACGATCGACATGGGATTCGGCGGCGAAATGCACCACCGCGTCGATCCGTTGCTCGCCAAGCAGCCGGGCTACCAGGGGAGCATCGCCGATATCTCCCTTGATGAAGCGGTAGTTCGGATTCCCTTCAAGTGCGGTCAGGTTCTTGAGGTTGCCGGCGTAGGTAAGACAATCCAGATTGGTAACCATGCATCCCGGATTGCCGGCGATGAATGAATGAATGAAATTGGAGCCGATAAAACCGGCACCTCCGGTAACAAGAAGAGATGTAGGAGAAAATGTCATGGCAGCAGATGTCCTTTTTGTGGTGTCGATACTCAAGCTGTTTTCTTTTTTCAGCCGTTCTGGTATGGTTACTACAGTATGCATACTGACTTCTCCTGCAGGAGGAAATCGCCATGACTACCAAGCCAACATGCCGCTGCGGAGCCGATCACCATGGACATCTCTGTATGTTGAGAAGTAACGGGCTGCTTGATGAAATCGCAAAAATAACCAGAGATCCGAAATTCTATTGCTTCACCTGCGGCGGAGAGGCCAAGTGTGCGGAAAACCTGTGCGAACCGGCCCCGATAGAGCCGCCCTGAGCTTCATTCATACCCAACGGGCCGGAGTATCCGCGGCATGGATCGGCCGCCCGCGTCATCGTCATCCCTCCAGCGCAGCGTCCCTGGAATCCTCCAGCATCGCCTCAAGCTCGACGATCTGGGCATCGGTGATATCGAGTATCTCCGCTTCCTGCGTACTGATCAACACAAGATCAGGCTCATGTTTCAGGCCAAGTCCGATCCGGTGGCAGGTCATGTTGACAAACCGGACAATTGCCAGCATCTTGTTGACGGTGTCCCATTTTTCAGCATGGTGATCGCGAACCACTTCGCAGTACATTACCGGAAAATTCCAATGCTGCATAATCCGAAATCCCTGTTCGACATGCATTACTTCAAAGATTTCCAGAATCAGCTCATCGTCAAAGAGTGAATTGATCACACCTGCTGCCACCAGTTTCTCAATTGATTTCAACAGATATAGCTTGCCGACATCATGCAGAAGTGCCGCCAGATAGGTTTCATCTGCCACTCCGCGCATACCGCAGGAATGGGCCAGCCAGCGGGCCCCGAGAGCGCAGCCGTGACTGTGCAGCCAAAGTTCTTTCAAATAATGATCAAGCGCCGGATTGCTGGATGAGTGGGCAGATGCCTGAGATGCCGCTATCACGAGATTGATGACCTGCTGAGCCCCGAGCCGGATAACCGCTTCCTTGATCGTGGCAACCTTCGAACGTCCCATATACATCGGAGAGTTGGCGATTTTAAGCATCTGGCTCGCCAGCGACATATCTTCATTTGCAACTTGAGACACTTCGTCAACGGTGAAATCATAGTTTGACAGCATTCGCTGCAGCTTTATCGCAACCGGATGAAAGATCGGCAGTTCAATCGGTTGAGAAGCAAGTAACCTTCTTACTGTTTCCGGGATTGATGCTGATGACATGATGAATCTCCTTGACACTTTTGGCGAAAAAAAATGCTCTTAATCGTGGCACTGCAGCAGCAGGCGTCCTTCCAGATCATCGATAAACTGCCGTGCGGAACGGCCGCTCCTGCGGGCAGTCAGTCCGGCCCATTTCAGCGCTTTGTCGCACAATTCCCCGTCTGACAGTGGAATACTCCTCAGAGCGGCATAGCCACGAACAACAGCCAGATACTCATCCTGGTCAAATCCGTATAAACCGAGCGAAAGGCCGAACCGGTCAGACAGGGCCAACTTTTCTCCAACCGCTTCTTCAGGATGAATTTCAGAATTGGCGCTATTATCAGACATCCTCTCCGGCATGAGGTGTCTGCGATTCGATGTTGCATAAATCAGAATATTTGAGGGCCGCTCTTCAATATCCCCATCCAGCAGCGTTTTTAATGCCCTGAAATCCCCCTCCCCCTCATCAAAAGAGAGATCGTCACAGAAGAGAATAAAACGGAATGGCGCCTCGCGCAATAGCCCGATAATCTGCGGCAGTGACATGATATCCCACCGCTTCAACTCCACGATTCGCAAACCTCGTGGCGCAAACAGTTTCAGCAGACCTTTGACAAGCGACGACTTGCCGCAGCCGCGCTCTCCCCAGAGGAGAACATTATTGGCAGGATATGACGCCACAAACTGCTCGGTGTTGCGGACAACCTCGTCCCGGACATCATCGATACCGACCAGCTCGTGCAGATCAAACAGATGCGGATGGGTAACCGCAACCAGCCGGCCGGCTTCTCCCGTCCGTTCCCACCTGAAGGCGATATTGGCATGTAAATCAACGGACGGTTCCCGGGCAGGAACCAGGCGTTCGACCAGGATTCCGATTTTATCAAGCAGCAGATCAAGCTTGTCACTCTGAGTGATCAAGGACATCCTGCTAACAGCCGCAACCGCAGTTATGGCATACTTTTCTGAACTCGCTTGAGGGGGCGACCGTTTCAGGTGCGAACGCCACGCGCCTGACAGCCCTGTCGATATCTTCCAGAATATCCAACCCCTCGCTTTTTCCGATTATATGGCCGACACACTGGTTGCTGTGACCATCCTGCGGGGAAGATATTTTTACCACATTCAACAGGTCGGCATAACTGTTGATCGATATAACCGTATCCCGGTTCCGCACCACAGTTAAAAGCACCCCGAGCCGTTTCATCTCCCTGATCATGCCGGCCAGAAAATCCTGAAAATGCTGACCATCGAAATCGAAGTACCAGTCTTTTCTGAGATGTTTCCGGTCAAAAATTGTGATGACCATCTGTTTTGTTTTTTTGCAAGCCATTCCGTCACTCCATAACCCTAAAAAACAGGATAAGTGCGTTAACGAAGTTATCTTCTGCCAGAAACCGCAGAAAATAACTTCTAACTTACTAACGCAATCACAACGTTGCCGGGCACTCGGAATCCCACGCGGCAAATCCGTCGCCGGTAAGATTCAGGAAGGATTCGATCCGCCGGCGGAAAAATTCAAGCTCCCCCGCCTCTTTCAGGAGAAAGGCCAACTCATCGGCGGAAATCAGATGCCGTCGATGCATAAACCGGTACAACTCCGATACCGCCGTCAGATGACGCTCCAAAGCAACAAGCTCCGGATCCAGCGTATGAGTGATAAACCACGATCCCGCAAATGTGGTGACGATTCCGGGCTTGGGGCGCACTATATTCTGACGACCGAAGTCAATCAGGTAATCCCTTAGATAGAGATCGGCGCTGAAAGCCAGTTCGGAAGCCTGTTCAGCGGTCCTGCCCTGCTGCTGGAGGTACAGATAGAACTGTTTCAGAACCTGCTGACAGCGCCCGTCAACAAGCAGTTCCTCATCTATGGTATCAAACTCGAAATCCTCATGTTCAAATTCGATTTCCGGACTCTGTGTCATAATATCAGCGTACTTTCTAGGGATTAAGTTCCAGTAGATCTTTGTGAACAAAACGGCCATTTTTCTGGATCAGAACATCGTCGAACAATATTTCGCCATCGGCCAGGATCTTTACCAGATCCCAGTGTACCGAGGAACGGTTGCCATTGTCACACTCGTCGTACGCCTGCCCGGGGGTGAGGTGAATGGAACCGAATATCTTTTCATCAAAAAGAATGTTGCGCATCGGCTGACGGATCCCCGGATTAACACCGATTGCAAATTCCCCGATGTAGCGTGCCCCTTCATCCGCATCCAGAATCTTGTTGAGGGCTTTGCTCATGCCCCCTTCAGCGCTGGCCTTGATGATTTTACCGTCAGCAAATTCGAATCGGACACCGTTATATTCTTTCCCTTGGTAGATACTCGGGCAGTTATAGCTGATATGCCCCTGAACAGAGTTTTTGACCGGGGCGGTAAACACCTCGCCGTCCGGCATGTTGAGGCGACCATCACATTTGATGCCGGGCAGGCCGTCGATACTGAAACGGAGATCCGTGTCAGGAGCCGAAATTCGCACCTTTTTGGTTCGGTCGATCAACTTCTTAAGCTTCTCCTGTTTCCTTGACTCAGCTTTCCAGTCGATACAGCAGGCCGAGAAAAGGTAATCCTCGTATTCGTCCAGACTCATACGGGCTTCCTGGGCCGAGGCGTGGGTCGGATATCGGGTCACACACCAGCGGGTGTGCTTGACACGCTGGTCAACCAGCGGCCTGGTGAGCTTGGCATAGGCAACCACCGCCTCCTGACGGGCGTTAGCCATGACCATCGAATTATTACCGGCTGAAATGCCTATATATACCGTTACGGTTTTGTAGAAGTCCAGTTTGTGCTGCGGAAAATAATCAAGCTGCTGTTTATTGGCGCTATTGTAGAAGAAACGATCGATTTCCGGCACTGAGAAGCCGTATTCGACGTATTTTGCCCCCCGCGCAAGACAGAGCGCATACAGCTCCTTCACCAGCGGCATCGCTTCCAGACCGGCAGAATTAATAAGTACGACATCGCCCTTTTTCACCCTGGTCGAGTAATCAACCAGTATCTCCGCAAACTGCCGAATTCTGGGATCGTTCATAGAACCTCCTCAGGTAGTTAAATCAATGCATCATCAACCTGGTGACCCCCAGGACAAGTCCGCTTTGCGGACCGGCCAGCAGATGAACACCAATATTGAGAACAGGAGAAATAATATACGAGAACATATTGGTGAAAAACACCAGCGCGATGATAATTATCATCCCGTACGGTTCAATGCGAGACAATGCGGCAGCCTGCCGGTAAGGCAGCAATCCGACCAGTACCCGCCCGCCATCCAGGGGTGGCACCGGTATCATATTGAAGATCGCCAGAAGAAGATTTATGTAGACCGAAAAGGCCAGCATCAGGACCAGGGGCTCGACCAGCATGGCAAGCGGAGAACCGGAAGTGGCCGGATTGCCGAACGCCACCAGACCACGGAGCAGGAACGCTGAAACCGTTGCCAGTGTGATGTTAGTAATCGGTCCGGCTGCCGCCACCCAGATCATATCGCGTTTGGGATTACGGAGATTTTCATACACTACCGGCACCGGCTTGGCCCACCCAATGCCGACAAAGAATATCATGAGAGTACCAATGATATCGATATGCTTCAAAGGATTGAGTGTCAGTCGCCCCATCATGCGCGCGGTCGGGTCACCAAAACGCCAGGCGACAAGGCCATGGGAAACCTCATGGCAAACTATTGCCAGCATACCCGGCACAAGCATTACAGAGAGCTTGAGGAAGAAACTTTCCATTTAAAGTCCTTTGAACTGTATAAATCTGCACCTCTTCTAGCAGAGTAGTCCGGCAAAGTCAATTGCAAGGCATCCGCCAGAACGGAGAAAGGCGGGATTTCTCCCGCCTTTCAAGGTTGTATGCTGCTTCAGTTTTAATTAAATATCGTAGTACAGTTCAAACTCGAGAGGCACCGGACGCATCCGGACCGGATTTACTTCGGCCTCGGTTTTGTACTCGATCCACTTCTCGATTACATCAGGGGTAAATACGTCGCCCTTCAGCAGAAACTCATAGTCTTCCTTAAGGCAATTCAGAGCTTCTTCGAGGCTGCCCGGTGCGGACGGAATATCCTTGAGTTCTTCCGGAGAAAGGCCGTAGATATCCTTGTCCAGAGGCTGGCCCGGATCGATCTTGTTTTCGATACCATCCAGACCGGCCATCAACATGGCGGCAAACGCGAGGTAACCGTTGCAGGAAGGATCGGGAGTACGGTATTCAATACGCTTGGATTTGGGGTTGTTGGAAAACATCGGAATACGGAGAGAAGCAGAACGGTTACGGGCTGAGTAGGCCATGTTAACCGGTGCTTCAAAGCCCGGAACCAGTCGTTTGTACGAGTTGGTAGTCGGGTTGGTGAAGGCGCAGAGAGCCTTGGCGTGCTTGATTATTCCGCCGATGTACCACAGGGCCTGCTGGGAGAGCCCGCCGTATTTGTCGCCGGCGAAAAGGTTAACGCCATCCTTCCAGATAGACTGATGGCAGTGCATCCCGGAACCGTTGTCGCCGTAGAGCGGTTTGGGCATGAAGGTAACCGTCTTGCCGTTACGATTGGCCACATTTTTTATGACATATTTGAACCACTGCAGATCATCGGCCATATCAACCAACGAGTTGAAACGCATGTCGATCTCAGCCTGACCGCCGGTGGCAACCTCATGATGCTGACACTCGACACGGATACCGACATTCTGAAGTTCTTGAACCATCTCGTTGCGAAGGTCATTCTGGGAGTCGGTAGGGGAAACCGGGAAATACCCTTCCTTGTGACGAGGCTTGTAGCCCAGGTTCGGGAATTCTTCACGGCCGGTGTTCCAGGCGCCTTCTACGGAATCAACCGCGTAAAAGGACTGATTGGCGCTGGAGTCGTAACGGACATCGTCAAAGATGAAGAACTCTGCTTCGGGACCGAAGAAGGCGGTGTCGCCGATACCGGTCGACTTGAGGTATGCTTCTGCCTTAAGCGCAATATTACGCGGGTCGCGGGTATAACCTTCCTTGGTAATCGGATCAAAAATGTTGCAAATCAGCGACAGGGTCGGCACTACAACGAAAGGATCGATCTTGGCAGTTTTAGGATCAGGAACAATGATCATGTCGGACGCATGAATCGGCTGCCAACCACGAATGGAAGAGCCGTCAAAGCCCTGCCCCTCTTCAAAGGTGTCTTCACTGAATTCGCTCATCGGTACGGAAAAATGCTGCCAGATACCTACAAAGTCCATAAACTTAAAATCAACCATCTTCACGCCATTTTCAATGGCAAACTCAACTACTTGCTTCGGGGTCATCTGTTGCTCCTTTCGAGATTTTTTTTGCTACAGTGCATCTTCTCCGGTTTCACCCGTTCTGATACGAATAACTTCTTCAACATTGGTAACAAATATTTTTCCATCGCCGATACGACCGGTTTTGGCAGACTTTTCGATCGCTTCCACTACTTGCGGCAGAATCGAATCCGCAACGATAATCTCTATCTTTATTTTAGGGATAAAATCAACAACATATTCTGCCCCCCTGTACAATTCAGTGTGGCCTTTCTGACGCCCAAAACCTTTTACTTCGCATATCGTAATTCCCTGAATACCGATTTCATTCAGTGATTCCTTGACTTCGTCCAACTTGAACGGCTTTATGATCGCTTCGACTTTTTTCACGACATTATCCTCCCTTTACCTAGGATTTTATGAAAGCAGGGATAAACAGGTTTACGATGACTGATGCTGTTATGTTAAGTTAAACCCGCCCGATGCTTCAAAAGCAAGCTCCTTGCCAATTAGCCATGTAATTATTATGGCCGCATATTTGGATAGTTAGGATGTGCTTTCCTTTACTGCTGCAGCCTCAGCACCCCCTGGTGCCCAAAAAACAGTCACCTTCCGGAAGCATTTGCCCACAATAGAGGCACCAAAAGCCGCCACCTACTCAGGCATTTATCTCCTTAAGCTCCTTGATTATCTCAACCTGCCGATGATTGATATAGTAGGCAATCTGTTGCTGAGAATGCTTTTCCGCATGAAACTCGATTATACAGGTGAAAGGAGCGCTTGTCCCGACAACTTTGATAATCGTCGCCATCATGCCTACTTCAATTTTAGTGTTGCTACCTGCAGATCCGGGCAGTTTCAATAACATGTTAATATCCTGGCCCGGCACCAACAGGTCGTCCGACATTATCCTGATGGCAGCGCCCCCGAGCGAAAGATTAATCACATCACCTTTTAAAATTCCTTCCGCTAAAATCAGCTCCGCTTCAATCGGATTATCAAGCAGAACCCGTACAAACTTCCTCATTCCCGAGCGGATATGTGCATATCCAAAATTGCATAGAATTACCCGCTTTTTGGCAGAACTTACATAGAAGGCTTCACCAATCATATCTTCCGGGAATGGGCTCCGGGGATGCGAATGAATAAGAGTCTGTTTCTCCAGATTAATAACTTTGGCCTGATATTCATGAACGGCAAACTCTGCCATTTCGTTTTCTACACTCAGCAGGGTAGCATCATATGACACAGGAATTTCTTTGTAGTAGTTTAAAAATGAAAACTTCTCGCCGATCATCTCCTGCAAAAACTGGAGAATAACAAGCCTGTCTTCCCATTTAGTACCCCGAACGGCTTTGTCGAAATATCGAAACACCCAGGCACCCCAATGATGATGAATTGAACTATTTATCAAAATGAGATATAAACAACGAGTGAATTTAACTATCAGAAAATGTGCTGAACAACAAGCACAATTGACAGCATCCGCCAAAGTGTTTCACGTTTTTCGAAGCGGCTTCCACTACTATTGCACTCTGTTTCCAATCCTTGTTGCCTGCCTGGTCTGTTCTTCGGCACGCGCCGATATCTATCGATTTGTCACCATTGACGGCGTTGAAACATTTACCGATGCACCCGGCAACACGAGCGCCACCGTGGTCATTAAAGACCGCCCGACGACCGCAACCAAACAGCGCACATCATCAAAAAAACAAAAAACTCATGAAATTTCGCTGGATGAAATTGTCCAGAAATCGGTTGCTGCCGCTCTTAACCCGCAAGGACCGGAACAACATGGCTTTGACCCCTCCCTGCCGCAGGTCGGCGGGAAAATAACCTCGCTGGTGGGGATGAGAATTGACCCGATCGACGGCGTCTGGCGCCACCACAACGGCATTGACATTGCGATCCCTGTCGGGACGCCGGTCAAACCTGTTGCCCCTGGTACGGTTGTGTACAGCGGAAGCCGTTCCGGATATGGCAACACCATCGTCGTCGCACACGACAACGGAATCATTACCCTGTATGCACACAACAACCGCATTCTGGTAGCTGAGGGGCAGCCGGTTACTGCCGACAGCGTCCTGGCGCTATCGGGCTCCACCGGAAGATCGACCGGACCGCACCTCCACTTTGAGGCATGGCAGGCAGGAACAAATGTTACGATGGCTTTTCTTCCCGACAGCGGCATGACACTGCCGAAATCAACACTCGTCGCCAGCAGTCGTCAAACGTCCCGTTTCCGGAGTGAAACGCTTTCCGACGGTTCGATCCTGTTTACCAACCTCCCCGCTTCCACCCGCTGATGCACGACCAGATTGCAAAATACACCGCAAAACTGATATTGGACCATTCAGCGCAGGCGGGGCGCATTGCTTTTGCCGCACAGGACGACACCATGATTTCAGATGGCGAGCCAAACCTGGCGGCGCTGGCGGAAACGATTCTCTCCCGCCTGAATAGCCTGGCCCTTGCCGCCGCCACCCCCTCACTTCCTTTTGTCGATTTTCTCATTCAGAGAGCCGCCGGTCACGAGCATGAAGTCGTCCCGCGCGACACCGAAACCCGCACGTTTCTGCACGACATTCCCATGGTACGCAAAAGCGGGATAGGTTCCGATCCTGCGGAGACCTTTGCTACCCTGCTGGGGAACCGCAAGGGGATTGTCGTCGAGGAGATCGGGATCATCGCAGCCGGGGCGTTGACGGTCGAACAGGCCTATATCAACTGGTCTTCGGTTTTTCATTCAACCTATATAAAATATCTTGAAGATCTGCTCGAATTTGGCTTCATGCTTCCGGGCGAGGAGGAAGCTTTTGACCATTTTCGCCGCGAACTTCTAGTTCCGCTATCATCCGATGGGCTTGAATTCAGAGAGGGACCGTTCTTTGAAAAAGATGTCATTCTGGATGAGATAGCCCGCGTCGGCAGATATACCGTCCAGCGGCGCCTGGTTGATTCTTTTTTCGGCAACATTTCATATTCGACCGGAAACCTGCTCTATATCTCGCAAACCGCATCCAGCCTGGATGAACTTCCCGGCTGCATCGATCCGGTCCCTTTTGAAAACAGCTCGACTGTAGGCATAACCGCCTCCAGCGAACTGGTTGCGCACCGCTCCATATTCGAGACGACCGGCTGCCGCGCCATTGTGCACGGCCATCCACGGTTTGCGGTTGTCATGAGCATGAATTGTGCTGAAAAGGAAAAATGTTCAATTAAGGACTGCTGGAAGGATTGCCCACACGTTCGGTTTCTGGGAGACACTCCGGTAGTAGCCGGAGAGATCGGTGCCGGCGGCATCGCAAAAAATGTCCCGCCGGTTATCGGCAGGACCGGTTCGACCATTGTCTACGGTCACGGAATATTCAGCATCGGCATGACCGATTTCCGCGAGGCGTTTCAGGCGCTGGTCGATGTCGAGAACTGGTGCCGGGAGGAATATTTCAGACGGATCGATGAGAAGTATGCAAGGAATGCAGTCTGAGGCAAATTGAACCGCTTGGAAGCTGGTCGAAAAGATGCACTACCGAAGGAGGGATATTTGCCCATGTTAAAAAACATGAAAACCGGGTCTCCTTAAGAGAATAAAAGGGGCCAAGTCTCAACCCCACAATGCAGGCGGTTGAAACCTGACCCCCTCTCCCTTTTTTCATTTCGCTTCGTGGCGGCTGATGCCCGTCACATCTAAAGTGTCTCGTTGTCCGCCTCTCGAGCGCGCCAAATAGCTTCCGACCAACAGCCATTTCCGCAACCTATCTCGTTGGCTGATTCCTCCGGTTTATCCTGGGCATTCGCAATTTTTTTTTCCATTTGTATTGTCTCCTTTTAATTAGTTTCACTCCTGTTTCATCCAGATTAATGCTATTGACTAGGGTGAAGCACAAGGTGTGCCAGTTTAATTAGCGCAGCTATTTAAGCATGTTACGCGATTTTTAATTTTTGAGGGGAACTGATGTCGAAATTTTGAATAGCTTGGACCAGCTTCATGACATATTTTTGACACAAGAGGAGGGAGAGGAGGGAGAGGAGGGAGAGGAGGGTGCACAGACTGGCTGATCGTCTCTTTTTGTAATAAAATTACTCCAATGTTGGCCACTAAACACCTGAAATTCATGGTATCATGAGAGCGTATAGATGATGCGGCAGGAGGTGCTACACCTCTGTTACTCAAGGGAGCCTTATGAGATACCTGGTTCGAACCTTACTCACCCTTATCGTGCTGCTGCTCTGCACCTCACAGGGCGGTGCCGCCACCAAGCTCAAGTCACTGTGCGGGGTCCGCTTCCCGAGCGACGCTGCCATCGAATGGGACTGTGTCAAGTTAACATCGAAAGACACTCCGAAGAAACTTTTCGGGAACAACTGGCAGGACGTGCTGCGTTTCAATCGTATGGACCGGCGCCACTTTTACGGCGGGATGTCCATCAAGGTGCCCAAACGGCTGGAAGAGATAAAGGGATTTTCACCGCTCCCCCGTTTCTATCCGGAGGCTGCGACAGACGAAAAATTCATCCTGGTGGACCAGACCGAGATGTTTCTGGGGGCCTACGAGAAGGGGAAACTCGTATTATCGTTTCCGGCAGCGGTTGGAATTGAGGGGCACCGGGTTCCCAACGGCGAGTTCAGGGTCGATGCCATCGACAAGTGGCACATCTCCAATATGTACACGGTGGAGGAAATCGGCCGCCTCTACCCGATGCATTACGGGCTCAGGTTTTTCATGGACAAGTCCATTCCGACAACGCCTTCATACTATATCCACGGCCGCGACGTGCCCGGCTACCCCGCCTCCCACGGTTGTATCGGACTTTATGATGAAGAGATGCAGATCGAGTATTACAGCGACTACGACCGGAAGGTCTACGGGAAGGAATACCACGAGCTGGGACCGCCGCTGCTGGAAGGGGCCAGAAGCCTTTACCGGTGGGTCGTCGGCACTCATTCCGATCCCGGCAAATTCCACAAGATCGACTACGGCCCGAGGGTGAAGATCACCGGCACCCCGCCACTCTAGGAGGTTGTTGAAAAACTGGCATCTCGCCGCCGTCCTCGAAAGCCTCCTTGTGCGGCGTAGCGCTGCTACGCCTCCGCGAGTCTTTCTGCGGGTGCGACGATCTACCCGTTTTTGAACAACCTTTTTTTCGACAGCCAGCTAAACTAACCCCGCACCTTCCTTGCAATCTCGAACAGCGCAATCCCGCCGGCAACCGAGGCGTTCAGAGAGCTTACCCCGCCATACTGGGGGATCGATATCACTACGTCGCACTGCTTGCGCACGAGCGGCCTGATCCCCTCGCCTTCGCCGCCAACCACCAGCACAATGTTGCCTGAAAATTCAGCCTGATAGATCGACTGTCTGGCAGAGCCATCGAGCCCGTACACCCAGTAGCCAAGTTTTTTCAGCGCTTCGAGCGTCTGAGCAACATTGGTCACCATGGATACCGGCACCGTTTCCACAGCGCCGGCCGAAGTCTTCTCGGCGGCGGCAGTGACACCGCAGGCCCGGTCTTTGGGGATAATGACGCCGTCAACCCCGGCGCAGGCGGCCGAACGGATCAAAGCCCCCAAGTTGTGGGGGTCTTGAATTGCATCGAGAACCAGGACAAATCCGGCCGAACCTGTCTGGCCGATCGATGCCAACAGATCGTCGAAATCGGTATAGCGGAACGGCTCCACCTCCAGCGCGATACCCTGGTGATGCGAAGATGCGCACATTTTGGTAAGATCGATCTTATCCCGGCGGTGGACCGCAACGCCCCGTTCCTCGGCCATCCTGATGATCTTTTCGACCCGGTGATCGGTGGCACTGGTCTGCACATACAGGTTGAAAGCGCCGCGCGTCCCCTGGAGAGCCTCTTTTACCGGGTTGACGCCGAATATCAGTTCACCCTTCATGCCGCACCATCCGTAATCTCGGCAGCGATACATTCCGCCGCCTGGACAGGATCCGCCGCTTTGGCGATCGGGCGGCCGATCACCAGATAGTCCGCCCCGGAGGAAACCGCTTCCGCCGGAGTCATGATGCGCTTTTGATCATCGACAGCGGCAAACGAGGGGCGCACTCCCGGCGTGACGATCAGAAAATCGGGGCCGCAAGCCTCCCTGATCAGGCCGATTTCAAGCGGAGAGGCAACCACACCATCCATTCCTGATGCCTTGGCAAGCTTTGCAAGACGCACCACCATATCCTGAACCGAATGTTCGATTCCCACCTGCTGGAGGGTACGGACGGTCGATGAGGTCAGAATCGTCACCGCCAGGAGCCGCGGGCGCTCCGAAGCGCTGAATTCCCTGTGCACGGCGGCCACGGCGGTTTCCATCATTTCAGCGCCACCCAGCGCATGCAGGTTTGCCAGTTGGACGCCAAGGCGGGCAGCCTCGCACATCGCGCTCGCCACGGTATTAGGGATGTCATGATATTTAAGATCAAGGAAAACCTGGCCGCCATGTCGCTGGACAGCCTTGACCGCGGCCGGACCGCAGGAGGTGAACAGTTCCTTGCCGACCTTGAACATCCCCACCTTGCCCGTCAATTCGTCGGCCCATCGGTCGATGTCATCCAGTCCGTGCACATCCAGGGCAAAAATTATCTTTTTTCGTGCTTCTTCTAACGTCATGGCATCCTCATTTCATAATAAATTCAGGTATTAAGGCCGAAGGCTGAAGGGTTTCACCTAAATTAGTCTTCAGTCTTCCGTCTATCTGAGTAGTTACCTCATTTCATGAATTCCAAAGCTGCTGTGGTTATTCCTTCCGCATCGATCCCGACATCCTTGCGGAGCTGATCCTGACTCCCCTGTTCGATATAGTGATCGGGAAGACCAAGGCTCCGAACCTTCACATCCTGAAGGTTATTGTCATATATCAGTTCCAGTACGGCACTGCCAAAACCGCCCTGCAGGGCATTTTCCTCCACCGTCATGATCCTGCCGGTCCGGCGGGCAACGCCCAGGATGAGTTCCGCGTCGAGCGGCTTCACAAAACGGGCGTTGACGACCCCGGCATTAATCCCCTTCTCCTTAAGCGCCTCGGCCGCCTGCAGCGCCGGATACACCGTTGCCCCGATTGCAACCAGTGTCAGATCATCGCCATCCAACAGTTGCTCTCCCTTTCCTGTTTCGAGGCATTTCAGGTCACGATCCAACTGAACGCCATACCCCGCCCCTCTCGGATAGCGCAGCGCCATCGGCAGACCGGAATAACGGCTGTTTTGAGCATATGACGCAATTCGTTCTCATCTTTGGGAGCCATGACCGTTATTCCGGGGAGGTGCCGCAGATAGGAGAGATCGAAGGCGCCATGATGGGTCGGGCCGTCATCACCCACCAGCCCTGCGCGATCCATGGCGATGGTTACCGGCAGATTTTGCAGGCAGATATCGTGAAAAACCTGATCGTAAGCACGTTGGACAAAGGTCGAATATATCGCAACCACCGGCCGGAAGCCTTCTACTGCCAAGCCGGCCGCAAAAGTCATGGCATGTTGTTCGGCTATGCCGACGTCAAAAAAACGCTCCGGAAACCGCTGCGAAAATTGATTGAGTCCGGTCCCATCCGGCATCGCGGCGGTTATGGCAATAATTTTCGGATCTTCAGCCGCCAATTGCACCAGGGTCTCGCCGAACAGGTCCGTATAGGATTTGACCGTCGGCCTGGCAACCCCCTTGCCGGTGGCAACATCGAAGGCTCCGACGCCATGATATTTGGACGGCGTTTCTTCAGCAGGTTTGTACCCTTTTCCCTTGGTCGTCATGACATGCACCAGCAGCGGGCCATCCAGTTCATTGATGTTCTTGAACACCTCGACCAGCTGCGGCAGATCATGCCCGTCAAGAGGGCCGAGATAATCGAAACCGAGCGCTTCGAAGAGAGAGCCGGGTGTAAGGAACCCCTTCAGCGAGTTTTCGGCACGACGGGCAAATTGAAGGATATCGGTACCAAACGCAGGAATGTGCTTGAATAGCGCCTGCATTTCTTTTTTTAGATCACGATAGTAGCGCCCCGTCATCTTGCGTGAAATAAACGCGGAAAATGCACCGACGTTCTTTGAAATCGACATTTCGTTGTCGTTCAGGATGACGATCAGATTTTTTTTGAGATGACCGGCCTGATTTAGCGCTTCAAAAGCCATACCGCCGGTCAGGGAACCATCACCGATCACCGCAATTGAATGACGCCGCTTTCCGTCAAGACTCGCGGCCGCAGCCATGCCAAGGGCCGCCGAGATGGAGGTGGATGAGTGGCCGACCCCGAAGGCATCATGCTCCGACTCGCACCGCTTCGGAAAACCTGAAATACCCTTGTACTGGCGCTGGGTATGAAAGCGGTCGCGACGACCGGTGAGGATCTTGTGGGTATAGGCCTGATGCCCGACATCCCAGATTATTTTATCACCGGGAGAGTTGAAGCAGTAGTGCAGGGCGATCGATAACTCAACAGTTCCGAGATTTGAGCCGAGATGACCGCCGGTGGCGGAAACCGTTTCCAGAAGAAATTTCCGAACTTCCGCCGCAAGATCCGGCAATTGTTCCGGTTTCAATTTTTTCAGATCCGTCGGTGAGTTTATGGCTTCAAGCAGCATTGTTAAGTCCTCATCCTTTAAGCATAACCGTTCGCGCGGAACCACTCCACGGCTCGTTGCAGGGCTTCGGAAACCGGTGTCTGCGGTAATCCGAGTTCCCGAACCGCTCTTCCCGAGTCAAAATACATGTGATGTGCCGCCATCCTGACTCCCGCCAGCGGAATCAACGGCTCGCAGCCTGTTATTCGGGAAAGCCCCTCATTGAGCCAGGCGGCCACCAGTACCGGAGCATACGGCAACCGGACTTTTGGCGCCGGAATCCCGGTAATCTCCTGGAGCATTTTGAAGATATCGCACAATGAAAGATTGGCGTTACCGAGTATGTATTTCCGGCCGGGAGACCCCTTCTGCTCGGCAAGGATATGTCCTCGGGCACACTCCTCGACAGCAATCAGATTCAGGCCGGTATCGAGATAGGCCGGCATCTTCCGTTTCAGAAAATCGACAATTATTTTCCCTGTAGGGGTAGGCTTTATATCCCACGGCCCCACCGGGGTCGAAGGATTGACGAATATCAGCGGCAACCCGCGGGCAACAAACTTCTCCGCCTCGCGCTCGGCAAGGAATTTGCTTTTCTTGTACGGCCCGACCATATCGGCAAGGGATACTTTCGTGTCTTCAGTTCCCGGCTTCCCATCTCCGGAAATACCGAGCGTCCCGACACTGCTGGTGTAGACGACCCTTGAGATACCGCTCTCCAGCGCCGCCTCAAGAACTGCTTTCGTGCCCCCTACATTGGCGCGAAACATTTCGTCGGGATTGGGCGTCCAGAGGCGATAATCGGCAGCCGCATGGTACAGGACATCACACCCTTTAAGCCCGCTCTGCAAACCGGAGGTGTCGAGAAGATCCCCCTTCCATATCTCTACATCAAGCCCCTTCAGATTGGAAAGGTTCGAAGATGACCGCACCAGCACCCGTACTTCCCGCCCATCTTTCAGCAGTTCACGAACGATACTGGCACCGATAAAACCGGTAGCACCGGTGACAAATGTCTTCATATAAAAGGCGGGGGAGCTGCCATAGGCTGGTTACTAAACCTGGTTTCCTGCACTTTCAAGCAACAAGCGACGGTATCTGCCAAGTGCAGTCAAGGGGAAGCAATTGCGGTAAATGTGATATTTTATCATGAAAAACTTGGGAAACCCCGTTCCGGTAAAAGCATCTTCATCCCAGGCACCATCTGTTTTCTGGGTTGCAACAAGATATTCGACCCCTCGCGAAGCAGCTTTTGATTGCACCTCTCCGGCGGCAAACAGCGAGAGAAGAGCCCAGGAGGTTTGAGACGGAGTACTGGGACCGCACCCCATCAGAGAACGGTCATCATACGACTCGCAGACCTCTCCCCACCCGCCATCCAGATTCTGCTTCGACTTGAGCCAGTTGACCGTTTTTCTTATGTACGGCTGTGCCGTATCTTCGCCGATGGCCTCCAGTCCACAAAGCACAGACCATGTACCATAAATATAGTTTACCCCCCAACGTCCCCACCAGGGGCCTTCAGGCTCCTGTTCCGCCTTGATAAATTCCAGTGCCCTGACCACGGCCGGATGACTTTTCGGGAAATTAAATGTGCCCAGAAGTTCAAGCATGCGCCCCGTCAGGTCGGCGGTCGGTGGATCAATCAGCGCCTCCAGATCGGCAAAAGGTATCTTGTTCAGTAGATGTTTTGTATTGTCTTTGTCGAATGCTCCCCAGCCGCCATTTGCACTCTGCATCCCGAGACACCAGGTAATGCCG
>Ga0134124_10001128_pt1 | contig 21397 bp, 20 predicted proteins | sample KB304_FD_96880 | JGI IMG/M metagenome (GOLD analysis project Ga0134124, IMG submission 96880) | Terrestrial soil microbial communities without Nitrogen fertilizer from Kellogg Biological Station, Michigan, USA - KB3-0-4 | ecosystem: Environmental > Terrestrial > Soil > Unclassified ... | reverse complement strand
GGGCATTGAAACCGATCCGTGTTCCCCGAGGAACTCCATGCGATCAGCGGTAACCGACTGCGCTGGCGTACCTGAGGCTATGAACGCGATCTTCTCGGCGAAGTCGCCGGCCCAGGCATTCCGGGCTAATATCGCGCCGCTCTTCGGATCGCGCTCGCAAACAACTTGGAGCGGCGCCTTTTCACGGACGGTTCCAAGAACCCATTCGGCGAAGTACGTTGCTGACAGGCGCCGGGGCTGATCGCCGTCATTTCGCACCGACAGGCACACCAACTTGATCGGATCATCGGTCGGGACGAAAACCAAGAGGTCCTGATAGAGGCTACCACTCTCGTGCGTGTAGCGAGTGTAGCCCTGGCCGTGGCGAACGATCACCGTTGCGGTTGGTCCAAGCGGCAAGGGTGTCGGTGTCCAGAAGTCACCGGTTTCCTCGTCGCGCAAATAGATCACTTCACCGGGCGAGTCGGAAGTGGGATCATTGGACCAGGGAGTGAGGCGGTTCATTTGACTATTGCCTGCCCAGCTGTAGCCCAGACCAGCTTCTGTCACTAAACATCCGAACTGCGGATTGGCCAGCACATTCGTCCAGGGGGCAGGAGGTAAGGTTGGTCCGCGGGGTGACGCGCCGTCGATGACGATCACATATTCGCGGCCATCATGCGTGAAACCTCCGAAGCCGTTCCAGAAACTTAAGTCTTCAGGCGGGCGGGTGGACCGGGCGACAGGCTTAGGCGCGATTGTAGCGGGAGTCAATAGCGGTGCATGGGCGCGCTGTGGGACAACGTAACGATCGAGCTGCTCGGTCAGCGAACCGCGATTACCGGCTAGTACAACGCGTGCGGCTGCTGCAAGCAGGACCGCATCATCGGTTGACACCTTGTCCGCAGTCAAAAAGAACACACCGTCTGGCTTGCCGAGCATCTCGCCGGCAGGTCCCGCCTGAAGTTCTTCTCGTAATTGATCGGCAGGCTCGCCGGCGCGCTCGTCCAGAATCACGAGATCTAACTTCAATCCCTGGCGGCGAGTGTAGATTCGCCACTGAACGAGTTGACGGACGACCGTTTCGTCGTCGACCCCAGCGACTCGCACGAGCACAATTGGCAGGTCGCCGGAAATGGAGTGCGGCCACAAACCCGGTTGCCCAAGCCGGTTGGCAGACACGGCAGCAAGATCGCGAAAACCGGAGCTTGTAAAAATGACAGCCGCCGCCAATCGGTTGAACAGGGTGATTTCGTCGGGTTTGAGTCCAAGTTCGCGTAGTTTGCTCTGGCAGTGGGCTTTGGCGCCTGCAAATGCCTGGTTGATCGCTTCTAATTCGCGGAATCGTTCAGCTAATCCGATGGCGGCTTCATACGTTTCAGCCGCGCCGGTCACAAATGCAATGCGTGTCGCCATTCCCGCTTCGACGCGGACGCGCCGGCGCAAACTGAAGATCGGATCGAGAACCGGCCCAGTTGTCCGCGATAAGCGAGACCCTGAGTCCAGGGCGGCGGGATTGGCCGGCGTGCGGCCGCGTCCGAGGAATCTCATTCGATCCGTCTCGTATTCAATCTCATCGGCGGAAACGTTTGGGGCCGAAGCGTGAATTGCCCAGACTGGATGCTCATTTGCGCCGCGGGGCCGGCGTCGGGCCAAAAGTGCGCCGCAATGCGGATCGAATTCTGTCTCCAGAAACAGCTTTGCGAAAGCGGGGTGGGCCTGATCAGCCCGGCGGTCATTTAGAGACACCTCTGCAAAGCTCGTCACCTCAAATTCCCGAGGGCGGCGGCCGTGATTGACCAGCGTCACCGTGCGTACCTCGGCATCTGCATCCGGCACGACACAAACAGCGCAGCGGGTCTCGACGTCGCCATCCCATCGACGAAACTCGGCGCGATCAGGGTGAAACTCGAACGCGCGTTCATCGGCGGCCTTAGGTAACGGTTGAATGCCAATGGACCACATGCGTTCGCCCTCGAGGTCACGCACGTAATAGAACTGGCCCCAACAGTCACGCGTGGCATCCTCGCGCCAGCGAGTTACGTCCAGGTCGCGCCAGGTGCTGTAGCCTGCACAGGCGCTCGTGATCATCACGCTATACGAGCCGTTGGAGAGCAGCGCTACCGCAGGTGGCGATCGCGTTTTTTGTCCTTCCGACATCCGAGTTAAGTCATCATCTCTTCCCTCGACCAATTGTTTTCTTACTTCCATTTTTACCCATCACAAAAACAGTTTTCTCCTCTTGTTGGGATTATCAAGTAGTAGAACGAGTTGGAACTGTTAGAAATGACAGGCTCATCAACGCCGCCCACCGTTTTGACTAGCACGCACAAGCCGCTAATATGCCCCCAAACGCACTTCAAAGGATCGTTAATGCATCGGAATTTAACCAACGTTTTCGCGATCGTTTCCCTGCTGGCTCTGTCGGTGTCCGCCGCCGGTAAAGCCGAGGAGCCGCAGGTAATCAAACTCCAGCGCTTCCGCAAGGCGCTGTGGAAGGTGCACGTCATTGTGAAGGGCAAGCCCGGCGACTTCCTCCTGGACACCGGCGGCGGGGTTACCTTGCTGACGGATGAGTTTTCCAAGGGTATCGATTGTAAGTTCTGGGGACGAAACACGGGCTACAACATGTTCGGCAAGAGGAGTGATAGCCCGCATTGCGACAACGTACAGATCACAGCCGGCGAGGTGGCCCTGACGCCAGTCAACGTTGGCAAGATCGATTTCGGCAATCAGTTCCCGGGAGACAAGGACCCCGATGGGCTGCTCTCGCTCGACGCGTTCGACGGCAAAGCGATCACACTGGATCAAAAAGCGGGAACTCTGACCATCGAGACTCGTGCAAGTCTCGCCAGGCGAACGAAGGCGATGAAAGAGCTGCCCTTCCGTATTTCCCGCGAGTGTTCCGCGCGGTGTCTGAGCGCTTTTGTAGGCGTGCCGACCACCGCAGGCATGACGTGGCTGATCCTGGATTCCGGCGCGGGCGGCGTTTCGCTGATCTCGAAGGACCACGCGAGGCTGTTCGGGCTTGACCCCGAAGGCAAGGAGCAGCGGCTCAGGTACGAGGTCGCTCCGGGCGTTCCCATCGACAGTCCGGTCCTAGTCACCGATATGATTATGGATGGCAACCTTGGTCAACCATTCATGAGCCAGTACATCATCACATTCGACCTGGCCCATGGCCGCATGTGGCTCAGCAGACCTGGTACGTTTTTTAGCGTTCATAACTAAACTCATCCTTCAACCATTCTGGTAGTCGATTCGCGAGAATCTCTGCGCCCACGCCCGCTGAGCTGAACCTGTATGGAATGGTTGACGCTCAGCTTCCGCTAGTTGAAGGCGAGTTGTTGACCGACAGTTCGCTCGTATCCTGAAATGACGCTTAAAAACCGAGAGCCCTCGGTGTGCACGCATGTGCTCCCGAGAGCTCTCGCCGTCATTGGCCCAAGTCAAACTACGAATCAAATAAAGAAAAACCTAAGTCAGGCGAGATGTGTGATCAGTGTAAAGCCAAACGATCGAACGGAAACTGTAAATCGTCAGTGCGCCAGGCAAGAACACGGTAATGGTCAGAGTGGTCGTTCATTAGATCTCGACTTACCTGACTGAATTGCCTTGTTTGATTTCTTTCCGTTGCCTAATCCTTATCAGGATCACGCCGCGACTTCCAGACCCTAACGACGCACCTTCGTCGGATCGATAAAAAAGCGACCCGGATCTCTGAGCGGATAACTGGGATTGACGAGCACTTATTTCGGACGCGCGCGATCCGAGGAGGAGAGGTGGAGTCTCCCATTGTGAACTTTCTCGAATACTGATTGGGAGCCGCAAAGCTTTAGGCAGGATTTCCTGGATGCACGAAGCGATTTGCGAAACCCCGATTGGGTGTCGCTCAAGCTGCGAATGAAGTCTGACGACGCCCAGAACTGATCCGCTGGATCCCAGAAGTGATCCGTCGAGTGAAAGACGTGACGCCGCACATTCAATGAACAATTTTGCTCCCAAATTGTCTCCCATTGATCAACAACAACCAGAGGAGAGACTCATGGCCAGAGTCAGACTCAACCTGAAAAAACCTATCCATCACGGCTTTGCCTCAAAAGTAGGAATCTCACTTGGACCGGGTCAGTACAGGGAGCGGTAGCGACCTGGTCAAACTCTGGGATTCAAGAATCGTTAGGAAATATCGCATGCTGATCACTGACCAGGTCGCTACCGCTCCCTGTACTGACCCGACCCGACAATGATTTCTGACTTTTGAGGCAAAGCTATCCTTCACTGACAAACTAGCAAAGGCCGGCAAATAGTAACGGCGATGACGAACAACGCTAGCTTTCCGAATTCCGATCCACCGTTGACAGAGATCACGACCGCATTGCACGAGCTCACACAAGCGTTTGCTTTGGTCCAGGCGACGAAATCAGAAATGGCGACACGGGTTGTGACACAGAATAACGCCGAAGCTCGATTGGACCAGGGTTTGACAACTTGCCGCGTATGTTGAAAGCGTTGTCGGAACAGACCACTCGCTGATTACCAACGCCGGTATGGAAACTAAAGCCTCACGTTCGGCGCCTACGCTCCCCGGCGTGCCTCAACTGAGCGCGAATCCCGGTGAACACGAAGGCGAGGTCAATCTGTTTTGGAAGGCTGTTGCGAACGCCCGGAGTTATACGATCGAAGCGAGCCAGGATCCGGCCGCGGCGGCCAGTTGGACGCACGTTGGAATAGCTACCTCTGCCAGCAAGCTAATCGCGAACCTAACCAGCGGTAAGCGTTATTGGTTTCGAGTAGCTGCTGTCACGGCAGGTGGACAAAGCGGCTGGAGCGAACACGCGACGAAAGTGGTGCCGTAGAGATCAGCATCGCCTTATGCTTGTTGGGCGCATAGGGCGAGTCATCACCGCACGCTACAACAGGAGCCCGGTGATGCCTATTTGATAGGTGCTTGTTAGGCAAGTGCGACGCCATCCGCAGGTCCGTTTAAGTAACTGCAGCACCTCGGAAATTAGAAGAAAGAAATAGAAGGCGAGGCGTATGATGAGACTGATTACGTTGGCGATCATCACCACGCGCCGCTGGCTTTGGAAGAACATAATCCAGTCTCATCAGACGACCGTTCCTTATTGAGTGTTTTCCTCAACAGTCTAAAACCGTTGAAGTTTGCGTGAAGACCTTAAGGTATTTATCATGCGTCCATGAGCAAAACTGAAATCCTCGAAGAACTACCCAAACTCACAAAAACGGAGCGCCAAGAAATTCGCTTGAGATTGGCTGAACTCGATAGCGAAGATTGGCTCGACGATGAAGAACCGCTAACGGTCCACGAAAGAGCGCTACTTGATGCGCGGCTAGCCGCTTACGCAAAGGATCCGGACGCTGGTAGCACGTGGGAAGAAGTTGAAGGCCGAATCCGGGCCCGCCTTAGTCGCCAGCCGAACGGATGAACCGGCGTCTAATCGTCCGACCGGAAGCGGAGGCTGACATCACTAATGGCGCTGTGTGGTATGAAAGCCGCGAATCTGGGCTTGGACTGGAGCTTATTTCGGAAGTCCATTCGGCAATCGCGCGAGCTCTGAAGAACCCTGAATCCTTTACGCGTGTTCGCCGCAATCCAACGGTCCGTCGTGTTCTCACTCGACGGTTTCCCTATCGCGTTTTATTCATTGTTCGACCTGATGCAATAGTCGTTTTTGCCGTGCTTCACGCAGCGCGACACGATCGAGTTTGGAAGCAGCGTGCGAACATGAGCAGCGAAAATAAATAGATAGGGTATGTCTCGCGGACACCCTGCCGTGAAGAGAAAGGGAACGATGCTAAAAGAATACCTCCTAAAAAAGGCACTGGACGTTGCATTTGATTATGCCAAAAAGGCGTTGAGGAAAACGGACAGTAAGCTGATCACAACCCGAGAGGAATTCGAGGAGTCAGTGAACCTGCATCTGCGGTCGGTTAACAGTTGGTCCACAGAGGTGTCGTTTTCAGACCTTAAAAGCGCCAAGCTGACCAGTGAAATTTTTATTGACTTGGGCCTGTATGTCTATCCTCGTCATATTCGTATGGGCGAAGAAATTGAGACGATTCCATTGTTGTCTATCTTTGGCAGCAACATAAGACACATAGTGCTTCTCGGTCATCCCGGGGCAGGCAAGACCACTTCGATGAAATTTTTATGCCAAGAGCTATTTCATAATGACAACTTTCCGGATGAAAGATTCTCGTTTCCCCTTCTTATCAAACTTCGCGAGTTACATGATTCCAAGCTACCCGCTTCATCAATGATTATCGACTCAATCTATAACATTCTGGGACTAAGATTAGATTTTTTTCGCGATCTGAAAAAATCCGAGGCGAAGAACGAACGAAGAGCCGTGAAGGACAAGCTAGTAATAAATGTACTTGAAGGATTAGGAGTGCTCTTAATTCTTGATGGGTTTGACGAGCTCGTAGAAGAAACAAGGTTCCGCGGAGCAATAAAAGAGATTCGGTATCTAGCTACTCATCTGGAACGTGCCAGAATGGTTGTAACTTCTCGAACAGGAGACTTCAAATATCGAATTGATAATACCGTCCAATACGAAATAACGCCTTTAACAAAGGATCAGATTGGAACCTTCGCTCGAAAGTGGCTAGCCGATGAAGAGAGTGCGAGTGATTTTATAGCAAAAGTATATGAGTCACCATTCGCAGACACTGCAATACGACCACTTACGTTGGCCCATTTGTGCGCAATCTACGAACGCATCGGCAAAATTCCAGACAAGCCAAAAACTATTTATAGAAAAATCATTGGGCTCTTACTGGAAGAATGGGATCAACAGCGCTCGGTTAAAAGAGAGTCTAAATACGCGCATTTTGAGGCAGATAGGAAGTTCGAATTCTTATCTCAATTAGCCTACGTGTTAACTACATCGCTGCAAAGTACGGTGTTCTCTGAAAGAGATCTAATAAATGTTTACGATCGAATCCACGAGAACTTCGATCTAGTAGCGAGTGAGTCGCGCCAGGTCATAAGCGAATTGGAATCTCACACTGGATTGCTTTTAGAATCAGGTTACCAACAGTTCGAGTTTGCACATAAGTCCCTGCAAGAATTTCTGACCGCTGAGCATCTCGTCAAATTGCCTAGTATTCCTACACAGAAAAAGGTTCTATTGGTAATTCCAAATGAACTTGCGATCGCGGTCACCATCTCATCAAGTCCTAGTGATTACTTTAGTGAATTAGTCTTAGAGCGACTTCTGGATGAAGAGTTATCGGAGGGATTCGTTCGCTCATTTCTGAGTCGCTTGTTTCTCGAAAAACCTGATTTCAACACCAGTACGAATCTGGGTTTGGCTCTCGTGATTCTATATAGTTTATATATTGAATGGAATGTAGTTAGCGGGGATCAACTGAAGCTTTTTTATTACGATGCCATATTTAATGAATTTGAGCGTATTCTTCGAATCGTCCTTCGCCGAAGCTCGATAGACTTTATAAAACAGTATTACAAAACGAATCACATCTTCGATATGGAAGATGGGAACCACCTCCATCGACTGGTTCGCGAGAACGAGCGCATTAAGATCGGTCCTCGTAAACAACGGATTGATAAGCTTCCCAATAATATGACTCGGTTTCCTCAAACCCTCTATCTTCGTAACTCACTCTTAACAAACGGAAATACATCGGACAGCGTTGAGGGATTTTCAGAAATCCCATTCTAAAGCGCGCCGAACAGGCAGCTCTCAACTCGACCGGACACGGGTCGATCTCGACTAAACGTCGCTCGATCTCTGTAGGTTCGAATCCTCTCGCCCCGACCAATCCAATCAAGCACTTACGGGCAGCGCATGCTTCCCGTTCCCGTATGATGTGGGGACTCTTGTGTCGGTCCAGTTTTGAAGCTGGAAAACCTTACCGTCCTTGCCCCGCTTCAGTTTGCGTTAGTAAATTCATCGCACGGCGAATGCCGTCACCCGTTGCGTACGTGTAACGTATCGCCATGCGAATATCTGACCATCCCATGATTTGAGCGATCTCGAAAGCGCTGGCTTCACGATCACCAAGCCGAGTGGCACTGATCGTGGAAATGAAAAATCTGCGCTCTCGCGCGTGCTGTGCAACCTCCTCTGGTCCATCCCAGGCCATCAGCCCTCGCCGGAATAAATAAAACCCACGAGCGGTATGTATAGCGGCGCAAGGAAGCCGGTAATTACATACGTAAAGTGAGATGTTATGAAGAGCACAGGCGAGATGGAGTCATTTGAGGAGATTTACCATCTCCATCATAAACGCGTGTACTCAATCTGTTTCCGTATGGTGCGAAACACGTCAGACGCGGAAGACTTGACGCAGCAGGTTTTCATCCAGCTCTTTCGCAAGCTACACACCTTTCGTGGCGAGTCGTCGTTCACAACCTGGCTGCACAGAATGACGGTGAATCAGGTGCTGATGCACTTTCGCCGGCGGGCAGTGAAGACAGAGAAGACCACTGAAGACGGCTCAACACCAATTCGCATCGTTAGCGGAACAGAGAATCCGAGCCGCATGGCGCTGATCGATCGTATTGCCCTGAACCAGGCGATCGGCCAGTTGCCACCGGGTTATCGAATGGTATTCATCCTGCACGATCTGGAAGGATTTGATCATGATGAGATCGGCAAGATACTCGGATGCGCAGTAGGAACGTCAAAATCGCAACTGCATAAAGCACGCCAAAGGCTTCGTCAATTACTGATGGGCCGGCGAACCACCCCTCAAAAACGAAACAAGGCGCGGGCGCAACTAACGCCTGCCCTGAATGTTTGTATTCAATCGACAGGTTGAGTGGGGTGGACCAATGTTTAGACTCAGGAAATTCACGTTCGTTGCAGTGCTGCTGCTTTTTATAACTAATGTTCAAGCGACACAGAACCGCGATGAGACTTTCAACGAGGCGGCTGAGCTCAATGACGAGGCCGTCGCCTATGTGAAGGATCACCAGTACCAACGAGCCGTGGAGTTGCTGAAGTCAGCGATCGCGCTTCAACCTAAGCTCTTCATGGCCCACTACAATCTCGGCCGCGTCTATCAAATGACAGACGAATTGGATCTGGCGATCGAGTCATTTAAACATGCTATGGATCTAAATCCGGAGTTTGTAGCGGCTCTTCATGAACTCGGTGTTTCATACAACAAAACTGCGCGCTATGCAGACGCAGTTGAGTGTCTGAAGCGCGCAGTTAAGCTCCAGCCAGGAAGAGTTGATTTACGTGCGGAGTTGGGATTTGCATATTCCAGCGACGGGCGTGCCCGGGAAGCTGTAGCAGTGTTAAAGGAAGCTATTCGTTTGAAACCGGATTTCGTTGACGCCTATAACAATCTTGGAGTGGCGTATTTCAAAACGGGCCAAGCTCCAGACGCGATCGAAGCTTTGCAGCAGGCCATCCACTTAAGACCGGATATGGCCCTGGCTCATTACAATCTTGGATATGTTTTGACTCACGCGCATCGAGAGCAGCAAGCCATCGCGTCGTACAAGCAAGCCCTGACACTCAAACCAGATTATGCTGAAGCGCACCATAATCTGGCCGTGCTTTATCTGCAACGAGGTCAGCGATCATTGGCTCTGGAACAATACCATTTGCTCCAATCAATAGATTATGAAATGTCTCAGAAGCTATTCGGGATCATCTTTCAAGACAAGATTCTCAATGTCAGGGACCAGGGGCGGGAATAACTCAGCCTCTCACACGGTATAGACGGCAGAAGCGAACAAGGGGAACAGCAAAGGCCGTGCACAAGGGGTGGCCGGCCTTGAGAAGTGAGCGCACTGTGATTGACTGGTCAGGCAATAGCCGGGCGCTCACTTCTCACTTGGACCGGGTCAGTACAGGGAGCGGTAGCGACCTGGTCAAACTATGGGATTCAGGAATCGTTAGGAATATCGCATGCTGATCACTGACCAGGTCGCTACCGCTCCCTGTACTGACCCGGTCCAACAATGATTTCTGACTTTTGAGGCAAAGCCCCTTCAAATTCTAGACCACCTCTTGACTTTCCCATCCGGCGTGAAACAAACTTCATCCACAGTTACGTTTTTTTCCACCTGCTATATGGGGCACATTGGTTCAACTAACGGAACCACGGACAGCCATTCCGCCTCGGAAGTAGATACATCGCAAGAAAGAACGGAGGCGCTAAGGTGGCGCTCTGTCTTCGAGAATTCCGCTATCGGAGTTGCCGTCTCCGATTTGAATGGCCGCGTGCTGGCGACCAACGCTAATTACCAAAAAATGCTGGGGTACACGGAAAGTGAATTCCAGGAAATTTCATTCCTCGACATTACTCACGAGGATTTCCGTGAAGCTAACAGGACCCTGGTTAAAGAACTGCTGGAGGGCAAGCGAGATCAGTTTCAAATCGAGAAGCAATACCGTCGCAAAGATGGCAGTCTTGTCTGGGTAAGAAACAACGTGTCTCTGGTGCGAGAAGATGAAAGCGCGCCACGGTTCATGCTGGCTTTGTCGGAAGACATCACCGAACGAAAACAAACGCAAGAAGCCCTGCAACAAAGTGAAGAGCGAGCTCGCTTGATTCTCAATTCGGCGGCCGAAGGAATCTTTGGCTGTGATGATCATGGAACCTGCCTGTTTTGTAATACGGCCGCAGCAAAGTTAATCGGCTACGACGGTGCTGAGCAGTTGATCGGCCAGAACATGCATGCACTCGAACACCATACGCGAAAGGACGGCACACCCTTTCCTATAGACGAGTGTCCCATTTTTATGGGCTTCCTTGAAAATCGTGGCGTCCATGTTGACGACGATATTTTTTGGAGAAAGGACGGTAGCAGTTTTCCCGTCGAGTATTGGTCTCACCCACTTATTCGCGAGGGCAAGACTGTCGGCGCTGTGGTTACTTTTCTCGATATCACCGAGCGAAGAGCCGCAGAAGAAGCAGTGCGATTGAGTGAACAACGCACACACACGCTACTCGAGATTAACAACGCCATCATCACGAACCTCACGCCTGTGGCGCTCTTTGCTTCCGCGTATGAAGCAATACGACGCGTGGTCCAGTTCGACCGAGCCGCGTTCCTTCTTTACCAGCCGGAATCTAAAACGCTGAAGCTTGTCTCGATGCAGGGTCTGGACGAATCTGACTTTTTCCGGGTGGGCCGGGAATATGATTTGGAAGAGACTCGCATTTCCGCCTGGGTGCTCGAGCACCAGGAGGTAGTTACAAAAGGCGATCTGAAGCGGGAGCAGCAGCAGTCACCCGGTGAAAGGAATCTTGTTGGTGAGGGTATCCAATCGTATTGCGTAGTCCCCCTTGTCGCAATGGGGAAGAGTCTGGGTACTTTCGCCGTCTGGAGTGAGACACAGAACCGTTATACAGAGGCCGATGCTGAGTTGCTCAGGGACGTCGCAAACCAGGTTGCCTTAGCAATCTCAAACATGAAGTCATACGAAGAGATCGCATCGCTCAAGGCGAGACTCGAGGAAGAGAATGTGTATCTACAGGAGGAGATACGCACTGAACACAATTTTGAAGAAATTGTTGGCGACAGTCCACCTCTGCTCGCGCTGCTGCGACGAGTCGATCAAGTCGCACCAACAGATTCCACTGTGCTGATCTACGGTGAGACGGGAACTGGAAAAGAACTGATCGCACGCGCGATTCACGATCGCAGCAATCGCAAAAACCGGCCGTTGGTGAAGGTGAACTGTAGCGCTATTTCCGCAGGCTTGGTGGAGAGTGAGTTGTTCGGTCACGTGAAAGGCGCTTTCACAGGAGCGTTCGAGCGTCGTATTGGCCGGTTCGAACTTGCGGACGGTGGCACGATCTTCCTTGACGAAGTCGGCGAATTACCTTTGGACACTCAGGTCAAATTGCTCCGAGTTTTACAGGAACGCGAGTTTGAACCAGTGGGCAGTAATCGTTCCGTTAGGGTGGACGTACGAATTATCTGCGCCACAAACCGCAATCTTGAAGACTCTATCAAAGCTTCTACTTTCCGTTCGGATCTCTACTATCGATTGAACGTGTTTCCACTTCAGGTTCCGCCCTTGCGGGAGCGCCAATCTGACATTGACCAGCTGGCAACGTTTTTTGTTTCCCGGTATGCGCGTAATCTCGGCAAAAAGATAACCGGCATCTCGGAGGCGACGAGGCAAAAGCTCCTGTCCTATTCGTGGCCTGGCAACATACGTGAGTTGCAAAATCTTATTGAGCGAGCACTGATTCTTTCCACAGGCCCAATACTTGAGTTGGAAAGCGATCTGACTGGGGTCTCGGCATCTCCTGTGTTTTCGAATTTCCAACCTGAAGTTCCAGATGTCCTCCCTTACGTGGATCAGTCGCCGCTAAAAACCTTGCAGGAAGTTGAACGGGACCACATTCTGGCGGTGTTACAGCAAACACACGGCGTGATTGAGGGTTCGAACGGCGCCGCCAGAACTCTTGGCATGCATCCGAACACCTTGAGACACCGGATGGAAAAACTGGGAATCAAGCGTTCCCCCCACCGCATTTCGTAGCTCCCCGCAAAGCTCCGCTCTCTCCAACCACCAAATACGGGAGGTCCAACTCCGACGCGACAGCGTTTTGCGCGGTTTGCGCGAGATCTCTCTGTATAGAGGTACGGCACACAAGCTGCACTGGACCATCACAAATTTCAAGGAGTTCAGCAGAAAAGGAGAATTACGAATGAGCAGTTCAAGTAAGAATCTTTCAGGTAGGAATTTCGCGAAAGCACGAGCACGCCGGCCCAATCTGAGTTGGCGATGGGTCGTGAGCGTTGGTATCGCAATCATTGTCGCGGTCCTGGCTGTGCACACTCAGGCTCAGAAAAGGGTGTCGATAGATCGGGTCGCGATTCAGGGCAACACGACAGTGGACTTTGTTCCGCCGGCTGTGTTCCAGGCGGCTGGGCCAAACATTGCGTCGATTCAAGGCACCATCACTGACTTTCGCGCGGCGTTAGGTGATCCGGTTAATGGCAATACAACAAAGGAACTCGATAAAGGTCGTCGTGAGATCAACTGGGATGGAGCTGTGCCCACGGACGTTACTACTCCTCCAGTAAACCCATTCAACACTTTTCTCAATACGCGTGGCGCGCAGTTCACCACTCCGGGGATCGGGCTCTCGCAGGCGCCGCCATCAGGTGGGCCACAGGGCGGGCTAGTAACCCTCTTCGGCAATACGTCTTATGCCACTGCATTCCGATCCTTTAGTGCACCCCGCCTGTTCACACCAGTCGGCAGCAACATCACTGACACGTTTTTCTTCGTGCCGGGATCAAACGGAGCTACTCGAGCGGCAGTTACCGGCTTCGGCGCGATTTTTACTGACGTGGACCAACCTGACGGCAGTGGTCCAGGAACCAAATACGGTAATCGTGGCGCAAGTACCCTGCTGCAGTTTTTCGGTGCTGATGGTCGTTTGCTGTTCAGCAGTTTTGTCCCGGCTTCACCCGGCGATGGAGGCTTTTCATTCTTCGGGATCAAGTTCAACGATCCGCGAATCGCGAGCGTGCGGATTATTGCCGGCAATATCGCTCCCGGTCCGGACGATGACGGGAAGACCGACGTCGTCATGATGGACGACTTCATCTATGGAGAGCCACATCAGCTAACGGCGCCGTAACCTCGCTCCTCTCTGCATCTCTGTGTTGGCTGGACCACACACAGAGATGCGGAGGGTGGGAGACATGAGACAAAAAGCTTATTTCATCGCGTCTATTTCTAAGGTCTAAGGCATGTTGAAGATTACCGAAGTTGTTTTATCGGAAAAGGAAATTACTCTGCAATTGGACGGTCGAGTTTCAGGTCAATGGGTTGAGTTATTACGAGAGACAGCCGAGTCGATGCTCAATCAAGGAGTGAGGCTCAATGTCGATCTAAAAAATATTTCTTTCATCGACTGTGAGGGAATCGCACTAATAAGGAATTTGATCGAGCGTGGCATTCGTCACACAAACCCGCCGCTTTTCGTGGCCGAGCAGATCAAGAACTGTAATGACGGAGCGGCGTAGCAACGAAATGCAGGAGATTGGTAATGGGAGTCGCAAGTGAAAATTATGAGGAAGCACTCTTACCGCATCTCGACGCGGCGTACAATCTCGCCCGCTGGCTCACTCGCGACGCAAGAGATGCTGAAGACGTGGTGCAGGAAGCGTACCTTCGGGCACTGAAGCATTTCAATACTTTCAAAGGAGGCGACGCACGGCCCTGGTTGTTGAAGATCGTGCGTAACACTTACTACACGTGGATCCAGCGCAATCGAGTAACAGAGGCTATGACTCCGTTCGAAGAGGAGGAAGATACTCACATTTCAGATACCCCTAGTCCGGAGATGCTGTTGCTGAAAGAAACGGATAAACAATTAGTCAGGCGCGCGTTAAGAAAGCTGCCGACAGAGTTTCTCGAGGTTATTGTGCTGAGAGAATTTGAAGAGCTGTCATACAAACAAATTGCGGACACGGTTCAGGTCCCAGTGGGCACAGTCATGTCGCGCTTAGCTCGTGCTCGCGGACGTCTTGCGCAAATAATTTTGGAACCCGATGTTATGCGGCTTTTCAAATCTGCCGGCGCACGGTAATAGAGTGACGGGTGCTGCAGAGATGAACGCAAGGCAACCTGGCCACGGTAGATAAGGTCGCAGTCGTCGCACTGTTCCAGGTGGCGTTCAACTTCCGCTGCCTGAACCGGGTCCAACTCGCGATCGATGTAGGGGTGAACGATTTCCAGTATTTTTTGACAACTCAACTCGGAACCTCCACGCGATTCCCTTCTCTGTGCGACACAGAGAAGAAACCCAACCGCGTTTGTTTACGGTCGTCAATTTCGCAAATTATATTGTTTCGTCGAGATGCGGTGGACTGGCCGTTTTTGAAAACTGTCCAGTCTACACTCAATACCACCCTCAAACCGCTTTTATTCCCCTGAATCGCAGACGTAGACAAGAACCAGGCGAAACCGGCAATCAAAGACATTACTCACGCAGCGGCGCAACGACGCAGCGGAAATAAGATTTCGCCGCGCCGTTGCGCCGCTGCGTGAGAACTTCTCTTTGACTTTGTTCTATTTCCTGAGAGCGAGATTTGGTATCGTTCTGCAACTATCTGTCCAAGTGGAGTGGCGCAATGTCGCGAAACACACGATACCGGCGAGAAACATTTGCCTTGTTACTCGGTTGCTTGATGATTGCGATCACGCCGTTCTTCTCTGCGTCTGCTTACTCGCAGAGCCAGAGACTGGGCAAAGTCACGATCAAAGTTATCCTGAATGACAATCTGGGCCAAAATTTCGGCTTAGTGGTCAAGAAGCTAAATAACGGATCGCCCGAGATGGTGATTTCTGCGATTCGCGTCAAGACGACGGCTGATGGGTCGGTCTCTGTTTCGCTGACACCGGGCGATTACGTTGTCGAGTCAGAAAAACCACTCATTGTTAATGGGAAGAGTTATGAATGGTCCGTCAAGCTGAAGGTTGAATCAGGGAGCACAGCCCTGCTGGAGTTGGACACTGAAGATGCGACGATCACAACGACTGATAATGCACTGAGGCGAGGGCGAATTGTTGACGAAACCGATCTGTTGAAGGTCTTGTGCGACGGCGTTGTAAATGTGCAGGGCGAGCTAGCCCAGGGAACCGGATCAATTGTTGATGGCACGGGGTTAATTCTCACCAGTCAACACGTGATCGAAAGATCGAAGGAAGTAAGAGTTCAGTTTGGCGCCGGCAAAAAAGTAGCGGCAAAGCTCATCGTAGAGGATCCCGATCTTGATCTGGCTGTGGTGTGGGTAGACCTGTCCACCTGTCCTTCCTGTAAAGCTCTGGCAATGTTGGGGCCCGGGAGTGAAAGCAACACGGTCCTTGATGGAGCACGAGTATTCACGATTAGCAGTCCTCTAGCCCAGGACAAGACGCTCACTAAGGGGACGTTAAGAAACACAGGAGAGGTCATCAGCCCCGATTTTAAAATCGCGAGCATCGACTCGGGAGCTCCTGTTTTCAATGCTCTGGGTGAAGTGATTGGGGTACTCAAATTCGCGGATCAGAACGGCATCAGGCCTGGGGCTTCGGGAGTAATTAGAATTCAAGATTCTCGAGTCCTTCTCGCAAAGGCGAGACAGATGATAAAAGAGGCTATAGCCTTCCCTTCAACTGCGATGCTTCCTACCGAGCCTGGCAACTCTTATCCCGCAGACGACTTGAAGAATAAAATGGATCTCAAGAAGTTCAAGCCAAAAGCTTATGAAGCAGACTTCGGCGAATATCAGTTGACGATGATCACACCCGTGCTGAAGCACTACATTATTGAGAAGAACCGAATTGCGTTTGAGCGCCAGAAAAAGAAAATCGAAAAGGACGGGATGATTACCTCGCCAGTGATGATGAATAGCTTCTACGAGCTTCGCAACTGGGGTGATTATGTCAACCAGATGCGGCCGGTGGTGCATCTGCTTGTTGTTCCGGAAGTGAGCGCTACCGGGAAATCCACATTTTTGAGTCTGCTGACGCTTGGAGTCGGAGTGATGAGTGGCGCGGCAATGGTCCTGCCGGCAGACTTTAAGTTTAAAGCCGACTTTGAAGAGATGGCGCTGACGTGCGACGGCAAACTAGTTACGCCGATTCAGCGCGGAAAGATTGAGTTCATTAAAAGTTTGACAAGCTATCTCAAGATGAAGCAGCGCACCGCTTACGCCGGTGTTTATACGTACTCAGCCGAGAGCTTCGCGCCTGACAAGTGCAAGCAGATGAGTTTGCAGATTGTGTCACAACAAAGTCCTGCGACTCCCGAAATCAGAGTAGTTGATCCGAAGATGGTCCAACAGGTGTGGAGCGATTTTGAACCCTACCGTCGCCAGGCTGGCAATCAGTGACACATGGACTCCTCCACTTCCCTAGCGCCAACCAGAAATTAATCTCTTGACATAGTGTCCGTACTACACTATCTTAGTGTCCGTGAAACACTGAGGGAGGTTACGATGATGTTCAACTTTGTAAAGGTCCCGCCGACCACCTACGTGCTTCAGTACAAACATGGCGCCGTCAAAAGAGCAGGTGCGGGTCTTTCGTTCGTGTATTACACGCCGACGTCCACAATAGTCGAGATTCCGATGGCCAGCGCTGATGTGCCCTTCGTTTTTCAGGAAGCTACGGCGGATTTCCAGTCCGTTACGATCCAGGGGCAGCTAACGTACCGAGTCGCTGATCCCACGCGTCTGGCGTCCCTGCTGAACTTCAGCGTCGACAAGCACGGCGCCTACTATTCCGACGACCCGCGCAAGTTGCCGGAACGACTCATCCACACGCTCCAATCCCTGACCCGAGCAATCACACAAAGACTGGTTCTTAAAGACGCTCTGATCAGCTCGGATTCCATCGTCGCCGAAGCGTTAGCAAAATTGAGGCAATCCGAAGCAGTCTCAGCTCTGGGAGTGGAAATCTTAAGTCTGTCTATACTCGGCATTCAGCCGACGCCTGAGACGGGGCGCGCTTTAGAGGCAGAGGCTCGGGAAGAATTACAACGCCGCGCTGACGAAGCGATTTACGCTCGCCGCAACGCTGCGGTAGAGCAGGAAAGGCTGATCAAGGAGAGCGAACTAAACACCGAAATTGCCGTCGAAGAAAAGAAACGCCAGATCCGTGAAACGCAAATGGCCGCGGATATAGCCGTTGAAGAGCAACGGTCACAACTGATCGATCGGCGAGTAGAAAACGAGCACAAGGACGCGGACAGCCGCGCCTACACGCTTACTGAAACTCTCAAACCGTTGCGCGATCTCGATTGGAAGAAGTTGATGATGCTCGGCGGAAAGAACGCGGACCCCAAAGCCATGGTGGCCCTCGCCTTTCAGGAGATGGCCGAAAATGCTCAGAAGATTGGCGAACTCAATGTATCGCCGGACTTGCTGAGATCATTGATTGGCAGTACAGCGAAATAGTCATGTACAAGAAGCTCGTCATCGTAACGCGTAAAACACGATTGCAGGAGTTGATTGAGCGCTTCAACACGCGTTCGCAAGCCAAGTTTTATATCGAGCACGCTGGCGGCGAGTTTGAAGACTACGAGCGCGAAGACAATGCTTACCACTCATCGTTAGAGATGCTCCGCCGCTCGCTGGAGTTCGAAATGCCACAGCAACTGATCGACCGTAGCCTTGTGCCCACGTTCCAGTTTCAGAAGGAGGATCTCGTAGTAACGCTGGGACAAGACGGATTGGTGGCAAACACCGCCAAGTATGTGATGGCCCAGCCGATCGTCGCGGTCAACCCGGAACCCGCAAGATTCGATGGCATCTTGCTGCCTTTCCTGCCGAATCAGGCGCGCTCTGCGGTGGGGAAAGTGATCGAGGCAAAGGCAAAAATTCGCGAAGTTACCCTCGCCGAGATCAAGCTTCATGACGGCCAACGCTTACTCGCTTTCAATGATCTCTTCATCGGCGCGCGCAGCCACGTGTCCGCGCAGTACCTAATCAGATGCGGAAAGGCAGCAGAGGTTCATTCGTCCAGTGGAGTGCTGGTCTCGACTGGTGCGGGGTCGACCGGCTGGCTGTCGTCCATCTTTAATATGGCGTCGGGTGTGGCCCGCTTTCGTGGTGCGACGGCGATCGAACCGTTTCGGATGCCATGGGAAGATCGTCGTTTGATCTATGTAGTACGCGAACCATTCGTAAGCCGTCACTCTCAAGCCACCATCGTGACTGGAATGCTTGAGTCGGGACAGGAACTCGTGCTGGAATCCCTGATGCCTTCCGGAGGAGTGGTTTTTAGTGACGGCATGGAAGCCGATTACTTGCAGTTCAATTCCGGGGCGATCGCCGCAGTGCGAGCGGCTGAGCAACGAGCGCGTTTGGTGGTCCAATGAAAATTATCAAGCAAGTCACAGTTGATATCGTGATTTTCACGATCCAGGAAGGAGTTCTCAAAGTACTGCTCATCAAGCGAGCAATCCCACCCTTTCTGGGGCAGTGTGCCATTCCGGGCGGTTTCGTTCACGAAGACGAGGATCTCGATCAAGCTGCCTTGCGAGAACTCCAGGAAGAGAGCGGTGTAACGGATGTTTACCTCGAACAACTTTATTCCTTCGGCGACCCGAATCGCGATCCACGCGGCAGAGTAATCACCGTCGCGTACTTTGCTCTCATTTCACCGGATCGAAAGCTAATGGCCGGCAGTGATGCCGCCGCCGCGGCGTGGTATCCGATCGATCAGCTTCCGCCGCTGGCCTTTGATCATGCGACGATTCTCAACTACGCCCTGCAACGACTACGCAATAAGCTTGAGTACACGACCGTGGGCTTCCAGTTGCTTCCGGAAAAATTTACGTTGACTGAGCTACAGGCGGTCTACGAAGCGATCCTGGGGAAGAAGTTGGACAAGAGAAACTTCCGGCGCAAGATGTCGTTGCTCAGAATCCTGAAGCCCCTGCGTGAACACCGGCGCGGCGGACAGCGTCCAGCGCAACTCTATCGTTTTGTCGCCGCCCGCTTCGAAAAACTCAAAGATAAAGGGATATTGTTCCCTTTCTGATCCGGACCCCTAGTTCGGTTTTCTCTATGCAACCTCTGTGTTCTCTGTGTCTCTGTGGTGAGTTGTTGCTGTGAATTAGTTAACCACAGAGACACAGAGAACGCAGAGGTTGCACAGAGAAATCAATGGGTAGCGACTTTTGTGCAAAGCCCTGCGTAATCTGTGGATGTGTTTGTGGTCTAGTTTCCTTTAGTGGGTCGCAGCGCGTGCTTCGAAACGAACTGCGCGATTTGCCGTCCCATGCGAGCGCCGGCTTCGTCAGAATTCCGGAAGTGAATCCCCGAATAAACTCGAGCGTCGATTACTTCGTCAACAGCTTGACTGAATGTGGTCCACGTTCGAGTGATGCCGGTTTGTGTAACGGCGATTGATATTCCCGGAGTGTCACCGAATTCGAGTGTGAGTATCTTTGCCATCGCACTGCTGTTTGTCGAGTGGCCCGATGGATACTCCGGATGTGGCGGAGTTGGTATGAAAGGTTTCCAGGCGGCGTCACCGGCGGTCTGACTGTTGCCATCAGCGTTGCCGTTGGTAATTGCTGATTGCGGCCTCCAGAAGTTGTACTCATATTTTGCTTCCCAGCACGCGACGCTCGCGTCCGATGATGCCAGATAAAACAATGCGAACAAGCGCGCCTCGGACGACAGATCCATGTTTCGACTCTGAACAACCTGCGTTAACACGCTATTCCAAATCGCGGTCGGCGACGCGCGCCAGAAGAGTGCGATGTCGCTCTGTTCAGCCGAACGCGTAGAGCCAGTTGCAACACCGATCTGTTTGATCTCATTGTAGTCCTTTGCATATTGTTCACTCGTCAGATCGGGCGGCGCATCCGGCCGGAATTGCGAGGCGCTCCGTAGTACAAATGGAGTAACTTTCCCCCAGCCTGGCAGCGATGCAGGCGCGTTTGCGAGGCGTACCCAAACACCCGGTGCGCCCTGATTGGGAGCGTCGTAATTGAATTGGGCTTCTGCTGAATGATCGTTAGCGCGGAGCGCGAGAATCGATGTTGCTACGGCGCGACCATACAAAACCGCCGGATCGTCCACCGAGGAGCCGTGCTCCTGGAGCGAAGTCTGCAAGCGACTATCCAGCAACGCATCATTTCCCTGAAAAAGATTTCTAAGAGCTTCATAGGCAGCTCCGATAGCTGCAGCTTCTGGCGACGCATTCTGTGGCGGCGCCGGTGGTGATAGGTAAGTCTCAAAGTCGCCCGTAATTCCGTTGACCGCGTCATGTACCGCCAGTTGAAAAATCGCCATGACGCGCGTTTGCTGGACCGCAGCGAGAGCGGGCGCCGCCTGTAGCGTGAGTCTTACTGCCAGATCGTTCCATTCGAGCATGACATTACTCGTCACTGCTGGCTTCCGCGGCCGATTCAGATGTGTACTGCCGCCGGTGGCGCATGCAACGCTCAACAACGGACACACCGATATCGAAAAAAGCGCGATGACCGTCGTCAGTGTAAAAACCAGTCCTTTGTTTATTTTGTTGACTCTCATGTTCTCCTCTTTCTGTCGGGGTTCTTACGAGGTAAGGCGGGATGGGCGGAGAAAAGATGTAACAAGGGGTCAAAAAATTTTTAGTTGTGATATTTTGTGGGCTCTTTGAGAGCAGGTGGTCTGTATGCCGCCACAGTCGTCGAAAGAAATTACGAATTTACTTGTAGCCTGGAGTGACGGGGACGACGCTGCACTCAATCAGCTCGCTCCACTCATTCACGCAGAGTTGCACAGGCTCGCCCACCGATACATGAGCCGCGAACGCCCCGGCCACTTACTCCAAACCTCCGCTCTTATCAACGAAGCGTACATCCGGCTGATCGACTGGAAGAACGTCCGCTGGCAAAACCGTGCGCACTTCTTCGGTGTTGCGGCGCAACTTATGCGACGTATTCTCGTCGACTT
>Ga0134124_10001127_pt1 | contig 21410 bp, 30 predicted proteins | sample KB304_FD_96880 | JGI IMG/M metagenome (GOLD analysis project Ga0134124, IMG submission 96880) | Terrestrial soil microbial communities without Nitrogen fertilizer from Kellogg Biological Station, Michigan, USA - KB3-0-4 | ecosystem: Environmental > Terrestrial > Soil > Unclassified ... | reverse complement strand
TCACAGCTTTACTCACAGCTTTACTCACAGCTTGACTCACAGCTTTACTCACAGCTTTCCTCACAGCTTAGATCACAGCTTGACTCACAGCTTGACTCACAGCTTAGATCACAGCTTGACTCACAGCTTGACTCACAGCTTGACTCACGGCTTTACTCACAGCTTGACTCACAGCTTTACTCACAGCTTTACTCACAGCTTTACTCACAGCTTTACTCACAGCTTGACTCACTTGGCAAAATGAATAGTTATGGTCTATTTATAACAGATTGTTTTTATGGTGGCGTAATTGCTTGGTGGAAATTCATGAAAGATGAATTTAATCTTACTGCTGAAATAAATGCTACGCTTGATTCATGGAATGAATTATATCTTAATGGAAATATTTACACAGCAATTTTCTCTGAGCTTGTTTGTGTCGTTTCAAAATACCCTAAAAAAATTCACAGAAACGAAAATAATGACTTACATAATATAAACGGTTCGTCCGTTGAATGGGGTAATTCAACCAACATAACAGAATGGAATGGATTTTATATAAATGGCCGTAATATTCCTGAGAAACACTTTAAATCAATTTCGGATAAATCATTCAAAATGGAAGATTTTATTAATGAGTCAAACGAGGAATATAAATCAACATGTATTGCTTTAATGCAGGAAAAATATGGTGATGAATATTTAGTTGATTTCTTTCGTGAATATCTAAAAGAAACAGATTCATTCGTTGATAAAAAGGATCAAAGGTATTTAACCGGAACAACAAACGGAATGAACATCGGTGTTTATACTTTGTTCAAAGGAAATATAAACGAAACCAATATAGCTTATGTTCGCTGTTATTGCCCTTCTACAGATAGAATGTTTTTCTTGGGTGTAGACAGTTCACATACGAACGCAAAAGACGCAATTGCTTCTTTATATCGGATACCATCCAAGTTAAAAAAACATATAAAATCAATTTCTCGCCAAGGCGAAAGATACAGTACAATACTGACAGAAAAAGGTAATGATGTATTGTCATCAATGTCTAAATATGAAATTGAGGATGTATCAGGTATTGATGGTGAGTCATATTTCAAATTAATCAAATACGAATTTTAAACAACAACTTAACAATAATCAAAAAATGGAAACAACAAAACAAAGAGTAAATGTAGCGCCATCTTCAACCGAAGGTCATTTCATTAAAGGCGCTAAACAAGTAATTAACCTGGACAATGTTAACGAGACATTTATGGTAAAGGGATCGGCAACTTTGGAAACAAAGAACCATACAACCCTTCAAATTGAAGAGGACTGCTTAATCACATGTCAGGTGGTTTATAATCCTTTTGCAAAGATGTACGCAAAGTCAAGGGACTAATGCCACAAAAAGAAAAAGGCATAGTAATGCAGGCAATTATAGAGGGTGTACGTACCCGTAAGGATCGTACACTCTCTGTAACGCTCGGCACGCAGGAATTAACTCCTGAATTTGCTGCAAGGTTATTTGCGGTAAACAATAACATTGCTAACGTATATATAAGCCCTAACGCTATACAGACTGATTTAATGAAGGAAATTGATCTGGCTGGTATTGATATGGTGGACATTCAAAAAACACCATCAAAGCGATTAAAAGCCGTCATGTACCTGTTATGGAAGCAGGACCCTGAGGGATACGATGATCCTAACCTATACTACCAATTTCAAATGGAGAAAATAATAAAGCACTTTAAGAAAGGCTTAAGCAATGAATAAAATACCTGAAATAATAATTGAAGCAGCCCAACGCGAGGTTGATAAATGTACCTGGTTGATGAACCATATAGGAGCATGCTGTGATCAATTAAAAGCAGATGGTATATTAGGTAAGGGCAGGGACATAAGTAAAGAAATACAACTGCTAATTGAAAGGGCTAAATCAGCCAGGGAGTTCATTGAATTCTCCAGCACACATAATTTAAAACAAGCTTCATAGTAAAATGGCTACCGATAAGAAATCATTTGTTTTATATACCGAGCTAATTCATACAGTCAATTTATTGTCCGATGAAAAGGCTGGCAAGCTAATCAAGCATTTGCTAGCATATGTTAACGACCTCGATCCTGTTGCATCAGATGATGTGGTTGCGCTTGTTTTTGAGCCCATAAAACAGCAGTTAAAAAGGGACTTAAACAGGTATGAAAAGATTAAAATAGCGCGTGTTGAAGCTGGTAGAAATGGAGGTAAATCAAAGGCTTACAATCAAACCAAGCAATTGCTAGCAAAACCAAGCAAAACCAAGCAAAACCAAGCAAACGTAGCTGTTAATGTAAATGTTAATGTAATAAATATAGAGAGGCGCAAACTTTTGTTTGCTGACACCCTCAAACCTTTTTATGAAAAATATCCTCCAAAGTTGATTAATGATTTTTTTAACTATTGGACTGAGCCAAATAAATCTGGTTCAAAGTTTAAACAAGAACTTCAAAAAACATGGGATACCGGTAGAAGACTTGAGACTTGGGCCGCAAGAGAAAAAGACTTTGTTAGAAATTATAAACCAGAGGAAAAACCAACGGCTTTTAAAGTTCCTGCAAACGCAAATATTATTCAAGCATGATCTTATCGGCCCCCGAAATAGAATTAACTGCTTTGGCAAAAGTTTTTTATGAGCCATCGTGTTTGTATGAGCTTGAGAATGGTTTTAATCCTAATCATTTTCAGGAATATAAGCCATATGCGCAGGCCGTAAAATCATTGCATTTATCAAAACACCCAATAAATTCCGAAACCGTTAAAACATGGCTAACGAATACAATAACTCCTTTTTCAACTTCAGTAATTGAAAAAATTGATTTCAGATGTGAACCTCCGATTGGTTTAAACAAAGACCTGTTATTTCTGCATGAGTTATTTCTTAAGCGTGAAGCTATCAGGGTTTGCTCAGAAACTATTCAAATGGTTGAGGAGGGTAAAGACATATTTGATGCGTTGGACGCAGCAGAACGCAATATAAACGGCATTACGGCTGGCATGTCTGGAAACAACATAAAAACACTTGCTGAGTTAGAAGCTGATTTCGTGAAGGACCAGGAAGCCATAATGGCTAATAACGGAGTGAGCGGAATACTAACTGGTTTAAAAACAATTGATGGGATATTCAACGGAATTAAAAAACCAGATTTACTGGTAATTGCTGCCAGGCCGGGAATGGGTAAGACTGCTTTTGTTGTGAGTATTGCCAGGAATATGGCAGTAGATTTAAAACATAAAGTTGGTGTATTTACCCTTGAGGTATCAAGTGCTCAGTTATTTGTCAGAATAGTAAGCGGTGAGTCTGAAATACCAAGTGATGAAATATTTAACGGGCTTAATGTTTATCAGCTTGAATCAGCACGAGCGCACATGAAAAAAATAATAGGCGCAAACATTTTCTTTGATGATACAGCGGGATTGAAATTATCGCAATTCAGGCAAAAGGCCAGGATAATGGTTAATCAGCTTGGCGTTGAAATAATAATTATTGATTATTTACAGCTAATGTCAGGTGGTGAAGGTAAACAAAACAGAGAGGCTGAAATAAGCGAAATAAGCCGTGGTATAAAACAAATAGCGAAAGAGTTAAATATACCAATTATTGCGTTGTCTCAGTTGAGCAGGGCTGTTGAAACACGTGGAGGCGATAAGGTGCCAATGTTAAGCGACCTACGAGAGTCTGGAGCTATTGAACAGGATGCTGATATAGTTGGGTTCTTGTATCGTCCAGAATATTATGGAATAATGGAGGATGAAACAGGACACTCTACCGAAGGCATTGGCTGGTTGATTGTGTCTAAGCATCGCAATGGTAAACTAGGATGGTGCAAAATGAAATTTACCGCATCACAAGCTAAGTTCGGAAATGTATATTGAACAAAAAATAAAACGGCAACAAGCGGTAATTGATTGCGATCATTTTAAATGGTTTTTTAGGGAACATATGACGGAATATAAAAAACATTTTGATGAAGAAAGAGAAAGATTTAACGCGTTGAGCCTTGAAGAAAAAAAAACAGAAATAAATAAGTTACTATGTCAGCTAGAACAATTAAAGAAATAATCGAGCAGCCTAAACTGTTCCCTGAGCCAATGTTCAAGCCGTATATTGATACAAAGAAGTATTATGAGCAGGTTGAAAAGAGCCAGGTTAACATAAACCAAAAGGGGCTTCTTGCGCTTAAGCTAATGCTTGATGCGGGTTGTAGCCCACTGAAACCGTTACCAGAAAAATATAAAACCAAAAAGTAAGATTATGACAGAACCAAACGAAAGTGCCTCACCAAGGCCTCATAAAAAAAATGATGGAACAGTTGATTTTGAAAAATCACACCCATATGATAAAGTACATAGTCACACAGAAATAATTCAATGTACAGAATGTAGCAAAGCACAAGAGGCTACTGTATATAACACGTTTCCTTTGGCATCATACGTTCATACGTGTACAGGGTGTGGTTATATTATTATGGAAAGTGAATGGCAAAAAATAGAATTACCAATAAAAACCAAACTAACATGAAGACAGCAGAGCAAATAAAAGAGGCAACCGATGCAATGAAGCTTTATGCATAAATAGAGACCAAGGCTTTCGCTGAGTGGGTTAGTAAAAATAAAATTGAAAAGGACGAAGGTATTTACAGCCTCGCGAATGGAAAATATTATTATCCAGAACACAGGAATCATTATGACTTAGACCAACTATACACGGAGTACGAAAAACAGAAAAATAAAGCGGGATAACGAATGACGATTAAAGAGGTTGCCTCCTCAATACAAGGCACAAAATTATGATTAACCAAAACTGTTTATTAGATGCACAAATGTTCGGATTACGAGAGGCAATCTCTTTTAATCGTATGTTATCTTCTCGTTGCGGTCTATTCAGCACAGACCTCAATACGAAGCACTGCACTAAGGTTTTTAATAAATTATTTTTTTGAGCGGTGGCAAATGATTTTGAAAAAATCAAACATTCTTCGCTGTTCACTGGTATCGGTGGATTTGACTTGGCAGCAGAATGGATGGGATGGGAGAATGTATTTCAGGTAGAAAAAGATGGATGGTGCAAAAAAGTATTGACAAAGAATTTTCCAACAGTAAAGCGATATGGCGACATTAAAGAATTTAACGGAAGCGAATACACAAACAAAATTGACATTCTCACAGGAGGATTTCCATGCCAACCGTTTAGTTTGGCTGGAAGCAGGAAAGGCAAAGATGATGACCGTTACCTCTGGAAAGAAATGTTTAGAGTTATATGCGAAACAAAACCGCCCTTTGTTGTTGGCGAAAATGTTGCTGGCATCATCGGAATGGCTCTCGAAGATGTGTTCGCTGACTTGGAAAGCGAAGGTTACGAAATCGAAACATTTATTATTCCAGCTTGTGCCATTGGTGCAGCACACAGAAGAGATAGAGTTTGGATTGTTGCCTACAATGAGCGTTACTACAACGGGCGGAGTTACAGCAATGGGAGGCGGGAGCGGAAACAAGAAGAAATTATATCGAATGTTTGGAGAAGCAGGCAGGAAAATAATGGCGAGTGGCAAATTGAACCCGCAATTCGCAGAAGCATTGATGGGCTATCCGAAAGGATGGACACAAACAGATTGAAGGGACTTGGCAATGCGATACAGCCACAGGTAGTGTATGAAATATTTAAGTGTATTGATTTTGTTTTAAAAGGGTGGGAGAAAAAATAATTTATTAAAAACCGACTTACAGCACAAATGATAATACGAAGCGATACAGTAGCAATTTCATATAACGGTTTGCAGCTAAAATGTCGGGCGTTATAGCACTAACGAATAGTAAGCGGTTAGATAGCCTGTATTTTAGGTGCTGTTAGGTATCAGTATTTTTTGGATGGCGTGCGGTGGAAAATAACAACTAATAAATATAACAAATGAAAGAGATCGTAACTTTTGGTGGTGGTACAAATGGAACAGCAATGTTAATTAATATGGTAAAATACCAATTAATCCCTGATGAAATACTTTTTTCAGATACAGGAGGCGAAAACCCTTACACATACGAACACATTGTAGAGATGAATAAATGGCTACAAAGTAAAAATTTTCCATTAATTCAAACTTTGAGATATAAAACAAAGAACGGAGATGAATTAACGTTAGAGCAGGATTGCTTAAACAACAACACTATTCCACCTGTTGCTTTTGGTTGGAAAACTTGCTCTCAAAAGTTTAAGATACAGCCAGTAGAAAAATATTTAAAAACTAAATACCCAACGGAAAAATTAAGAATATGGGTTGGTTTTGATGCAGGAGAAGAAAGAAGAATAAAAGCAAACCCAAACGAAAACTTTGAAAATTACTACCCTTTAATTTATTGGGGATGGGATAGAGAGAAATGTATTGAAGTAATACAAAATGCAGGATTGAAACAACCCGGAAAGAGTAGCTGTTTTTTTTGCCCTAATATGAGAAAAAACGAAATATTAAGATTGCCTGATGATTTAAAAGATAGAGCAATAGCAATGGAAAAAAACGCTACAAAACTTGCAGAAATTAAAGGACTTGGAAGGAATAAAAGTTGGACTGATGTAATAAACGCAGATAGATCACAATTAAAAATAGATTGGGATGAGGAAGATTGGCATCAACCTGTTTGCGAATGTATCGATTAACACACCTTTTAAAAACTTGCAAAGTTTTAGGAGTGCGATGGATAAAAAATATTGTACCTAACATACAATATGTATTACATTATGTTTAAATAACTCATTTAAAGCAAATTATTATGAATATTTCTGAACATAGCAGCAACTTCGTGCAGGAAATGAAACGTAGGAATTTCAGCCCGCAAACGGTTGAAAATTATTCAAGCTGCATTAAAAAGTTTTTTAGTTGGTCAACAAAGGATCACCCGAAAAATATTAATGAGAGTGACATTAAGGCTTTTTTAGGTCAGTTCAATGAACCTAACACGCAACGAGGGTATCATTCGGCAATAAAAAAGTTTTATGAAATCTGCTTAAATCAAAAGGACAAATTCAAATATATTCCTTATGCTAGAAAGTCGAGTAAATTACCAGTTGTTTTATCTGTTGATGAAATTCAATCAATGTTTAATGCTTGTGAAAATTTAAAACACAAAGTAATTTTAGCCATTCTTTATTCATGTGGTTTGCGTGTATCTGAATTAATAAATCTTAAATGGTCTCATATTGATCGTTCCAGGAAAATAATTAATATAATTCAAGCGAAAGGCGCAAAGGACAGACAGGTAATGTTAACCGATTCGCTTATTCCGTTGCTTGAAAAATATTACAATAAATATAGGCCAAAGGAATACGTTTTAAACGGACAAACAGAATTGCAGTATTCGGATAGATCAGTTAGTGAAGTAATAAAGCAACTCGCCAAAAAAGCAGGTATTACAAAAAAGGTTCATACGCATTTAATCCGTCACTGCACATTTACGCATCAGGTTGAAATGGGAACGGACATAAATCTCATCCAAAAGCTAGCCGGGCACAACAATATTAAAACGACCTTGATCTATACCCACATTTCACATAATTTAATTAGTAAAATTAATTCACCACTTCAAAATATTAATTTATGACATCAGCATTTTTTATTGTAGATATAATTGGAATATTAGCCTTTTGTTTGATCATACATTTACTGGATACCATCCTAAAACGAACAGGTGAAACGGTAGGGTTCAAGTTTAAAAATGAATATATACCCTATTTGACATTGATTTTTATAATAGCAATACTAATTGTTTCACCGTATTTCAAAGAAGATTTTATAAATGCGTTTGAATATGAAAATTACGCTAGGCAATTGACTATTGTTTGGTCTATTTTTGGTATTAACTTTTCATGGATAATATTTAAAATAATTAACACAACCAACCAATGAGCAGTAATAATAAAGTAAAGTTTATTTCAATGGGTCATTGGGGCGACTGCTATGACTATTGCTTTAGGGTTTACAATTTACCAAGGGACAAAACACAATTAAGAATAGAATTGAAATTACATGCTTTAAAGATTAGTGAAGTAAAAGAGCTTTGCCAATTATCTCATGACTCAAATGGCATGTATTGTGTGGTTGAGTTAAAAAACAAGAAATTTATTTTATATAGAATCAAAACAATTAACCCATGAGCAACAATATACTTTACAAGAGGGTGATTAAACGCCCGGGTGAGCCAGATGATTTACCGAATGATAACACAGTATATATTATTCAGGCACAAAACGGACTTCAAAACTTTGCTTGGTACGACATAATAAACAGAATATGGATCAACGGAATAACAGAAATTAGTCTGGATTATGATTTGCAACCAATTTTTTGGTACAGCAACGAATTGGCACACGGTGTATCTTTTCATATTGATGCAATGAAAGTTCATTTTGAGCACTACGTTGACGGGAAAATAACTTTTGAACGACTTAAAGAAATAGCAGTATTCCATATTATTCAAAATAAAAATGAAATTGAGCAGTTAAAGGCTGACTTAGCTCTTAAGGATTTTACGATAACTGCTTTAAAAACACACAGCGCTGAACTTGTTGAGTGCTTAATAGCATGGGAAAACGCATATAAAGGTTGTGATTTACCTGATGAAATGCCGGATATTGAATTTGTATACGCAAAATCAAAAACTAAGGAACTAATACAAAAACACGCAAGGGGATGAACAACGTATTTATAATAGACGAAAGTAAACCAGAGACCCTCAAAGCACTTGCCAGGGCAATTACCAACCTTATGCCGGCATGCGCAAGCATTGAGTGGGTAGATTCGCGCACTGCCAGAGAAATGCTCTCTGGCACAAAAGAGGATGACAAGCTATGCACACAGGCTTACCTGGATAAACTTTGTGATGACGGCCTTGTTTTGCGCTCAAAACTTACCCCACGCAACACGCTTTACAACCTCAAATCAATAGAAGCATTAATAAATAGCTGTAAGGGGTAACCGGCATTTACCCAAACAACCCCACGTTAGCCTCATCCACTGAGTCAAATCCCAATGACTCCAAATAAGTTTCCGTTGTTCCAAGGGATGTATGCCCCAGTGCCTTTTGAATTATTCGCCTATCAATACTTGCTTTGTCGGCCGTACGTGCCCATGTGTGCCGGGCGCAATGCGTGGTGATGTGCTTGTCAATACCAAGCCTTTTACATATCACCTTTAGCTTACGGTCAATTTTACTGGTAGCATCCCTTATTTTATCATGCTCCGTTGCCCCGTGTTTGCGGTTAATAAAACTAAACAGCGGTTCCGTGGGCTTCTTGCCAGCCGAATACTTTTTAAAAATATCAATTGCCTTTGGCACCATATCAATAGTGAACGCATGGTCTGTTTTGCGGGCATTGTATGAAAGCTCACCATTTTTGAAATCACCGAACTTCATTTTAATGGCATCACCAGCACGCATACCCCAGTTATAAATGCAGAATAGCAAAAAGTCGGCTATTTCCCGGTAATCTTTACTCAGCTTAAAGGTCTCAAAGACTGAAATTTCATCCCTGGTTAACGCTACTTTCTTTTTTGGCTTATACCGGAATTTAACTTTATCCAATAAAAACGCCTTTTCACTGTGGCCGGCCGACATTAAAACCCTGCGTAATACAGAAAACTTATTCATTATGGTACCGTCATTGTTACCCTCTTTTCGGCAATGGTCAACATAGCGGTTTATCAGAATATCATTAATGTGTTTGAACTGCAGGGCGGCACCCGCAAAGGCCTTAAAATGCTTAAGTACCGAACAGTTCCTTTGCCAGGTTCCTATTTTTAACCTGGCCTCAAGGTCTTTCATAAGGTTTTCGCCAAACACAAAAAACAGTACCGGCCCGTCAACCTGCTCACCATTTGCGGCCTTTACCGAAAGCAGGCTATTTTCAATTTTACGGTTTACGGCCGGGTTTGCCTTTACCCACTTACCGAACTTAGCCCCCTTATTCCAGTCCTTAGCATCAATATAAATGCCGGTGCCGGTTCTTTGGTGCACCTGCTTGCCATTAAGGGTTTGGGAAATTCGTATAAAGATTTGCCAAAAGCCCGTGTGCTCACCGGAGCTTACTGGTTTGGTGGATATTTCAACGTTAAAAGTAGCCATACAGGTGTATTACGGGTGTATAAATTAAGCGAAACTAAACGAACTTAAACAAGTTATTTTTTACAGATTTAACAACTTTAAGTCAGTTTAAGTAAGATTAAGCCCCGTTATACGGCTTTTATTATAATTTGCGCGAAATAAACATATCGTTAATACAATCAATTGTTTACGTGTTATTTTGTAATTATCAGGTGTATTCTGGACGTATTGTTTTAAGCTTATACGCCAGCAAGTTACGAATTAAAATCAACCAATTAATTCTTGTTATACTTTTCCATGGTCCGACCACCAAAATAAGCCAGGAATGTAGTCACCATTAATGTGCTTAACAAGGCCGTGTATTCCTTTGGTATCTCAATTTTCCAGAACGACAACACAACAACAAGCGTTAACAGGAAAAGTAAATAAAGCAATACCAATGGCCTCACATTCTTGCTCAGCCAGCTATCACTATTCATATCCGACTGCCACCTTTGTGTTACCTCTTCCATCTCCTTTAACTCAAATTCGGCCATTTTCATAGCTGTTTCTTTATCCTCAGCGCTCATTTTATCATCCTTTGAAATAAGATCCCTTACCAGGCCAACAGCCGGGAAACGGTCTCCTATCGCGTCAAGTATATGCGGTGCTTTTTCCTTAAGGAATTTACCTACCGTGGTATCCTTAAACTTCTTACGGTCTGCTTTCTTTTTTAATAATCCCATATCTACTTTATAAATTGGTCAATGTTTATGTATGCTTTTACCAGTTTAATGTTCTGCTTCTTTGAAGCACAGCATCCGCCATTGGCTTGGTCGCCTTTATTATCAAAGGCAGTGTTGCCCTCAATTGTATGTATCGTATGCTCATTAACATGCTCAACAAACATTCCTATATGCCGTATCTCACCACCCCATGCATAAATTACCAGGTCCCCGGGCTTCGGGTCCGTTGTAATCATTCCATGCTTTACGGCATAGTTATAAAGGTTCGGCACACTGGACCATCCACGCAGGTAGTCTGCTTTAGGCATTGGCTTGGCCACCTGTGAAAATAACCAACAAATGAATGTACAGCACCATGGATAGTGCGCTCCTGGTTTATCACCATCATGCACCTCACGCCCATAGAACCAGGTATTATATTTAACGTTATTGCTACCTGCAGGAAATTCTGTAGTGCCTACCTGGGTTCCGGCTAATGAGAGTAGTTCTTTTCTTTTTGCGTTTGTATCCATAATTCGTTTACGTCTTTTTCTGTTTCAATAAGGTGCCATGAGCCACCAATTGACTTTAATTTGTTTTTGAATCCTATTTCACCATCTGTTAGCATCCGTTTTGATGGAGACTTTGATCCGTCCTTTATTTCGATAAAAAACACTGATCCATTACGGCCTATCCATATCTCATCACAAAAGTTTTTCATCATACTCACATCAATAGTACCGAACCCCAACGACTGCGCATGTGCAACAATCTGTTTATGATTTGTGTCCTTTTTGTTTGCGCGCACGAATAAAGAAATCTTTTATATGTCTTCGGTTAATTATGACAAAAATCACGAATGAAATAAATGTGAGGTAAGGAGCCAGGTCTTTAAAAAAATCGCTTCCGGCCTTAAATTTATGGTATGCACCATTGCCGCCCATAACGGACAATAGAGCTATGTTGATTGCTTCGTCTTTTGTCATAAAATATTTTACTTTTCGGTTATCAATACATCAACATTAGCACCATTAACATTTGACCAGCTAGGTAATAATCCAACTACATCTGTTCTGTTTCTAACATTAACAGTAAAACCGCTTGTGCTGACTGATGTTATCTTTATTATTTGGCTATCAGTTCCGCCAATAATATTAGCTTGAATGTTTGGGGATACTGAATATGAAGAACTAAAAGTAACTACAAATGTTCCAGACCCTGAGGTTGTTCCTGAATATGTTTCTTGCCTTTTTAATGATCCCCAGCTAACAGCACTTCCATTTGTAGTTAAATATTTTCCGTTATTTCCGGTTTGGGCTGGTAATTCAATTTCATTTGTTACGCTTCCATCCACCTCTGTAAATGAGGTTAAAAAACCACCTGGATTACCCGATAAAGGATAAGCGTCTGTTATCCCATAGCCCGACAACGTTGTTGGTTTTCCAGTAAGTGAACTAAACGATTGTGCAGGTACGCTACTTATATATCCTGCTGGATTTGTTGAATTGTATGGCGTGAATCCTAAAGCAAGTTGATAATTTGATCTTTCAGAAGTCCAAATGGGTTCCATTCCGTCCTGATTTAAAGTAAATTCATTAAAGAATCCAATTGAATCATATGCTAATATTTGTTGAGCTTCGTCTTTTACCATCCATTGATCCGCACCTACATTAACATCATAAATAACACAAAAAGGAGTTCCATATGTACAATAGTTGCTATCTATTTCAAGATCAATTATCATCTGTTTGAAATCAATAAGCGTTCCATCATAATGATGGAATCTAATAACATCAGGCAATTCGTATGCTGTGTTTTGTGCTGACAATCTTATTGATATAAATGTCAATAAGAAAATAAAAATTAATTTTTTCATAGTTTTAGTTTTTAATTATTGTAATCTATTATTTCTTTTTCTTCGCTAATAGTATTTTTTTGAACTAACTTATTATGCTCATCATATTCTGCCTGTGTTTCAAAAAAGTAAAAAAAATCATCGTCCGAATGTTGTCCGAAAGTTTTTTCTTTCGGCAAATATTCTGGTTTTTTAGATCCATTTTTTCCTTCTATGCTTTTAATCTTTATCATGATATTTTATTTAATCGTATGAATGTACCTAACTGATATATTGTTGATGTCTGAGTTGATGTTCCTGATGCAAACATCAATTGAGAAGTTCCGGGCGTTGCGCCAACAGATATTTCACCAGATATTAATACTGCTACAAATGTCGTGTTTTGCGTACAAAAAGCGGTAGGATTTAATGCGGCATCCGTAACAATAGACTGCACCAATGGGTTACCAGTTCCGGCAGTTCGTGTGTTTATGCTCATTACAAATGTCGCTGACGCTGGAATATCAAGCGCAATTTTTACACCACCTGTATTGTCACAACCAACAAAAACGGTTCCCATAAAAGTATAACGTGCATTTGCTTCAAGCGTAGGCGTTATTAATTCTGTAATTGCTTGCGCTGAGTTTGATGTTGTAGTCTGGTTACCGGAACTCATGAATATTTCAAGCGTATCGTTTACCCATGTTGGTGCTGCTGAAATAGTTCCGTTACCTGTTTGTACTAATTTTTTACGCCACGTTGAAGTATTTCCAGCAAGTTTAGAAAGTGTATTTGTTGCTGATGCATATAAAATGTTTCCTAAAGTATAAGATGATTGGCCTGTACCGCCATATAATTCGGTAACTGGTACGCCCTTCCATGTTCCAACTGTTAAAGATCCATCTCCATTAATTCGTAAAGCCTCTGCTGCTGTTACACTTCCATCTGGCGTTGTAAAAAAAGTAATATAAGTACCCATAGCGGAATCAGTAAAATCCTGATTTGCTTTTATTGTTATGAGTCCAGTTGAGGCAGCACCAAAGCCAGTAGCGCCATATCCAACACCATTAAAACTTATTATTGTATCTCCAAGTAGGGTCTTTGTTGGAATAGCCGCTGTGCCCCTGCTGCGTCTTCCTAAAAATGCTGTTCCACCAGCGTTTGCATTGTTATGAGTGTCCAATGCTATTCTTAATGAATTAGCGTCAAGTCCAATTAAGTGAACTAGCGTATTGCTTGGTGGCGCAACAATTGTAGCTTGTTTTGAAACGGTTAATTCTGCGTCTTGTGCTGCGCCTATTCCTATACTTGTAGCACGTGCGACACCAAGTATAGGAGTTGTAAGCGTTGGTGATATTGAAAATACTAAAGAACCAGATCCTGTTTCATCACTAATAACACCAAGTAATTGTAAGGATGTTGTTGAGGCAAACTGACTTAAAGGATTAGATGTTAACGCGTCTCCGTTACCAGTTCCTGAACCAAGTGTTGCGCGCATGGTTGCCGCGTCCGTATCATCCAATAATGATAACGCAAAATCAGTTATAGTCTTAGCGACTATATTACCTGTGCTTGATCTTGCCGGGAATGTATTAGCTGCAAAAGAAACCTGACTAAAAGCATCTGAACCTGTTCCGATAGTTAAAGAATTGGCCGCAATTGTTAATCCTGCTAAAGCTGTTAACGTTGCGTCTTTTTCTTGGTATGTTGCGCTTAAATCTACCGCCCCGATCATACCATCAACTGAACTTACTGCATCGGTATTATCTACTTTGTCCCATGTTGAACCATTAAATATAGCCCAATCCCCAACTTTCCAGTCAGTAATTCCGTTAAGGTTTGTTGAACCGGCAACATTAACAATATAATAATAACCTTTTGTTCCACTACTTGACGTTAGTGTTGGTGAATTCGTTGTAGCATTCCAAACGCTCTGATAAATCGCACCACCTAATACACCATTTATTTGATTTTGTAATTTACCTAATGCTTCTAATATCGTGTCGCTCGATGCTATTGAGCCACCTGAAATAGAAAGCCCAGCCAAAAGCGTTGATAAAACCCTTGTCGTTGTAAAGTATAATCTTGTTCCTTCAGTTACATCAGTTGTTGAATAGCTTAATAATGTTTTTATAGCGGCAACATTTGTAGCCGCTAATATTGACTGACCCGTTGCCGTAGCATCAATCAAAGAAAATGTTGATAAACCAGTTACCAGAATCATTTTATTTGATGCTGTAGCAAGTGCTGCCAATGCCGTTAGATTCGCATTTAACGGTTGTACATTTCCTAAATTTATTGTTACTGTTTCTGGCATTACGCATTAATATTTAAAACAGCGTCACCAAGAGTAGGCAAACTAACTGATTGGTTAAAAACTCCGTTTACATTTATGGTATATGTTGTATCGGGCAATACAAAAGGGCTTTGGTCACAAAGTATATTTTGATTATAGCCATCATTTGAATTTTTTATATCAATGCTTGAACAACCACCGCCAGAAGTAGGGATAATAAAATAGCCGCCAGCATTTACTAATTCATGAACTGTAATTCCATCATTTTCATAAATGGTAACCTGCGGGCATGTTGTATTCAATGCCGGTGGAACCTCATTATATGGTATGGAACATGTGTTATAAAGGAAAGGGTCTTTAAGCGTAATAGGCACAAGCCAACCAGCTAAAAAATCACCGAAAGCCCTGGTTAAATCAGTCATGTTAACGCTTCTTTCAAAAACACTTGTCCAGTTTGGTGGAGTATTTTTTAAATAAGCCATAACATCAAATGAAATAAGCTGCATATTACTTAACACCTGTTCGTGATTTGTACTGCCCTTATCTAATCGATCAACGATATAAATAGCGTAGCTTCTACGTAAATCATTATTGGATACAGATACTTCAGTTATATCCATAAATAATATTGGATATTTTAACCTGCTTGTTACCTCTGAATGATCTGTTTCAGTAAGCATTGAAGGCTCACCAAAAGCAAATGATTTAATTTGACTGTGCGCTGTTGCAAAGTTTCTGAATAGCTCTATATGTTGAGTTAACGTTAACATCCTTATTTACGGTGTTCCAAATTTTTTTTATTACACTTTGTTTTGGTTTTTTCATGCGAAAAATTTATCATTAAGACGATCCTGTATATAATCACTACCTAAATGCATTGGAACAGTAAAACCGATTCCGTCCGCATTCTTTTTATCATAGGTATTGTTTTGGGCAAGCTCAGGATAGTCATTATAATTTGCAATCAAATAATCATTCAATTCTTGTTTGTAGCTTTCTGCTTTTGTCAAAAATTGTGACTGATACTTAACAACATCACTCATTCCCATTGGTACAAAATTTTCAGCAGACTGTGATCCTATGGATGTATTTCGCCATTTGAAAACCATTGCAGGAGCAAGCAAATAAAGCGTATAGTTCTTAAGTGTATCCAATATATACTTTTCCATCAATGTTAAGTAAACGCCAGTTAAAGTGCTGTTTGTAATTTTCGTATTTATGGCTTCATATAAAGCAGTGCCAAGGGCCTTTTTTAAATATAATTCCTGGGCTTCTACTATGGCCAACCCTATTATTTTAGCGTCCGCGTTTACATCCACTACGGAAGTATCTTTTATAAAAGCGTCATCACACCATTGTACTTTTGCATATGCCATGATTACCCCTTTCTTTTTTTAATTACTGCTTTCCAATGATGCCTGCAAAACGGAGTAGTTTCTCCTCCGTCTGGATGGGTATAAAATCCACCGCGATAAATCCATGCGCTCTTACCCTCGCTGTTTTTCATAGCCTCAATCTGCTTACGTGTCCAGGTTTTACCGGAACGAGCCAACGCCATAAGACGTTGGCAGAATGGACGTGATGATCCTTTAGGCGATAATGGTGGTGCCCCTTCATCTGTATAGGTATATTCTACTTCAATGTTTAATGGTTTACCATTTTCTTTGGCAATATCTTCGCCCTTCTTTGTTACAGAAACATTTTGGCCTGGTTCACCACTAAGTATTTTGAGGGTTTTTAACTTGTCTACCGCAGTTGTTATTTCGTCTGTTGTTGCATCTAAAGCTGTTGCTAAATCGTCTACGCTTAATTTTGGATTTGACGCATAAGCGCTGATTATTTCGGCTTCCAAATCGGTAAGAGAAATATCAAATATTTTTGCCAGGTAAAGTGCTTTATACCCGGAATCGGTATATTTCGGAAAGCCTTTATCTGTAAGCTCTACCTTAAATGAATCAATAATATTTTCATCCTCATTCGCTGAATTATCTTCGAGGTACTTTAGATTTAATTCCTCTTCATTTACTTCGCTTGACAGAATTGTTTTAACCTGGTCTTTTTTACGTGTCATACCAAGCTGCTTATATACTTCATTCTTTAAGTCTTCGGCATCCAGTGCCTGAACTATTACATTCTCACTGAACTGAAATCCTAAGGGCTTAACAGGCTGTAAGTATAAATCTGGAACGAGTCCCTGTGCAGTAAACATGTACTCAAATTCACATTCAAGTATATTTTGGCGTGGTACGGTCCATATAGCATTGAATAATTCATAACCTTCAAGCAATTCATTACGTCCGCTTAAGGCACCTTCTGTAGGTATGCCAAATATTGCTGCGTTGGTTACATTGTGGGCGGTGAATAGTTCCTCTCTGATTTGTTTATTTAACACCTCAAACTGTTGTCCTATTTCTTCAGTTCCCATAGTATCAATAATCGGTTTTTGATCTGCGCTATCTACAAAGTTCAGTATAACCCTTCGGGCGTTCTTACCGCCTGCATATTTGCGCTTAAATTTATTTTCAATTAAATTCTTTTGTTCTTCGTTCTGGGGTGCACCATTTGTAAAGGTGATCATTTTGTTACCACCGAAATCATTATGTATTCCATTAACGCAATAAGCAGCTACCTCAATATCACATTCGATATATGGTATTGCGCCAATATAATAGGGTATAGGATAAGCATCAGACTCACCAGATTTTGTTGGCCTAAATGATTTATAATACAAAAGTTCATTACCTGTTTTATTTGTGCCAAATGGATCAAACTCTTTATACCCTGGCTTTCCCTTTGCAACATCAAGCGTCTTTACGTTTTTCCAATTTGGCAGGTAACAATACTTCATTCTTGTTTTTGCGTTCTCACTAGATCCTTCTTTTACAATAAAAGCCCTAACCAGATTAAATGGCATATGATATGGTACAGCCTTTTTTCCGTTTTTAGTCCATATCATTTGGGCACAAAAACCATCAAATATTTCAAAATCTAAATCGCATTTTGCGCCTATTCGGTTCAGGTTATCACCTTTATCGTTTTTTTCATTTATGATCGCATTGAACCCGGCAATATGCTCCATTGATTTTCCTAATTTCTTTACTGCAAATCCAGCGCTGGTAGCATAACGCACCTTGTGATTTATTAAACTATTATGCTTTGGAGAACTTTCGTATAAAGAGATTAGATAATCAGGATACATATTATCCTCACCATATAGGATTAATCCCTCACCGCTTCTGGGTTCCACGAATTTTGGCGGTTCGGGAGCGGATAGATCAACCGATAAAATTCGGTATTCTTGATTAGGTTTATCGGTAATTTCTGCCATTATGCCCTGTTAGGTGAGTATACCGTAACGCTTATATTTGGCGTGTACGTTTCATTGATAACAGTTGCCGATGGAATCACCTGGCATAAATCGCTAAATATTTTTTCATCTGCCAGAGTATAATCCAAGTTTGTTGAACTATGCTGTGCGTAAACCTCTAAAGTATATTGGCCAGAAGCCAGGGCTATAATTCCATTATTCAAATCTTCAATGTCCCCCTCGGTTATAAGAAACCGATTGTAACGTTCAATTTGCCTATCAGTCTCATCAGTACAAAGAAATGTTTGTGAAGGTGCCGAAAACGCAACATCCCTAATGAGGCGAAACAGAAAATATACTGGCGCGGATATGGTTACCTTATCGTTTAAGGTAAGGTCAACGGCATTTTCGGTTCCCTTTATAATCGTTACCATAAAAGAAAAGCCGCATTTTAGGTACGGCTTTATTGTTGTTATTTAGGTTTAAGTCCTTCTTATGAAGCTGGTTCGTATAGATCGGCTATGATGCTTGAGTCTACATATAAAACATCTTCTTTATCATTTGCTACGAATGTCCAATCGTACCCATTTGCATCACCTACAGCGGTTCCTGTTTGACCGGTTACTGTTGTGATATGGCCTCCAATGTTATAACCCATTAGGAAATAGTTGCCATTGTTATCTTTAACAAGCGCACATAATCCAGGTTGAGCAGCAAGTATTTTAATGAGGTTAGATTTTGTGACGCTCATTTTACGCCATGTACTCTGCAGGGTATGAACCCATGGAGTAGTGCCGTTAGGAACATTTTTAGTCATGACCGAAGTCATAAATGCTTTCTCCTGGTCAATGGCAAAAACAAAGAATTGTTTTCCGCTGGCCATATCAATCGCTGTGACTTGTTGTCCAGTTCTGGTGATCGAAGTAATGTTACGCTTTTCAGTAAGGCCTACTTCTAAAAGTCCACCTACACCGTCCATGCAATCTACTTCCTCAATACCTGTAGATAATGATGTTCCGCAACTCATGATTTAATTCTCCTTATGATTAGCTTACAGGGATATTGAATCGGAATATCTCAGATGTATAGGCTACCTGGAATCCTCTACGCATTGCTGCGTGGAACCGGTGAATACGATCATCTTTCGAATACCATAACTCTGGTACATATTCCTCACCTTCTGAATCGAATCCAACAAAAACATTTTTCTTAAAGTCAATCAGGTATGCGGTTTGCTCTCCTGATAAACCACGTGTATGCATGATCTTCACATTTGAGTGACCAAGTAACGGAAGAGTACTACCATCGTTTGATGGATCGTTTGCATTTGACCAAGAGAAATAATTTTTATCCAGGTAATATTCTTCAAGCAATCCAAACCATTCTGTTGGCAACACTATTACAGGGTTACCTTCAAGCATTGCAGGATTGTTTGCAAGTGCACAACGATATAAACCATAAACAACCTGGTTGATTGTAGATGATGTAGGTTGTGATGAAATCACGGCTCCTGAAGGAGTATAGGCTGTAGCATTGGCTTGCGTCAATGAAAGTGATTCAAGTAAGGTGTGTAAGCCATCGTATTTTGCGGTACCAGCAATGGTTCCGGTCCAGTCGTTAACTTCCATTGAGTCCTTTATCTCCTCAAAAATGTTTGCGATAATTACCGCAGGCACTTCTTTGTCCTGGTAATTCTGACCTTGGTCAAGCATCATTTGTGTATACTTTGCCTCAAGTGCAGTTAAGCAAAATTCCATCTCCCATTTTACTGGTGATGTCGTAAGCGTACGAGCGGTAAACGTTGAAGTTCCAGATGCATTAAATGCACAAGTACCACCAACCTGATTGGCTGGAGCAGATGCCAAAAGATGTAAGTCAAATGAACTTTTTACTTTTGGTATTTTGCGGCACATCGCAACTGTTTTAGTTGAGAGTGTTGCCGCTACCAATAAATCAAGGGAGCTTTGATCCCTGTAATTGTCTAATGATGATACTACGAATGCAGAAGCCATATCTTAATTTTTTTATTTGTAAGCGTTTTTTCGGATTAGTGCCAGGCTATCGGTAAGCGATAGCGTTTTTTGTTTTGTTTCTGATAGTTCAAGCGTAGTTGCCGCTGGTAACGCGCTAGCTTGTTCACCCATCTTAACTACATCCTGTTCGAGCTTTGTATTGGCCTCTTTCAGTTTTGTATTTTCTGTTTTAAGCGTTTCGATTTCTGCGTTCAATGGCTTAATAGCCTCTTTGAAATAGCTTTCAATTTCATGTCGCTCAATAGTCTGTTTTGGATTTGTGGGTGCTGCAGGAGTTGTTGTTTGTGCGGTTGCACCAGGTGCTACAGGTGGTTCTGCTGCAGCTGCTGGCGTTATTTTTACACATACACCAGACATTACTTCAATTACTTCGCCTGTCTCGAGTGTATACGTTCCATCGGGCACTGGCACCGGATCTGGTTGGCTATCAACAACTGTAAATACTGGAACGTTTTCAGCGAGGGCGTCACCATCAAACAAAATGCGTTCGCCTTTGTCTGTAGCAACTTCGCCTAAGTGAACAATTACAGCAGCTAAAAGTGTTTTATCGATTTCAGCGGCTTTAATTACAGCAGCTTTAATTTTAAAAAGCTGTGTTACTTTATCTTGTACTTGTAGTCCGGTATTAGCCATACAACCAGATAACAGGCTATATCGCTAATCCACCCCGATTAAGGGTTTAACCGTTTAGAATTCTGTCAATTACGTAGGAAAGGTTTTGCTCATATTGTGCTTCGTCAATAAAAGAAAATAAACCCTCAATGCTCCATCCGGTAAGTTCACCAGCTTTTATTTTAGCGCGTATGACATCGTTCTCAACTTTACCTAAAAAATAGATTGTTTTATCAGGATTATGCTCAAATCCTTTTAGATGTTGTACGCCTAATTGTTTATCGGCCATAAAACACATCATTACACAAACATCTCCAACCGGCTCATTACTAACATGCATTTCTCCAACAGCGTCTTTACTCGTGAACCTCATGAAATGAACCAATATTTTTTCCATTAATTCAGTCGGAAAAACTATTTCAAATTCTTCTTCTACGCCATTAATCATTTGCTTACGATAAATAGGTTGATCAGGAATAAGTGCGGGTCCTCCTATAATCTTTCGCTCATCGTCAACGCTGAACTTTACCG
>Ga0134124_10001126_pt1 | contig 21410 bp, 19 predicted proteins | sample KB304_FD_96880 | JGI IMG/M metagenome (GOLD analysis project Ga0134124, IMG submission 96880) | Terrestrial soil microbial communities without Nitrogen fertilizer from Kellogg Biological Station, Michigan, USA - KB3-0-4 | ecosystem: Environmental > Terrestrial > Soil > Unclassified ... | reverse complement strand
CCTCGACGCGCCCGTCTCGGGGGGCGTGACCGGCGCCACCGACGGCACGCTGGCCATCATGGTCGGCGGCGACGCACGCGACCTCGAGGAGGCCCGGCCCGCGCTGACCGCGATGGGCGCGAACGTCATCCACGTCGGTGGCGTCGGCAGCGGCGAGGCGGCGAAGATCTGCAACAACTTGATCGCCGGTGTGGCCGCGGTGGCCGTCAGCGAGGCGTTCCGGATCGCCGAGGGCTTCGGCGTCGACCCCAAGATCCTGACCGACGTGATCTCGAAGTCGTCCGGCAACACGTGGGTCATGCAGCAGGCGCACCCGGTGCCGGGTCTGGTGCCGCGCGCCGCCTCGTCCCGCGACTACGCGCCCGGCTTCATGACCGACCTCATGACCAAGGATCTCGGCCTCGCCGTGAACGCCGCCCGCGAGCTGCGGGTGCCGGTGGTCGTGGCGACCGCTGCCCAGCAGGTCCTCCGCCTGGCCTCCTCCCACGGCCTCGGCCGCAAGGATTTCACCGCCGTCTACACGTTCATCAAGCCGTCGAGCGATCAGGCGCCCGTGTGAAGCCTCGGAGGGGGGCTTCGCCCCCCTTCCGACGGTCGTCGCACGGCTGACGCCGCGCTCCTCCCTGCCTCCCCCGAGGACACGATTGCGCCGGCGAAGCCGGCGCTCGAAAGCGGTTTGACTTCACGTCCTGGTGGAGAGCCGGGCGGTACAGCCTCGCGCGAGCCGGGGAGGCATTGGAGGGGGCGTCTCGCCCCCTCCAATCTCAATAGACAAGGCCATTCGCAATCACCGCCCAGCATCGACCGGGTGCTAGCGCCATCGCACCGGTGTGCCCGCGGCCGAGCGGATCGCGCCGCCGTTGTCGGCGTGGCAGGGGTCGATGATGGGTTGCAGCGCGGCGATGGCGTGGCAGAGCTCGTGGACGTCGATCTCGAACGCGAAGGTGGAGGGCAGGGCGTCGGTGTAGCGGACGATCTTGACGAGCTGGACCTCGCCCGCGTCCGGTAGCGTGACCCGGCGCCAGACGTGGCAGCCGAGGAGAGTGCCGTTCGCGGGCACGCTGCGGCATTCATCGCGGACGACGTCTCGGTCCTCGGAGACCACCAGGGTCACGAGGCGATCGCCCTGCGGTAGCACGCCCATCTGCATCATGCGCGTGGTGGCGCACCCGGTGAGCAGGATCGACGCACCGGCGAGGCGTAGCAGCCGTCGTAGTCGCATGCTCGGACGACGCGCAAGGCGCGTGCCACGCGTGTTCCCGGGGGATCGGTTGGTGATGGTGATGCGCTCGTTGCCGTCTATCGGTAATGACCTGCAACCGCTGCGCGGAGGCTTGCAGGTCCCCGCGCGCGCCGCGCCGAATGGCCCTGCGCCCCGGTGCTATACTACCGGGCGTTGTCGCGCGAACGCACGTGAAGGGGGCCCGCCGTGAGTCTCTACGTGATGCTGAGCACGCTGTCGGAATCCGGCCGCAAGGTCCTGCGCGGGCGACCGGGATGGATCCGCAAGGTCAACGGCGACGTGCAACGCATGGGGGCGCGCGTGGTGGCGCAGTACGCCGTGCTCGGTCCATACGATTTCGTCACGATCATCGAGGCGCCGGACAATGCCACGATCTCGCGAGTATCGGTCGAGCTGGGCGCGCGCGGCGGCGTGGCCGGCATGACGATGGCCGCGATCCCGCTCGACGAGTTCATCGAGCGACTCGAGGGCAGCCGCGGGCGCCGACAGGGGAAAAAGAAGCGCGCATGAAAGTGCTCAAGCTGACGCCAGAGCGCTGCACCGGCTGTCTGCGATGCGAGATCGCCTGCTCCTACGTGCAGACGGGAACCTACCAGCCGGCCAAGTCGGTCATCCGGGTGTCGCCGTTCGAGAGCCACACCTCCTACGCACCCTACACGTGCACGCAGTGCGCGGAGGGGTGGTGCATGACGGCCTGCCCGGTGGGCGCGATCACCATCAACGGGGCCGGAGCCAAGGACGTCGTCGACGACCTGTGCGTGGGCTGCAAGCTGTGCACGATCGCCTGCCCGTACGGGACGATGTTCTACGACACGTCGACGCGCAAGGCGTTCAAGTGCAACCTCTGTGGCGGCGATCCCGCCTGTGCCCACGCGTGTCCGACGGCGGCCATCGAGTACGAGGACGTCGCGACCGGTGACTGGATCGGCGACTTCGCCCGCGAGCGCGTGAGCTACGTGCTGGCGCTGGAAGGAGGCCGCTGATGCCTGTGCGCCACCTGATCATCGGCGGCGGCACCGCCGGCATGAACGCGATGCGGACGATTCGCGAGGAGGAGCGCGCGTCCTCGGAGATCACGCTGGTCAGCGCCGAGCGCCCGTACTCGCGCATGGTGCTGCCGTACTACCTGGACCGCTCGATCGCCGAGTCGCACGTCTTCACGGCCACCGCCGCCAATCTCGCGAAGTGGAAGGTCAAGGCCCTGATCGGACGGCGGGCGACGGCGCTCGACGTGAAGGCCAACGTGTGCACGCTCGACGACGGGGCCAAGGTCGAGTACGACGACTGCCTGATCGCCACCGGCTCCTCGGCCGCTCGGGCGCCGGTGCCGGGCGCGGATGGCCGGGGCGTGCACTCGTTCTGGACGCTGGACGAGGCCCGTCGCGTGCTCGACTCGGTCACCCCCGGCAGCCACGTGGTCATGGTCGGAGCCGGCTTCATCTCGTTCACGATCCTCAACTCGATCCTCTCGCTGGGTGCCAAGCTCACCGTCGTCGAGCTGGCGCCGCGCATCCTGCCGCGGATGATCGACGCCACCGGCGGCGAGCTGGTGGAGGGCTGGCTGAAGGCCCACGGCGTGACGGTGCGGACCAACGTGAAGCTGGCGAAGATCGAGGACGCGAAGGACCGCAAGCGACTGAAGTTCTCGGCGGGGCCGGATCTGCTCGCCGACGTCGTCATCATGGCGACCGGCATCCGGACGAACCTCGACTGGCTGAAGGGCTCCGGCGTCGACGTCAAGCAGGGCATCGTCGTCGACGAGCACCTGCGCTCCAACGTCCCCAACGTCTACGCGGCGGGCGACGTGGCGCAGGGACGCGACCTGATCTCGGGCGGCTCCGCCGTGCACGCCATCGAGCCGACCGCGCAGGAGCACGGCCGGGTGGTCGGCGCCAACATGGCCGGCCGGGACGTGCGCTACCGCGGCTCGCTGATCATCAACATCGTGGAGGTCTGTCACCTGGACGCAGCCTCGTTCGGCGCCTGGGACGACGCGAAGGCCGAGGCGATCAGCGGCCTCAAGAAGGACCGCAACGCCTACCGCAAGCTGTTGTTCACGGGCGAGCGGCTGACCGGGGCGATCATCATCGGCCGCTCGAACGACATCTGGACGACCAACGACGTCGGCATGCTCAAGGGGCTGGTGCAGAGCGGCCAGCCGCTCGGCCGTTACAAGGAGCACCTGCGCCACAACCCGTTCGACGTGAAGACCGTGTTCATCGCCGCCAAGACCACGACCGCGTTACTCCCCGTAACCGTCCTGGGGCGCCCGTCGATGGCGCCCGGTGACAGCCCGGTGGCCGTATGAGCCCTGTGACCGTGAGCGCACCCAAGAAGTCGGCCAAGACGCAACCCGTTGTGCCCGGCGGCTTCGCCGGCCAGATCCTGCGCGTGGATCTCTCCAAGCGCCGGTGCTGGAGCGAGCCCTGGGGCAGTCCCGAGGAGATGCGCGACCAGCTCGGCGGCATCGGCCTCGGCGCGCGCATCCTCTATAACGAGACACGCAAGGGCAAGGGCAACGTGTCCTGGGACCACCCGGACAACCGCCTGATCCTGGCGACCGGTCCGCTGGCCGGGCTGCCGGTGTGGGGCACCGGCGGTCTCACCGTCGTGACGATCGGCGCCGGCACCAACGGCCCGACCTCCACGCAGGCCAACGGCTTCTTCGGCACCAACATCAAGTACTGCGGCTACGACGCCATCGTCGTCCAGGGCCAGTCGAAGGACTGGGTCTATCTCTACATCGACGACGATCGGGTCGAGCTGCGCGACGCGCGCCCCTATCTCGGCAAGGACACCTGGCAGACGCAGGACGCGCTCTACGAGGACACGGGGCTGCGCGGGCATCAGCTCTCCGTGTACTCGATCGGGCCGGCCGGCGAGCACTGCGTGCGCTTCGCGGCCATCCAGGGCGACTACGGCCACGTCGCGTCCAAGAACGGCGTCGGCGCCGTCATGGGCAAGAAGAAGCTGAAGGCCGTCGCCATCGTGAAGGGCACCAAGGCGCTGCGGGCCAACGACCCGCGCGGCCTCGTGCAGGCGGCCGACGAGATCGCCCACGATCTGCAGACCGACCCGTCCGCGCGCTCGCTCTACGAGTACGGCACGCTCCCCGGCGTCGTGAACCTGTCGAAGATGGGCGCGCTCCCGATCCGCAACTACACGACGAGCGTGACCGGTGTCGACATGTCGCCGTGGGAGGCGCCCAAGCTGCGCGAGGGCTTCGACCACCGTGGGCACCAGTGCAACTCGTGCGGCATGCACCATTGCCACATGTCGGTGATCCGCCAGGGCGTGCACAAGGGCAAGATCGTCGACGAGCCGGAGTACGAGGGCTGGTCGGGCGCGGGCTGGACGATCGGCGTGACGGCCGACAAGGACGGCGTGGCCTGGCTCAACAGCCAGCTCGATCGCGCCTGCCTCGACGTCAACGAGTTCGGCTGGCTGTGCGGCTGGGTGATGGAAGGGCAGGAGCAGGGCTGGATCACCACGAAGCAGCTCGGCTTCGAGCTCAAGTGGGGCGACATCCAGGGCGCTGACCGGCTCATCCAGATGATCAGCCGGCGTGAGGGCTTCGGCGATCTGCTCGCCGAGGGCGTCAAGCGCGCCTCCGAGAAGCTGGGCGGCGCGGCCGCGGATGCCGCCATCTATACCGGTAAGGGCGCCTCGCCGCGCGGCCACGATCACCGGGCGCGCTGGGAGGAGATGCTCGACACCGCCACCTCGTCGACGGCCACCATGGAGACCGGCAACCCGGTGCACCAGACCGAGCTCGGGCTCCCCGCGCGCATCAACCCGTTCGACGGCGTCGAGGTCGCCAAGCTGGTGGCGGGCTGCCGCGGGCGTCGCAACTTCGAGGACTCGCTCGGCATCTGCATCTTCACCACGCGCACGCGGCTGGAGAACGTCTGCCGCGCGCTGTCGGCGGCGACCGGCTGGGCCTACACCGTCGAGGAGGCGATGCGCATGGGCCGCAAGACGGCGGCGATCAACCGCGCCGTCGCGCTGCGCTGCGGGTTGACGCCCGACCTCGAGGTCCCGTCCAAGCGCTACGGCTCCACCCCGCACGACGGCCCCGCCAAGGGCCAGGCCGTCAGCGCGCAGTGGGAGAAGATGGTCGACACCTGGTACGCCGAGGTCGGCTACGACCGGAAGAGCGGCAAACCGCTGCCGAAGACGCTCAAGGACCTCGGGCTCGACTGGCTGGCCAAGGAACTCTGGGGCGGCAAGGCCTGACGGCCGTTCGCATTCGACGCGCCCGGCCGGGCGATGCGCCCGTCATCGCCCGGCTGGCCAACGCGCTCAATCGCCACGAGCACCTCCCGCAGCGCTTCACGCCGGCCGTCGTCCGGCGCGACGCTCTCGGCCGCCGGCCCCGGTTCCGCGTGCTCATCGCCGAGATCGACGGCCACATCGTCGGCTACACGTCGATCATCGACGGTTACAACACCGACATCGCCGCCCCCGAGCTGTTCATGCTCGACCTCTTCGTGGTGGCGCGCTGGCGCAGCCGGGGAGTCGGGCGCGCCCTGGTGAGTGCGGTGGCGCGGGAGGCGGTGCGCCGGCGCCTCCACTGTCTCGAGTGGGGCGTGCGCGGCAACAACACCCGGGCCAAGCGCTTCTACCGGAGGCTGGGCGCCACCATCGGCAACGCCCGCGTCGCCGCCCTGACCGGCCGGGCGCTCACGGCGCTCGCTGACGCTCGGTGATCCACCTCCTCGTCAACGCCACCGTCCTCACGCTGGACGACTCGCTGCCGGTGGCCCAGGCGTTGGCGGTGAAGGACGGCCGGATCGTCGAGGTCGGCGGCACCGACGAGATCCTCTGGCTGCGCGAGGACGAGTACGAGCTGATCGATCTCGACGGGCGCACCGTCGTTCCTGGCTTCGTGGACCCGCACAATCACTTCTCGATCGCCGCCCTGGAGGTCTTCTGGCCGGATTGCCGCACGGCCGACAGCGTGGAGGAGCTGCAGCGCCTGCTGGCTCGGGCGGCGGCCGAGACGCCGGCGGGGGAGTGGGTGCGCGGCGTCGGCTACGACCACACACGGCTGGCCGGCCGCCGGCATCCGACGCGTGCCGATCTCGACGCCGCCGTCGCCGATCGCCCCGTGCTGCTCATGCACTACTCGCATCACCAGGCCGTCGCCAACTCGCGCGCCCTCGCCGCCGCCGGCATCACCCGCGCCACGCCCGACCCGCCGGGCGGCGAGATCGGGCGCGACCGGGCCGGCGCGCCGAGCGGCCTGCTGTTCGAGCGCGCGATCGGCGCGGTGGAGACGGCCTCGCGGGCCGGATGGGAGTCACGGTTCGTCGAGGTCGCGCGGGCGGCCAGCCTGCGCTACGCCGCGCTCGGGATCACGACGATCCAGGACGCGGCCGTCACGCCGGCCATGGCGCGCCGCTACGCCGAGGCACGCGCGGCCGGAGCGCTGGCGATCGACGTGGGCGAGGTCCGCGTCGGCTCGGCCGGCTGGTTCGATCCGCCCGACGACGCCGCGCCCGGAGCGCCGGTCAAGCTCTTCGCCGACGGCGGCTACCGGTGCGCGATGCGGGTGGGCGATCGCGTGAGCGGCTTTCTGTTCTACGAGCGCGACGCGCTGGCGGCGCGCATGCTCGCCGCCTGGCGGAGTGGGCGGAACGTCGTCTGCCACGCGCTCGGCAACCTCGGCGTGGAGACCGCGGTCGGTGCCATCGAGGACGCGGTCGCCCGGGAGCCGGCGGGCCGCGGCCGCGTGCGCGTCGACCACGCGATGTTCCTCGATCGCGCGCTGCTGGCGCGGCTCGTCGACCTCGGCGTGTGGGTCGTGGTGCAGCCCTCGTTCATCTGGGATCACGGTGGTCGGTCGCCCTCGCCCGACCTGCTGCTGCGTCCGTTCGCGACGGCGCACGCTGCCGGCCTGCGCCAGGCTTTCTCGTCCGACTACCCCTGCGGGGAGAATGCGCCGCTCGTCGGGATCCAGGCGGCGGTTACCCGGCGAACCCGATTGGGCGAACCATCCGGACCCGAGGAGGCAATTCCCGGCGAGGCCGCCCTGCGCGCATACACGCTGGACGCCGCCAGGGCGGCCGGATTCGACGCCGACCGTGGCAGCCTGGCGCCGGGTAAGCGCGCAGATTTCCTGGTCCTCTCCGACGATCCCCTGCAGTGCCCATCGGAGGCGATCAAGGACGTCCAGGTGCTGCAGACGTGGGTGGCGGGGGTGCCAATCCTGGTTCGACCTTGACCCCCCGAGCAACTATGTGTTACTAGTCGGCGCTTAGCCGACGCAAGGAGCCGAGGGGAGTCTTATGGCGCAAACGATTGGATTCATTGGCCTCGGGATCATGGGCCGCCCCATGGCGCGCAACCTCCTCAAGGCCGGCTACTCGCTCGTCGTCCACAGCCGCAGTCGTGGTCCCGTTGACGAAATCGTCAAGGCCGGCGCGACCGCCGCCGCCTCGCCCAAGGACGTCGCCGCGCAGTGCGATGTGCTCATCACCATGCTGCCGAACTCGCCCGACGTGGAGCAGGTGGCGCTCGGCCCCGGTGGGATCATCGAGGGCGCGCGGCGCGGACTGATCTTCGCGGACATGTCCACGATCTCGCCGATCGTCTCCAAGAAGATCGGCAAGGCGCTCGAGGCCAAGGGCGTGGCGATGCTCGACGCGCCGGTGTCGGGCGGCGAGAAGGGCGCGATCGACGGGGCGCTGTCGATCATGGTGGGCGGCGACAAGGCGGTCTTCGAGCGGGTGCTGCCGATCTTCCAGGCGATGGGCAAGACGATCACGCTGCTCGGCCCGCTCGGCTTCGGCGGCTTCACCAAGCTCGCCAACCAGATCATCGTGGCCGTGAATCTCACCGCGCTGGCCGAGGCGCTCACGCTCGGCAAGAAGGCCGGCCTCGATCGCGACCTGCTGCTGACGGCGCTGGCGGGCGGCCTGGCCGGCTCCAAGTGCCTGGAGCAGAAGCGGGCGAACTACATGGCGAACACCTACAGCCCCGGGTTCAAGGTCGATCTGCACTTCAAGGACCTCGGGCTCATCATGGAATCCGCGCGCGAGCTCGGCGTGCCGCTGCCGACCACCGCCGTCGTGCAAGAGCTGTTCAACGCGCTCCGCGTGAAGGGCCGCGGCGGCCTCGATCACTCGGGCGTCATCACACTGCTGGAAGACCTCGCGGGCGCCTCGTGAGGGCCACCGTCGACCGGGCGGGCCTGGATCCGCAGGGGCGGCTGCCGAAGGTCCAGATCCGGCGCGTCCGGAAGGGCGATCTCTCCAAGGTCCGCGACGTGTTCGAGCAGAGCTTCGGTGACTTCCTCGAGCGCCAGCTGGGAACGCGTCCGCGCCAGGCGTTCAACGGCGCCCAGTACGTGCACCACCGCTGGCTCATGGAACCCTGGGGGTGCTTCGTCGCCGAGGAGGACAACGCCAAGATCGTCGGCGCCGCGCTCGCCGTGACCTGGGGCACGGTCGGCCTGCTGGGCCCGGTGGCGGTGCTCACGCACTACCACAACCAGGGCATCGCCCAGCAGCTGATCCGCGCCGTGCAGGAGTTCTTCGACGAGAACAAGGCCACGTTGCACGGGGTCGTGACCTACCCGCACAGCGCCAAGCACCTGGCGCTCTTCCACAAGTTCGGGTACCGGCCCAAGTCGCTCACCGCCATCATGAGCCGCGCGCTCGACCGCCCGGCCACCCGAGGCGTGCTGCCCAAGCCGCCCAAGGGGTTGCTGACGGTGCGGCGGTTCTCGACGCTGGAGGAGACGAAGAAGAAGGCGGCGCTCGGGCGGTTCCATCGCATCACCAACGCCGTCTGCCGCGGGATGGATCTCTCCAAGGAGGTCGAGATCGTCGACGGGCTCGCGCTGGGCGACACGCTGCTGCTGGAGCGCGGCGCCGAGCTCATCGGCTTCGCCGTCTACCACACGCCGGGCGTCAGCGAGGCGCCGACCGGCGCCCTCTACGTGAAGTACCTGGCCATCGACCCGCGCCACCGCAAGGTCGAGCACCTCGAGCAGTTCGTCTCCAGCATCGAGGACCTGGCCCAGGAGCACGGGCTGGCGCGCGTGATCTTGCCGGTGTACTTGCGATACTGGCTCGCCTACAGCACTCTGGTGAAGTGCGGCTACCAGGTCGACTTCACCATGGTGCGGATGGAAAAGGGCAAGCCGGAGGACAACGAGGACTCCGCCGACCTCCTGCTCGACGACTGGCGTTGATCCCGGCGTCGCGCTGGTTGCTGGCGGCCGGCCTCGTGCTGGCCGTCGCGGCACCCGCCGTCGCCCACTCCCTGTTGCTCGAATCCGCACCGGTCGCCGGCGCCACGCTCAGGACCCCACCGCGGGAGCTGATGCTGCGCTTCAACAACCGCATCGAGAAGACGCTGTCACGCGTCCGTCTCCTGGACGAGCAGGGGGCCGCCCAGGCGCTCGCCGTCGCGACTGACGGAGCCGCCGCCGATCGCCTGACGGCGCCCATGCCGTCGCTGGCCCCCGGGCGCTGGCGGGTCGAGTGGCAGGTCCTGTCCAAGGACGGTCACGTCGTGGCCGGCCGCTTCGAGTTCCGCCTGGCGCCCTGAGGCATGGCAGGGTTTCTCGACGTTCTTCTGCGAGGCGCGATCCTCGTCCTCGCCAGCCTGGTGCTGGGCGGTGTCGTCTGGTCGCGCCTGATCTTGCGCGCCGGGCCGGGCGTCGCGCCCGCGGGACCGATCGCGCTGGCGCTTCGTGTCATCGCCATCGGCGCTGGATTGACCGCGCTGGCTCAGACCGCCACGCTGCTGGTCGCGCTCACGGAGCTCCGCACCGCCGCCGGCTGGCCGCTCGCGGAGCTCCTCGAGACGACCTTCGCGGGCACGGCGCTGGTGCGCATCGCCCTCGGCCTCGCCGTCGGATTCATCGCGCAGCGCCTGGCGCGCCGGGCGGCGGGGCCGCTGGCGTGGCACGCGCTCGGCGCCGGCGCATGTCTGCTGGTCCTGAGCTCGGCCGTGCTGAGCCACGCGGTGGCCCGGGTGGAGAACCGCGCGCTGCTGCTCCTGCTCGATGCCGCCCATCAGGTCGCCGCCGCGGTCTGGATCGGCGGCCTGGCCCACCTGACGCTGTATGCCGGGTTCCGGGCGCGCGAGCAACGACGGCCGAGATCGGTTGGAGCGGGGGCCGCGAGTACGGGTAAGGCCGTGGGTGGCCTGTTCGAGAAGGTTCGCGGCTCCGACACGTCGGGTCATATCGTTGGAGCGGGTGCCGCCAGGCCGGATAGGGTCCTGGGTGGCCTGTTCCAGGCGGTTTCCGGTTCCGACACGCCGGGTCATGCCGTCCGAGACAGTGACGTGGTCGGCGATTTTCATTCGAACGTCCCCGACGTCGATGACGGAGTGATCGTTCGGCGCTTTTCGAGCCTGGCGTTCGTCTCGGTGATGGTGCTGGTCGTCGCGGGCGTGGTGCTCACGTGGCAGTACGTCGGGGAGTGGTCGGCCCTGGTGGGCACGGCGTACGGCGTGATGGTGCTGAGCAAGGTGATCCTGCTGCTCGCGATCCTCGCGCTGGCGGCGCTCAACTTCCGCGCGGTGCGGCGGGCCACGGCCGCGCTCGACGGGCGGCTGCTGCGGTTCGTGGAGGTCGAGCTGGGGCTCGGCATCACGGTGCTCTTCGCCGCCGCCTCGCTCACCTCGTTGCCGCCCGCGGTGGACGTGACGACCGACCGCGCGACGGTGGCCGAGGTCGTCGGTCGGTTCCGTCCCGCGCCTCCGCGACTGTCGAGCCCACCGGTGGCCGAGCTCATCGCCAAGGCGGAGCCGCTCATGGCCCCGGTCACGCGGCGCGAGCCGATCGAGCGGGCGTGGTCGGAGTACAACCATCACTGGGCGGGATTCTTCGTGCTGACCATGGGGCTGCTGGCCGCGCTCGAGCGGCTCGGCGTGCGGGCGGCGCGCCACTGGCCGCTCGCCCTGCTCGGCCTCGCCGGGTTCCTGTTCTTGCGCAACGATCCGCGCGCGTGGCCGCTGGGGCCGGCCGGGTTCTGGGAGAGCTTCATGCTCCCCGACGTGCTCCAGCACCGTGCGTTCGTCGTCGTCATCGTGGCCTTCGCCGTCTTCGAGTGGATGGTGCGCACCGGGCGGCTGCCGCGGCGCCCGTGGGGTTACGTGTTCCCGCTGCTGTGCGCCGTCGCCGGGGGGTTGCTGCTGACGCACTCGCACGCGATGTTCAACCTCAAGAGCGAGTTCCTCGCCGAGGTGACGCACGCGCCGCTGGGCATCCTGGGCGCGTTCGCGGGATGGGGCCGCTGGCTGGAGCTGCGACTGCCGGGCCCGGGCCGCGGTGCCGGCTGGTTGTGGACGCTCTGCCTGATCGCGGTGGGGCTGATCCTCGTGGTCTATCGCGAGGCTTGAGCGCCGGGACGGTAGCATAATGGCTCCCATGATCGCCGGACACGCCACCGCCGAGGGCACCACGCGGTACCTCGAGCGCTTCGCGGGCCGCATTCCCGCCGAGCAGTTCCGCGAGCTGGCGGGTGGCGCGAGGGCATCCTCCATCGGCATCGGTACCTATCTGGGCCGCGAGGACGCGGCCACCGACGCGCTCTACCAGAAGGCGGTCGCGCGCGCCCTCGAGCGCGGCATCAACGTGCTCGACACGGCGGTGAACTATCGCCACCAGCGCAGCGAGCGGGCGATCGGCGCCGCGCTGGCGGCCGCCGTTCGCGGCGGCCTCGACCGCGCGGCGGTCGTGGTGGCGTCCAAGGGGGGGTTCCTCCCGTTCGACGCCGAGGTTCCGAGCGATGCCAGCGCGTATTTCCAGACGACCTACGTGCGCCCCGGCATCATCCAGCCCGGCGACGTGGTGGGCTCGCACTGCATGACGCCGCGCTACCTGCGCGACCAGCTCGATCGCAGCCGCGCCAACCTCGGCCTCGAGACCCTCGACGTCTACTACGTCCACAATCCCGAGACCGAGCTCGACGAGGTGCCACGCCCGGAGTTCCTCAAGCGTGTGCGCGAGGCGTTCGCGGCGCTGGAGGAAGCGGGCCGCGAGGGCAAGCTGCGGCTCTACGGAGCGGCCACATGGGCGGGGCTCCGGGCCGATCCGAGCGAGGCAGGCTATCTGTCGCTCGCGGAGCTGGTGGACGTCGCGCGCGAGGTGGGCGGCCCCGATCACCGGTTCCGGGTCATCCAGCTCCCGTACAACCTCGCCATGCCGGAGGCGTTCACCCGCGCGAACCAGAAGGTCGAGGGCGTCTTCGTGAGCACGCTGGAGGCGGCGCGCCGTCTGGGCCTCTACGTCATGGCCTCGGCCTCCGTCTATCAGGGGCAGCTCACGCGCGGGCTGCCGCCGGTCGTCGTCGACTACCTGCCCGGCTTCACCTCCGACGCCCAGCGGGCGATCCAGTTCGTGCGCTCGACGCCCGGCATCGGTACCGCGCTGGTCGGCATGAAGACGCTCGCCCACGTCGATGAGAATGCCGGCGCGGCGGCGGTGGCCCCGATGCCGTGGGAGCAGTTCAAGCGGCTCTTCAACGAGGCCTGAGAACATGGGAGGCTCCGGGCGCCCCCCAAGCCCCCCGGCGCTCGGGGCACCCCGGCGCAGCCGTGGCGCCCCTCGACGACGCGATGCGTCCATCTTGCGGACCGCGCGGGCGTCGCGTAGTGTGGCCGCCGGGCTCGCGCTCGAGCCCGACTGGGAGCGCGCGCTGGGCGTGCGAGCGAGCGTCTCGGCCGTCATCTTCGATCGTCGGGGCCGGCTGCTGCTGCAGCAGCGCTCCGACGGTGGCCAGTGGGGACTGCCGGGCGGCTCGGTGGAGATCGGCGAGTCGGTCCACGATGCGGTGATCCGTGAGGTGCGGGAGGAGACGGGACTGCGCGTGACCGTTCGGCGCCTGATCGGCGTGTACTCCGAGCCGCGACGGCAGGTCGTCCGGTACCCGGACGGCAACGTGTGGCACTACGTCAGCGTCTGCTTCGAGTGCGCGGTGCAGGGCGGCGAGCTCACGACCTGCGACGAGACGCTCGCGCTGGCCTACGTGTCGCCCGCGCGGCTGCCCGCGACATTGTTGCCCAACCATCGAATCCGGATCCGCGATGCGCGCAGTCGGCGACCCGCGGCGTTCATCCGTTAGGAGGATGCTCAGGTGATGCGGCGGATTCATCACGTCGGAATCGTGGTGGAGCGTCTGACCGACGCCTATGCGTTTTATCGTGACGTGCTCGGACTGCCGCTCGTCCGCGAGGCGGAGATCGCCGACCAGGGCGTGCGCGCCGCGCTGCTGGCGGCGGGCGAGAGCGAGATCGAGCTGCTGGAGCCGCTCGGACCGGCCACGCCGGTGGGCCGCTTTCTCGCCAAGCGGGGCGAGGGGCTGCACCACATCTGCTTCGAGACCCCCGACGTCGCAACGTCGCTGGCCGATCTCCAGGCCCGCGGCGTGCCGATGCTCGACAGCAAGCCGCGGGCAGGGCTGGCCGGACAGGTCGGCTTTCTGCACCCGAACGCCTGCTCCGGGGTGCTCGTGGAGCTGGCCACGCCGACCGGGGCGCCGGCCGTGGAGCCGTCCTCGCCGCTGCGTCTCAAGCGCCTCGTGATCGGCAGCGAGAACGTCCGCGCGACGGCCGGCACCTTCCAGTCACTGTTCGGCTTCAGCGAGGTGGAGATCAACGACGGCCCCCGCACCATGCTCGCGGTCGGACGCGGCACCCTGCTGGTGGTGCCGGCGCGCGAGGTCGGGGGCACGGCTGGTCTGGTCGCGCTCTCCTTCATGGCCGAGGACTTCTTCGCGCTCACGGCGGCGTTGAGGCGGGCGGGGACTCCGCGCCTCGACGGGACCGGCGAGGTCACCGTGGAGCCGTCCGTCAGTCACGGCGTGCATCTGCACATCAGCCGCTACATGTTCCCGTGATCGAGGGCGCGCGCCGCGCTGTCGACCACTAGACTCGATCGCACGAGTCGCGCGGCGCTCTTCGCCTTGCTGGCGTGGGCGCCGCTGGCCTCGGGCGCGTATCACGGCTGGCCGCTGGCGGTGGCCTTCCTGCTGGTGGGACTGGCGGCGGCCGCCTGGCTCGCCGGCGCCGTCGGCGCGGGGCGTCTGGAGTGGCGGCGCACGCCGCTCGATCTGCCCGTCCTCCTGCTGCTCGTCCTGATCGCCGTCCAGCTCGGCGTCGGCAACGGCGCGCTCGTCGGCTGGGCGCTGGCGCCGGCGCGGCCGGTCGCGGACGTCGTCGCCGACTTCCCGGTGCCATTCCTCACGGTGGGGACGGTGGCCCCCCGTGACACCGTCGCCGCCGCCTTGACGTTCGTGGGCTACGCGGTCGTGTACGGCCTCGTCGTGCAGACCGTGCGCACGCGCCGGCAGGTCGGTCGCCTGGTCCGCGCGCTGCTCCTCATCGGTGGGCTCCTGGCCTTCCTGGGCCTCGTCGACTACCTCACGGGGCAATCGGGGCTCGCGCGCCTGCGCGGGAGTGCGTTCCCCGCGCGGGTGTCGGCCACGTTCGTGAACCCGGATCACTTCGCCGCGTGGCTGGCCATGCTGATCGCCCTCGGCCTGGGCTGGATGACCTCGCGCGGGCGCGAGCAGCGCCGGGCGCCCTCGCTGGCCACGCTGCTGGCCGTGCGCGAGCTGCGCGAGCAGGCGGTGCGCCGCTACCTGCCGATGGTGGGTCTGGTGGCCATGGCCATCGCGCTGGTCTTCACGCTGAGTCGCGGCGGCCTGGTGAACCTGGTCGCCGCGCTGCTGGCGCTGCTCGCGATGCTCCGGGCCGTGCGCCGCGTGCGCCGCAGCCTCGTCGTGACCGGCGTGCTGCTGATCGTCGTGCTCGCCTACGGCGGCTGGATCGGCTTCGGCCCCGTGCTGGCGCGGCTGTCGGTCGCCTCCGAGGGCACGGCGTATCGCCTCGGCCAGTACGCCGCCTCGCTGCCGATGCTGCGCGAGTTCCCCGTGCTCGGCGTCGGCCTCGGCGCCTATCGCGAGATCTACTTCCGTCACCAGCCGATCGCCCACCAGCCCGAGGTCCTGTTCTTCCCGTACGCCCACAACGATCTGCTCCAGCTCGCCATCGAGCTGGGTCCGGTCGGGGCGCTGCTCTGCCTCTTCCTGGCCTGGCGCATCGCCGCCGACCTGGTCGGCGTGCACCTGCTCGGGCGCGGCGGCTGCCCCGTGGACGGCGGGGCCGGCCCGGAGGCCATGCGCAGCGATCGCTCCAGCGTGGGCGTCGCGATCGGCGCGCTGGCCGGCGTGGCCGGACTCGTGGCCCACAGCGCGCTGGACTTCTCCGTGCGCGTGCCCGCCGTCGGATTTCTGGCGGCGGCGCTGCTGGGACTGGCCACCGTCGCGCTGCACACGCGGCTGCAGCCCGGCCACGAGCAGCTGCTGAGCGGGACGGTGACGCTGACGCTGGCACCGGCCCGCGCCGTCGTGGTCGGCGCGCTGGCTCTCGCCGCCGTCGCCGGCTGGACGTGGGCGTGGGTGCAGACCGGGCGCGTGCAGATGGCCGAGGCGGCGCTGCTGGCAGCGCCGCCGGCCGAGGCGCCCGCGCGGGCGGCGGCGTTGCTGGCGCTCGACGCGAGCAATCCGCAGGCGCTGCTCGCCCGCGCGCGGATGCGGCAGGGCGAGGCCGTGCGCGTCTGGGAGTCGCCGCCGGCGCCGGGCGTCGATCGCGCCGGGCGCGCGCGTGAGCTGCTGGGCCAGGCGCGCGCGGATCTGCACGCGGCGCTGGGTGTCACGCCGAGCAATCCGTGGCTGCACCTCGACCTGGCCTGGCTCGAGGCCAGCGACGCGCTCGTGCAGGGACGCGGTGGGCCCGAGGGGCTGGCGGCTGCGCTGAGCCACGGCGCTCGTGCGGTCGCGGTCGGCCGGGATAGTCCGCTGTTCTACGCGGGCATGGCCCGGCTCGCCTATTCCGTACCCGAGCTGGGGCTGCGCGCCGCCCGCGAGGGTGTCGCACGACGCGCCTCGCTGATGCCGGAGATGATCGATCTCTATCGGCCCCTCGGCTTGACCGACCCGGAGTGGCTCGCGCTCGTGCCGACCACCGCCGTCGACCGCCTCGAGCTCGCCATCCTGCTGGAGGCACGCGGCCTCGGATCGGCCGGCCTCGCCGCGTTTCGCGCGGCGGTCGACGTCGCACCGCCGCGCGAGGCCGGCGTCTATCGCTGGGCGCTCGGCGAGGCGCTGGGCCGCGCCGGCGCGGATGCCGAGGCGATGCCGGTGCTGCGCGCGGCGCTGACCGCCGAGCCGGGCAATCCCGAGCTGGAGCGCGCGCTGGGAGCGGCACTCGCGCGTCGCGGCGATCCCGAGGCGCTCGAGCACCTGCGCGCGGCGGCCGCCGGCACCGAGGGTCTGGCGAGCACCGCCGCGCGCCGGCCGTTCGTCCTGCGGGCGCCACGGCTGGCCGGGCTCGTCGACGGGCTGGCCGCCGACCTCGATCGCCCCCTGCGCTACCGTCGCGCGCTCGCCGCCTATCTCACGGACCGCCGGCTGTGGGACCAGGCCCTCGAGCAGTGGCGCGAGCTGGTCGTCGCCGAGCCGCGCGACGCCGCGTCGCGCTTCGGCCGTGGCCTGACGCTGGAGGCGACCGGCGCCGTCGGTGAGGCGCTGGACGATTTTCGCGCCGCCGTCGCGCTCGATCCACGCGCGGCCCGCTACCGCCGGCGGCTGGCCGAGCGCCTGTGGCAGAGCGAGCAGTTCTTCCAGGCGATCAACGAATGGCGCACGCTCAAGGAACAGCAGCCGCGCGACGTCGAGGCGCGGCTGGCGCTCGCTCGCGCCTACGAGCGCGTGGGCCAGCCGGCCGACGCCTATCGCGAGTACCGGGAGGTGCTGGCGCTCGTGCCCGAGCAGGCCGAGGCGGGGCGGGCCCTGGCGCGGATGGAGGGGCGCCGGCGGTAGCCGAGGCGGTGGGGGCCGTGTACGCTCCTTCCATGTCCGCCGCCGAGGCGCTGTTGTTCCGGGATCTGGCGTACGTGTTCGCCGCCGCGCTGCTCGGCGGCATCCTCGCCCATGCCGCGCGCCAGCCCCTCATCCTGGGCTACGTCGTCGGCGGCATCGTGATCGGCCCCTTCACCCCCGGTCCCACCGTCTCGGACGTGCACACCTTCGAGCTGCTGGCCGAGATCGGCGTGATCCTGCTCGTGTTCTCCATCGGCATCGAGTTCTCCCTCCGCGATCTCCTGCGCGTGAAGTGGGTCGCCATCGTGGGCGGCCCGCTCGGCATCGTGCTGTCGATGCTGCTCGCCGCCGGCGTGGGATGGCTGGTCGGCTGGTCGGTGCTGCAGGGGATCGTGGTCGGCGCGGTCATCTCGGTCGCCAGCACCATGGTGCTGGCGCGCCTGCTCATCGACCGCGGCGAGCTGCAGTCGCCGCACGGCCGCGTGATGATCGGCATCACGCTGGTCGAGGACCTCGCCGTCGTCGTCCTCACGGTGCTGCTGCCCTCGCTCGGCTCGCTGGAGACGAGCCGGCTGCTCGCGGTCGGCCGCGCGCTGCTGATCGCCGGGGTCATCCTCGTCCCGTTCACGTACCTGGCCTTCAAGGTCGTGCCCCGCGTGATGACGCGGGTGGCCCGGACGGGCAGCGAGGAGCTGTTCCTGCTGGTGGCCCTGGCGATCGCACTGGGGACGGCGGCGGTCACGCAGGCGGCCGGCCTGTCGCTCGCCCTCGGGGCATTCCTGGGCGGGTTGATCATCAGCCAGTCCGATCACGCCCACGACGCGCTGACCCGGCTGCTGCCGGTCCGTGACGCCTTCGTCGCGCTGTTCTTCGTGACCGTGGGCACGCTCATCAACCCGTCGGCGGTCGTCGGCAGCCCCGGGCTCCTGGGCACGATGGTCGGCCTGATCGTGCTCGGGAAGTTCGTCATCTGGACGGGCGTGGTCCGGATCTTCGCCTATCCGCTCACCACGGCCGCGCTGGTCGGCGTGGGACTCACCCAGATCGGCGAGTTCTCGTTCATCCTCGTGCAGGTCGCGCGCAACGCCGGGCTGGTCGGCGATGACGTCTACAACGCCACGCTGGCCGCCTCGCTGCTGACGATCCTGATCAACGCGGTGCTCGTGCGCTACGTCCCCGAGTGGCTGCCGGCGCGGCCCTCGGCGGTGCGCGTCACGAGCTGAGTGGCGGGGCGCGGCGCCCGCCGGTTGTTGACTCCGTCGCCGCCGGTGAGAACATGGGCGCAAGGCGAAAAGTGACGGATGCGGTACCGACGCCTGCGCGTTCGCTACGCGATGGTCGTGCCCACCGGTCAGGCGTGGCCGTTCGGCGAGACGTGGCCGGCCGACCGGCCGCGCATTCTCGTGCAGGCCTGCTGGCGTCCCGAGGCGGACCTCTACGAGTGCGCGGCGTCCGTTGAAGTGGCCGTCGAGCTGGCCGGGGTCGACGAAGACGACATCGACATCCAGCTCTTCGACAACGTGCTGCTCGTCGAGGGACACCGCCGACTGCCGCCGGCGACGGCCGAAGCGCTCTACCACGCCGCCGGCATCCGCCAGGGCGCCTTTCGGGTCGCGCTGCCACTGCCGGCCCGTGTCGATCCCGAGCGCGTCGAAGCGCGCTACGACCGCGGACTGCTGCGCATCACGTTGCCCAAGCGTGCGGAGGCCGGGTGATGGCCGTGCCGACCGGCGCCGGCGACGTGACGATTCCCGACGCGCTGCCCATCCTGCCGCTGCGTGACGGCGTCGTCTTTCCCCAGACCGCGATGCCGCTGGCCGTGGGCCAGGCGCGCTCGGTGCGACTGATCGACGATGTCATGCGCGGCAACCGACTCCTGGCCCTGGTGGCCCAGCGCGATCCGCAGACGGAGCCGGCGACGCTCGACGATCTCCACCGCGTCGGTACAGCCGGCATGATCCATCAGCTCGCGCGCGGCGCCGACGGCAGCGTGCGGCTCATGGTGCAGGGGCTCGAGCGCGTTCGCGTGCTGGATCTGATCGCCACCGAGCCCTATCTGGTCGGCCGAGTCGAGCGCGCGGCCGAGCCGGTGGCCGCCGCGCCCGAGACGGACGCGCTGCGGCGGGCGGTCGTCGAGATCTTCGGCCGGCTGGTCGCGGTCTCGCCGGAGCTGCCGGACGAGCTGGCGGCGAGCGCTCAGGGCGTCGGCGATCCGCGCCAGCTCGTCTACTTCGTCGCCTCGGTGGTGCCGCTCGCCGTGGCCGCGCGGCAGGAGCTGCTCGAGCTCGATCCGATCACGGCCAAGCTGCGGCGCCTCGTGGACCTGCTGCAGCGCGAGCTGGCCGTCCGCGAGCTGGGGCGCAAGATCACCAGCGAGACCGAGGAGCGGCTGACCAAGGCCCAGCGCGAGCACTACCTGCGCGAGCAGGTGCGCTCCATCCAGCGCGAGCTCGGCGACGAGGAGGCCGGCGCCGGCGAGATCGCCGAGCTGCGCCGCAAGCTGGAGGAGGCGGGACTTCCGGAGGACGCCAGGCGCGAGGCCGACCGCGAGCTCGGACGCCTGGCGAACCTCTCCCCGGCGTCGCCCGAGTACGGGATGATTCGCACGTACCTCGAATGGATGACGAGCCTGCCGTGGAGTCGGCTCGACGGCGGCACCATCGACATCCACAAGGCGCGCGGGATCCTAGACGAGGATCACTACGATCTCGACAAGGTCAAGGATCGGATCCTGGAATACCTCGCCGTGAAGAAGCTGCGCCAGGAGCGGGCCGGCCGGACCGCCGAGGCGCCGCCCGTCGCGGGCGACACGCCGGCGCGGGAGCCGATCCTCTGCTTCGTGGGGCCGCCGGGCGTCGGCAAGACCAGCCTCGGCCAGAGCGTGGCCCGGGCGCTCGGCCGCAAGTTCGTGCGGATGTCCCTGGGCGGCGTGCGCGACGAGGCGGAGATTCGCGGCCACCGTCGCACGTACATCGGCGCGATGCCGGGCCGCATCGTCCAGGGCCTGCGGCGGGCCGAGCGCCGCGATCCCGTCTTCATGCTCGACGAGATCGACAAGATCGGCGCGGACTGGCGCGGCGATCCCGCGGCGGCGCTGCTGGAGGTGCTGGACCCGGCTCAGAACCACACCTTCGTCGACAACTATCTCGGCGTGCCCTTCGACCTCTCGCAGGTGCTGTTCATCGCCACCGCCAACACGCTCGACACCATCCCCGGCCCGCTCCGCGATCGCATGGAGGTCCTGACCCTGTCCGGCTACACCGACGAAGAGAAGATCGGGATCGCGCGCCAGTATCTGCTCCCCAAGCAGCTCGCCGCCCACGGCCTGGCCGCCGACTAGCTGAGTCTCGAGCCGGAGGCGATCCGCCGCATCGTGCGCGCGTATACGCGCGAGGCCGGTGTGAGAAACCTCGAGCGGGAGATCGCCGCGGTGGCGCGCAAGGTGGCCCGGCGGCTGGCCGAGGGCGAGCGGGGGCCGTTCCGGGTCACCGCCGACAACCTCGTCGAGTTCCTCGGCCGGCCGCGCTTCTTCGACGAGGTGGCGGAGCGCACGAGCCGCCCCGGCGTGGCGACCGGGCTGGCCTGGACGCCCACCGGGGGCGACGTGCTGTTCGTGGAAGCGACCATGATGCCGAGCTCCGAGGAGCGGCTGCTGCTCACCGGTATGCTCGGCGACGTGATGCGCGAGAGCGCCCAGGCCGCCGTCTCCTTCGTGTGGTCGAATGCCGCCGCCTTCGATATCGACCCGAAGGTCTTCGAGGGCAAGACGATCCACGTGCACGTGCCGGCCGGAGCCATTCCCAAGGACGGGCCCTCCGCCGGCGTGACGATCACCACGGCGCTGGCCTCGCTGGCGAGCGGGCGGCCCGTGCGCAGCGACGTGGCGATGACCGGGGAGATCACGCTGCGGGGCAAGGTCCTGCCCGTCGGCGGGATCAAGGAGAAGGTGCTGGCGGCGCACCGGACCGGGCTGCGCGCGGTCATCCTGCCCCGTCGCAACGAGCCCGACGTCGAAGACGTCCCGGCGGAGATCCGCCGAGACGTGCACTTCATCTTCGTGGACGACGCCGCCGACGCCCTGCGCTACGCCCTCACCCCGGTGTCCGATCTACACCGAGCGGCGTGAGCGCCCGCCGCGCCGACGTCGGGTGGCGGCTCAGAGCGGATCGAACGATCACCGAGGAGCGCTACGGGTCTTCCGGGGCGCGGCCGAGCGTCGGGGGCGTCGGCTCAGCGCAACGAACGGTGACCGGGCAGCGCCCCGGCTTGGCCGGGGCGCGGCCGAACGTTGGAGGCGGCGGCTCGGAACGCAACGAACGGTG
>Ga0134124_10001125_pt1 | contig 21411 bp, 21 predicted proteins | sample KB304_FD_96880 | JGI IMG/M metagenome (GOLD analysis project Ga0134124, IMG submission 96880) | Terrestrial soil microbial communities without Nitrogen fertilizer from Kellogg Biological Station, Michigan, USA - KB3-0-4 | ecosystem: Environmental > Terrestrial > Soil > Unclassified ... | reverse complement strand
TTAATAGAATAGCAGGTATCAGGATATCGGTGCGTAGCGCAGCCTGGTAGCGCACTAGACTGGGGGTCTAGTGGTCGCAAGTTCGAATCTTGTCGCACCGACCATTAAATAAAGGGTTTACGGATTTTCCGTAAGCCCTTTTTTTATTGCATGCCTCATACCGCCTCATACTTCTTTCTATGATGCAGGCCTGGGCGGATTATCTTGACCGGATCAAAGACTGATTTACACGCCTACTCTCGCCTCAAGCGCTTCAATCCGCGCCATGGCTTCCTGCAGCGCCTTCACAGCCTTCAGATACAGTACGCTGTATTTTACGGATTTAGTAGTGGTCCCCAACTCAATTCGTTCTACATATTCCTCACCATCGTCTCCAACGATTATTCGCTCCTGGAAATCGGGCGTCTCATCGATCAAGCCCGGCGAGACTTGTTCGAGCTCCTGGGCAATAACCCCTAGCAAAAGAGGCCCGGCCGGATCTGATTTGAGGTGGTATTTACGGAACCGGAACGCCTTAACATCGTTCCACTGTGAGTCCGCATCAACAATATCCTGTTTCAGCTTCACATCAGAGATGGCCCCGTAGGAATTATTCGCATTTTGCATATTTCCATTGGAATAAATGAAAAACCGGCTGGTCGACGTATCGTTGCCACGAAGGAAATACTGAGTGGTGTTATTTGGGACACACCCACTGAAAGTAATATCGGATCCATTGGGCGTTGTCGCATGACCGTTTTCGATAACTGCTGCGGTCCCGGTACAAGATTTAAACATTTTATGAGACCCCGCGCTGTTGGCAGTTGCCGTTACAGCTAAATTGCCGTTACTGTCCAACTGGGCGGGACCGACTGCCAACAGGAATATATTGACCCATGCCGAGTTTGCAGCATTGCGTTGTTTCATCCAGCCGCTAGTCGTGTCCGGCCACCACATGCCCGGATATGTAGTCGCCGGCGCGGCTGCCCCGATGTTGTTCGACGCGAGCGCCTGATCAGCTAAGTTAAATGCCGCTCGTAAAGCTTCACCGCTCATAGCCTCTTCACGGGTCTGATTATAATCGTTCTGGCTCATCTTCTACCCCCATACAATCGGTGTAATTTTTTTGTTCCTAATATCAGCTGATAGACCGGTCATGAGCATCTTCTTCCACAGCCCACACTCAAGCCGACCGGCAAACTCGATATTGCCGGCCATCCCCATCCGAAGCGTTGTAAAATCGATCTCATTATGATCGAGGTCTATTTCATAAAAATCCCTTCGAACGCTATAGAGGTCTTTCTTTCGATCTGCTTCCACTTGGGCATCCACGGCGAAGGCGGTATCGAATTGGAGCGTCTGAGCCAATAAATGTTTACCGGCGGTGACACTGTTATTCGAAAGAGCCTCCCTCCATTCGGTGGCAAGAAAGGCCCGGTCCACTGCGGATACTCCGCCGACCAAGCCGGAAGTTTGCACGGTCCAGTTGCGTTGTTGCCGGAGTCGGACGGCTTTAGCCGGGACACCCTCGTTACTGACCCTTGTGATCGACTTGATCTGAAGCTGGGTTAGGGTGAAATCGACAGGCTGCAGGGCCGGATCGGTCACCTGGAAGATCCGGAATATTCCGAGCTCATCGAAGAAATAGCAGACACCATACGATTGGCAGAAATAGTCGAGCAGTTGATCGACGTTCCAGGATGAATCCTTGATCCAAACACCCATGGGCAGCGTGCAATTGGTTTCCAGGGTGAGCAGGTCTGCCGAGTTCAGCCTGGTGATCGGCCAGCGCATGTAATCGCGCAAGGAACTCCGCACCAGGCTGCCGATGGTATGCCGGGCGCCGCTGGCATCGGTACAGCTGACCGTCACCGGTCCGACCGGGAGATCATCAAAACGCGCATAGCCATGCGTTCTCAAAATCCGGCAATAACCGGGAGTGGGGGCATTGGCAATCATGTCGTCCACATCGGCATATTCCGCTTCCTGCGGGATTACCCCACCCGCGATCCGGACGGTCGCATTCGCTATGCCGCTGCGCCGCACTCCGAAAAACTCGTTGACCGCATCGACATCAGGCAATGCGTCGAAATCCTCGATCAAATCTTCCCCGGCGGAACCGGCCATGATCACCCCGAAGAAATCGGTCACGGCGTCGACATCGGGCAGCGCGTCGAAATCTTCAACCAGATCCAGCATGCCGCCGATTGGAGGGGCAGCCGCCCAGATCTGTTTTGCTGTGTTCACGCAGACCATGCCGGCCTCTAAAACCTGTCCCAATATCAGCGGCTTCAGCTTGTTTTTGAGATCGTCTGCCGTGCCTTCAGTCCCGTTCGGGAGATCATTGTCCCCCTTGAATACGGCCAGCGGCAGTGGTACCTGCAGCTCTACCATCCGGTCGCGCCAAGGGATAGTCATGGTGCCGGAGTTGTAGCCGTCTATTTTCGGCAGGGGCTGATCCAGTGTGCCGGTCCAGACGGTACGCCATCCGGACGGATAGGGGGCGGTGATATCCTTACTGCGCCGCAGAACCGCTTCACGACCGTCGAACGCCCAATTAAGTATATAATCGAGTACGCCGACGGTTTCGCCTTCCGGCACCCGGTTCTCCAGGATGATCTCGCCGAAACCCATGGAGGCCTTGCCGTAGGTTTTGCCACCCTGGAAGCAGCTGATGGAATAGTTGCCCGGCTGGATCAGGAGGGGAAGGAAAGCGGTTGACGGGGGAGTATCGGCAGGACCGGTGACCAGCGCCGGAGAAGTAGAGATATACAGAGTTGTCAGCTCGAAACCAGTGTGAGCATTTATCTCCAGGGCATATGCGTATTCACAGCTCACTTGTTCACAACCCTGCGCAAGGGGGATTCGATATCAGTCAGCTTTGCAACGAGCTGGCGTTTAACGTCGGCAAGCTCAGACTTGATCGCTTTAAGTTCATCCACCATCTCGCGGTTGTCGGCAGAGCCACTCGACAAAATGTTGCGGGTCTGATCGGCATTGAAAATACGTGACCGGCCGGTAGCTTCGAGTTCAGGGCCAAATTCGCCGACAATCCTTAAACCGCCGTTAAAATCTCCACCCATGGCGAATGCCGGCAGCCCCAGGCTCGACCATTTGCGGGCTCCGGAAGCGATTTGTTGCCAGACCACCGCATCGCCGATGTTAATAATGCCGTCTTTGGTGAGATCCCAACGGGAGTCTGAAGTAGAAGTGAGGCCGACAGCATAATTCATGACAGACTGAGCAATCCCGCCCGCCTTGGCTGCCATGGCCGCATCATAATCCACCGCAGCAGCAGCCGTTGCCGTAGTAGCTGCCTGGGTAGATGTTACTGCCGCAGCTACGGAAGGAAGCGCTGCAGCGACAGCGGCGGCCTGCTGGGCATCCTTCATAGCTGCCAGGGACATTACCGCAGAGGTTGTATTCTCAGTGCTCTGCCGGATCATCTCCAGCTGGTCGAGCTGCTTTTGGGCCAGATCAAGAGTTGGGTTGTCGCCGATCCCCGCAAGGGCACCAAGCTTGTTGAGGGCCGCCTGAAGATCCGACTGGAAGCCGGGGCCGCTGCCGTTGTAGGCGCGGGAAGCTTCCACGAACATCTTTATATCGCTGGCATTACTGGAAGTGGCAAAGAGCCCCTGCGCCTGGCGGTAGGCGGCCTCAGGAGAGAGCCCGGAGAGAGGGCCGGTTCGGAGTTCCTTGATCATATTCAGGGCACTGATCTTGACACTGTTCTCCATCTCCCGTGCAATGCTGGTCATCTGATCGGCGTAGTTTTGCTGGGCCGCCAGCATATTATTGTTGGCTTGGGTCTGGATATCGCTGATGAGCTTGTTCCGCTCCAGGGTCTGGACCTTGTCCAGCTCGGCAAGATCCACCAGACCGGATTGCTCCGCGTCCCGGCGCTCCTTATAGTGGTTCGCCATCAGCTCGCGCAGGCTCGCCTCGGCATCGTTGCCGGTAGCGCGGAGGGAGCGGATCAGCAGGTTCTCCTTGCCGCCGGCGGCATTGTAGATATCCTCCACGGCTTTTTTCTGATCCTGCAGCGCCCAGAGATATCTCTGCAGCGCCTGAGTGGAGGCGTCCAGCCCCACCAGTTCGTGCTCACGCTGGACATTGACCAGCCCCATGTATTCAGATGTTTTCTGCAGGTTCTGCGCTTCCAGAATCTGCATCTGCAGGGCGTTATTGGTCAGCTTGAGATTGGTCAACCGCTCCATGGCGGCGACGGCATCTTCCCCTAGCCGCTCCATATTGACGATGGCAGGATTGGCTTTCTCAATCATCTGATTATTGAGGTCTCGGAAGCCAGCCTCAATCGCCTTCTGCTGCTCCTCGGCAGATTTGCCGTGCATATCAATCTTGATCTTCTCGACATTCACGGCATCCAACATCTCATCCGTGATGGTCATGCCGATGGTGCTACCCTGGTTCTTGATAGCATTACGAATACCCTCATACTGACGAGCCACAAAATCAGACCACTGAGAATCAAGATCAGTGTAAGCCGTGGGGGCAGTTTCAGTGCCTCGCCACCAGCTCTTTTTCCGATTTTGATCCAGGTACTGCTGAGCACTCAACTGCCCATTATTAAGGCCCAACTCCACCCCTGCTCCAGTAGTTTTCCAGGCCGTCCCCATCAGCCCACCTTTGGTGAAATAGTCAAGAAGCATGGGAACCCCGGCACCAATCGAATTGAACCCTCCCATGGTATACTTTTGCTCACTATCATGCTTATTCCAAGTCCCACCAGAACCAAAGTAAGATTGGCCCATTTTATAGAGTACAGTAGCCGCTATGCCTACCCCGCCCCCTAACCCCCCGAGGTAAGAAGTCCAGTTTGACCCTGAGCCACCACCCCCACCACCAGCAGCTACTACAGAGGAACCCCCAGTAACCCCATTACCGGTGTCCAACCCATTATCCTCTACCGCTGGAGTACTGCCAGAGCCTCCAAATAACCCCCTCAGCATGCTCCCGCCACGGCCTATCAGTTCTGCATAGTTGACGTTAGATAACGGCCCGGTAATCTGCTGCTTGATGGCTATCCTGAGCATGTCATTGATGATGCTGTCGGCCAGCGCCCTGAATTCGAACTTTCCGTTGCGGGCAAAGGAAACTAGGGCATCCTCCATCCCCTTGAACATGTCCGCCACAAGATTTTTCGTCTGACTGCCGATATCGGCAGCCGCCCGAGCGTATTCCTGAAGGGCTGAAGTAGCGCCACCTATGGCGGTGGAGTCGTTTAAGATCTTCTGTTGTTCCAGGAGCTTCTCGTTAATCTGAACTATCCTCTGCAACTGCTGCTGCCGGGCAAGATCCCCAACCGCTCCCTCTTCAGTGATCTTGTTGTAAATATCGGTTTCGAGCTGGAGCTGCTGGGCCAGGATGGACGTTCTCTCTTGTGCCGCTTGGCCGGTAGTTATCTGGTAAAATTTCTCCTGAGCATCGATCTCGGAGAGTTTCATCTCTAGACTCAGCCTGGAAAGGTCAAGCTCCGCTTTCATCTCCTCGCCGGTCCGGCCGATGACCAGCGGCCCCTCCGCTGGTGTATGCTCCCAGACTTGCCACAGCGCCTTGAATTCGTCAGACGTTGCTTTAATGGCGTCCGCCTGCTCCTGCCTCTTGCGCGTTTCCTGGACATGGTAGCGCTCCAACGCTTCCAGCTCAGACCGCTCTTTCGGGTATTGCTCGATCAGCTTTTCATATTCCCCACGGACCTTCTGGATCTCTCGCTCATGGGCGCTCAATGTGGTATCACCCGCCTCAATAGCACGGATCTTGTCATTAAAGGCCACTACGAACTGGTTGTACTGGTTGATCTCGGCTTCCGCGGCCTTGGCAGACAAGGCGTCGGCCTCGGCTTTGTCCCTGATCCGCCGTGCTTCAGCCATTTTCTTCATACGATCGGCTTCAGTTTTTTTGGCCATCATCTCGTTATACTTCTTCTCGACTTCGGCCTGCCGGTTCTCCTCAGCAATATCCTCTTCACCGCCGACAAAAGGGGATATAAGGACTTTCCCCAGGGTATCGATCGGGTGAGCTATGGTATTGACCCCGGCGTTAACGATAGTTGCCATGTTCTTGGCAAACTCGGCAATCGCCCCCTTGTTCTCCTCGGCCCAATGAAGCAGCTCCTTCAGCCTGTGAGTTGTGTTGTCGATAAGGATTCCCAGGGAAGGAGCGAAAGATTCGCCAAATTTCAGTTTCAGTTCGTCATAGTAGCGGGACATGGAGGTGATCATTTTCCCGGTACTTGTCATTGAAGCTTCATAGACACCGGAAATATTTATGCCGTACTCGAGGACGGCATTTTGCCGGGCCTGAACCTTTTGATGTTCAGAAAGGGCAGTGGTACTAACGCCGAGCGAGTCGGCCAGCTTTTGGTAGGAACGTTCGAAACTGACATTGATGCCGATGGTTTTAAGGATTTCAGTCTCGCCGGACCTGATCCCCTGCACCATCCGCATATATGCTTCAGACGAGTTGATAGTGCCAATCACGCCTGCATCCTGGGCAACCCTGGCAAGCTGGGCAGCTTTGGTCACATCCATCTCGGCGCCGGCGGTCTGGGTAAGTGTCTGTCGGGCCGCTTCGGTGGTAATGCCCATCCGTTTAACAGATTTTTCGTATTCGTCCATTTGCGCGGACGTATACCCGGCGTTGTTGCCGACTGCGTGCATGGCAACGCCGAGAGTGTCCACATGCGCCGCATAGCGGGCGGAGTCCTCGACTTTTCCTTTTAGCCGCTGCAGCAGTTCAATGGTTTTCTCGATGGCAGAAGTTATCAGATTTCCGGTAGTGAATGCGGCAACCATTCGCCCGAAAGATGATCCGATATTGTCCATATCCGAAGCCATACGTCCGCTTGCCGATCTGGTTTCACTCGCCATTCTGCCGACGGATTGTGAGACGTCATTGACCGCACCGGTTACATTCCCCTGTCCGTCGACTGCAAGCGTTAATGTAATTGTACCGTTGCCGTTGTTCATGACATCCTCGCTGAAGATCTATCAAGTGGAAGGTTTGTCACTCTTATCCGATGTGCTCTTCAGATACACATCATCCAGCCGCATGATAACTGCTGCTTCCCAGGGTGAAGGGTCGCTCTTAGTCCGCTCTGCCCAGGCGTTGAACTCCAGCCAGGTTATCGGGGCGGGACCGAAGCCTCCGCCCCTTCTTCTGCTGAGATCCAGAAACCAGTTCCAGAGGTATCGAAATACCTCCGGAAACTCCGGTTCTTCCGGCATATACTTCTTGCCGGAGCGTTGCTCTACCGCCTCCAGCTCTTCCCGGAGGGTTACTCCTTTTTCTCCGGGTCGGTCATATTTGTAGGAGAACTCGGCGTAGGCGCAGAGGCGGTCTGCACCTTCGGCAAAAAATTGGCTGTCTTATCCATCCCTTCCTGAACCTGCTGACGAATGAAGAAGAAACCGCGCCGGGCGATGAGCTTGCCGAATTCGTTCTTGTTGGACGGCAGCTCCTGCCCGCCTATCCTGATGGTGTCCTTATAGATCGGATTCCCCTCTGCATCCTCGCCAGTTTTCTGCTTCCAGAAGTTAAAGCAGGCCTTCATCCGTTCGATGAGGTTCGCTTCGGTCGTCTCCGGGTCCATCCCTACGGTAAAATCCCGCTTGCGCTTCGCTGTTTCGATGTTCCGGTTTTTGATCTTGCGATCAACATCGAGATAGGTCTGAGAGTCCGACCCCTTCATATTGATGATGAGCCCCATGGGGTTCCCTCTCGGGTCGAATATCTCGATATCAATTCCGAGATCCGCCATCTCCTCAGTACAAAAATCCATCAAATCTACCACTGCTTGCTGAGTCATTTTCCTTCTCCTTTTCAATTAAATTGTCCTGCACGTTCCCCTTTATGTACTGCCTGCATATCAAGTAAAAAAAGACGGTAAGGGAGCTGGCCGGGCTCCCGGCCCCCGGAGGAGGAAAAGGAGCCCCGCCAACCGTCCTAGATCATTGCTCCCGGCAGTACGCTGTTGACGATAACCATCTTCAGCGCCGTATTGTCTGCCGAGTTGTCGAAGTAGCCGACGAAAGGGAGTTCCACTATTCCGCCGCTGGCCGGGATGGTTGGAGCCTTCGGCGTATACTGGATTTCGGTTATCACGCACTGGCAGGTTTCGTTACCATCCGTGCCGTCACCGTTGCCACGCTTGACCTTGAAGTCGAGGATTGTCTCGGTAGAGTTGATGGCCTTGGTATACAAGGCTGTATCCTCGAAAATGGCCTTGACCGTACCGGTGATTTTGTAAACATCGGTATTGACAGATGATCGGACACCACCGCCGCCAACAACGAATGCGTCACCGGTGACGGAGTTGTCCAGAGTGATATTGTCGATACTGAGGATCTGGGCGCAAGCCCCTCCCCCCTCTTTCATGTCGGCAGCGGCTATACCCATGTTGTCGAAACTGCGCTTGCCGTTATCAAGCGGAGCAGCATCGAACGGTGCAACCGCCTGAAGTTCTTTCAGGCCGAGCCACTTGGTAGAAAGGGCGATAGGACCCTTCGCCCCGATGGAGAAACTGAGAGTGGAGAGTTTACAGCCCAACTCCTGCTGATACTGGTTGATGTCCGTAGCGCCGAATTCAAGGGCGTAGTACGGCAGATTACCACCGGCTTTCAGAACGTGTGTCAGGACCCCTGCTGCAGTAACCTTTTTGACAGTACCTGGTCCCTTGGTGAAAACAGCGGTTGTCCCCATGGCTATCCGGACCACGAAGGTATTGGCTGTAGGTACGGCAACCACGGGATAGATCTTGTCATTGAGCGAAGCCGGGGCGGTAAGGGCGGCGATTTCTACCGAGTCCCCCACCACCAACCCGTGGGCATTCTTGGTCAGGGTGAGAGTCTGAGCAACTGGATCGATTACCCCGGCGGTAACCGCCAGATCGGCAGCCATAGCTCCACCGACCATGGTGCTCTCCATGGAACCGAAACCGGCGTAAAGCAGGGCGTCGGTCGCCTGCAGTTCCGTGGTGATCGATGGTGCACACTCGTAATTGCCCCGCAGCGGTGCCGTAGGCTGGCGTGACGAACCACGCATGACTTTCGATTGTTCCTGCCCGCGGCTGGAACCGGGGTCGAAGCTCTCGAAATAGATCTTCTTCCCTTTCACGTTTGCCGGCAGAACCTTGGGATCGGTCTGCATCTGAAGCACTATCTGGGAAAATGGACGCTGGGCTTGTGGCATTTGCTTTCTCCTTTACTCGTTATATTTGGCTGCTTTCAGTTCGATGACCTGGAAATAAGTCGGGTGAAACTTTCCTTCGTCATTCGCCGAATTGACCACCGTGACCGATTCGACAGTGTTGTTCAGGCTGAAATTGGCTCTCAGTATGCGCTCGATCAGCTCTTCGATCTCGACGGTGGCTGCTGCCGCTTTTTCCTTGTCCTCGCAATAAAAACCGACATACAGCAATACCGTATGATCTTTCTTGAGCTGACCCACCAGCCCGCCGGCCGGGACTGTCGAGGGGCGAGTGATGAATGTCAACGGCAGATCGGATGGCAATATCTCCTGCTTATTCCGGTAAGTGATGGCGACGTTCATGACCTTACCGAAATTCTCGCTGCAGAAGTTGTAAAGGCCGTCTGCCAGTATGGTTTTGAGCTCTTTCAGTGAATAGGTGAACGATGCCATTAATCCCTCTTACGGTGCGGTCAACACTTCCCGCTCTTGTTTTTCGCAGCTGCTATACCCGAAATGATCCACACCCTGGTAGGCGACTTCCGCCAGTACCGAGGTCATGCCATCCTGTTTGCATATCCGGCGCATCTCCTTGTCTGCCTGCTCTTTTGCTGACTGCGGCAAGCTCCCCTCTCTCATAAGTTGGTAAAGCGCGTCATGGACCAGGGACGCCCTCATAAAACTCGGGATATCGAGGCATGGACCGCTCGGACCGTCCCACGCATAACCGGTCCTGATCGTCAGGTTGCCGACGGTATCGAGGATGATGAAATCGGACACGATGTCCGCCCCCGGCTTGATGCTGATGAGGGTCTCATAATCAGTTGCCAGCTGGTACTTGTAGCCGGCGCAGTAATAGATCCGCTGCTTCACCATGTCAGATTCTCCAGGGTTTCGAAGTCGGTAATGGTGGCGATGCTGTCGATAAGCCCCTGCTGAATCCCCAAAATCTGACCGGCAGCGGCTTTGAACAGGGCTGCGTTCTCAAGGATCTTGTCGGCCATAACGGATACGGGAATGCCGCGGGCGGTGGCCATGTTGCGAATCATTTCACAAGGGCAGGGGCTGCTTTGCGTTTCGGGCTGGTAAGTGTCGTGAAACTCCACCGCCTCCTCTTTCTGCTGCGGCCAGCTCTCCCTCTCTTCGGCGCTGTAGGGTTGTGCCAAGGCCAGCAGACGGCGGGAACCTTCGGCGCGGATCTCCGCTTCTTTTTTCTGTCGGATCTGGGGGAATGTGGCAAATATCTGGCTGCTGGTGGCAGTGCCGTTGTCGTCTTCCCAAAGTTCAGCGCGTTTGGCGGTATCCGGATTGTAAATGTCAAAGTCGGCAGGCCTGTAAACCAGACGCTTGGCTGTTGCCGGATAAACCGGAACCGGTCCGGGGTTCAGCGCCGCTTCGAGCTTGCCGACTCCCTGGACCATGATGGTTTTAGGCGTGACCTGCTCGCGGATGATAATTGTGTACCCGGCGTAACATTCGCTGCATGTGGTCAGCAGGATAAGCAGAGGCAACAGTAAAAATCGTTTCATGCTTTCCTCCAGTATTTCGCCATCCAGCCTTGATATTGATGGGGATGACATTGAAAACAGAGCGGGGTCTGTTTGGAGTCGGAAAACGTATCTCTCGAATACGGCACACAACGCGGGTCGGTAGCCGGGAGATGATTCAGCACGGTCCCTTGCGGAGGATAGAACCTGATGTAATTCTCCCCGGAGGGGGTGCAGGTCTCGGCGATTGCCCCGATGGCAACGGCCAGGAGTAACGTTATCAGGAGGACGATTCTCATTTTATGGTCACCGTACCGCTGAAGGTCATGGTGTTGTCGCAGCTGACCGTGTAGATAACAGCACCGCCGCTGCTGAGCATCTTGAAGGCTGGCGAGGTGTCGCTGGTGATACACTGACGTACCATGGTGCCGTTGCTGTCCACCCACTGCTTGGCATTGCCGAGACGGTCCTTGACACCCATTTTAGCGTCAGTGGCCTGCTCGGTCGCGCCCTGCTGTACCCAGAGTGTTGAACCATCGGTGGCATCATCGAGCACCTGGAGCACTCCGGTCTGAGTGATAGAGGATGAAGCACCAGGCGGACCTTGCGGTCCCTGGGGGCCTACTAGATCGATGTATGTTCCCCAGGCGCCGGCCGTTTTCGGTCCGTAAAAATGGGCATTGGCGGTGTCGAGATAAAAATCGCCATCAACGCCGAGGCCGTTCCCCGGTGCATCGATGCCGTTCAGGACGGTCTTACCATTGGTGCCATTGGTGCCGTTTGTTCCATTAGCGCCATTGGTGCCCGACGGGCCTTTGAGATTACCCTTCAGCGTCCAGGCGGCAGGGCTCCCCTCCTTGAGGTAGATGTCGCCGTTGAAGGTATTGAGGTAATAGTCACTGAGTGTGCCGGTACCGGAAACTGGAGCTCCGGTCCCGGTGAAAATCTGGCTTCCGTCGTAACCGTCGTAACCCCTCGGCCCCTGTGAGCCGGTGTCCCCGGTTGGTCCTTGAGGTCCGGTGGCTCCGGTTGCTCCTGCCGGACCTTGGGGGCCGGTGGGACCTGGGGCACCATCGACGCCAATGGATCCGTCTATCCCCCTCGGCCCCTGAGGGCCTGGAGTAGTAATAGTGACGACATCGGAAACCGGCCGGGTAATGGTTATGCTCGGCGGGTTCTGGCCGGTGATCTGGATAACATTTGCCGGAGGGGGGGAGATAACAATAGTCGCAGGGACAGCTAAAGCCATCGTTGCGCAGAACACCGAAAGAACGGCTATGATCGAGACTCGCGTTTTCATCTGGTCGCAGTCGGCTTGCACGTAGCAGTGCCGCCCGTCGGATAGGAACTAAGTCCACTCGGATTCGTTTCCCGAAGGTCCCATACGCCGCTTTTCCCGCTGGTCCCGGAGGTTTGAGCTTTGGACAGCCGTACGTCAACCCGGCCGGCCGACAGATTTACAAACACGGCGCTGTACGTGGCATAAACCGCTCCGGCTGGAGCTGGAGCCTGGCGGAACTGAGCCTTGTAGCTGTAACCGTTCAACTTTATCGGTACAAGCGTTTTGCACTTAGAGGGATCTACGGGCAATGGATTGTCGGCGCAACTATTCATCGTCAAGGGCAGGCGGAAATCCTCCCCCGCTTGCATGATGATGTTGTAAACACCCATATCTGCCGCCATTGAAGTGCCAATAATCGCGGCGAGCCCCAACACTCCCACGAAAATAGTGAGCAGAAAGTGTTTCATAGCTTCGGGATCCCTTGCACTGTTGTCGATATTGGGGAGGTGGGTGTCTGGTCCTGATCGGACTTGATAGTATTCCGCTCACCGGATTGGAGCGAACAGCTGACGGTCGTACAGCCAGCCATGACGATAAGGATTGTCACCAGGCATGTCAGCGCCAGAAGCAAGCGGAGAGAGGCGAAACCGGCTGTTTTGTCTGCTGCGATGTCAGGGAGTTTGACCGAGGTGCTATTATCCACTCCGTCAGACTTGGCGATGATCGCGGCAAGAGACTGCGGGGAAAGGATAAGCAGAAACACTACCCATACCTGTTTGAACCATTCCCCGGACGTCCCATCTGGGACCGTTACCCAGCCGATCAGCAGAGCGGCCCCGAATGCAATTAAGAGAAAAAGCAGAATGAGCTGTATTACCTGATACAGATTTAACCGGTTCATTGTTCCTCTCCTTTCACTTTAGCATTACTCATAAACCCGCTCCATCCAAGTGGGGAGCCAGACAAGCTTTTTCGGATCATGCCGGACAATAGCCACATACCTGCGACTGCGCATTTCCTTGAATACGGCACCGAACAGGGCGCGGCGTGACTTGTCCTTTTCCCCCTCATACCAGCGGGTTTTAGTGTAGGCGTTGATCCAGTCCACCTCTTTCGCTGTTAAAGCCGGATCAGCCGGAGAGTCTTCCTCCTGGCCATTCAAGACGTTACTGGTCCTCACGATCAGGATAGCGGCCGTCCCGGTACCGCAATTGACTGCTGTGTCCAGAAACATGGTGGCGAGCCATTGGCTCTTGATGTCTCCGAGGTGCAGCGGATTCCAATAGTCCCTCTGGTAGTACCTGGCCGCCTCCTGCAGAGTTAGGTTGGGAATGTCCACCTTTGGATAACTTGCCGCGCAGATCCCGTATTTTGTGCCGACGAGACGGCCGACGCCGATCTTGCCGCCGGTCCAGTTGCCGCTGTCGTTCTTAAGTTTCTGGAAGCCGCCCTCATTCTTGAAGATGGTTGTCAGGGCAATCTGACAGCGGGCAGCGGACTCGACCGACTTGATCTGCTCCGCCAGCAACCCGATCGGCAGCGACAGAGCCAGCAGGAGCAGGAGAGTTTTGGTAAAAGTTCTCAGTAGATACATTCTCTATTCCTCCCCACTGTCATCGGCGCAGTCGCCATTCTTACCGCGGCAATAACCCTGCAGCGCTTTCAGTTCTTTACCGAGTGTCTCGTTACTCTTGAACAGTGCCCGTTGATTGCGCCAGATCTCCGCCTGGAAGGCGAGAATCGCAAAGCCGATTGCCTTGACCAAAGTAGCCTTGTCAACTGCGACGATCAGATCTTCGGCAGCTTCCGCGACGCTCAGGGAGAAGACAACGATCCCGACAACAAGCACTAGACTGAAAAGTGACGATGACTTCACACCCCCCCCTATTTAACCTTTTGAATCTCAGCGGCAATTTCCTGCTCAACAGCTTTAACGATGCCTGCCCCTTGGTTGAAGGCTTTCAGAGCATCCTCGACATAAGGCCGGCGACCGAATTTCTCGCTGCTGCCGGTCCCCTGGTGTATCGTCATGGCGTACTCTGCCGAGTCATACAGAACTGCCTCATTCGGGCCGGCAACAAAGGTGACCCCGTTTGAAAATTTGCTCTGCCCGGGATCGACAAAATCAAGCAGGCGTTTCAGGTTTGCAGTCCGTACAGGGACCGGATAAGCGCCAGCTCCGGAAAGCTGCGGTTTGAAATTGACGGTCTCGCCGGATTTCTTGGTAAATCCCCTAGACGGGCCGACGATCTGCGCCTTGCGGCCTGCCCCACCTGCTCCATTCAGAAACGCCATTGCCAGGGGGTGAATCCCTCGCACTGATTTCTGCAGCCCCCTCTGAGCACCCGTAAACACGGCAGTCTCAAACCTCTGTAGGTTGCTCAGGACGACCTTATCGCCAGAGACTGTGACGCCGAGGGTAAACATCAGCTACACCCCAAAGAGGAGGATTCAACTACGCCAACCGAAAACCCGCTGCTATCCTGCGAAAGAGGAGTCGAAAGCAACCGCTTGATCGTGTTCTCTGCGGTCTCAATATACTTGTCCTGCTGCTTACGGATCTTATCGATCATGGCGGGTGTGTCTTGATTGATATTCTCCATCAGCCGGTTGATACGGCGTTGACAAAGTTCCGAAGCAGAGAGGGATTTTTCGGCGAGAGCAACCAGTGTATTGAGAGCGGAGTCGGCTACCGTTGCCGCGCTGATCCTGAAAGTGAGCAGTGCCTCCTGTTCATCAAGGATCGCTTGAAGGTAGCCCGGAAAGTCCACAACGGCACCGAATGATTCAGCCGAAAAGCCAAGGGCTTGCAGATCTTCTGGTTTCACTATGGTCGGCATGCTGGCTCCGGAAAGGTTAAAAGATCGGGCACTCTGGAAAAGGCAGGAAGCTAGAAGCCTCCTGCCCTTGGTCACAACGTCCGAGCAGTTACTGCCGTCTGGCACAGAAGGCGGTTGTGCGGTTGGTGAATGCGACCGAAGTTACATAAGTCACGGCCGTTCCCTCGCTATTGGTTAGTTCATAGGATGACCCCACCCAAACCTGCTTCCCGTCTTCCTGCCATTTCGTCACGATAGGCGCCCCTGTGGTTGGATGGTAGGAGGTGGCGAAGAATCCGACTTTACCGGCCGCGCTGTACCGTTTCTGAACGGCAGAAGTGCCGGTAACGGTATCGCAACGGGATTTTACGTAAGAGGAGGCGGGGGCCTTGAGGTTCTGAATAGGCGTCTGCGGTTTCCCCACCGGCAAGGGGAGCTGCCCCGCTGGCATCGCAAAGGCGAAGCCGACAATGAGGGCGGTTATGATGAGAGCCGGGATAATCGATTTTCTGAACATGGGAGAATTCCCTCCTTACTGTTGATTTTCCGCACGGGGCTACTCTGCGGGTGTCAGCTCTTTGCGCTTCTTCTCGATAGCGGCAACGACAGTTACCCGCTCTTCGCCTTCCGCAAGGGCGTTCAGTGCCTCCAGCGTCTCTACTGCTTCAACGGCCTTGATGGCGTCGGGAGCATTCGGGCGCTTCGACGGCTGGGAAGTCGGTAATTGTGATTCCGCCTCCTTCGGGCCGAAAGTGACCGGTTCGCTATCGGCAGCGATGGTGATCAGTTTCCCGGACAGCATCTGCGCGACTACGGTTTCGGAAATCTCCAGGGAAGCAGGATCAAAAACGGCCTTCGCCGGGATCATCTCTTTCCCGTGAGCGTAGCCGATGGTGGTATTTGCAAGATATTTCGCCATGGTTCACCTCGTGTGTGATTTTGTAGGGGCGGACCCTTGGGGTCCGCCCTTTTTTGCTTAGATGACCTTGAAACAAGCGAAGTTATCGGCTTCGCGATGGTTCGGCAGCGGTGAGCTCTCGATCTGGAGATAACGGATAGAGCCGCTCTGGTTGGTGTAGGTATTGGGGAAGCGTTTCTTTTCCACCATGCCGAGTTCTGCGGCCTTGAGGTGCTGGATGGCTCCGTAGCACATGTGGTTGGTGGTCTCACTCGGGCCGACGATGATCTTGTCCTGTGGCATGGCATACTTACGGACACCGGCTTCCGTGTAGCTGTAGTCATAACCATAAACATCGATCTGATACCCGTTGACGTTGATAGTCCCCTGGTAGGTAGTGCCGTCCGGGAGGTCCTGCGGGTTGATCCGGCCTGAGTCGATGGCACGCTGAGTGGAAAGGCGGTCTTTAACGTTCGGGTTCGTGATGAACGGATCGATGACGTTGCCGCCGAGGAACATCTTTCTCGGGGTCCGCCAGCCGCGCACGATCATGCCGCGGAAAAGGCCGTACAGCCAGGTGTACGGATCGCAGTAGGCGCTGGTCCAGAGAGCATCGCCGACAAGAGTTCCCTTATTGGCGGCCGGCATGAGGAAGTCGACAGTGAAGTCCACACCCTCTCCGACAACATGAATCTGGCCGGTTTCAAGAACTTCGGCACACATGGCTTCCTCGCGGCGGGTGATCAGATCATCGAGCTGCACCATGTCACGACCGAGCAGACGGGCGGCTTTCGCCTGCAGACGGCCTGCCACTCCCTGGGGCTGCATCAACATCTCACCGGCGTCACGGGGGATGAGATCCTGGAAAGTGAGGGGGCGGAACGGTTTGACGTATGCCGCCTTGACTTTGTTGGTCATGTACCCTTCACGGTCGACCGCCTTGCCGTCATGGGTAGGGGCACAGTAGACAGCAACCTCTTCACCCATCCGGAGCTTGTCCACCAGAACTTCCTGGGTATCGTGGAACATGTCCGGCTGCCCGGAAAAGAATGTGTCCTTAAACACGGTCTTAGGGGCCTTGCGGATCTCCAACGGCTCCATCATGGTGACGGGGCTGTAGAGGTCAACGTCGATCGTGCCGAAAGCGAACCCCAGAAGCGGCAGCCCGGCAACGGTCAGGTGCGGTTCCCACCCAAAAAACACGGCCAGCGCCACTACAGCGCAGACCAGGAACGAAATGAGACAGGCTTTTTTCATTTGTGTATCCTCCAAGAAAGAAGTTTCAGCGACCTATGCGAAGGAAGCCGGGGAATCGGGTGCGTAAGAGATTTTGCCGAGGAAAACCCCACGGAGCTCAAGAGCGTCACGGTGCGTGTCGGCAGTATCGGCCCCGCCAAAGGTAAGGGCGGCTTCGTTGAACTTGCCCTGTCTGTAGGCGATACCGGGGACATCGGCGGAAGTAGCATCCACCTCTTCGGACAGGATGTATTTCGGCTTTTCCGTGCCGTCATTTTTGGAGCTGTCCACCAGGGTGAAGAGGCGGTCTTCATCGGAAGCTCCACCCGCCGTGATCGAGGCGAGAACTGCCCCTTTCGGGTAGATCTGCCCAGACTTGAGAGTCACCGCGACGGGAAAGAGGTTGCACCCGGCGATGATGAGCATTAAGCGTTTGAAAGTATCGGTTGACATCTTTTCCTCCTGAAAACGTTATTTTGTGATTATTTCGCGGTCGAACCCATACCGGCGGAAATGGCATCGACCAGACCCTTGCGGCCGGCTGCCGGTTCTTCCGTGGTTGTCTCTTTCCCTTTGAACTCGGTGTGACTCGGGTGCTTTTTACGGGCGTCGCCTTCCGCCTTATCCCGCATCGCTTTCAGACGATCGAGAGGAAGACCGGAGAGGAAATCAGATTCAGTCTTCTGGCTGTCAGCATCGTTTTTCACGTCGCCGGAAAGAACAAGAAACTTGACGGTGTCGCTGACCAGCCCGGAGCGGAAGCCCTTGCCGTCTTCTGCCAGCGGCTCCAATGCCTTGATCTTGTCTTCAAGCGTGGTGATCTTCGCGGTCTGGCCGGTAAAGGCGCTCTTGAACTCGTCAAGCAGCGTCTGCTCGCTGGTTCCATCTCCGAAACTCTTGCCCAGAAGTGCTCCGAGCCCTGCAATCAGTATTTTCATGCTCTCTTCTCCTCGTGTGGATTCTTTATGCTCTGGTTCGTTGTCAGCGGATTTGACGGAAGCGCCGAATTGAGCGCCAAGATAGACAAGGGAACCTTCGCGGGTTTCGCCCTGTCCCTGGTATTCGTAGAAAAGGATATTTCCCACACCGTCATTGACCGGTACCGGCCATTTGGTTTTGAAACCGATGGAGGCAAAATCGAAGATCCCGGCTTCGAGCTTCACCAGGTCTGTTTCTTCAATGCCTTTCTTGGGGATGTAAAACCAGGGGGACATGAACTGCACTTCGTTCATGCCGTCAGGAAGCTTCAGCTCTGCTCCGGTCTCGGCAATAGCCTGGGCAAGGGGCATTTTCTCCAGTTCGCAGTCGAAGAATTTGCCGATGGCACTTTTTACTGACCGGGAATGATCGAGCATCATGGATTTGCGGACAGCGGTATCGACAAAGCCTTTCAGGGTAAATTCACTGAAGCGCTCGTTGTCGCGATCGATGCAGTTGTTCGCTAGACGCATCTGCCCGATGTAGAGCTCGGCAGCAGTAAAAGGGCGCTTGGTGAAAGTGTTGATCTTGGCAAGCTGGGCAGTGTCCGGAGAAGTAGGGGAGACCTTCAGGCCGTAAAACAGCTCCTTATCACCAGTCTTCATCTTCATTTCTTGGTCCCCTCCACGTTTTTCCCGTCGGGTGCGGGCTGCTTGCCGGTCATGTTTTCCGCTCTGCCTTCTTTAGCCATTTATGAGCACCTTTTTATGCAGTAGGTTTCTGCGTACCATAGATCAAGGTCCTGTTCTGGCAGATGAGGACACTTTTTTTAAGTGGCCAGCGCCCGGCATATCCCGCAGGCGTCCGGAGCCGGGACGAATTTCAGCACCCATTCCCTGTCCACCTGCTGAACGGTGTTGGCACAACGGCAATGCGGATGGGTGTTCTTGCCGGCAATGATCGCGTTCTTGACGTTGATTCCCCGCTTGCCCCATTCATCAACCTTGGCTGTTTCAGCAGCCATGCTCATTTCCGTTCGGGCGAGCCGTTCCCAGTTACTGTTCTGTGCTCCGAAAAGATTCTTCAACCGTTCGGCAACATTTAGAGGGTTACTGCCGGCAAGAACGTGGGCCTGCATTTCGGGAATGATCTTGCCTATTATCTGCTTGGTGACGTTGTCCTTGAGCAGTTCAAAGCCGTTCTTCACCAGCTCGTCATATATCTCCCGGTTCTTGATAATATCGAGAATAGGGCGGGATTCTCCCATCAGGTTGGCGGCCTGGATAAGGCCGAGGCTGTAGGATTGGCCGTAATACCAGCGCAGGGGGGAACCATCCACTGGCTCGAATTCGCCGATAAAAGCTTCCATTTCGGTCATGATCCGCTTGCGCTCGTCTCCACTGAAAGTGAAGGTCTCCCCGTCTACCCCTTTCGGCATGGGGCCGAGACTGAGGATAGCCAGGCACTTCTGACTGAGTTCGTTCCAACCGGCCTTCAGTTTGTTCTCGTAATCGGTCTCCACCCGGTCCAGTTCCGGCCAGGGCCTAGTGCGGGTGATCTCCTTTTCACCGTCAACGTCCTTGCAACCGCAACTGCAAGCGATGTCATGAGCAGCTTTCCCAGGCTTCGGGGGAGTTATGTCAACAGGAAGCCCCGTACTGCCAGCCTGAACCTGCATAAGCAGGTGATCGGCTTCGGCGTTGAGGAAGCGGGCATTAGCGCGGGCAACTTCGTCGCGCAGGTTCGGCGTCTCGAAAACAACTCCCCAATCCCCCGGCTTGTTCGGGTCCATGCTGGCATTGATGCTTTTCCAGGTACGCCCGCGCAGGGCGAGGATGTTGGAGAATATGCGGATATATTCCGGCATCATGGCAAACTGCCGGACTTTGGTATCCTGGAGAACATTCTCTATTTCCAGCTTCGAAGTCCCGGAAGCGGTCCCGAAATAGATGCCGTACATCCAGGGGGGGAGTCCGGTCTTTGCGGTGATCTGCTCCATAAGATGCTGCAACGGAATCTGTGCAGGAATGAACTTGCCCTCGGCGCCGATGACCTTGACTGACACCTCACTGTCCGGATCGTGGGCGGTGACCAGATCGACACTGTTTCCCTGAGCCTTGGCGCGGGCAATGGCAGCAAACTTGTTTTCAAGCTCTATCCGCCGCTCTTTCAGCGTATCGGTTCCCAGGTTCTTCTTGCTGGTCTTATAATCGACATGGTAGGAAGGTTCCCCCCATCGGCGGAATGCGTGCTGAAAAGAGGTCTGGATTGTTGCCAGGATACTTGCAACAAACTCGGTAGAACGCATGATCGAAACCCCGTGGGGGTCGGTGTTTTCATTGTTGAAGCTGAGATAGATCTTGTTCTCCGCGTTCAGCTTCGCCTCCCATTGCCCACCGATAAAGGTCGAGGAAGCGAAAGGGGAGATAAGCGGGCGGTTGAGAGCCTGCATGATGTTGTTCTGGTCCCGGCCGGAATAAAAACGGTTGGTATTGGCCAAGGCATTGACGTACCGATACCACGGCTCGCTTCGGCCTTCGGCGTTGAGGCGGAAAACTACGAACTTGGAATCAGCCACACGGAGCTCTGAGATGTCCTTCAAATCCCTGGTGGCGATCATTTCGCCATAGGCGAAACCCTGTTCGAACGCCTCATTAGAATGGCAGGCCTGAAAAGCGTTGATCCCCTTCTGATGATCGTTCACCGGAATATTGAGAGCGATATCCTCCAGCTCGGAAACCAGCTTGGCGTTGTCCCCAACGATCTTCACCGTGCCGTTAAGCGATACCAGCCGATTAATGGCCGCGTCGAAAATGGGTATCTTCTCGCGCAGGACTTCGTAGAAATCGCCCTGCACCTTCCGGAGCATTGCCACTTGAGCAAAAACCGGAGACAGCGCCCCCTGGGGAGAAAAGTTGACGAACTGTGCCCCGGCTGATAGACCGCTGCCGGTATCTGTAGCCCCTTTCTGTCTTATCCTGCATCCGAATCCGCTCATGGTCTACTCCTGTCAACAGTCGAAAAGATCGTCACCAAATTCCGCCAGTACCGCCTGCAGCTTGGCTACCCTGTTGGAATCGATAAGATGGTCGTTATCCTTGCTGTATATCTTCTGCCGCTCGCCGTTGCGGGCCGTGTGATTGGTGTAGGCGGTAATAAGATCTTCATCGGCCGGATACTCCACCTCCTGGCGCTGTACCCGTTTAACCAGCCATTCCGTGGCCAGCTCCTTCAGATTGACCTTTGCCGCTTTCTCGCTTTTGCCATCCCTGATCTCGTTGCCTTCTTCATCGATGTGCTCATTATTGGATTGGAAACTGAACCCGGTCAGGCGGCTGTCGTAATTCTTGTGTTCGTATATCTGCAACCCCTGCAGGTCATGAGCTACTGCCGAACCGGCATTGCCGAAGTCAGTCCCCCAGGAAAGAGAAGACTGCGGGCCGTAAATATCGTCCATGGTATCCAGCGCCTGGCACTGCTGGTCATAGGTCACCTGTTTCAGTTGGAGCCTTGCCACCAGCCGGTCTTTCTTGCCGATGATATTCCAGATGGTGATCTCGGTCGGATCAGGGGAATAGCCGAAGT
>Ga0134124_10001124_pt1 | contig 21417 bp, 18 predicted proteins | sample KB304_FD_96880 | JGI IMG/M metagenome (GOLD analysis project Ga0134124, IMG submission 96880) | Terrestrial soil microbial communities without Nitrogen fertilizer from Kellogg Biological Station, Michigan, USA - KB3-0-4 | ecosystem: Environmental > Terrestrial > Soil > Unclassified ... | reverse complement strand
CTCTCGACCCGGGCGGGTCAAAGACCCGCCCCCACACCGTCCGTCCCACACCGTGCTAGTCTTTTGCTCATGCAGGGTCGCGACGAGACGGACTCGCCGGCAGTTGAAAACCAACACCGGCGCCCCTGGGCCCACTCCATCTTCTTCATCGTACTGATCGCCTTCCTGCTGCGTCTGGCGGTCATCACCATCGGCCACACCTACCGCATCACGCCACGCCGCGACCACTTTCAGTTCGGATGGGAAATGGGACGCATCGCCCGATCCATCGCACTGGGACAAGGTTTCGGCTCTCCCACCGACCTGTCCACTGGGCCTAGCGCCTGGGCGCCGCCGGTTTATCCCTATATTTTGGCCGGAGTGTTCAAGCTCTTTGGGATTTATAGCAACCTGTCCGCCTGGGTGATCCTCGCTTTCAACAGCGTATTTTCCGCGTTGACCTGTCTCACGCTCTATCGCATTGGCGAGAAGATTTACGGAGTAGCAGTGGCTCGCGCCACAGCCTGGACGTGGGCGCTGTTCCCCTACGCGATCTACTGGCCAGTGCGGGTGGTCTGGGAGATGAGTCTCAGCGCATTTCTGTTGAGCCTGGCGCTCCTGCTTACACTGGGCATGGCAGACGCGCCGCCACGCCCGCGCGTGTGGATCGGATTCGGACTCCTGTGGGGACTGCTGGCGCTGACCAACACAGCGGTGCTGTCCTTGCTGCCGTTTTGCTTGCTTTATCTGCTATGGCGTTTGCCTGGTTCGTTGCGGCAGCTTGGCGGGCCGATCTTATGCATTCTGGTGGCAGGCTTAGTGGCCACTCCATGGCTGGTTCGCAATTACCTTGCCTTCGGCAAATTTGTTTTTGTTCGCGACAATCTTCCGCTTGAGATGTACACGGCCAACAATGCTCAGTCCACCGGTCTATGGACGCGCAGCGAGCATCCAGGCAACGATCCCGAAGCCATGCGCAAATTTCAGGAGTTGGGTGAAATTCGGTTCATGGAGGAAAAGCAACAGCAGTTCCGCGAATTCCTTCGGGAACATCCCGGACAGTTTTTCCGCTTTACCCTCGACCGCGTTCTGTACTTCTGGATCGGACCACCCCAGGCTAACATCGTCGCCGGATATGACTTGATGATCGCCCGCCACCTCATGTTCATCCTCCCCGCCGCCTTTGCCTTTGCGGGCCTGTGGCTGACACTGCATGAAAAAAAAACGGGAGGATTCCTGCTGGCCTGCTTTCTGCTGATTTATCCCCTTCCGTACTACCTGGTAAATCCCTTCCCCCGCTACAAGCACGCCATCGAACCGGAAATGATTCTGCTCGCCGTGTTCTTGTTCTGGGAAGCGAGCAGAACACAGCTCCGCTGGCCGATTTTCTCAAAACAGTAGCCGAGTACCTTAGTAGCACCGGCTTCCCGCCGGCTGTCGGGTGGGCGTCGCGCCCACCGCATTGGGCGGGTCGGAGCCAGCGCTACTAAACGGAAAGAAAACCGAACTCGTTACGACAACCCCGCCCGGTTGGCGAGTCTTTCTCCATCATTTACATTTAGATCATGCGTGCGATTCTGCAGAAAAAAGCGCTGAGGTATGTTTTCGGCGCGAACATGATTTCGATGCTGGGCAGCGGCATGAATTCCGCCGCCGTCGCCTGGTACATCCTGCAGGCCACCCACTCGGAAGTGGCGCTGGGAACCTTTGCGGTGCTGCAGACCCTCCCGGCCATGCTCATGCTGCCCTTTACCGGAGTCCTCATCGACCGCGAAGACCGACGCCGCCTGGTCATGATGCTGGACGCGGCCCGCGCGGTCATTATTCTCGCGGTCGCAATTTTGGCCTTCACGGGCAAGGTGAAAGTCTGGCAACTCTACGTGATGAACACGCTGGTGGCGGCGGGCTTCTGGATGTTCTGGCCGACAATCACAGCGCTCATCCAGGAACTGACGCCCGGAGAAGAGTTCGTCCATGCGAACACGTTTCTGCTGGCGGGAATCCAGGGCGGTTGGCTGATCGCCGGATCGATCGTCGGCTTCGTCTACAACCACATCGGCTTGGGCGGCGTGTTGCTGATTGATTTCTCCACCTATTTGGCGTCTTTTCTGCTCTATCTCGGAGTGCGCAAGGGACGCCACGTCGTGCCGCGGCCGGCGGAACTGCGGGCGGATATCGTCGCCGCCGAGACCGCGGTCGCTCGCTTTGTACGGGAGATGCGTGAAGGCCTCGACTTTCTACGCGGCCACCGCCCGGTCGTTGCGCTGGGAATCAGCTGGGCGCTTTTTCTGGGTGCGATGCTGACCGCAGTGGTGGTAACTGCGCCCCTCAGTGACAAAGTGTTTCACGCCGGCGCCGTCGGCTATGGCTGGCTGAATGCAGGCTGGGGCACGGGCGCGTTTCTCAGCGCACTCTATGCGCCTGCACTCATTGCGTCCCTGGGCGCCCGCCGTTCGATTGCAATCTCGATGGGCTTCCTGGCAATTGCCATGATCGTGGCGCCACTTTCCCCCTGGCTGGCGCTCGCGGTCGCAATTTACGCCATCATGGGTTCAGGCCGCGGCGTGAGTGGCGTCGCCATGAACACCAGCATCATGGAACAAGTGCCGCAGCACTTTATGGGACGAGTACAGAACACGTTCTACTTTGCCGGCACAGTGTTGCAGATCATTCTGGGAATTCTGGTCGGAGCAGTCGCGCAATGGAATTTGGCGGCCGGCTTCTCCATCATCGGGATGGTGTACGCGGTGGCTTTCGTGACGGCGGTGTGGCCAGCGGCAAGGTTAACTCCAGTTCTCGAAATTGGGCCGGTGGAAGAATTGAAGAATTGAACGTAGCGCCGGCCCGGTGGCAATCGCACACTGTCGGCTGTTATTCTTTCCCGTTCCATATAGCCTAGGAGACTTGCATGTCATCCAGCCTCGAAGGTCGGGTTGCGGTCGTTTTCGGAGTCGCCAACAGGCGCTCGATCGCCTGGTCGATCGCGCAGGGGCTGCACCAGGCCGGCGCCAAGGTGATCGTCACTTATCAGAACGAGCGTCTTGAACTGGAAGCCAGAGACCTGATCGCTTCGTTGCCGGGCGCGGACGGTTTTATGTGCGACGTGTCGGATGATGCATCCATCGACCGGTTGTTCGTCCAACTCAAGGAGCGCTACGGCAAGTTGCATATCCTGGTGCACAGTGTGGCTTACGCCCCGGCCGAAGAACTCAAGGGCGAATTCCTTACCACCACGCGAGAAGGTTTCCGCGTTGCCCATGACGTCAGCGTGTATTCCCTGGTCGCGCTAGCCCGCGCCGCCGCCCCTCTCATGGAAGACGGGGGCAGCATCATCACCATGACCTACTACGGAGCCCAGCGGGTTGTACCTCGTTACAACATCATGGGCGTGGCCAAGGCTGCGCTCGAGTGCAGCGTGCGCTACCTGGCCTATGACCTGGGCAAGAAGAAGATTCGCGTCAATGCGATTTCCGCGGGACCGATCAAGACGCTGGCGGCGCGGGGCATTTCAGGGCTTGGCGACATGCTGAAGGCCCACGCCGAGCGGGCGCCTTTGCAGCGCAATGTGGATGTCAACGAGGTGGGCACTACGGGCGTATTTCTCGCCTCCGACGCAAGTTCAGGCATCACCGGCGAAGTGATCTACGTGGACTGCGGATATAACATCATGGGCTTCTAGCCCGTCACTGCGCGCTAGTGCTTGCGCTTCCTGCGGAAAATCTTGCGCTCGATCTCGGGATAAAATTCCTTCAACACATTGAAGCCGGCGTCGAAGGCAAACTGGATTCCGGCGCGCTCCGCCACATCGGAGAAATCCCTGTCTTCCTTGGGATAGTACGTCACGGCCAAAGCCGCGGAAGAAAAACTCCCCAACACTTCCGAGAAATTGAACGCCTTCCGCCCGGAGTCCTGCCGCGTCAGCACAATGCGGGTGATCGCGTAGCCCGTCCGCCGGGTGAGGCCGCCATCGCCCAGCCGGTAGTAGCGCGGGTCCTGACGAAGGAGTGAGGGATACACCCCGGTGACGAACAGGCCGTCGGTCAGACCGTCCGCCAAGCCGGCGCCATAGCGTTTGCCAAAACCCTCGGCGCCCTGGCCGTATCCCTCGGGGTGGTTGCGTGCCTGGTTCACGCCGGCCTCGACCGCCACAAAAAAGAACGTATAGGGATTGAGATATTGTGCCGCGAGTTTGAATTTCTGGCCGGAGGTCAGCGGAGGCAGTTGCATTCCCGCCTCGACCATTCCGTACCCGGGCAAGATACCAAACAACCGCTCGTGACCAGACGGTGGAGCGGAAAAGTCGGTCCGTTTCTGCTCTTGATTCTGGGCAGCAGGATTTGTGGCCGTGGCTGATGGCGCCTGCGGCAGGGGCGCCTCCTGGGCGCGGCAGATTTGTGCGTTGGTCGCCGTCATCGTCACGATCAGACAGGAGACGATTGCCTGCGCAAACGCCTGGTGGCAAAACCGGGGAAGCAAAGCGCTCAACCTACGGAGCAGTGATCGTGATGCGCCGGACATTTTCCTCAATGAGTTCAGGTCTACTCTCGGGACCGGTCGCTGAGGCTGATTCGAAAAATTGCTGCTCAACTCTGTCATCCACTCTCTCCAGCGCAATCTCCACGTCCCGCTCGCGCTCGAAGCGTGCGAACTTCTCTCCCCACTCTATCAGGAGAATGCTGTCGTGCGAGATTAGGTCGTCGAGCCCCAGGGTTTCCAACTGGCGCGGCGTATCAATCCGATAGAGATCGATGTGATAGAGGTTAGCTCGCGGGCCGCGGTACTCGTGGATCAAAGTGAACGTCGGGCTGGTGACATCCGCGGCGGACGCCGCCTGAAAACCTTCCGCAATACCCTTGACCAGTGTGGTCTTGCCCGCCCCCAGGTCGCCGCGCAAAAGCACCAGCTTGGGGGGATTGAGCATCCCAGCCAGCGTGCGGCCAAGCGCAACGGTCTCCTCGGCAGAGTGAGTGATGAATTCCTGGGTGGCCATGCGGGTCGAATCGAGTGACCAGTATAGCGATTCCCCTTCCCCGCGAAGCGGGAAGGCGCACCTTCACCTGGGTCAATGGCAAAGAAAGGGGAGGGCACGATTTAAAGTCGTGCCGAATGCCGCCGGGAACGTTCGCGGCTTCAGCTGCTGAGGTTTGCGTTTACTTCCGCCGCGCCGTTTCTCTCAAACCGATTTCGGTGCTGCCCACTGACTGGACCTGATTCCCTGAAAACTCCGGTCCGCAGCCGAATCAACCACCATGCGCAAGGTGCGATGGTCGTCGTCGCCAAGCGCGACGAAGCGGAAGGGCTGCAGTGACCCTTCGGTAGCCGCGCGCACCGGGGTCAGCATTTCGGCCATGCCTCTTACGATGCCCGATTGGGTTTGGAATGCGACCTCGACAAAATCTCCCTGACTGAGAGATTTGGCCAGGCGCAACAGCCCGCCGGTTATCGAAACGGTTTGAAGTTTGGCTTTGGTGCGCCCACCATCTTCCATGACGACCTGGGCCAGAACTGAACCACCAAGCTGAATGCGTGGCGAGCGGCGCTGAGGATGCACTTGGGGGAAGTGTGTCATAGGCATGACTATTTCACGTCGCTACTCGCCGGGGCAGGTTACCGAAGGCATATGTACCGATTTCAGGCGCAAAATTGTCCGTTCAATGCCGAGCTTGCGTTTTCAGCAAGATAGCCGTCTGCCGCTCGCCAAAAGTGAGGTACTACGAAGCTGCGTGATCAGTCAGATCACGACTCGGGACTCACCTACGGCATGCCGTGTCCGGCGAAATGCCTCAGGCAACGCGGTAAGCAGATCAGTCGCAACCAGCGAGTATTCCCCCATACTCTCACGCGCCACATCGCCCGCCAGGCCGTGAAGGTAGACGGCTGCAATCACCGCCGCCGCGACCCGACCAGGATTCTGCGCGACTAGACCCGCCACCATGCCGGTCAATATGTCGCCCGTGCCTCCCGTCGCCATGCCAGGATTGCCCGTGGTGTTGACCCAGACTGTACCGTCAGGCTGCGCAACCAAAGTTCGATTGCCTTTGAGGACAACAATCAGTTCATGTTCACGAGCAAAGCTGCGGGCCACATTCAGCCGGTCGCGCTGTACCGCGGCAATGGTCAAACCGGTTAGCCGGGCCATCTCGCCAGGATGCGGAGTGATGACGAGGGCGCCAGCCTTGTCTTTCAGCTCGGCTGCGCGGTTCTCGAAGGCGTTGAGGCCATCGGCGTCCAGGACAATTTGCATCTTGTATTTCTTGACCACACCTCGCACAAAGGCCGAGGTATCGGGGTGGCGCGAAATGCCAGGGCCCACCGCCAGCACCGTCTTTCCTATCACCAGAGCGTCCATTCGGCCTTGTTCCAGCGAGATCGAAGAAATGCTGCCTGCTTCCGTTTCCTCGATCGGCTCGGTCATCAGCTCGGGATGAAAGCCGCCGACGATCGCGAGCACTGACTTCGCGGTGGCAACCGTGGACAGGCCTGCGCCGCAGCGCAGTGCCGCCATGCCGGCCATGGCCGCCGCCCCTGCCTTGCCGGTTGACCCGCCGAGCACCAGCACGTGGCCGAAATTCCCTTTGTTCGAAGCCACGGGCCGTGGACCGATCAGCGGCGCGATTTCGCGCGCTGTAGTCAGATTGAGCTTCAGAGACGAGATGATGGCTGCATCCGGCGAACCGATGGGCGAAATTAGCGTCGGCCCGGTGGTGAGTATTCCGAAAATGTGAGCCGGACGGGGCGCGGTGAACGTCACGATCGCGTCCGCCCGCGCCACGGCGCCAACCTGCTCGCCCATGACGTCCGCGTCCGCCCCGGACGGAATATCTACTGCGACTACAGGCGCGGAGCTCGCATTCATCACGGCGATTGCTTCGCCGTACAGTACGCCTACCGGCGGGCGAAAGCCAGTGCCGAGGATGGCGTCAACCAGAACATCGGCGTCAAAAACCGCGCGGGCCGATTCGGTCTTCAACTGATCAGGAGAAACCGCAATCACCGGCGACAGCGGCAGCTTGGTGAACATCTCGGCGGCATCACCGCGCAGTTCCGATCGCTGCGCCAGCAATAGCAATCGCACGTTTTTTCCGCCTTCGTGCAGTTTGCGGGCAATGACAAATCCGTCTCCTCCGTTACTTCCCTTCCCACAAATTACGCCGATGCTTTTGGCCGCAGGAAAACGCGATGCCACGAACTCTGCCACTGCCGTGCCCGCGTTCTCCATGAGCGTCAGCGACGGGGCGCCGAAGCGCTCGCTGGTGACGCGGTCGATCTCACGCATTTCAGCGGCAGAGACGATTTTCATGGTGGTTGTTGTGGTCAGCCGTTAAACATCCTGTCATCCCGACCGGAAAAGCGCAGTGAGCGTGGTGGAGAGGAACCTTGCGTTTCGGCAGATTGCGGCGGTACCAAGGCTGCGGTTTTGAAATTCACTGAGAGCTCACGATCAGCAACGACCGTGACAATGGAACACAAAAGGTCCCGCCACTACGCTGGCTGCGCTTTGCCCCGGTCGGGATGACAACACGAAACATCACCTTCGCTAAACAAGCATTTGCCATGAGCATCGGCCAACGACCGTCGACCAACAACCATCGATCAACGACTACTTTCCGGCGTTCTCCGGCAGGGTTTGCACCTTGCTGTGCTTCTGGCCGTAGGTGAAGTACACAACCAGCCCGATCGCCAGCCAGATGATCAGCCGAGCCCAGTTGATCCAGCCCAGCCGGTACATCATGTAGCCATTGAAGAGCACGCCAAGGATTGGCACCAGCGGCACCCAGGGCGTGCGGAAGGGACGCGCCTGATCCGGATCCGTGCGCCGCAGCATGACCACGGCGATGCACACAATCACAAAAGCCAGCAAGGTGCCGATGTTCACCATCTTCCCGATATCGTCGATGGGCACTAGGCTGCCCACCACGGCAGCCAGCAGTCCCACCAGGATTGTGTTCTTCCACGGCGTGCGCCACTTGGGATGGATGTCAGCAAAAAATTTCCTGGGCAACAGGCCATCGTTGGCCATGGAGTAGAGAACGCGAGTCTGCCCCAGGAGCATGACCAGCATCACGCTGGTCAGCCCGGCGAGCGCGCCGAGAGTGATGATGTGCGACGCACTGCTCAGCCCCCGATCCATGAACGCGCGGGCGATGGGAGCTTCGATATTTACTTCGCGCCACGGCACCATGCCGGTAAGCACGGCGGCCACGAGAATATAGAGCACAGTGCAGACCAGCAGAGAAGCGATGATCCCGATGGGCAAATCGCGCTGCGGATTCTTGGCTTCCTGGGCAGTGGTCGAAACCGCGTCAAATCCGATGTATGCGAAAAAGATATACGCGGCGCCGGCTCCGATGCCGGAGAACCCCATGGGCGCAAACGAATGCCAGTCTCCGCCCCAGTTGCTGGCACTCACGTAGCGGAAGCCCAGCCCGATGACAAATAACACCACGGAAACCTTGATGACCACGATGGTGGAGTTGAAGCGCGCGCTCTCCTTGATGCCGATAGCGAGAATCGCCGTGATCACCAGGGCAATCACGAAGGCCGGCATGTTCCAGCCCACTTCCACTCCGAATATTTTAGGGGCGCCCAGCAAGTTATGCGCGCCCTCCAGGAGCTGCGGAGACTGCGCCGCGATGATGTCTGAAACTTTATTGAGGAAAGCCTGAGTGCCGGGAAGAAGAGAGGAGTCGGAAGCTTGCGCCATCTGCCGGGCCACAATATTTTCGGCCGCGCGCAGTCCCGTCCAGTGGTCGTAGGCCAGCCAGAGCGGCATCTTGATATGGAAAATATCCAGCAACTCGATGAAGTGGTTCGACCAGCCCGAAGACACTGTGCTGGCGCCCATGGCGTACTCGAGAGTCAGGTCCCAACCGATGATCCAGGCAAACAGTTCGCCCAGAGTGGCGTAGGCATACGTATAGGCGCTGCCGGCCAGAGGAATCATGGCGGCGAATTCGGCGTAGCAAAGAGCCGCGAAAGCGCATCCCAGTCCTGACACAACAAACGAGAGCATCAGCCCCGGCCCGGCGTAGTGCGCGCCCAACCCGGAGAGTACAAAAATGCCCGCGCCAATGACTGCGCCCACTCCCAGCGCGGTAAGTTGAAAAGGTCCGAGGGTTCGCTTCAGGCTGCGCTCGCCCGTCTCTCCGGCTTCCGCCAACAGCACGTTCATCGGCTTTCTAGCCCAGATATTCGTCATCCCTAAGTCTCTCCTTCGCTTAAAGCCCGTACGAGTCGAAACAGCTGACCGCAGCGGCTAAAGCCGGGGCACTCCTAAACTTTGTGGCACAACTGAAGTCGGTGCCCTCCCAAAGCGTTCGAGCAGCGTTCTCCCAACGAAATGGCTAAGAACCAGCGGCCGCCACTCCAGCCGAGCGCCGCGACCACAAGAAATACACCGGAATTCCGAGCAGCACGATAATCAATCCCGGCCACGTGAACTGCGGTTTGTAGCGTAGTAGTACGACATCAATAAATAACGCCATCACAATATAAATTGCAGGAAGCACCGGGTACCCGACCGCTCGATACGGGCGTTCCACGTCGGGGCGCGTACGCCGCAGTACGAACAAACCAAAAATAGTGAGGATGTAAAAAACCAACACAGCGAAGACAATGTAGTCGAGCAACTGCCCATAGCTTCCGGAAACGCAGAGGATGCAAGTCCAAATCATCTGCACCATCAGGGAAACTGCCGGAGTCTTATGGGTGGGATGCAGTTTGGCTACGCTCTTGAAAAACAATCCATCCTTGGCCATGGCGTAATAGACGCGCGAGCCCGCCAGGATCAGGCCATTGCAGCAACCGAATGTGGAAAGCATGATAGCGATCGCCATCAGGGTTCCGCCCGCTGCCCCCAACATCTGGGAAATGACCGCCGTGCCCACGCGGTCTTCTATCGCGTACTTGATGCCGCGCTCCAGAATAGTCGCGCCTGCCGGGTTGCCATCCAGGGGGAGAATGGTCAGATAAATAAAGTTACAGGCAACATACAGGGCAATCACCACTCCGGTCCCCATCGCCAATGACAGCGGCAGATTGCGGTTGGGGTTCTTCACTTCGCCGGCGGTGAAAGTCACGTTGTTCCAGGCATCAGCGGAGAAAAGTGATCCTACCTGCGCAACTGCGAGAATGGTCAGCGTGCCTACCAGTACAGTTGGGCCGCCCACGCCCACTTGCACCGCGTGTTGCGCGCCCAAGCTAGCGTTGTGCCAGAAGTTTCCCTGAAAATTTGCCGCCAGTGCCTGCGCATTGCGTCCGACAAACAGACCCAGCAAGACCAACCCCAACAAAGCGGAAACCTTGGCGAAGGTGAATACGTTTTGGATCAACGCGCCGGTCTTCAGGCCGAATATATTGATGACCGACAGCGACGCCACCACCAGAATCGCCACCAGATTCTGCGTGCTCAGCCCGGTTTCCATGTTTCCCAGCACCATGGGACCGATGTGAATGGGCGGAACTTTCCAGAAGTGGATGATCCAGTTCGACGAAGAGATCGCGGGAAAGAAGATGCCGAGAAACTTGCCGAAGGCGACGCCGACGGCTGCAATGGTGCCAGTCTGGATCACCAGGAAGAGCGTCCAGCCGTAAAGAAATCCCCAGAGCGGCCCCAGCGCTTCCCGCAGATAGACATATTGGCCGCCCGCGCGCGGCATCATGGCAGCCAGTTCGCCGTAGCTGAGGGCTCCGACGATGGTCAGGAACCCAGTCACCAGCCACGCGCCGATCAGCAGAGCCGGTGAGTCGACTTCGCGGCTAATCTCAGCGGAAACAATAAAGATGCCGGAGCCGATCATGGACCCCATGACCAGCATGGTGGCGCTGGTCAGTCCCAGGCCCTTTACCAACTCTTTATCTTGTCGGCTGTGGAGTTCCCAGTCGGCAGCGCTCGTGGGCGTTGGCTTAGTCTCGATTCTCACAGCCCTCCTCGAATCCATGTGGCGCGGACACCCTCGCCCGCGAAGGCAGCGTTCCGACTTTACCCCAATATCCGGAAAAATTCCTCTGCTGATTTGCGTGGCTCCCGTATCAAGTCAGATATCACGGCCACGGCATCCGCCCCGGCTTCGATGACGGATCGGCAGTTTCCACGGGTGATCCCTCCGATGGCCACCAATGGCTTACGAGTTAGTGCTCTCACCCGACGCACTCCATCGAGGCCAATCACAGGGTCGGGGTTCGCCTTGCTCAGAGTTGAAAAGACCGGTCCGATGGCCAGATAGTTTGCCGTAGTCTTGTCGGCTTCGGCGAGCTGTTCCGGATTGTGGGTGGAGACGCCGATCCAGCGGCGGTTGCCGATTACCGCTCTTACCCCCGCAGGTGACAGATCGTCCTGTCCGACGTGGACTCCATCGAAGCCGGCAGCCAAGCATAAGTCCGCCCGGTCGTTCATGATGAGCGTGACCGAACTGCCGAGAATGCGTTTTAGTTCTCGCGCCTGTGCAAGCATCTGGCGGGCGTCGTCGGTCTTATTGCGATATTGCAGCAGAGTGACGCCACCGGCCACGACTTCGCTGGCAGACAGGCAGAGAGCTTCGGTATCGGGGAAGTTGGAACTATCGAGGATGCAGTACAGGCGAGAAAGCAAAGTCATCGAAATCTGAGCACGGAGAAGAGCGTGACCGGCGGCACCAACGAAACGGCCTAGCGCCGGCTCAATGTTTCGCCGCGACTTCCGGTTTGCCGCCGGGTCTTTCCGTCGGCGTCTGGGTCTTGCCTTGCGCCAGAAATCTTTCGATGAACGTCGTATCCACGTTCCCGGCGCGGAAATCGGGGTCAGCCAGAATTTTGCGGTGCAGTGGAATCGTCGTGAAGATGCCCTCGATGATGAACATCTCCAAGGCACGGCTCATCCGTGAAACCGCTTCGGCACGGTCTTTGCCGCGCACGATCAGTTTCGCAATCAGAGAGTCGTAGTACGGCGGGATCACGCCTTCGGCGTAAGCGGCGGTGTCGATCCGCACTCCGGTGCCGCCCGGGGGATTGAAAGTCGTAATCCTTCCCGCCGACGGCGTGAACTTCTCCGGATGTTCGGCATTGATCCGGCATTCGATGGCGTGTCCGCGATGCAGAATAGGGCCATGCAGCACGTTTTCCAGGCGCTCGCCGGCCGCCAGTAGAATCTGGCTCTTCACCAGGTCCACATCCGTGACCATTTCTGTGACCGGATGCTCCACCTGGATGCGCGTGTTCATCTCGATGAAGTGGAGCTTGCGGTCTTCGTCCATCAGGAACTCGATGGTGCCGGCGTTCACATAGCCCACGTCGGAAAGCGTTTTACAGAGAACCTGTCCGATCTGATCGCGCAGTTCGGGTGAGACCTGCGTCGACGGCGACTCTTCCAGCAGTTTCTGGTGGCGGCGCTGGATGGAGCACTCACGTTCGCCCAGGCTGGCCACGTTTCCGTACTGGTCGGCCAGGATCTGGAACTCAATGTGGCGCGGGCGCTCCACAAATTTTTCCATGTAGAGATCGCCGTTGCCGAAAGCGGCCGCCGCCTCCGATGACGCCGCCTTGAAGAGTGCAGGCAGTTCTTCCTCGCTGCGCACAATGCGCATGCCACGCCCGCCGCCGCCCGCAGATGCTTTGATAATCACAGGAAACCCGACCTGGCGGGCCCATTCCATGGCTTCGCCGTCGCTTGCCAGAATTCCTTCCGACCCCGGCAAAATAGGAACACCGGCGCGCTTCATCGCAGCCCGGGCTTTTTCCTTTTCACCCATCAGCCGGGTAATTTCAGGGGGAGGGCCGATGAACTTGATATTGCAGGTCTCGGCCACTTCCGCGAAGTTGGCATTTTCCGCCAAGAGGCCGTAGCCGGGGTGAATCGCGTCCACGTTGGCGATTTCCGCCGCGCTGATTACTGACGGGATATTGAGATAGCTCTGCGCCAGTTGCGGCGGGCCGATGCAGATGGCTTCGTCAGCAAAACGCACGTGCAGCGAATTACGGTCGGCTTCGCTATAAATAGCAACGGTGCGGATGCCCAGCTCTTTGCAGGCGCAAATGACCCGCAAGGCAATCTCTCCGCGATTGGCGATCAGGATTTTCTTGAACATGAGCTAGTTGGTTAAACAAAGAACTTCTTCCACAGTGGCACGGAGAAGAACAAGAACTTCACCGAAACAGCATCGTGCGGTCAATACCTGGACTATCAGCACCGAAAGGCTTTTTCTAGTCCGTTGCTTTTCTCTGTGCCTCTATGGTGAAAAGAGGATTGGCTAACTACTTCTGCGGCCTGATGGCGAATAGCTCCTGCCCGTACTCGATCGGCGCATTGTTCGCGACCAGCTTTTTCACTACTTCGCCCGCTACGTCGGACTCAATTTCATTCATCAACTTCATGGCTTCCACGATGCACAGAATCTGGCCGGCCTCGACGATGTCTCCGGGCTTCACAAACGGTGGAGATCCGGGGGAAGGCGACTCGTAGAACGTGCCCACGATGGGGGAGCGCACGATGTGCAACCCTTCTTCCGGCGCCGGCGCTTTCTCAGGAACCGGCGGGGGCGGAGGCGGGGAGACCGTCCCCGGCATCGGCGCAGTGCCGAGCTCCGAGGCCGGAGGTGGCGCCGCGTGCACGGTAAAAAAGCGCGCGTCGGGGGCGGACGACGAGGCCACGGGCTCGTTTCCCCGTTTGATCCGCACTTTGACATCGCCGCGTTCCAGCTCGAACTCAGCGATGTCCTTCTCGATTAAGAACTCTATGAGTTCCTTTAGTTCTTTCTGATTCATCGTTATGCGGTGGGACCGACTTCTGCCTTCTTGGGCGCCCGCCGGAAAGGCACAACCAACCCGCAGCATCTCCCGGTGTCAGGGAGAACGACTGCCGTTTCAAATCGCCACGAGTTCCTTGGTGGTGGGGGTCAAAACCTCGCACCCGTGTTCGGTGACTACAACCATGTCTTCGATCCGTACTCCCCACTTGCCGGGAACATAGACTCCGGGCTCGATGGTGATCACCATGCCCGGCTGCAGGATCTCCTTCTGCCCGGCAGCTAGCCGGGGCGCCTCGTGGATTTCCAAGCCTACGCCGTGACCGGTGGAATGCGTGAAATATTTTGCTAAACCACTTCTTTGCAGCGACTTGCGGGCAGCACGATCAACCTCGCTCACGCTGATGCCGGGCCTCACGGCGTCCACCGCAGCCTGCTGCGCCTGATTTACCGCCTGGTAAACTCCGCGGGCCTCCGCAGAGGGGTGACCCACATACACAGTGCGGGTCATGTCGGAACAATAACCCGAAAGTATAACACCGAAGTCACAGACCACGAATCCCTGCCCAGGGATAGCGGCTTGTGAAGCCCGACCATGGGGCAACGCCGAGCGCTCTCCGGAAGCGATAATGGTCTCAAACGACATAGCCTGCGCCCCGGCTGTGCGCCCGGCGTACTCCATTTCGGCAGCCACCGCGGTTTCGCGGACACCTGGGCGAATCACTTCGAGCGCGCGATCAAAAAGGCTGGCGCCCAGAAGCACTGCGGATCGAAGGCAAGCAATCTCTTCCTCTTCCTTCACCATGCGGACCTGCTCGACCAGGGCCGGGGCCTCGCGCAGACCGAAGCCCGAGGGCAGCATTCGGGCGATGTGCGACCGGGCCGCCACCGTCATGTGCTCGCTCTCAATCCCAATCTTCGACCGAGCTTGACGGCCTTTCTTCTGTTGCGCAGACAGCCATGCGGCGGTCGCCGCCGCGAGCGGTCCTTGGCGAGCGATGACGATCTGTGCCGTCCGCACTTCGGCTCGCGCCTGCTCGGTGTACCGCCCATCGGTGATAAACACGCTCTTCGTTCCGGCGAGAAGAAGGGCGCCGGAGCTGCCGGTGAATCCGCAGAGATAGCGAAGGTTGGCGGGATGTGTGACCAGCAAGGCGTCCAGGCGATGGGTAGAAAGAGAATCTTGCACACGCTGTTGACGGCCGCGATGGTCCATCCCAGGAGTTTAGCAAGGCCTCGCATTCGTCGCTGAATGCGAACCGTTGCTCGGGAATTTGCGCGAGTACAGAGGCAGCAAGAAAACTCGATTCGGTTTTTGGTGGAGGGACGGCTTTTAGCCGTGCCGCCGGAGCCGTCAAAAACATATCGCGCTTTAGCGCCTGAGGTAGGCCCCGTGGCCCTCAGGGGCTAAGCCCGAAGCGCTGGGATCGCTGACGGCACAGGTGAAGCCGTGCCCTTGCCAAGAGCGAGGAGTCGGGGGAGGATGGCGGTGGGGCCCGGCGAACAGGTAAGATCCTCGGTCTATGGCCCAACGGCTCGTGCTTTACAACGCCCCGGCGAATCCCGCCGCCTTTAATCGCTTCGGTCACCAGCACATTCCGCTGGCTCAAAAGATACCCAGTCTGAGTTCGTATTTGATCTGCAGCGGTCCGGTGCAGGCAGTCGCGGGGACCGCGCCGCATCTGATCGCGACCCTCGAATTCGACTCACTGGTTGACCTGAACGCGGCGGCGCTTGCATCTCCCGAAGGACAGGCCGCGGCGGGCGACCTGTCGAAGTTCGCATCCGCGGGCGCGGGCGCGGGCGCGACCGTCCTGATCGAGGATACTCAGGCACTCTGAATGCCAAGCGATCCATTGCTCGCATTCGCGCAACGTTACGCGGCGGCCTGGTGCAGCCAGGATGCGGCAAGCGTAGCCGCCTTTTATTCAGCCGATGGTTCGCTGTCCGTCAACGATAGCCCTCCGGCAGTGGGGCGCCGTGCAATCGCGGAGGTAGCTCAATCATTCATGACTGCGTTCCCGGACATGCGGGTAGTCATGGACAAGGTGATCGAGCAGGTTGACCGCGCCGAGTTCCACTGGACGTTAACCGGCACCAACTCAGGGCCGGGAGGGACTGGACAGCGGGTTCGCATCAGTGGCGTCGAGCTTTGGCAGATAGGAGGGGATGGATTCATCGCCTCCTCGCGGGGCCATTTCGACAGCTCCGAATACCGTCGTCAACTAGGGCAAGGACTGCAGAAGCCACACTAAGCTCCCAGCCATACGGTGCCTGTGGTGAACTCTGTGGCGCGCGCGCCCTCGTCCGTGCGATGTTTTCACCATCACCACATCCGCAAGCTCCCTCCCGCCGTTGAAATAACAATTCAAATGGCCGAGTAGTCGTGAGCTAAGCGGCTCTGCTAAGCGGGGAAATCCAATGTCAAAGATCCGCAGGCGGGGCGCTCGCGCCACACCCTCTCATGTGCAAAACAAAACCGCCAGCCTGAGTGTTTCAGGAGCCGGCGGCTGTCTTTACTGCTACCTCGTTGCTACTACTTGCTATGTCTGAATGATGCGGGGCGTGATGAAGAAGATCAGCTCCTGGTTGGAGGTGCTGACGCTGGTCCGCTTGAACAGATTGCCCAGATACGGAATATTTCCCAGCAACGGTACCTGCGAGATGTTGACTGAGTTCTGGGTCTGGATCACACCGCCGATGACCACCGTGCCACCGTCGGTCACCAGGACCTGGGTGGTTGCCTGCTGGGTGATCAACGTCGGGTTGCCCTGTACCGTACGGCCGAAGTCAGGAGTCGTGTTTTCCACATCCACGTTCAGGAAGATGGTGCCTTCCGACGTGATTTGGGGAACCACCGTCAACCGCAGGAACGCATCCACGTAAGTCACCGTAGGCGGTCCACCCAACTGGGCCTGGGTCACGATCGGCACGCGCACGCCCTGGCGAACCAGGGCCTGGATGTTGTTCTGCGTGACCACGCGCGGACGGGAGAGTATTTTCAGCAGACCACGCGACTCGGCCATGGTGAGCACGGCATCGATACGCACATTGTTGCTGGCGTTAAGAAAGCTGATGCCGCTGTTCGGACTGGTGACCGGCAGGTTCGAGAACAATGGGATCTGCTGGCCGGTGGTGGGTGAAGGCACTGAAGTTCCGATGATCGGATAGAGTGGGCTTAGGCCGAACACCGACGTCGGCGAAGAGCCTACCGCCGATGCGCCTCCAACCGAGGTGTTTCCATTACCCCAACCGAAACCGAGCTGGGTACCGATATCGCGTGCGAAGCTGCGGGTTGCGGCCACGACGCGGGCTTCAATTTCAACTTCCTGCGTCTTGCGATCAAGCTGCGTAAGCAGCCGGTCGATGCTTGGCATCACCGAAGGAATGTCCTGGATGATCAGAGCGTTGGTGCGGTCATCCGAGATCACGTCTCCGCGCTGGGTCAGGAAATTCTTCAGCGTGGGGACGACATCCTTGGAGTGTGCATAACTCAGGAACCGGGTGACGGTAACTTTGTCCACCGCCAGCGCTTCCGCTTCCACCTGGGCGCGCCGTGATTCTGCTTCCTTGCGCATGGTTTCGACGGTTGCGATGCGGAGTACGTTGCCTTCGAGTTGCCGTGACAGGTCGTTGTTCTTCAGAACGATGTCCAGCGCCTGGTCCCACGGCACATCGTCGAGGACGATGGTCAGGGTTCCTTTGACGTTGGGATCGAGAACCACGTTCAGACCGCTGATTTCGTGAATCAGGCGGAAGAAATCTTTCAGGTCCACATCCTTCAGATTGACCGAGATGGGCTCGCCGGTGTACTTCGGCCCGGTGATGGCGGGCGTCTGCGAGGCTTGGGCCTTCTGTTCGGCGGCCATGTTCACCGCCGGTTGCACGCCGCTCGACTGCATGGCGGCGCTGGCCGCAGGCAACAGGTTGCCATCGGGTCTGGAGACAAACTTTCCGGCAGCCGTGACGGCCCGCGCGGGAGGCTCGATCGCTGCAGCCGTGGGATCGTCGCTCGCGGCCTTCGGAGAGTAGGAAGGCTCGATGAACGCGAAGTCCGTGGCGTGAGCGGAAGTCTGAATCAATTTGGCTTCCTTGGCCGGAGCAGCGAACTGGGCGACCACAGGAGCGAGAGGAGCAGTTGCGACTTCAGTCTTAGCCACGACAGGCTGAACGGCCGGGACCTTAACCGCTGCCGGCTGCGACGCCTGGGCAATCTCTGACTTGGTGTAGAGCTTCAGGACCAACGTGTTGTCGCGGCCCGCCACCAATTCGTGACGGCACGCCTTGGTCAGATCGACCACGACGCGGGAAGAGCCCTGGCCGTCCATGCCGAGCCGGACCTCCTTGACTCCGTCGCCGTCAACGCTGATGAGGCCGCGCGAGGTGGCGACTACCGTATTGGGCAGATCGACCACGATGCGGGCCGGGCTTTCCAGCGTGCTCAGCCGGGGCTTCACGGTTCCGCGGGCGCTGATCTCGACGCTGAAGCCGTCGCTGGTGCGCACCACGTTTACCTTCTGCAGCGCGGCGTGCTTCGGAGCGTCCATGCCCGCGCTCTGGGTCTGCGCCGAGGCGGTAATGAAAATTACCAGCACCGGCAGTAAAACTGTCAGAAATTGCTTTCGCATTTCGCTCTCCCCACTGGACTCGCGCTTGGCTCGCCCCGTGATCCTTCTAGCCAGATTTGTGTCCGCCGGATTCCCGGCCAATCCCATCGCCGGCCTAGACCGCCGAAGTCGTAATCTTCTTGGTCACTTCCCGCATTGACGGCTTGCCCATGCGGTCCTGGACCGTTTCCTTGAAAATGATCGAATCGCCAGTGATCTTCACCACAAAACCGTTAAACACCGGATCGTTCTCGCGCAGGAAATACGCCTTGTTCAAGCTGTTGACTACGACCGCGATCATCCCGGAGTCAGCCTTTACCACGCCCTTGAGATTGATCTGGTCAATGGCGAGGCAGCGCTTGCCGGTGCTGCATCCCGAGCCAATCATGCTGCGATTGACCACCGGGCTGACGAAGGGGTCGCGCCGGCTGGTCATGTTTACCTGCTTGGGCGCATCCGATTTCGCTTCCGCAGGCTTCTTCTGGTTCTCGACCGCAATCTGCTGCTTGGGCTGCGATTTCTGGTGGGCCGCTGCCGGCTTGGCTTTGGGCGCGGCTTTCGCGGAAATCTTCGCTGCCGGGGCGCCGCTCTTCTGGGCCGGGCTGCCGGTCTGCTGCCCTGCCTGCAGCGTAACCTTCGTGTTGTTGATGACGGTGGGGTTCTGCCCCAGGGCAGTTCCTGCCGCCATCGCCAGGAAAACAATTCCAGTCGTCAGCTTCATATGGTCCCCTGCTTTTTCACCGGCGCGGACTGACCCGGTTTTGCGGCAGCTCCACCCGATGGATCCAAGTCATGACTGAAGAATGTGGTCGCAGTGCAGGTGGCCACAACGCTCTCGCTCGGCGCGTACTGGTACGTGTGCTTCGCCTTGGCGTCCGTGGGCCGCTTGGTGGTTGCCACCTGCAGACCCGAGACATTCACGATGCGTTCCAGCTTGCCCACGTTCTCGAAGAAATTTCGCATCGAGTAGTACGGGCCATCGAGTTCTATCTCGAAGGGCACCTCGGTGTAGAAGTCTTTGGCCGCGGTTGGCTTGGAGGTATAGCGGCGCAGTTCGATCCCGGCCTTGGCGGCTTCGGCGTTCATCATCTTCATGAAGCCCGGCACTTCTTTCTCGTCGGGAACGATCTTGCGCTCGATCTCCAGCTGCTGCTTGAGACTGGCCAGCTGGCGCTCGATATCCACCAGCTTGGGCTTGTAGGATTCCAGTTCCGCGTTTTCACGGAGCTTGGTGTCCAGGGCGGCCTGGGCTGTCGCGTTGGCTTCGCGCTGGCTCTTGAACAAGGTGAAGTACAGGGCGCCGGTAATTAATGCCGCCACGCCCAGCGCCGCTGCCCACTGTTTAATGCCCGAAAGTTCGTTAAAGTTGGCCATAGTTTTCTGCCTTCCTAGGACTTCGCCTTTTCGCAGGTCAAGGTGAAGTTGAAAGCCTGCATTTCTTTATAAGTGTAGTCCTGGTAGGTCTCTTTGATTTCGATGTTCTTGAAGTGTCCGGTCTTCTGCAGATTCGAGATCAGACTGGCCACCGCGTCCGTGCTCAGGGCCATGCCGTCGATGTCGATGCTGGCGCCCTGATCCTTCATGCTGTTCAGCCAGACTGCTTCGGTGTTGTTCACCGTCTGTCCAACCGTGTTCAGCAGATCGAGCGGGCCGGACTGGGCCGCGCGCAACTGGTCAATGACATCAACCCGCCGCTTGTAGTTCTCGGCTTCACGCTGGCGCTCGAGGTAACGCGCCTTCACGTCGGCCAATTCCGCGTTCTTCCGCTCCGCCACTTCCATCTTGGCGGCGATGTCCCGGTGCTGCTTGTCCAACTGGTACCAGTAGCCCACGTTGACCAGGGCAGCCAAAACCAGTACGACCAGGACCTTCAGCTTCGGTGAGCCTACGTCACCCACTTCCATGACGGCGGCCGCCGAGGCTGCGGATCGCTTGTTCTTTCCCTTTTGTGCTCCCAGCAGGTTGATTCGGATCATAAGTCTTCAAAACTCCTTAAGGCCAAACCCACCGCAACTGCCATCTGGCCGGCATTCTGCTCGATCAACTGCACTCCCGGTCCTTCGGTAGGCAGGCCGATCTTCTGGAACGGATTGAAGATCTCCACCGGCAGTGAGAACTCCTGGCGTAACGCATCAACCAGACCGGGAACCTTGGAAGAACCGCCCGCCAGATAAATCTTCTCGATATGCTCTCCCGCCGAGCTGGCGCGGAAGAAGTCGAACGTCTTCTGAATCTCCAGCACGATGATCTCGGTCACCTGTTGCAGGATGGGCGTCTTCGCATCTTCACTGACCGTGCCCACCTTGTGGCCCAGCTTCAGGGACTCGGCGTCGTCGAAGCTCAGGTCCAGCTCCTTCTGCAGCGAATCCGTGTACTGGTGCCCGCCCACGCTGACGTCACGCGGGAACAGCGGCGTGGTGCCCTTCACGATGTTGATGTTCATCACGCTCGCGCCCAGGTTCAACAGTGCCACCACTTGTGCCGGCGCGGGCTCGTAGTTGTACTCGTAGCAGTTCTGCAAGGCCAGCGCATCGATGTCCACAATAGCCGGAGTCTTACCCGCCATCGAGAGTACGTTGGTGTAGTTGAGAATCTTGTCTTTCTTGACAGCCACCAGCAGAACGTCCATCTGCGGGCTGCCGGCATCTTCGGAGAGGATCTGATAGTCGAGGTTTACGTCAGCCAGATCGAAGGGAATGTGCTGCGCCGCTTCTTTCTGGATGGTCTCGGCCAGTTCCTGGTCGCTCATCGAGGGCAGCGAGATCTTTTTCACGATCACCGAGTGGCCGCTTACCGCTGTGGCCACGGCTTTCGCCTTGATAGCATTATCGGTGAACAGCTTCGAGATTGCGCTCGACACGGTTCCGGAATCCACGATCATGGAGTCCACAACGATATCCGGCGCCAACGGTTCCAGGCCCAGGTGCGCCACTTCGATACCGTTGCGTCCCTTCCTCAGTTCCACAGCCTTGATGCTGGAGGAACCCACATCCAGACCAACAATCGTTTTTGATCCCAATCCAAACATGTGCCCGCCTTTTACGGTTGCCCGGCAGCCTTGCCAGCCGCCTTCGGTTTCTTCCTGCTGCCTTTCGCTTCCATCTGGCTCGACT
>Ga0134124_10001123_pt1 | contig 21424 bp, 18 predicted proteins | sample KB304_FD_96880 | JGI IMG/M metagenome (GOLD analysis project Ga0134124, IMG submission 96880) | Terrestrial soil microbial communities without Nitrogen fertilizer from Kellogg Biological Station, Michigan, USA - KB3-0-4 | ecosystem: Environmental > Terrestrial > Soil > Unclassified ... | reverse complement strand
TTGACCGGCGTATGTGCATTCATTGCCATCGCTTATACTTCCATGCAATATCCATCACCAATCCCGGTACAGTGGGGGATGATAGTGCTTGCAATATTTATGGACACTCTCAAATCCTTGCTTCTTGCTGCACTGGCAATACTTGTAACGACTGTCTCCACCTCTTTTTTCATGCCGTTTTTTACTTCAATTTCAATCTTCCTTGCCGGCTCCGCTTCACAGGATGTTTATGACTTTGTATCATCTGCCTCCGGAGCCAAAATGAGCGCGACAGTGCGGTTTCTATCTAAAATCGTCTACTACATTCTGCCAAACTTCACCGCTTTCAATTTCAAGCTTCAGGCTATCTATCCGATCCCTTTTGACATTGTCCAGATCAGTTATGTAACCCTCTACTTTCTTGTCTATACAGCAGTTACCCTTTCAGCCGCTCTATTGATATTCTCCAGGAGAGAGTTGACGTGAGTACTGCACGAACTGCAAGAATCGCTCTGCTTATATCTTTTCTGGCCTACTGCTCATTAATTTTTCCGTTTACTTCATACCTCAAGAACAGACCACTCCAGCTCAAGGTCGGTTATGTTCCTGAAGCTAAAGTTTTGAAGGTTTTGACAGCTGACCAGCGTTTTATGATTGCTGACTGGGTTGTTATGAAAGTCATTTTTTACTTTGGCTCTCTTCTTGAGATGGAACAAAATGATAACTTGTACGCCTCAAAACCGGATTTCCCGGCTATGTTCAAGATCCTTCAGACGAGCCTGCGTCTTGAGCCATACAATGCTGATGTCTATTATTTTGCCCAGGCTGCATTTACCTGGGAAGTGGGACGTTTTCTCGAAGTTAACAATATGCTTGAGTACGGCATGAAGTACCGAACCTGGGATTACCAGCTCCCGTTCTTTGCCGGATTCAATGCAGCTTACTTCTTGCATGATTATAAGAAGGCGGCTGAATATATGAAGAAAGCCGCGGAAATTGCAAAGGAACAGCAGTTTGCAACATTGGCCGCCCGCTACTTTTATGAAGCAGGAGAGACTGAGTTCGGGATTCTCTTTATCGATACGATGAAGGGGAGCGCCAGGGATGCAAACGAGAAGAAGCTTTATGAATTCAGGAAGAAAGCTCTTCTTGCTGTCAAAAGTATTGAAGACGCTCTCAAACTCTACGTAAGGGCAAAAAATAAGGCACCTGTTTCAATTGAGGAGCTGGTCAGTTCCGGATACATGGCATCGATTCCGAAAGATCCGTATGGTGGCAAGTTTTTTATCGATCAGGAAGGGAAGGTTCGTAGCACCAGCAACCTCTCTTTTGCTGGTGCAAAAGCTGCTGAAAAGAAGTGAAGAAAGGTATCCAATGTCATATTCCATAGAGATTGATTCACTCTCAAAAACATTCAAAGGGAAGAAACGTACCTCGGTAGAGGCTCTAAAAGAGTTGCGTCTGTCTGTTGCGCAGGGTGAGGTCTTCGGGTTTCTGGGCCCAAACGGTGCCGGCAAAAGCACGACAATCAAGATACTGATGGGTCTTATCTTTCCGTCTTCAGGCTCGGCCTCTCTTCTCGGGAGTTCGGTGTCTTCGCCTGAATCAAGAAAGAGGGTAGGGTATCTTCCCGAAAATCCGTCTCTGTACGATTTTCTGACAGCCAGGGAGTATCTTGATTTTGTTGGTAGAAGTTTTGGAATGAGTTCAACTGAAATTGCTTCACGTACCGTTGAAGTCCTTGAAATGCTTCAGCTTGCAGAGGCTGCTGACCGGCCTGTTCGCTCCTACAGCAAGGGTATGGTCCAGAGGCTTGGACTTGCCCAGGCTCTCCTGCATGATCCTGATCTCTATATTCTCGACGAGCCAATGAGCGGTCTTGATCCGATAGGAAGATCTCTGGTAAAGGATATTATCCGCAGGCTGAAAGAAAAGGGGAAGACGGTTTTCTTCAGTACCCACATTACTGCCGATGTTGAGGCAGTTTGCGACAGGGTAGGGATTATTGCAAAGGGAAAACTTGAAGCGCTCGACAGCGTAGAGAACATCATGCGTAGCGGAATTATAGGCTACTCGGTTCAGGTAAGCGGTGTTGATGATCTTTCAGATTGCGGGTATTCTTTTTGCGAAGTCAAAGGCGCCCTGTATGAGTATGATGTGCCAAAAGAGTGCTTTAATGACTTTATCGCCACTGTGGCTTCCAAAGGTGGGAAGGTGGAGCTGATTGAGACAAATAGAAAGGATCTGGAGGAGTTTTTCCTTGAGATTGTAAAGAGGGAAGATGCTCCAGCTTAGAAAGCCTTACGCACTCCTTCTTATTATATTGACTGTTCTTTCAGTTTATTACTCTGCCATTTTTGCCGAAATCCTTTCGATTGATGACCAGAAGATGATAACTGGGCTTCTTAACCTCGACGATTTCAGTTTAAGAAATGTTTTTTTCCCTGGAAGGGCATATTACTACCGACCACTGTTGGCTCTTTCATTTATTGCTGACAACTATCTCTGGGGGGCTCATGAAAGCTTCATGCACCTTGAGAATATTCTGCTTCATGCTGCTAATGCCTCTTTTGTTTATCTGATTGCTTTGAAAATTACCAGAATGCAGGGTAGTAAATCTGCTTCTGTCCCTCTTGTTGCAGCTCTTCTGTTTGCCCTTCATCCTATAGCTACAGAGCCGATAAACTGGATATCCGGCAGGACAGACCTTATCGCGGGTCTCTTTGTTCTGATCTCTTTCCATCTTTTACTGTTATCCCTTGAAAACGGTTCCAAAGCGGCTCTTGCAGTTTCCGCCCTGTCATTTTTCATTTCACCACTTGCCAAAGAGACAGCCATATTCTGGTATCCGGCTGCCATCTTTCTGATTTACGTACTCTCTCGCAAAAAGGAGCTTCCATTCCCCAAGGAACTGCTCCAATCCATACGTTCACACTATCTATATTACTTGGCAATCACTTCTGCCCCTGTTGGCTACTTTGTTCTCAGGCATATTGCGCTAACAACCCGTGATTCAGGAATCGGGCTTGCTCTTAAAGGGGTTGTCAAGAGTGAAGATCACGATCTTATAAATAAGCTCAGAATATCCTTCAAGGTATTCGGCTTTTACCTGAAAAAACTGGTGTTTCCGCTGCCCCTTAATTTCACCATTTTAAACGCATCCAACTGGTATGTAATTGTCGGCATTATTGGAATAATTCTTTGTCTGTATCTCTGCTACAGAAGAGACATTTTATCTGCACTTCTCCTGATGTCTGCCTGTATAATATCTCCTGCTCTTCTTGTCCCTCTTGGCAAAATGGCTCTTGCTCCGCTTGCCGAGCGTTATCTTTACATGCCGGCAGCTTTTTTTTCCATTGCCGCGGTTATCTATGGAGCCAGCTTTCTGCAACTATGCAGACCCTCTCCAAAAATTACAGCTTCTTTAGCTGCGCTGCTGCTTCTCTTCTGTGGTTATGCTACTTATTCGCGAAATATTGTCTGGCAGAAGAATCTGACTCTCTTTCAGGACTGTGTTGACCAGAATCCGGATTATATAATTGCAAGAAACGAGCTTGCAACTGCACTCAGGGGTGCCGGGAGAAATGCTGAAGCAGATCGTATCTTCATGGGCAACAAGCTTCCAATCTCTGATAAATACAGTGTGGCAACAGATATAAACAGGGCATTGACTCTGTATAAAAATAATGATTTGAAAAGTGCAGTGGCGTTATTGAAAAAGACGGATTGTCCGGAATCGAATCCGTTTTATCAGAACTATCTGCAAAACCGTATGTACCTTAATGATAATCTGGTTGGCAAGACAGATGACGCTCGTATTCAGAAATCTCTCATGCGAGAAAATCTTGAACTCATGATAAAATATCAGCGGGCGACAGGCGATCCATACGGATTTTACAATATCGGAAAGATTGCCATGAGCATTGGTGAGACAAAACTTGCAATTGAATACTTCAGGCTGGCAATTGAAAAATCTCCACCGAAAGCTTTTTACAAAGAACCCGCCAGAAAGCTCGCAGAGCGGCTTGGAAGAGAGCTTGAGAAGAACTGATATATGAATTTTATGGTGTACATAAAACTCCTTCGTCCAGTCCAGTGGCTCAAGAATCTTATGATTCTGTTCCCTCCGTTTCTTGGGGGCAGCATTATGCAGCAGGGACTTTTCTCCGCTGGCCTGCTCCCTTTTGCAGCATTCTGTCTCGCCTCAAGTGCTACATATATTGTCAATGATGTTGCCGATTGCGAACGGGACAGGGAACATCCTGTCAAGAAATCGCGTCCCCTGCCCTCAGGTGATGTTTCAGCCGCTCGTGCCCTGATGCTGGCGTCGGTCATTCTCATTGCAGCTATTCTGCTTGCACTCTCCATATCGTACAAGTTTCTGCTCCTGCTGGCAGGGTATCTGGCCATAGCTGCCTCCTACTCCTTTTTGCTCAAATCGTATCCGGTTGTTGACCTGTTCTGTATCTCTTCCGGGTTTATTTTGAGACTTCTGGCCGGTGGAGAGGCTTTCAGCGTACCGGTCTCCGAGTGGCTCTTCCTCAGCGTCTTTCTGCTTTCGATTTTTCTGAGCACTGGCAAGCGCTTCAGTGAAAAGAAGATTCTTGGCGTGCATGCTGGCAATCATCGTAAAGCACTTATTTCCTATCCGAATGGTTTTCTGGATGGTGTACTGTTCATGACCGGATCTGCCGTACTGGTCACCTATACGATGTATGTGGTAAGTCGGCATAAGGCGATTTTGCTCTATACGGTGCCTCTCTGCTGTTTTGGGCTTTTGCGTTATATCCTCCGGGTACAGTCTGGCATGGGAGGTGATCCGACTGAATCATTGACCCGTGACATGCCCCTTTTTATCGTCGGTCTGCTATGGGCACTTATGGTGGGGTGGGGGATTTACGGGAGATGAGACGAGACTTTCTCAATTGCTTGTATAAACGGTTTCCCTTTGATTTGAGCGGTGACTGCGTCGTCCCTCCGGCAATGGATGCAATACGGATCTCCTGTATCATTAATTTTTACGGTCGTCTTGACTTGCTGGCCGGGATACTTCACTCTCTTTCAGGACAGGAGTATGACCGTAAACGGTTTGAGGTGGTCCTGGTTGAGGATCAGGGGGGGTCTGACGGTGGGAGGCTCTTGGCGGAAGAATTCGGCCATTCCATGAACATTCTCTATCAGCCGCTTGACGCAAACTTCGGCAGGATGGGATATTCCCGTAATTTCGCTCTGAAGCGCTCCCGCGGCGATATTGTTTTGTTTCTTGATGATGATACGATTATTCTCCAGAATAATTTTCTTTCGACTCTTGACACTGTCTTTGCCGATAATCCGCAGACGGATGCTGTCGTTCCCCATGGGAATGCAGTATTCTCCATGATTAAAGGGCGCTATGCCTTTCACGATCCCTATTTTATGACCAGCCGCTGCACTGCCTATCGCCGACAGGTTTTGGCCGAGCTGGGCGGGTTTATGGATCATTTTGTCGGCCAGGAGGATGTTGAGTTCGTCGTCAGATTCAATGTTGCCGGTAAACGTTCACTGAATGTCGCCGCTCTTGATTATTATCATCCACCACTACTGGTACCGAATCTCCGCAAGCCAAAAGCGGTAGGGAATTCATTTTATCGACTTTTGGGCAGATATCCGCTGCTGCTCTGGCTGCTGGTGCTCCTCAACTGTTCCCGTCATGCGCCGCTATATCTTCTTCCGGTAAGAAAGTTCCGGGAGATGGGCAGATTCGGGATCGGTTTTCTCTTGGGGGTGCTGGTGTCACCGTTTAACAAGAAGGGATTCAGGTACGGTTGATGGCTGAAGAATCGGAGATCATCATCAAGCCTGACATGGGGGCGCTTCACTACTGGCACGATATCTGGCGCTACCGGGAACTTTTTCTCTTTCTTGCCTGGCGCGACATTCTGGTCCGTTACAAACAGACGGCCATCGGCATTGCCTGGAGCATCCTGCGTCCGCTTGTTACCATGTTTATCTTCACCATAGTGTTCGGTAAACTGGCCAGACTCCCGTCAAACGGGGTTCCGTATCCGATCATGGTTTTTGCCGCCATGCTGCCGTGGCAGTTTTTTGCAAATTCTCTCACCGAAAGCAGTAATTCGCTCATTGATAATGCCAACCTGCTGACCAAGGTCTACTTTCCCCGTTTGATAGTTCCCGCCGGTTCGGTCATCGTCAGCCTGGTGGATTTTTTCATATCCCTTGTCATACTTTCCGGACTCATGATCTGGTACCGGTTTCTGCCGGATTTGCGCCTCATCCTTCTTCCGCTGTTTCTCTTCCTGGCCTTTTTTGCCTCATTCGGAGCCGGTCTCTGGTTTTCGGCCCTGAATGTTAAGTACCGTGATTTCCGCTATGTGGTTCCTTTTCTCGTGCAGTTCGGCCTGTACATATCCCCGGTTGGCTTCTCCAGCTCGATTGTTCCCGCAGAGTGGCGTTTTTTCTACTACCTCAACCCTATGGTAGGTGTTATCGACGGTTTCCGCTGGGCCATTCTGGGCGATGCTTTTCCGGTCTACTGGCCCGGTTTTTTCCTGTCCACGATACTGACACTTCTGATGTTCTCCGGCGGGTTGATCTATTTCAGGAAAATGGAAAGATCCTTTGCGGATGTGATATAAGAAAATATGTCCACCGTGATAACCGTTGAAAATTTAGGTAAAAAGTATACCCTCTCCCACCAGTCAGGAAAGCAGCCCTATGTTGCGTTGAAGGATGTGTTGACCGATGGTGTAAAAAGCATCGGTAAGCGTCTTGCCCGTGGGCTTTCCCGATCCCCGGCATCAGATTCCGGTTCCTCGTATTCTGAAGATTTCTGGGCTCTCAGGGATGTCTCCTTCGAAGTAAACCAGGGTGACCGAATCGGCATCATCGGTCGCAACGGTGCCGGAAAATCGACACTTCTGAAGATCCTCAGCCGTATTACCGAACCTACTACCGGCAGTGTCAGGTTAAAAGGGAGGGTAGCGAGTCTGCTTGAAGTAGGCACAGGCTTCCATCCCGAACTTACTGGGCGGGAGAATATCTTTCTTAATGGTGCCATCCTTGGGATGAGTCGGGTCGAGATTAAAAGTAAGTTCGACGATATTGTCGATTTTGCCGAGATAGAGAAGTTTCTCGATACCCCTGTGAAACGCTACTCTTCAGGGATGTATGTCCGCCTTGCCTTTGCTGTTGCAGCGCACCTGGAACCTGAGATTTTGGTGGTTGATGAGGTTCTTTCAGTAGGAGATGCGCAGTTCCAATCGAAGTGCCTTGAGAAAATGAAAAGTGTGGCTGCCGAGGGGCGGACGGTGTTGTTCGTAAGCCACAACTTGGGTGTTGTGGGCAATTTCTGTAACCAGTCAATCCTGTTGGATGCGGGTCTTGTCAAGACGCGAGGAGATACTGGTTCGGTTATTGAGACATATATGAAGCTTTGTCAAAATTCGCTCGTCGTGGAAGCTGATTTGACCTCGTGTTATCCTGGCATGTCCAATGAATTTTTCATGCCGCTAAAGATCGAATTGTTCAGTGCCGGTCGTCACACCAACATAGTTAGCATGGGAAGCAGCCTCGAGATAGTACTGCATTATTCCCGGACTAGATCATCTAACTACTTGAAATTAGGCATACATATTGTTGATGCAATGGGCAATCTCATGTGTGTGTTAAGTCCCAACCAGCAGCATCCGGATTTTATCTCATCCCTTAAGAGTGTTGGCACCATCTCGTGTGCCGTGCCTTGGTTGAACCTGATGTCAGGTAATTATTTCCTTAACATTCATTTCGAGATCCCTGGTTTCACCAAGGCATGCTGTTTTGAAAAATGTGCCAAACTGCAGATTGTGGATAACGACGTTTACGGTACAGGGGTGAGTCCATCCAGCATACATGGTTTTGTTGTCTTTTTGGCAGACTGGAGCTTTTGACGCATGATGCCTGACGACCTTAGAGACTTGAAATTCTCTTTCTTGCCTTTGGGAGACGAGAACATTGCCAGTTCCCGTTTACGCTGTTATAGGATACAGGACGCCCTGGAGCGGTCTGGCTTTACTAGTAGAATCGGATTCGACGCATTTTGCGATATTCTGCTTATTCAGAAAAAATGCGATGAGAGAGCAATTGATGCTGCCTTTGCGTGCAAACGGAAATCTGGGATTTTGATTTTCGACATAGATGATTTCCCTGACATCCCAGGGTTCCTTCATAAAGCTCAGCTGTTGGTCTCTATTGCTGATGTTGTCACTACTGCCACTCCTGAGCAGGGAACGCTGGCTGGCAAACTATTTAGCGGCTTATCGGGAGATAGAATATTCTGTTTGCCCAACCCTGTAGATTATAATCTAGCAGGGCCGAGAAAGAAGCTCCACGAGGTGTGTAATCCTCTGAAGATCGTTTGGTTTGGCAATGTTGAAAATTTTCCGGAGCGTCTTTTAAGTTCGGCCAGCACTACCAGAGATTTTGAATTTCATGCAATCACCAACGCTTCAGCCGGCGTTCGCGAACGGTATTCTAACTGCCATTTCCATGAGTGGAACTATAAAAATTTTTCTGATACGCTTTCTCAATTTGATGTTTGTCTGCTTAATCATCAGGGAACAGAGATTCTCAATGCAAAAAGTGCAAACAAAATGGTCACAGCCATTGTGCATGGACTTCCTGTTGTGGCCAGCCGCACGCCTGATTATCAACGTGTTGCTCATCTCGCCGGGTTGGATGATTGGCTTTACGATGACGAGACGACATTATATGCATGTCTTAATAAATTGACAGATCCAGCGATCAGAAATTCATACATTTCTCAATCGCAGCAGGTTGTCTGGGAAAGTTTTCATATCAACAAAATAACGCTGAGCTTTCTGGACATTGTGCAGGAAGCGAGGAAAATTGCTTTCCGTCATGAGCTCTCCACTTTGTTTAGACATCTTCGCTATGCTTACCCTGCCAGGTTAGCTGCTAAATTATATTTCCGATACAAAGCGTCAAGTGTACGTTAGCGATAACCTTATTGCGATGGGTAAAATAACAGAAATTCTGATTGATTGGTAATAATGTGACTATGCCGCAACTAACTGTTTTATTGGCTGTTTACAACGGAGCCGCATATCTTTGTGAAGCTATTGAGAGCATTTTACAACAAACTTTTTCGGATTTTGAATTTCTGATTATTGATGACTGTTCAACTGATTCAAGTATAGAAATTGTCAATGGCTTTAACGACAAAAGAATACAACTCATTTGCAATGCCGAAAATATCGGTCTTGCTGCAAGTCTTAACAAAGGAATTGGTTTGTCAAAGTGCAACTATATTGCTCGAATGGATGCCGACGATATAAGCGATCTTCGACGCCTAGCCGTCCAGTTTGATTTCATGAAGGCGCATCCGGAGGTAGGGGTCTGCGGCACGTGGGTAAAGACATTCGGGGAAGGGGAGGTCCTGGAATGGCAATACGCGGCAAATTCGGATGATATCAAATGCAGTCTTTTATTCGAATGTCCGTTAGCTCACCCTTCGGTCATGCTACGCCGAGATGTATTGCTAGATAATGATATTGGTTATGATGAAAACCTAAAAGTTGCCCAGGATTACGATTTGTGGGTAAGGCTTTCTGACATTACAAAGTTTGCCAATATACCTTCAATTCTATATCATTACAGGCTTCACGCACATCAGGCCGGAAAGTTAAAAGCATTGGAACAATCTAGGTTATCTATGGCAATCCGCAATCGCCTGCTTAGCAGGTTTACCTCCGAGCTAACTCAAGCCGACTTGATCATACATGAAGCAATAAGCATGAGAAAATACCATCAATCAAAGGAGTTCGTTGTTCATGCCGAAAAATTGCTATTACAGCTCCTTGAACATAATATGAAAAAGAATATATACCCTGAACCAGCTTTCAATAACTGTTTATTAACTAGATGGCGTGATGTATGTATTCAATCAACGGCTCTTGGATTCTGGATGTTTAAGAAATATTATCAATCACCGTTCAAAAGACAATTCAATAATACTGATCTCTGGAATATTCGATTTGTATTGAGTTGCGCTACCTATAACAAAATTGTTACGGTCTGACTCATGAGAATACTTCATGTTGGTTGGGGATTTAGTCCATGGCGTTCGGGAGGACTCATTGAGTACTCTGAGAATCTTATGGACCTTCAGGTTCAGCTTGGAGATCAGGTTGGCTATTTTTTTGCCGGACGATGCTATCCGTTTACGCGTGACTCTTACTTACGACGCTGGAAACGTGGAGAAATCTTGTACTTTGAAGTGGTTAATCCTCCTATTCAACATTGTGGAGACCAAGGAACCTTCCCGCCAGAGTTTGAGCTCGGGGAACCACTTACTGAAAAGTTATTCAGAAAAGCAGTTGATGCGTTTAGGCCTGATATCATTCATATTCAGGAACTGTCTGGCTTACCGTTTACGATTATAGATATTATTCGAGATGAGTTATTTCTCCCGGTTGTCATGACGCTACACAATTATTTTCTGCTCTGCCCCACGCTCAATTTTTTCACGCCCAAGGAATCTTTCTGCAAATTTCTAGAAGATGATCCGGACTGTGCAGGGTGCATATCTGCTGGCTTTAATTCGGATCAGCTAATTTTAAGAACGCTCGGTTTTGAGAACAGAAAGTTGTTGTTGCAGATGTGGGTTGTTTGGCAGCGTATAATGAATTTATTCGGTAAACAGTTCCATCCGCCATTATCCCGCGATGCTTTGGAGTCAGTATTCGCTCGTCGTCGTAACGAAAATACGGAACGCCTGAGATCCATAGAGTTACTGATAGCCCAATCTTATCGTACCCGCGAAATTTACGCAGAGTACACAGGCCGAAAAGATATTGTGGTGCTTCATTCATCTGCTGCCCATATCTCGAAATTGTATCCTAGAAAAATGTATCCCTCTGAGAAAAAAATACGATTTGTGACCCTGAATGGCTGCGCATCTGTTTTTAAAGGTGCAAGGGTTTTACTGGAGGCTCTTGTACTGCTCCAAGAGCGCGGTTTAGGTGATCGTTTCATGTTAGACGTCTGGGGGGGGGTGCATGAATGCGTCTATCGCGAACTTATTTCTTTGCCTATGGTGGTTTACCATGGATTCTATCGATTGGAGCAACTCGATGATATCTTGCAAGTTCCGGATGTAGGCATTATTCCGTCAATTTGCGAAGAGGTTTATGGTTATGTTGGCATTGAATTCCTGGCAAAAGGCATTCCTGTCATCGGTAACAAAAGAGGCGGAATCCCAGATTATGTCTGGGATGGTAAGTCAGGGTGGTTAAATGAAAGCTGCACATCTAAAGAGCTTGCCGAGATCATGGAAGCCATTATACGAGAGCCTTTGAACATACTTCCATTCAATCGGTGGATAGTTGAAAACCGTTCTTTGCTAATCACTGACATGATGTCGCATGCCAATGAATTATCAATGCTGTACGACCATGCTATCTCAATCAAAGGACGCTAGAAAGGAAGGCGGATGATATCACCAAGAGTAACCATAGTCATAGTGAATTGGAACAAGAAAGATTATGTCCTAAATCTGTTGGATTCAATTCTTGAAATGACCTACAGCAATTTTTTGATTGTTGTTGTTGATAATGCTTCCACCGATGGTTCTGTACCTAAAATTAAGGAACACGATTTACCAGTCCACCTGATTGAAAATATTGAAAATCTTGGCGGTACTGGTGGGTTTAATACCGGTATCCGTTATGCACTCAATGAACTGCACCAAGACTATGTCTGGTTGCTTGACAATGATGCGGAGGTGACGCCGAATACCCTTGAAGAACTGGTCAAGGCAATGGAGGGGGATGCCTCTATCGGTATTGCCGGATCATGTATCATGAGTCCGGAGGATCGCAGTCTTACTGTGGAAGCGGGAGCTTTTGTCGATTGGCGTGCAGGAACCTGGCGACCAAATTTTCGCTACCAGCGATATGAAGATCTGAAGGCTGACAATGTGATCAGTGTTGATTATGTTGCCGCATGTTCCGCTCTAGTTCGGGATGCAATTGTCAGAAAACTGGGGGGAATGGATGATAGGTATTTCTTGCACTGGGATGACATTGATTTTTGTCTGTGTATAAAAGATCTTGGGTATAACTGTGTCTCTGTCATGTCGTCACAAATTTATCATGGAGTTGAAAAAGGATTTAACCCTAATGTGCTCTATTATGATTTCAGAAATGGTTTGCTGACTATCAGCAAGCACTTGTATGGATGGAAAAGGGTCCGTTCATATATTACACTTTGTTTCAATGCATTTGCTTCAATGTTCTTTGAACGTATGTCTAATAATAAAGCCATGGCTCGACTGATATTATCATCTATTACTGATTTTATTGCAGGTCACTTTGGCAAGGGAGCGTCTGTATCTATTGTTAATGATGTTAGCATAAACTTGTTGTGCGATGACGAAACAGTTAAAAAACACTTCCATAATATAATAGTTTTCACAGATGGAGCATATGATGATATTGTAATGACGTTGAATAAGATACGGGCAATTGCGCCTAACTCCCGGATAACATTATTTTCATCTTCTGAAAGATATGGAATATTAGAGCACATGAATACTGACAGTACAATTATTGCCAATAATATGAATAATAACCTTTATACAAAAGCGAAAACTGGACTCAAAATATTGTTGTCGGGCTTCGATAGTGGAGTGTCCTGTGTGCCAAATTTTACTTCGGAGTATGCATATTTCTTAAAAAAACATCTAGTTTATGATTCTTCCAAAGATGTTTTCTATAATTCGAACAAGTCGCTTTATTCTATCTGGAAGATTTTTGTTGCAATCTTTTTCGGTATGGTTGCTATGTTATTTACTTTACCAGTTGTCTGGATTGCCGGCTTACGGGAAAAAAGGGACTAGTATCGCTTAGAGATAAGTGACAATGTCGAGCCCTGTCGTCTCTAGACCAGACTGCATACGTGGTGAACTCATCACTAGAAGATTGAAGCGGAATTATTTGCCATGTATTCTTGGGCATGAAATATATGAATCATAACATCACGGCTGTCATCGTTAATTGGAATCGTAAAAACGATGTCATTGCATTGTTAGATACTGTCTCGAGGCTCGTTCATCATACGCCTAGGGTTATAGTCGTAGATAACGCCTCCACTGACGATTCCATTGCTGCAATCAAGGCACACCCTCTTGAATCCATTTTGATCGAGAATCAGGTTAATCTCGGTGGCACCGGCGGGTTCAACTCGGGTATCAGATATGCTCTTGAGCACCTGGATCAAGATTATATCTGGTTGCTCGACAATGATGCAACTGTTGCCCCCGGTGCATTATCCGCTCTGGTTGAGACCCTGGATCAGAATCCCTCTATAGCGGTTGCCGGCTCTAAAATTCTCAATGCGCACGACTCCGTTCACATCGTGGAAACCGGCGCGAGCATCGATTGGCGTACTGCATCGGTTGTCCCGGTCAACCGCAATGTCGTCAACCCCGGAAATGAACCAATACTGTTCGATGTGGAATATGTGGCTATCTGCTCTGCGTTGTTCAGGGTCTCGGCACTGAAGCGGATTGGTCTCATGGATGAAAGGTATTTTCTCCTCTGGGACGATATGGACTGGGGTGTGTCATTCTCACAGGCCGGTTATCGGGTCGTGGCTGTTAACCATTCGGTAATATATCATCCGCCGTTTACAGAGAAACGGTCTCTGGCGGTTGATAACTATTACGGCATCAGGAATCCACTGTTAACAGCCAGCAAAAGGACCAGAGGTGTCATGCGCTGTCGGGCGCTACTGTCGCTTTGTCGGCGGGCCTGTCGCATCTTTTATCTGGCGGCCCTAGATCGCCAGTTTTACGCAATGAAGCTTGTCAGACAAGCCTTGGCCGATTTCCTCTGCAACCGTTGGGGGAAGCTTTCTGTGCTGCCGGTGCTGTCTGCTGATGGGTCTGCAGGTACAGCTCATGTGCCATGGAGTTCACTACAAGGAAATATCCTGATGCTCAACTCGGGACCAGTTGAGGAGATTAACAGGGTGGTCGGCTTTCTTGTTGGCAACTGTGCCAGAGATGTGACGATAGATGTAGTGATTCAGGCCGACCGTCAAGACCTTCTCGAGACTGTCAATATTTCAAAGATAATACCGGTCGATTTCGAGTCGGGTAATACCTTGTTACGGAACCTTTTAGTCTATTTGAGGCTGTGCAAAAAACGGTACCATTTTGCCATCAATCCTTCTGCGGACAGAACAAGCCCGTTTGCGTATACCGCTTCCCGTCTTGTACGGTTTGATAGCGCGACAGGACAGCTGTCGCTGCAACGTAGCCATCGTATCTGGAAACTTTTTTTTGCTGTTGCGTTTTATGAGTTCACTGCAATCCTGATTTTCCCGATTATATATCTACGTTCTTTGTGTTATTCGAGGAGATAAGCAACAGAAGTACCATTTTATGTCAAGGACATCTTGCCTATGAAAATCCTGATCATCGGTGCCGGGCCGTGCGGCCTAGGTGCTGCCTACCATCTTAATAAGCTTGGCCAAACTGACTGGCAGATGTATGAGCGAAGCGACCATGTCGGCGGACTGTCAGCCTCATTCAGGGACAATAACGGGTTTACCTGGGATGTGGGAGGTCATGTTCTCTTTTCCCATTACCCTTACTTCGACAAGGCTGTTGCCGAAGCCTTGGGAGATGCGTGGTACGAGCATCAGCGTGAGAGCTGGGTTCGTATCCTGCAAACATGGGTGCCTTATCCGTTCCAGAATAATGTCCGCTATCTCCCAGATGAAGCCCTAGCTGAATGTGTCGAAGGTCTCAGAAATCTGCAGGGCGACCCTGCCGCATCCGTTAATTTTCGTGAGTGGATGGATACCGTGTTTGGCTCTGGGATCGTTAAATATTTCATGAAGCCATATAACCAGAAGGTCTGGGGGGTACCCCTGGAGCAGATGGCCAAAGGGTGGATCGCCGAACGAGTGAGTCTGATCGATCTAGACCGTATCGAGCGGAATATTGCGGAAAAACGGGATGATCTGAGCTGGGGGCCGAATGCTACTTTCAAGTTTCCCAAACATGGCGGAACCGGAGCTATTTATGAAGGGATAGCAGACAGCTTCAGGGAGCGGATTCATCTGAATCATGAAATGCGTTCAATTGACCTTGAATTGAAGCAGGTGACTTTCTGTAACGGCAGGGTGGAAGCGTATGATGTACTTATAAACACTACCCCCCTTGATCTACTGGTCAAATCCTGCAGCAATTTGCCTCATGCAGTGCGTACGGCGGCTGATGAACTGGTTCATAATAGTGGTCTGATTGTGGGGCTTGGATTTGCCGGCAAGAGAGTTGATCCTAAGTGCTGGATGTATTTCCCCGAGTCTACCTCACCATTCTACCGGGTGACCAATTTTCATAACTATTCGAGATTTAATGTTCCTGATGGTGATTCTGACAATTTCTTTGCTCTGATGTGTGAAACTACCTGTTCATCACACAAACCCGAAAATTGTGAAACAATAATTGCTAGTACGATTGAGGGGCTTTTGGCTACTGGAATGATAACCGTGGCGGAGAGCGAACGGATTATCAGCCGCTACCTGATAGAGATTCCTTATTCATATCCAGTTCCCACTCTGGGTAGAGATAAGGCATTGCTGACCATTCAGCCATATCTGGAGAGTATGGGAATCTACTCAAGGGGGCGTTTTGGCTCATGGAAGTATGAGGAGGGGAATATGGATCACTCCTTCATGCAGGGGGTAGAGTGTGTGGAATCGATTTTATGTAAATCGGGATAATCGTACGAGCTAATAAAAACAGAGTGGCAGGCTTGTCATAGGTTTGTTATAAAACATTCATTTTCTTGGCTGTAGCTCTCCTGCTGAGCCCTACCGGCCGATGAGCCTTTCCCACAATCCCCGCTTTTTTATATCTGCGCTTTTTCGGCAAAATATCTCCCCACCACCTGTGTGTGCATGGGAAAGCCGAGTTCGATCGGCTTCCTGATCAGCACCACCTCCAGCGTCTCATGCGAACTGAACGGTCTGTAAACCGCTGCCGGTTGCTGCTTCGCCAGACCGAATATCACCACGGTGTCGTCCAGTCCATTCATCACGTCATACAGTCCTATGTCGCCTGCGGCAACCTCGATGCCGGTCTCTTCCAGCAGCTCGCGGGCGCCGGCCTCCTGCCAGCTTTCTTCCGTATCCATGTAGCCGCCAGGAAGGGTGAGAGTCCCTCTTGCCGGCTCTATCCCCCTGCGGATTACTATGATCCCGTCACCAACGGGTAGAAGCACGACCACGACCGGTATGGGGTTCAGGTAGGAGCTGTTGTCGCAGGTGTGGCAGTGTCTGGGCCAGGCGGCGTCGGTGGGGAAGCGGCTGCCGCAGTAGCTGCAGTGGGAGTGCTTTTCCATCATCTATCTTTCCTTCAGGGCTGTCAGGTCCTATGTCAGTTTTGCCGACCTCTTAATAAATATTCTACCTCATTTCATATATTTCTGCTGCCGTATGCAAAATTACAGAACAGCGGTTTGCAAATGTGTAGTGAAAATACTCGATGTGGAGAAAGACCACAATATTGGTCCATGGTCTGTCTGCGGAAAAGGGGGTAAATGTCTAAAAAATCCCCATATCCGAGTATTCCCCATTCTTCTGAAGCCCGTAAAGACGCCGCAATGCCGCTATAGATCACTGTTTTGGGAGTTGGCACTCCGGTTGCAGAATGGTTGTAATTGTAAGCGCATTTCGGAAAAGCGCAACCACAACTCAAAAGGAGAACAACAATGGAAAACGAAAAGCAAGGGATGGAAGTTTGTAGCGAAGAGCCGCGCATTCTTGAGGAGTTCCAAGTGGAAGAGCTGGCAATCGACGGCATCTGCGGGGTTTACTGAGATGGCGGCGGCAGGCGATAGAGTACGACTGCACCCCGCCTGCCGCGTGCGGCAGGAAGGGTTCGGCCTCCTGTTTTACGATTTACGGGGGCCGCGACTCCTCTTCGTGGAAACCGGTGCTCTGATCGCACCGGACCTCTTCACCGGGCAGGAACCGGTAAGCAGCTACCTCAGTCGACTGGAGAGCGGTGAGCGGGGCAAAGTCCTCGGCCTCCTGAAGAAACTGAGCGAAAAAGGATATCTCCATGAGCAACCGATTTGTTGAGATGGGACTGCGGTCCCCGGTAAATCTGACCTGGGAAGTTTCCCTGGCTTGCAACCTGCGTTGCAGCCACTGCCTCTCTTCTTCAGGAGAGCCTGCCATTGGCGAGCTTTCTCGGGAGGAGGCACTGGATCTGGTGGAGCAACTGCACGAGGCCAAAGTATTCCAGGTAAATTTCGGCGGCGGCGAGCCGTTCATGCGCCCCGACTTCGAGGATATCCTGGCTGCTTGCCATGCCCGGGGGATCATGACCTGTATCTCCACTAACGGTACCCTGCTTGACGAGGCGCGGGTTGCCCGTCTGGCAAAAAGCAACATGATTGCCATCCAGGTGAGTATGGACGGCGCCACCAGGGAAACCTGCGACGCTATCCGCGGCCGCGGCGTGTATGACAAGGCGATCGAAGCTGTCAAACTCCTGGCTGCCACGCGCATTCCTACCAGCATCAACACCGTGCTCACCACCCAGAATTGCGGCGAAATCCCTGCCATGCACGAGATGGCCCGTTCGCTGGGAGTATCTTTGCGGGTCAGCCGCTTCCGCCCCTCCGGGCGCGGTGCTGACAACTGGGAGAGCCTGCGTCCGACTCCTGCCCAGTTGATCGAGTTTTCCGACTGGCTGGCGCAAAGCGGCGATGTACGCACCGGCGACAGTTTCTTTTCCCTTACCTCCCAGGAGCGCCAGGGACTCGGACTCAATCTCTGCGGGGCTGCCAAGTTGACCTGCTGTGTCGGGCCGACCGGCAACATGTATCCATGTGCCTTCCTGCAGACCGACCGCTTCAAGGCCGGATCATTAAGGGATAACAGTTTCCAGGAGATCTGGGACAATTCCGAGATTTACGACTCTTTCCGCTCGTTGCGCATTCACTCCTGCGAGGAGTGCCAGCGCTTCGACCAGTGTCATGGAGGCTGCCCGGCTGTTGCCTGGCACCTGAAAAACGATATCAGCGGCGGCGATCCGGAGTGTCTGGAACGATGTGTAACCTCCATAGCCGACGCAAACAAAATGGCCAAGGCCGCATAATTAATGTAGGGGCGAGGCATGCCTCGCCCGATTAATCTTTTAGGAGTCACAACCATGATGTTCCCCAATCTGTTCTCGCCTCTCAAGCTAGGCACGACCGAAGTCAAAAACCGGATCTCGTTTCAGCCGCACCTGACCAACCTTGCGGTGAAAAACCTCCCCAGCGAGCGGCAGATGTACTATTGGGGCGAACGTGCCAAGGGGGGCGCCGGACTCATCATCACCGAAGAGATGAGTGTCCACCCGACTGACATGTCCTACGAAAAGCTCATCGATGTTTACCATCCCGAGGTTATTCCGGGTTTCAAGAAGATCACCGACTATGTGCACCAGTACGACGGAAAAATCTTCGCACAGTTGAACCACAACGGCCAGCAGGGGGACGGTTCCATCTCCCGTCTGCCGGTCTGGGCGCCGTCCCCGATGCCTGACGTCCTCTTCAGGGAAACCCCGAAGGAGATGGAGCCGGAGGACATTGAAGAGGTGGCCCGCTACTTCGCCAAGAGTGCCATTTACGTCCGCGAGGGGGGCTTTGACGGTATCGAGCTGCAGTTCGGCCATTCCAGCCTTGCACGCCAGTTCCTTTCCCCTCTGACCAACTACCGCACCGACGAGTACGGCGGGAGCCTGGAGAACCGGATGCGCGCGCCGCTCAAGTTCATCAGTGCCGTGCGCAAGGCGGTGGGGAACGACTTCACCCTTGGCATCAGGATGTGCGCCGACGAGATGATCCCGGGCGGCCTCGACCTGGCCCAGGTTCAGGAAATCTGCGCCCGCTTCGAGGCCAGCGGACTGATCGACTTCATGGACCTCTCCATTGCCACCTTCTACAACCTCTACCTCGTCGAAGGTTCCATGCACACACCCCTTGGCTACACCATACCGCTGGCCGCCGGCATCCGCGAGAAGATCAAGCTGCCGGTCTTCTGCACCGGCCGGATCAACGACCCGGTCATGGCGGAGAAGGTACTGGCCAGCGGCCAGGCGGACATGATCGGCATGTGTCGGGGGCTCATTTGCGATCCTTTCCTCCCGAAGAAGGCCTTGGAAGGTCGGCTGGAAGATATCCGCTACTGCATCGCCTGCAATCAGGGTTGCATCGGCCGGATCGGGATGAACAAGCTTCTCGGCTGTGTGCAGAATCCGGCTGTGGGACGTGAGAAAGAGTGGGGCGAGGGAACGCTGGAAAAAGCCTCTGTCAAGAAGAAGGTAACTGTCGTCGGCGGTGGCCCGGCCGGGATGTGGGCCGCCAAGATGGCCGGTCGCCGTGGCCACAAGGTCACACTCTTCGACCGTAACGAAACCCTCGGCGGACAGGTGCTGACCGCCATGAAGGGTGCCGGCCGTGATGAATTCGGCGTGATCATCAGGAATGAGAAATCGCAGGTGGACAAGGCCGGGGTGGAATTGAAGCTCGGCGTTGAAGTGACCAAACAGCAGTTGCTGGCGGAGAAGCCCGATGTGGTGATCATCGCCACCGGCAGCGTTCCCAAGGAGCACCCGGTGGGTGGCGCCGACGGCCCGGCCGTGTACAACGTCCTGCAGGTGCTGAACGGCGAGGCCGAGCTGGGGCAGAACATCTGCCTCATTGACTACGACGGCCACCAGCGGGCGACATCCACAGCCGAGTTCCTGGCCAATCAGGGAAAAACGGTACACATTATCACGTCCAGTCTCTTTATCGGCGCCGAACTGGGGCCGACCCAGGATCTTTACCTGTCCCGGCAGCGTCTGCTGCAGAAGGGAGTCACTTTCACCCCGGACATCGCCGTGATGGAGGTGGGGGGAGAGGCCGGCGCCAAGACGGTCAAAGGCTTCAATGTCTACTCCAATGCCTGGAACGAATGGGGCCCTTTCGACACACTTGTTCTGGCCATGGGGCAGCGGGTCGATGACGCCCTCTACATGAGCCTTAAAGGGGAGGTGGAGGAACTCTACCGTATCGGCGACAGCGTTGCCCCCCGCAAGGTCGATATGGCGATCTGGGAAGGGCACAAACTCGGGAGGGAAATCTGATGGTTACCGCCGGAAAAATCCTCGCCATTGTCGACCTCCCGCAAGGTGAGGTGGATGAGACCGGTCGGGGGCTCCTCTCCTACGCTGCCCGGCTCGCCGGATTTACCGGCAGGTTCTGGGGCGCCGTCACCCTGGCCGCAGTTGAAGCTGCTGCCTTGGCAGAGTTTGCCGCCTATGGCGCTCCGGAGATCACCGTGGTCTGCGGCGGCGAGGCGCTGCTGGACACCCCTGCACTGCTGGGGAAAAGTCTGGCCCGTCTTGCCGCAGCAGATGCAGGAATAATCCTCCTTCCGCACAACGATCTCGGGGCCACCGTGGCGCCGATCATTGCCGCCACCCTCGGCGCGGCCCTTCAGACCGAGGTAACCTCGGCCCGCATGGTCAATGGTGCCCTGCAACTGTCGCGTCAGGCCCTGGGCGGCCGGGTTGCCGAGAGCCGGGTCTGGGAAGGCGACAGACCGCTGGTCATCACCGTGCCTTTGCGCGCTTTAAGTCAGGTTCTGTTGCCGTCGGTGCAGGCGTCTACCCCCCGGGTTGACAGCTGGCAGCCGCCGGCAGAACCGGGGACGAACTCGATGACCGTTCTCGACCGTATTCCGCCCGATCCGCAGACCGTTGATCTTACCGAGGCGGAGGTCATCTTCAGCGCCGGCAAGGGGTGCGACAATGCCACCTTTGCCCAGCTGCAGGAGCTTTGCCGGGAGCTGAACGTATCCTTCGGCGTCACCCGCCCCGTCTACGATCTGGGTTGGACCGGTTTCGAGCGGATGGTGGGTCAGACCGGGCGAACCGTTACCCCCCGGCTCTACCTGGCGCTGGGAATCTCCGGCTCCATGCACCATGTGGGGGGAATCAAGGATTCACGTCGCATCATCGCGGTCAACAGCGATCCCAAGGCGCCGATCTTCGCCAATGCTGATGAAGGCTTCGTGGCCGATCTTGGCGAAATTCTGCCCCGGCTGCTGGCACGGGCCAAAAACAGAGCCGGAGGTGCCCCGTGAATAAAGAGTTTCAGGCAATAGTTGTTGGAGCAGGACCTGCCGGTTCATCGGCCGCGCTGACCATGGCAATGGCTGGGCTGGATGTGGCTCTGGTGGAGCGGGGCACCTTCCCGGGCGAAAAGAACATGTTTGGCGGCATCCTGCACCGTATGACCTCCATCGAAGAACTCCTCCCCGATTTTCTGACTACTGCTCCGCTGGAGCGGCACATCTCCAAGAAGGGAACCACCTTCATGACGGATCAGGCCAG
>Ga0134124_10001120_pt1 | contig 21464 bp, 19 predicted proteins | sample KB304_FD_96880 | JGI IMG/M metagenome (GOLD analysis project Ga0134124, IMG submission 96880) | Terrestrial soil microbial communities without Nitrogen fertilizer from Kellogg Biological Station, Michigan, USA - KB3-0-4 | ecosystem: Environmental > Terrestrial > Soil > Unclassified ... | reverse complement strand
GTCTCCACTTCCCACCAACTGATACCGGTAATTCAGCAAGACATCGCCGATGCCGACTCCGGAGCCGGGAAAGCCTCCGGAATGCGCGGCCACCAGCGTGTAACTCAGCTGATGACGTTCATCCCCGGGAATCGGCCATTCCTGGGTGAAGCTGTAATTCCAGTCTTTGCTGCTCCAGAAGCGGGTAAAACTGGAGATGTGCTGCACCACGCCGAAATTCTGGTTGTAGGCTTCTTCCACCAGGAAGCTATTGTCCTGGATGCCGGGTTCGACAGCGGGCGCCGGATTCGGCTGGCCCAGGCAAGGGCCGCCGAGCAGCGCCGTGAGCAGGAGGATGAAACCACGGGGAAGAGGGTTGCCGCGACCCCGGCTCCGCAACTTAACCATGGTTAAGTAGAGCACATAATCGTCAGTTAACTAAATTATTTGTTGGGGGGGCGCCTATGAATGGTTGGCCAGCTGCGCGGCCTGCTCAAAAATCTTCGCGAACATCTGGCGGGTAAGTTTGCCGGTTTGGGTATTTTGGTTTGAAGGATGGTACGACGCCAGCAGGATCTTACCGTCTGGCATCGGGTAGCTCGCGCCGTGCTGGAACGGATAAGGAGTCTTGCTCGGAAGCATGCCTCGGCGCTTAAGGTAGTTAAGGTAGGCTTCGAATCCGATCCTGCCCAGCGCCACAACCACCCGGACCTGCTTGAGGCCGTCCATCTCGCGGTCGAGATAAGGCGCGCAGTTGGCCAGCTCCTCAGGAAGAGGCTTGTTATCGGGTGGGGCACAGCGGACCGCGGCGGTGATGTAGAGATTCCTCAACTCAAGGCCATCCTCGCGATCGGTAGCGTGGGGTTGATTCGCGAACCCCGCCTCATACAGAATTGGATACATGAATTTGCCGGAGGCGTCACCGGTGAAAGGGCGTCCGGTACGGTTTGAGCCATGCGCACCCGGCGCCAGGCCAAGCACCAGCACGCGCGCGTCAGGATCGCCGAAACCAGGAACAGGTTTTCCCCAGTATTCCCAATCGAGGTAGGCCCGTCGCTTCTCGCGCGCGATCCGCTGGCGATATTCGACCAGGCGCGGGCAGTGGGTGCAGGAGATCACTTCACGGTTCAGCTGAATAAGCGAGGCGGGCATTTGAATCATTGTATGCGGAACTGCAAGGCCAGCGGAGTAACGGATCCCGTTTGCCTCCTTGCCAAAATGGAGGACGGCGAGAGCCCGGCCTCCCTCTTGACGTTACGTCTGTCACCTTGTTTGCTGGTCGCCAGTTTGACGCTTCTCTCCTCTAGTCTTTACACTCAGATTTACAGCCTGTGCCGTTCGACTCATCCGCAATTGGGACGGCCGAACGGTGCAAAGCCTGAAAGGCAAATGTGAGCCCCACTGAAACCACGAGCCGCGCGCGGCGGGAGATTGCAGTTGAAATTCCCGTCGAGGAAGTAAACCGTGAGACTGCTTCGCTGATCCAGAAATATCAGAAGCTGGCGCGCATCCCCGGCTTCCGTCGCGGACATGTGCCCGCATCCATCATCCGCCAGCGTTTTTCCGAGGATCTGAAGAGCGACGTCGTAGAAGCGCTGGTCCCTCGCTACTTCCGCAAAGAAGCCGACAAGCAGGGCCTGATCCCGGTATCGCAGCCACAAGTCACCGATCTCCAATTGAAAGACAACGAGCCCCTGCGCTTCAAAGCCAGCTTCGAGGTCATGCCCGAAATCAAGGTAGAGGGCTACAAGGAGCTGCGCGCCGACAAGCCGGAGATCACAGTCACCAACGAAGAAGTGGAGCAGTCACTGAACGGAGTGCGCGAGCAGCATGCCACCTTCACATCAGTTGAGGGCCGCACTCTGGCCGACGGAGACTACGCCCAGGTGTCGCTCGACGGCAAGCCCAAGGACGGTGAAGACAAGCCCGTCCACATGGATGAAGTGCTGGTCGAAATCGCGGGCAAGAACACCATGCCCGAGTTCACCGAAAATCTGCGAGGAGCTTCGCCGGGCGACGAGCGGGTATTCGAAGTGACTTACGCGGAGGATGCTCAGGAGCAACGTCTGGCGGGCAAGACATTCACCTACACGGTCAAGGTGCAGTCTATCAAGCAAAAAAGCCTGCCCGAACTTGACGACCAGTTTGCCACTCAACTGGGAGAGTTCAAGACCTTGGAAGAAGTGCGGCAGCGCATTCGCGAAGGCATGGAATCGGAACGCAAACACGCCGCCGAACACGAAGCCAAAGACAAGCTGGTTGCGGAACTGGTGAAGCGCACCGAATTCGAAGTGCCGGAGGCGCTCGTGGACCGGCAGATTGACGTCCGCCTCGAACGTGGCTTGCGAGCCCTGGCGGCACAAGGCATGAAAGCCGAAGACATCAAGAAGATGGACTTGAACCGGCTGCGAGTGGGACAGCGGGAACAAGCGCTGCAGGAAGTGAAGGCCTCCCTGGTGCTGGACAAGATCGCGGAGGAGGAAAAAATCGAGGTCAGTGATGAGGAAATTGCTCGGGAGATCGACGCACTCGCCGCCCAGTCAAAACAGACGCCGGGAGCAATCCGGGCTCGTTTGACACGTGATGGTGCGCTCGATAGAATCCGTAATAGAATCCGCAGCGAAAAGACCCTCGATTTTCTATATCGCCAGTCCGCCTGACGCGGACGCTTTCGATCCTCCCAGATAGAGCTAGTAGCTAGGAACAGGAGTGTGGACGGTGAATGTGAACGATCCCAAAATGATGCTGGTCCCCATGGTCATCGAGCAGACTGGCCGGGGTGAGCGTGCCTATGACATCTATTCCCGGCTGTTGCGGGACAACATCATTTTCATCGGCACGCCCATTGACGACAACATCGCCAACCTGGTGATTGCGCAAATGCTTTTTCTGGCGCAGGAAGACCCCGAGAAAGACATCCAGCTTTACGTCAACTCGCCGGGCGGATCGATTACGGCGGGCATGGCGATTTACGACACCATGCAGTACGTAAAGAACGACGTCACCACGATTTGCATCGGGCAGGCAGCCAGCATGGCAGCCCTGCTCCTCGCCGCCGGCGAGCCCAAAAAGAGACTGGCGCTTCCGAACTCGCGCATCCTGATCCACCAACCCTCCATGGGTGGACTGTCGGGACAGGCCACGGACATTGATATCCACGCCCGCGAAATTCTTCGTATGAGAGAGATTACTAACCAGTTAATGAGCAAGCACACCGCTCAAAAGCTGGAAAAGGTGGAGAAGGACGTGGAGCGCGACTTCATAATGAACGCGCAACAGGCTAAGGAATACGGAATCATAGACGATATCATCTATAAGACGAGATAAAGGTATGATCGGGGTTCGCCCGATCAACTTCCTATCAGTCTCGGCGCGAAACGATCTGTCCCGCCGACCCGGCGACGGGGTGTTAGAGCGGGGAGAGATGTTAACCAAGGAGTAAAGCCGAGTGAAAAACAGGACTGGCACCGAGGAGATGTTGCGCTGTTCGTTCTGCCACAAGTCGCAGGACGCAGTGGCCAAGCTGATTTCATCCCCCAGCGATTATCCCAGGGCCTACATTTGCGACGAGTGCGTCGCGGTCTGCAATTCGATCCTCGAAGATGACCGGACGGCTACGCCTCCCACCACCACGCCCAATCAACTGCCTAAGCCGCAGGAAGTGAAGAGCTTCCTCGACGAGTACGTCATCGGCCAGGAACAGACCAAGAAGAAGCTGGCGGTGGCGGTTTACAACCATTACAAGCGGATCTACATGAATCGCCAGCGCGCCGGTGACGGCGTGGAACTGGCCAAGTCGAACATCATGCTGATCGGCCCCACCGGCACGGGCAAGACCCTGCTGGCCCAGACCCTGGCCCGCATGCTCGATGTTCCCTTCGCCATCGTGGACGCGACTACGTTGACCGAAGCCGGCTATGTCGGAGAAGACGTTGAAAACATCATCCTCAAGCTGCTGCAGGCAGCCGATGGCGACGTAGGACGTGCCCAAACCGGCATCATCTACATCGACGAAGTGGACAAGATCGGACGGAAAGATGAGAACCCGTCCATCACTCGCGACGTTTCGGGTGAAGGCGTTCAGCAGGCGCTGCTGAAAATCCTCGAAGGCACGATCGCCAATGTGCCGCCCCAGGGCGGCCGCAAGCATCCCCACCAGGAATTCACCCCGGTGGACACGACCAACATCCTGTTCATCTGCGGCGGAGCTTTTGTCGGTCTGGACAAAATCATTGCTCGCCGCGTGGGCAAAAAGTCGCTGGGCTTCAAAGCTGGAGCCGACGAGACCGATGTGGAGGAGAATCCAGCGCTCAGCCGCAAACGCAATTTTGAGCTGATCAGCGATATTCAGCCCGAAGACTTGATCAAGTTCGGTCTGATTCCCGAGTTCGTCGGACGCTTGCCAGTGGTGGGCTTGCTCGAAGATCTCGACGAGTTCGCGCTGATTGAGATCCTGACTCGCCCCAAGAACGCGATCATCAAGCAATATCAGCGCCTGTTCGAGTTCGAGAATGTGCGGCTTAAGTTCAGCGATGACGCCCTGAAGGCGATCGCACGACAGGCCATGGCGCGGAAGGTCGGCGCTCGCGGCTTACGCATGATTCTAGAGGAGTTAATGCTCGACCTCATGTACCATCTCCCCAGCCAGAAGAAGGTCAAGGAGTTTGAGGTGACCCGGGAGATGGTGGAGAAACGCAATGTTACCCTCGCAATGATGGATAAGGCGGGTTAAACTAAGCGCCGCTGGGCGAGAATTTAGAGAGCTGCAAGCCAGGAGCAAGAAACCCACAACTGCGGACGCAACTCGGGTGTTCGGGAGAATAAGTGACGATCGTTAAGGAAAAATTCGAGACCAAAAAACTACCCATGATGCCCATCCGGGACGTGGTCATCTTCCCCTACATGATGACTCCGTTTGTCGTAGGCCGGGAATCGAGCGTTCGCGCTTTGGAAGAGGCGCTGGCGGCCGACAAGAAGATTTTCCTGGCCACTCAGCACGACGCCAGCATTGATGAACCCAAGCCCAATGAGATCTACCAGGTGGGCACAATCGTCAACATCGTGCAGAGCCTGAAGCTGCCCGATGGCAATATCAAGGTTCTGGTCGAGGGTATCGAGCGCGGCAAGGTTTTGCAGATCAGCGAAAGCGAAGGGTACATGCAGGTCTCCGTCCGCGTGGCCCGCTATGCCACCGAGACCAACCCGCAGATCGAAACCGGAATGCAGCGCGTGACGGCCCTGTTCGAGCAGTACGTGAAGCTGTGCCAGTCGCTGAACTATGAAACCATGATCGCCGCTGTGCGCATGGAAGATCCGGCCAAGCTGACCGACACCATCGCCGCCAACCTGCAGCTTTCCATCGAAGAAAAACAGGAACTGCTGGAAATCTTCGATCCCGGCGAGCGCCTGACCCGGATCGGCGACGTACTCGACATCGAAATCGAAAAGCTGAACATGGACCGCACCATCCAGTCGCGGGTCAAGCGGCAGATGGAACGCGCCCAGAAAGAGTATTACCTCAACGAAAAGATCAAGGCCATCCAAAAGGAACTGGGCCGGGGTGAGAAGAGCGAATTCGATGAACTGAAAAAGAAGATTGAAGCCGCCGGCATGCCCAAGGAAGTGCGCGACAAAGCGGTGCAGGAACTGAAGAAGCTCGAAGCCATGCCGCCCATGTCGGCCGAGTCCACGGTTTCGCGAAACTACCTGGACTGGCTGCTGGCCGTTCCATGGAAGAAGCGTTCCAAGGAAATCCGCAATATCAGCCGCGCCGAGAAGGTCCTGAACGAAGATCACTACGGTCTGGAGAAGATCAAAGACCGTATTCTGGAATTTCTCGCGGTTCGGCAGTTAGTCAAGAATCCCAAGGGCTCGATCCTGTGTTTCGTCGGACCTCCGGGAGTAGGCAAAACTTCGCTGGGAATGTCGATCGCAAAAGCCACCGGCCGTAAATTTGTCCGTATGTCGCTGGGCGGCGTGCGGGACGAAGCCGAAGTCCGCGGTCATCGCCGCACCTACATCGGCGCTTTGCCTGGACAGATCATCCAGATGATGAAGAAAGCCGGAACCAAGAACCCGGTCTTCATGCTGGATGAAGTGGACAAGATGTCCATGGACTTCCGCGGCGATCCGTCAGCGGCGCTACTCGAAGTCCTCGATCCCGAACAGAATTTCATGTTCGTGGACCACTACCTCGACGTCGAATACGACCTCTCGCAAGTCTTCTTCATCGCGACAGCCAACGTGATGCACACCATCCCCCCGGCGCTGCAAGATCGGATGGAAGTGCTGCGCCTGCACGGTTACACGGAGCAGGAAAAGGTGGAGATCGCCAAGCAATTTCTGGTCAAGAAGCAACTGCTGCAGGCGGGATTGACCGAAAAGAACCTGAAGTTCAGTGATGACGCCATCACCTCCCTGATTCGCTCTTATACCCGGGAAGCTGGAGTGCGCAATCTGGAGCGTGAGATTGGCAACGTTTGCCGCAAAGTGGCGCGCAAGGTGGTAAAGGAAGGCGACACGTATAGCGCCGCCATCACCCAGGAAAACGTCAACGACTTCCTGGGCGTGATCAAGTTCCGCGACACGCTGGCCCACGAGAAGAGCGAAGTTGGCCTGGTGACCGGGCTGGCCTGGACCGAGGTCGGCGGCTCGATTCTGAGCACCGAAGCCACGGTTGTGGATGGCAAGGGCAAACTGACGCTCACCGGCAAGCTGGGCGATGTCATGCAGGAATCGGCGCAAGCGGCCATGTCGTACATCCGGTCGCGGGCCCATCGCCTGGGCCTGCAACGCGACTTTTACCGCTCGCTGGATATCCACGTGCACGTTCCCGAAGGCGCGATTCCCAAAGACGGTCCGTCCGCGGGCATCACAATCGCCACTGCAATTGCCAGCGCCCTGAGCAAGATCCCCGTGCGCCGCGATCTGGCCATGACCGGCGAGATTACGCTGCGAGGCAAAGTATTACCCATCGGCGGGCTGAAAGAGAAATTGCTCGCCGCACATCGCGCTGGACTCTTCGAAGTAATTCTGCCGCAGGACAATGAGAAAGACGTAGCTGAAGTGCCGGAGAACCTGCGCACCGCGATGAAGATGCACTTCGTCGAGACCATGGACCAGGTGCTGACCGTGGCCTTGGAGCGACCTCTTCAGGAAATCAGCGCAGAGGTGGCGCAACCCATTGCGCCCATCGGGCCTCCGCCTCCCGAAAGCCCAACGGCACATCAGTAAGTCAATCAGGCTGGCAAAAGGCCCGCGCAAGCGGGCTTTTTTGTGCGTGGGGGTTTTCTTTGCGACCCTGCGGCCATTTTTGCGGCAGAGAAAACCGCACCCGATTGGCGTCGCCAATTCTGATCTCTCCGCGCTATTCCTCTTCAGATAAAATGTTGTCAGGGTATTCGTGTGGAACCGAGTCCTGAGCCCGAAGCCCCCAGGAACCTGCGGCGCGGGGGAGCGAGTCTGATCATCGCGGTAGCGCTGGTGTGTATCCTACTGATCTGGCTACCCGCTTATCGCTGGTTCTTTCTCGGCAGCCTCAGCATCGGCGTTGTCGTCGCGGCCATACTTTATTACTGGAACAAGTACAAGCCCGTGAAGGCGGAAGACGTCGAGAACAAGCGACCGCTCGGACTAGGGTAAGGCAGTCTAAAAACTGAAGGCGCCCTTCGCGGGAAGACCCGCATCATCAAATTCCTTTTTCCGACTGGTGCGCTTGCAACTTCCGAAGCGACACTGCAAACTAATGCATGCGTGTTTTGTCCCGATTTATGATGTCGGCGAGCGACGCCGCACGCTTTCCCGCCCCCGTATTGCCGGAGGTTGCGTTCCTGGGGCGGTCGAACGTGGGCAAGTCGAGTGTCATCAACTCGCTTCTCGGCTCCAAAGTAGCCAAGACCAGTTCCACGCCCGGCCGCACCCGCTCTATCAATTTTTTCGAAATCCGCTGGCCCGGAAAACCCGAACCAGAATTGATCTTTACCGACCTGCCGGGCTATGGCTATGCCAAGATCTCGCGTGAGATCTCGCAACAGTGGCCGAGCTTCATCCATCCCTATTTGAAAGACCGCCCCAGTCTGGCGCTGTGTGTGGTCCTGGTGGATGTGAATGTGCCGCCACAACCGGGAGACCAGCAATTGCTCGACTTTCTCTCGGAGATCGGGCGCCCGACGCTGATCGTAGCCACCAAAAGCGACCGGCGATCGGGCAACCAGTTGCGGAATACCCTGCAGACCCTGGCCCAGGAGTACGCGCACGCGAGCGTGATTCCGTTTTCGGCAAGAACGGGGGAAGGTCGAGAGGAACTCTGGCGCCAGATCCGGAGCGGAGTGGAGACCCACTCCGGTCGCTCCGTCGTGAACTCTTCCCCGCTTGAAGGTGTAGACTTTTCCTAGTCTTCATCGGCGGTGACCCTTGAAACGCCTCCTGTCAGCCCTTCTCGCGGTTTACCTGGTTCTGCTGCTTGCGGGATGCGGGAATGTTTTCATCCGTGGCGCCCTTCCCGGCGGGATTTCCAGCGTCAGCGGTGCGGTGAGCTTTGTACAACTCACCGCGATCATCGGCGAAAACGGATCGACGGTGGCTGTTACGTTTGTCACTTTTCTGCAAGACGGCGCCGCGTCCACCATCGGCTTCTGCGGCGACGAACGCAGCCGCTTCCCCATGCAGCAAAGCGTCCGCGCCAACTTCACTCCAGGGCAAACCTGCGCCAGCATCGTCGCCATCGTTATCACTTAAGGCGGAGTCGTCAGTCGTCAGCAGGAAAATTGCACGGGCGCGTTTGTTGACCACTGTCGACTGACCACTGCATCGTTACCTTGGTGATCTAGGGGACTGGTTACGCACCCGGCTACAGTTGCCTCATGACACTTTCATCCATGGTGCTCTCACGCGATTTTCAAGAAATCAGCGTTCTCGAATGCATCCTCGGTGGTCTGCAGATCGGAGTCGATGTGGAATCGGAACCGGACCGGGCCCGAACCAAGCTGGCCAAGTCGAAGATTGACGCTCTGATCATTGACTGCGATCTGTGCGGAGCTTCCAGTTTCCTAGAAGGATTGCAGGACGGCACTATTGGTAGCGTCGTACCGCTCATCATCGTCAGCGGTTCTGCGGGCCGCAAGCAGCTCGAGTCCAAGGGCGCCTCTTTCGTCTTCGAAAAACCCATCTCGGTGGAGCAGGCAGTCCGCACTTTATCCGCGGCCCGCAACATGATCCTGGATGAGAGGCTGCGCTATCATCGTGCGACACTCGATGTCCCCGTATCTCTCATTGGAGTATCCAAAACCCGTCAACGCGCGCATCTCCAAAACCTCAGCCAGGGCGGCATTGGCGTGCGTTTGCAAAAACCCCAACAAGCGACGGGCCGAGTGAGTGTGAACTTTACCCTGCCGGGCACGCGGCTCGCGATGAAGTTCCAGGGAGAAGTGGCGTGGAAAGACAAGCAGGGCAATGCGGGCATTCGCTTCGTGGAAGCCGCACCTGCCATAAGGCGAGAGCTGCAACTCTGGCTGGAGCGGCAGTACTTCATGCACTAGAGCGGACGTCAGACCTCGGACCTCAGCTCGTGCCTAGCGAAATCGGGGCCGCTCATCGGCTGGAACTTCATTTCCATCGAATGCATCGCCGGTAAGGCCCGCCAGCCAATCACCCGGCGTGCCGCCCATCCAGAATAGAAATAGAAACCGGTACAGTACGGCGAACAAGGCCGCCGCTCCCAATCCCATGGCTATTGCGAGCGGCCACGCAGGAACTACTCCAACGATCGCCATGCAGATCAGCGCGAAAAGCAACACGGCCGAGAGCACGATTAGTCCATCCACCAGCCACGCAAGTGCAGGAGCCGAAATCGCAAATGGGAACCAGGGCAGCTGCACCGTGCGGTGGTGTCTGTCCGCTTCGTTCAGCCGAGCGTTCGCCGCTTCTGGTGCCAGGCGGATGGCCGGGCGCGCTCCTGAGGAAAATAGCAGCTCGGCAGCTTCCTGACTGCTCATGCCGTAGAGCAGCGTCGAATCGCCGGCAGAGTGTTGCGCCGAAGCCATAAGCTGGACAAAAATCCATTCCTTCAACAGCCGGCTCAATCGATGCGAAAGAGTAAGGAATTCCACGCCTGCCTGCCCCACGGGATCAACCCATGCGACGCGTCCCGTGGCTTCGACGCGCACTCGCGGGCTGGCGAGCTCAAAGCGCAGAGAAACATGCTGGTTTACGGCGAGAGGAGCGACCGCTTGAATCGCAAGTCCCGAGTCGCCCAGATTGCGGATGATGCCGCCGTTGCCTTGATCCAGATTGACGTATGCCAGGCTCTGAATCTGATGGCGATAGTGACGTCGTCTCCCGAGCGGTGATAGACCGCCTGCTGCCGGCGACTGTGCCACGCGAAAATCCATGGCGAAATTTTAGCCAAGGGCGCGGAAGCTTCTCAGTACCGACGTTGGTTCAACAACTGTTGTTTCACAACGATATTTGCTTCGGACCTTTCAGGATGCAGGACGTTCTTCCTGTGGATAAACTTCTCCCTGGTGGGCGCGGTCCCATGCGATCAAACCATTGATGTCATAGCGATAGGGTCCATAGGCACAGAAAGCCTTTTCGTCGAAAAGACGTTTGATCCCACATCCCATGCAAACCTGGTAAGAGTACCCGTGGGCGCGAACCGGCCAGCTCATTTTGCTGTGCCAGCACCCGCGCAAAAGCACGACAGCGGCACCGGTCAGTCCCGTAGCAGTAACGCCCAAGGGCCAGAGCCAGCGCGATCTCCTCTTCTTCGATTCATCTGCCACAGCCTGTAAACTCCTCTATTTCATAAGGATACGCCTAAATCGATGCCGAGTGCAAGAGTTTGCGGCCGGGGCCGACCAAACCCCACACCCACCGGCCGAGACCTTGCGTGCACGGTCAATATTGCGATCAGACCAAATCCACTGTAACTTAAAAGGTGTCAGGTCGGCGATCCCCCAATGGCCGTACTTGATCTGTGGACGTGTAAGTCTTGATTCGAGGGGCATTTCTCTCCCCGGCCGTTTCGGCTGAGGAAAAATAATCCACAGAATTTCCGCGGCGTAGATGAGCGCTAATCCACAGAACGCGAACCTCGGGCTACCTGACGACGACTTGCCGGAGCGCGATTTGCCGGGCAACGATTCGCTCGACCGTGACTCGCCAAGAAACGACTCGACGCCGGGTAACGTATTACCGGCCCGCGAGCCTATCGCAGTCGACCGCGCGGCGGGACACGAAGCTCTGCAAGCTCTGCTTGCGTTTTCCAGCCTGCACGAGCAGTTACGGCAGCGGCGTGCCATCGAGACGAGTGGCGTGCCACTGGACGCCGATGTTTGGCAGCTCGAGCAATTCGTCCTCGACGAAGTGCTGCAATTGGTAGCCGAGCGGGCCCTCACCCTTACGGGGGCTGACGGCATCGCCATTGCAATGGCCGAGAGCAACGCAATTGTTTGCCGCGCCTCGGTGGGAACCATTGCTCCTGAACCCGGAACGCGCCTGGACCCGAAATCAGGATTTTCCGGAGCCTGCCTGCGGACCGGTGGAATCGTGCGCTGCGATGATTCGGAGGACGATCCGCGGGTCAACTTGCAAGTCTGCCGCCTGCTGGGCACACGCTCTATCGTAGCCGTGCCCATCGCATCCGCGCACGGCGCAATTGGATTGCTGGAGGCTTTTTCTGCCGAACCGCACGGCTTTAACGACAGCGATGTTCGCAGTTTGAAGCTGCTTGCAGAACTGATTCTGTCCGCCATGAAGCCGGAAGAGGAAAACCGGCTGGCCGAAATTTCACTTCGGCTGGTGGCCGAGGGGTCAGCCGAACCTTCGTCGCACCGCGCTATGGATCAGGAAACCCCTGCGCCCGCAGAGGCCTTCCAGGCTGACCAAAGCGCCGGGGCTGAGGAACCGCAGAGTGGTCCGGAGATTTTTCCGGAGTACGGGAAGAAACAGAACTTTGCCGCCGTGCCTGCAGTGATTGTTCTACTGGTCGCTCTGGTCCTGGCTTTGGGAGCAGGAGTGTGGTGGGAGTTCCGCCACTCTCCTACGATAAAGCCGCAGACGACCGCACCGGTTGCCACGCCTTCTGCAGCGCCCCCGCCAGAACCGGCGCCACCCGTACCTGCCGCCGAAGACGACGCACCCACCGGTACGGACGAAAAACCTTCCGGGCGGACACTGATCACAGGCATATGGCATGTCTCATCGAAGGACTCCAACGACCACACCAGTACCATCATCATTGCGATGCAGGGCGAAGTTCAATACGAAGCCCACCGTCTGAGCGATCCGGAACGAATTTACTTTGACCTTCACAACACCACGCTGACTCCGGGCATGTTCGGCAAGACGATTGAGATCGGAGATACGCACTTGGCGCGAGTTCGTATCGCACAGCCGGCCAAAGGCATCAGCCGAGTGGTGCTCGAAACCACAGGAGCTTCCGATTTTTCGGTCAGCCTGAAATCGCATCCCTACCGGCTGGTTGTGGAAATTCGGGAAGCTGGCCAGCCGGAGCACGGCGGCGCAGTCGCGAACTTGCCCAAGACCGCTGCGATCGTGGCGCCACCCGCACTGGTTCCTGCGCCTCGAGCCAAGGCGAAGAACCAGCTCGAAGGGCGAGCGTGGACCCGAGTCCCGAAATTCCGTCTCGTGCTTGATGCCGGACACGGCGGCTGGGACCTTGGAACAGTAGGACGCAAGGGATTGATGGAAAAAGATCTGGTGCTCGATGTCGTGCGTCGCCTGGGAAAATTAGTGGAAGACCGCCTGGGGGCCAAGGTTATTTATACTCGTCAGGATGACACTTACCTTCCCCTGGAAAAGCGCACCGAGATTGCCAACCTCGCCCAGGCTGATCTCTTCGTTTCAGTCCACGCCAATTACAGCAATGATTCCGAGGCGCGCGGCGCGGAGACCTACTACACCAACACCTACTCCTCAGTGAAAGCGCGCACTCCCGGAGCTGACGCAGAAGGCGCGGCCACCGAGAACGTCAATTGGACGAATGTTGATATTCGCGAAAAGGTGCAGAAATCCCGCCGCTTCGCGGCCGCGGTCCAGCAGGCTCTTTTCGGTGTGCTTGCGAGTCAGATTCCAGACATGCGCAACCGCGGCGTGAAAAAGGCTTCTTACGTGGTGCTTACCGGCACTTCGATGCCGGCGATTCTGGCGGAAGTGTCCTTCGTCAGTAGCCCGGAGGACGAAGAGAAATTGAAGAGCTCAAGCTATCGCGACAAGATCGCCCGGGGATTGTTTAAAGGCATCGCCCAGTACACCGCCACTTCGCGCGGCGTGAATGTTGCCAGCGCAGGCAGCAAGCATTCGGGGTTATAACCGTAGCGCCGACGTCCCGCCGACTACCGCGAGGGTATCCTGCCGAAGCCCTGAGGACGGGACGCCCGCAGGACAGCCGCCTGGACAACGGCGCTACTTTGACAGCGCGCACTATGGTACCGGCTCTGCATTCTTTAGCGCGTCGTTCAAACCCTGGCTGCTTCTCAGATTGCCGCCTTCGATGACACGCCAGCCGTCGTCGTAGTGCGCAAAGCCGACCGTCGAATTGTATTCGGTGCCCTTGCCGTACAGAGCGGCGCCCACTTCGTTCACCGCGGCCCATCTCCACTGAAAATCAATATCCGCAAAACTTCCGTTCTTGCGGATCCCGCTCAACCCCACCAGTTCTCTCTGCGCCACCGGTACGCTGATGTATTGCGAGGTGGCGGCGGTCGCAGCCACCCAGTCGCGCAGGGCATCAACCCCCAGGGGCGTGATCACGACCTCCCAGCATGGCCCGACACCCAGGTCAGGCGTGCAAGGGGCGGTCGAGCCGGTGATCCAGCCGTGCTGGCGCAGCACGAGATATTCCGGAGAGGTGTAGTCCTTGTTGGAAATGACTCCGGTGCGCAGCCAGAACAGCTGCGTCGTCTTAAAGGTCTCGGAACCCGCGATCAGGTCGGTGGCCAACCGCCGCGTGAGGAAGTCGCGGGGCGAGCAGGCAACGGTGAGACACAGCACCGCGAAAATGAAAGCCGTCTGCCGAGATCGCATACTAGCTTGGAATTGTAACCAAACCCGAGCTTCTACGCGGCAAGAAAGGGTGATCCGCAACCTGTCCCGCAAATCTGTGCGCCCAGCGGCCCGGAATCACGGTCTGGCATGAAGGACACTTCCCCTCTGAAGTCAGGCAGTAATTCTCGACAAAATACCCGCTCCGCTTGATGAGAGTGCCGCTGCACTGGTGACAGCGGGTGTCTTCAAGGTTGCCCACCCTGCCGGGCAGGTTCCCGGCATACACGTAGCGCAGACCCGACTGCCTGCCGATCTCGGCCGCGCGCCGCAGGTCTGCCGGGGCGGTATTGGCAGGATCATCCATTTTATAGTCCTTGTGAAATGCCGTGACATGCCAGGGGATATCGGGAGAAACGCCGGCCAGAAAATCGGTCATCCCTTTCAGCTCGGCTTCTCCGTCATTGAAGCCCGGAATCAGCAAGGTGACAATCTCCAGCCAGACGCCCATCTCATGCAGGCTCCGAATCGTCTCAAGAATCGGCCCGATCCGTCCACCCAGCTCGTGGTAATGGCGATCGTCGAAGCTCTTGAGATCAACTTTGTAGAGATCAACCCACGGCCGGATGTACTCGAGCACCTGCGGCGTGCCGTTTCCATTAGACACAAAACCGGTGACAAGGCCGGCAGCCCGGGCTTGCTTGAATATTTCGACTGCCCACTCCGCAGTGATCAGAGGCTCGTTATAGGTACTGACCAGAACCTTTGCGCCCTGGCGTAGAGCATCCTGCACCAGGGCCTCCGGCGAGGCTTGCAGCGGCTGCGACACCGCATCAGGGTCACGCAGCGCCTGGGAGGTCACCCAGTTCTGGCAATACGCGCAGTGCAGATCGCAGCCCAGCATTCCGAAACTGTAGGCCAAGGCGCCGGGGTAAGCATGGAAGAAAGGTTTCTTCTCGATGGGATCGCACTGCACTCCGCCCACATACCCCCAAGGCACGTAGAGGGTGCCGCCCTGGTTGTAACGTACCTTGCAAACTCCCGGTTGACCGTCAGAGATGGGACAGCAGTGACCGCAGGCATAGCAGCGCACCCGATTGCGATCGAGCTTCTCGTATAGATCACCCTCACGGACGTTTTGATAAACGATGTCGCGAAGGGTAGGCATAGAGAGCCTCTGGGCTTATTGTAGACCGATTTTGCCGATTCGAAGGCGCGGAAGGGCGCGGATAGCGCGCAGCATCGAGCCTGAGGCTATGGTGTAGCGGGAGGATGGCTGGCGAAATTGCTGAGCCAGTCGTTGGCCTGCTGTTGCGCCGCCAGCACCTGGCTCCGGCTCATGCGCGAGGCAAGCACGGCAACCCGGTATTTGCTGGCTTGATCTCCGCCGGCCTGCGCCAGGACCGACCAGTAGTAGGCCTTAGTCAAATCCTGGGGAACTCCGCGGCCGGCCCAGTAATACGCCCCCAAAGTCGCCTGGGCCAGGATGTGTCCCTGCTCAGCCGCCTTTGTGAACCAGCGAACTGCTTCGGTGTAGTCCTGTTTGACCTCTTCGCCCGTGGCATAGCGCGCACCCAGCGAGAACTGCGCTGCCGGATCACCCTGTTCCGCCACTTTGCGCAAGCTGGCTAGGTCGGTAACGCTGGCAGGCAGACTGGTTGACTTGGCAAGCACTGCCGTTGGCGGTGGCGCTTGAGCGTGAGAAGTGGTCCGCTGGGAGGAGCGCATCGTGCCGGAGACCCATGGCGCGATGAGCCACAGCAGAGCAAAAATAAAAGTGCCTATGGCGGCCACGAAAAGAGCCTTGGCCACGCTAGCCTGCCTTGACCTGGCCGGAATCGCTTTAGTCCGAACCGCAGCAGCCGGAATGGCGGGATCCTGGATCGAACTCGGCTCGGTCAAACCAGCATCGACTACGGGCTTGGCTACAGTAGCGTGCCGTTCGGTATCGACAACTGCTGCCTTGGCCGCGGGCGGCTTCTCGGCGTGAACCGGCCGCACCGGGGGAGGAGGCGCCGGCTCTATCGGGGTCGAGAGGCGGACCTTGGGAGCCGCGGCCTTCTCGGGGTGTCCCGTGGTTGGAAGGATGCTTCCAGTCAATTGCTGGAGGGCGCCAATGTCGTCAGCATTGAAGGCGTAAGGCTGAGGTGAAAACACCTCCAGAAGCCCGACCACCTTGCTCCCCCGCCGAATGGGCACGGCAACCAGGGAGCGGATGCCGAGAGATTTGCAGCCTGCCCGATCTACACGATCGTCGGTCTCGGAGTCATCGCAGCGCAGGGAGCGGCCGGTGCGAACGCATTCGCCGGAAAATCCTGAACCGACCTGAAGCCGGGACCTGACCGGAGGAGCGTCGTCGCCCGCGCTGGCCACGCAGGTCATCTCGCGGTCGTTGTCCGCGGACAGGGCGATGGCAGCTCCGGTTGCCCGGGCGAGGGTCAGCGCCCGCTCGGCAATCGACTGTAGCTCGGCTTCGCGATCGAACTGCTTCGACTCCAATTCGCTTTCTCTTTCTGTCAGTCTTTCCCTGGCGAAACTGTCTCTCATTGCACTGGAGTATGTCGCACCGCTGCCGGATCGAGTCTCCGGCTTCGTCGTATCGGCGTCATCGCCAGAAACTACGCGAGTTCCGGAAACAAAGTCGTACTTTGGAATAGTATGCGATGGAGGCAGCACCTTGGAAGCACTGTTCCACCTATCCTCATCGGCCGATGGGGCGCCGGCATGATCGAAGGCGGTCAGGACGTTCACGAAGAGCCATTCTTTCAGCCGGTCGAGAGACTCCCCCGACAGCCTGGCAAAACGAATTCCCGCCCGTCCCGACGACTCCGACCAGACCACCTGCCCGGTGGTGACGATCGATGCGCTGGTTTCCGAAAGATCCAGGCACAGGCTCAGATTGCGTTCGACCTCCAGGGGAGATGAGGTCTGAATAGACATGCCGTCTTCGCTGATATCGAGAATCTCGCTAAGGTCGGTCGCGTCCGCCCGAGCTGCATTAAGGCGCGCGTAAGCAGGACTGTGCGCCCTGTGGCGCATGGTGTGACGGCGCTCAGTCGCAGGTCGCGATTGCCGGAAATTGCCGGCCAGATTTGGCCCGGTGGGTTCCATACCAAGTTCTTAACATATTAACCCAGACGGCAGAAGCGGACGCGGACCCTCCCACCCAGAAGTGCTGGGGACGTCAGAAAGGCCAGAAGTGGACAGTGCGCTTCGAGATAAAAACGCTTTGAGTAACCCCTGGAGGCTCTGAATTATTTGGAACATTCGTTTTGCGCTGATTTGTATATTTTGTTGCGAAGCCGTGGGCGATTTGCCCAGCGCAATCGCCGGGTGCGCCGAAGGATTTAGCTCAGAGCCGTGATCTGCTTAGAATCTCACGATTACGCTGCTGACGAATCCGCCGCCCGAAGGGGCGCTCCGCCCGCTGTCGCGCCGACGTAACCGGACCACTGAAAGTGCCAGTCGGCTGAAATCTGCCGCTGACACGGATCGTCTGCACAAAGAAGTGCCTGGGGTCTCCGGCGACACGAAGGTACTGACTTCGCGTCCCCCCTGGGTATTCGCCTTGTTGCCTTTTGGCGAGAATACATCGCTTGCACGCGCAGCGGGTAGTGTCCCGAAGGAGATCATCCCTCCTTAGGCTCCGCGAGGGCCACCAACTGATGTTTATGCGGTCTGGCGAAGGGGTGAGAGGCGGGACAGAGCGGCCACCATCACGCTGGAGAGAAGCTGCATCGTCGCGACGTCGCGCTCGGCGAAGGCATGCGGCGCAGCGGAAAAGACTTCGAACACTCCCAGAGTCCTGCGGAAGTGGCGCAGCGGCGCGGCCAGGATGGAGCGGACTCCCAAGCGCTGGCAGACCGCGACGTCTACATGAGGATCATCCTGCGCATCATGGCAGAGAACGACCTGGCCGGTACGCACACAATCGGCGGAAATACCAGAATCAGACTGGAGACGAACGCCCAGATCGGGCGCGGTGCGCCCGGCGCGGGCACGGCACACCATTTCATCGCCCTTGCGCAGGGCGATGGCCGCTCCGCTCGCACCGGTGAGCGATTTCGCTCGTTCGGCGATCATGCTGATCGCGGGCTCCAGGTCAACGTCTGCAGGAAATGTTACCGGCGCCGAAGCTGCCGACAGACTTGCAGAGTGGGTTAAGCGCCTGACATGGCTCCGACCGGGTGCCAGTGAAGCGAATGTTACCGGCAGGTGATCTTCCATGACGGGCACCGAAGTGACGGGCACGGTGCGAATCAGTTCGTGGACCAGGCGATCGAGTTCGGCGTCCGCAATCAGGTGAGCTGTCTTCTGGTGGCGCAGCGATCCACCCAGCACCCGCGACAGGCTGATCAGGGATTGACTTCCGCACGCCAAACAGTGAGGAGTGTTGTTTTCGCTGATCAATTCGCAAGCCACGCAAAACACCGAAGTTTGCAGGCCGAGAAAATGTGCGTCGCGCGCCTTGAACCAATCCATCTTGCTGTCATTCTCCTGCTCTAAAAGGGAAGGTACGAAGCTAACCGGAGCAGTGACCTGCAAGAAAGTAACGCAAATGGTTCAACCTGTGGATAACTTGGATTGGCCGATGAACGAGCACGCTGACGTCGGACGCGCGGGAACGGCCAATTAACGCAGCGGCTGGTCGCAGCACTCGACCATTGCGCTAGTGTTTCGTCTCTCCAGCGCCCGCGACCTGCGCCGGCAGATCGCCAAACCCGAGACGGCGATGGAAAAAATCAAACACCAGCCCGTAGAGCTGATAGGCCAGCTCCGGGTCGTAGCGGATGCCCTCATCGCGCATGAAGGCATGAGCGCCGTTGACCTCATGCCAGCTGAACTTCGCGTTCACCTCGTTCAGCCGCGCCAGCACGGTCATGCGGCCTTCCAGGGGGATGTGCGGGTCTTGCCGTCCCCATATCATCAGCAACTCGCCCTTGATGTCCTTGGCCCGCAACAGAGAGTCGTCTTTCATTCCCTTGCCCAGGCTGCCCTTGTGGATGTCGGTTGCATAAAAGCACGCGGTTCCCAGCACCTCGGAATTCATGGCGGCGCGGAATGCCAGATGGCCGCCGATGCAGATGCCCATGGCTCCCAGTTGACCGGTGCAGTCAGAGCGCGACTTCAGATGGTCGAGCACTGCGCGTGCGTCCGCGTCAAAGCTTGCCAGTTCTTTGGTGGTCTTCAGCACATTGCCGCGATCGGCTCCGGCCTGGTCGTAGGCCAACACCATCCCGGCTGCCTCAAACTCGTGATAGATCTCGGGGACCGCGACGACGTATCCATGTCCCGCAAGCATCGCCGCGGTTCTTCGAATCGGCCCGGTCACCTGAAAAATCTCAGTGTAGAAAACAATCCCGGGATACTTACCCGGCGCGGTCGGTCGGACAATGTGGGTCCGCATCGGTCCATACGGGGTCGAAAGCTCCACTCGTTCGTTGTCAATCACGATCATTGTGGCTTGCTCCGTTTGATTCGTTTTATGGCCGCGCCTCAAAGATCATGTTGAATGGAGTCTGGGTCGCCCGCCGAAAATGCTTCAAGCCACCGGCGATGACTACATCCCGCAGCCGCCTTTCTCCGGCCTGCGCGCCCAGCGCCAGCCCCACCTCCTGGGACAGCGAAGCTGGAGTGCAGATCAGTGTCGAGGCCCCGTAGAAAGCCCGCCCGACCGGATTCAGATTCTCTTCAATCTTGTCTCCAGCGAAAGGCTCGACGATCATCCAGGTTCCGTCGCTCTTCAATGTGCTGCGAACATGGGCAGACGCCCCAACTGGATCGCCCATATCGTGCAGGCAATCGAAGAACGTTACGAAGTCGTAATTCTCTCCCGGATAATCCTTTGCCTTCGCGACTTTGAATTCGATGCGATCAGCAACACCGGCATCCTGGGCGCGCTGCTTGGCGGTTTCAATTGACTTGTCGTGATAGTCGAAGCCGAAAAATTTAGACTTGGGATAAGACTTCGCCATCAGGACCGTCGACGCGCCCAGACCGCAGCCGACATCCGCTACTGTCGCTCCCCGCTCCAGCTTTTCTTTCACGCCTTCGAGTGCCGGAATCCACGAGCTGATCAGGTTGGCCGCATATCCTGGACGGAAAAACCGCTCAGTCCCGACGAACAGCTCAGGGTGATGCTCGTGCCAACCCAAACCTTCCCCGGTTTTGAATCGCTCGGCGACCTGCTCCTGCGCCTTGACCGCAGCCAACGCCGCCTGGAACATGCCGGGCAAAAAGGCCGGACTATTTTCGTCCGCCAGGGTAAAGGCTTGCTCCTCGCTTAGCGAGAACTTGCCCGCCTTGCTGTCATACGTGATGTAACCACCGGCCGCTTGATTGCACAGCCATTCACGCACGTAGCGTTCGGCAGTCCCGGTACGCTTGGCCAGCTCTGTGGGAGTTTGAGGCCCGCCCGCGGCAAGGGCTTTGTATAAACCCAGCTTGTCGCCGACTCGCACCAGCGCAGCGTGAAAGGTCGCGCCGAAATCCACCACCGCTTTGCCCAGCAGTTCGTTTAGCTTGTCCGGATTGATACTCATGGAAGAGCTCCCTTTCTTAAACCGAATCGATCATCAAATCGGAAGCATTATAAGCGCTGAAAATGCCGATATGTCAGAACCGTGTAGAACGGGCTCGTTTTCTACCTTGCGCGCTAGTCCTCCGTTGGAGATAGGGATGGTACCTATGGGTTCGATCGCGAGGCCACCTATAAAGTTCCCTATTCCAACCGTTACTGTAGACACAAGTTTGAGAGCTCCGGTTGTGGCATCAATCCTGAACACCGTAAGTTGCTCAGGATTGGTCGGCTCCGTTCCCTCGGCAAATCCGCCGGCGAGAACATATAAGAGTTTACCCGTCGGATGAATCACGACATGCTGTGGACAAATCCCAGCTGAGAGCCCTTGGCCCAGCATTGATTAACGCCCCAGAGGCAGAATCGATTGCGTACGTGCTCACTTCGTGCGAGAAACAGTCAGCACTGTAAGCAAATCTTCCCGAGTGATCCACTACTACGCCCTTAGCATTGCCGTTCCCCAGGACGGTTGGATGGAGTATGAGAATATACACCTCCAATTTCATTCGCCACATAGGCAAATCGGCGTAGCGGTTGAGGAGGCGAATTGGAATTGGTAGGTGTCCCCCCGTCACATGCCTCAAGGAGCCCGAGCAGCACTAGCCCGGCCAATCGACTCCGGCCTGCCATTACTTGCTCTCTGGCAGCGACATTTCAACGCCCGCCAAGTATAGCTAGATCGCAGCACTCCTTGGGATATGCTACGGGCGGTTGTCGATCCATCAGCACCTGCCAGCATAGGCAAGGAAGGAACTGAAGGAAGTGGGATGGACGAATGAATTGGAGTTGGTAAAAGTCGCCAGGGAGGGATGGGCAGGAGTTCGATTGTGCAACCTGGCTGCACAAAGCGCGCTCCCCCGAAGGATCAGTTCAAGCTGGAAGTGGAGAAGGAACTGACAGGGAG
>Ga0134124_10001116_pt1 | contig 21489 bp, 19 predicted proteins | sample KB304_FD_96880 | JGI IMG/M metagenome (GOLD analysis project Ga0134124, IMG submission 96880) | Terrestrial soil microbial communities without Nitrogen fertilizer from Kellogg Biological Station, Michigan, USA - KB3-0-4 | ecosystem: Environmental > Terrestrial > Soil > Unclassified ... | reverse complement strand
GTTCGCGCCGATCTCGTCGCCGATGCGCTGCCCCTGGGGCGAGAAGGCGCTGACCGGGTACCTCGGGTCCGATCGCGCCGCGTGGCGTGAATACGATTCGACTGCGCTGATCGAAGCGCGCGGCTGGCGCGGGCCGCCGCTCCTCGTCGACCAGGGCGCGAGCGATCAGTTTTTGGAAAGCCAGCTCAAGCCGGAGCTGCTCGAGGAAGCCTGCGCGCGTGCCAAGGTGCCGCTCGAGCTTCGCCGGCAGGCCGGCTACGACCACAGCTACTTCTTCATCGCGACGTTCATCGAGGACCACCTCCGGTTCCACGCCCGCAACCTGGGCGCCTCCAGGGGCTGAAGCTCGCCCGCGGCGTCAGGGCCCGGGGTCCTTGGCCGGCCACGCGATGCGCAGCCGGTGCATCTTCCGGTACACGGCGTTTCGGCTGACGCCGAGGTTGCGCGCGACGTGGCTGATGTTGCCGTGCTCCTGCTCGAGCTCGCGCAGCAGCGCCGCGCGCTCGGCGCGGGCGAGCGCGTTCAGCCCCTCGGCGGTCGGCTCGGGCTCGACGATGCGCGCGCCGAGGCTGTAGTCCGCGGGCAGGTCCGCCACGTCGAGCCGGTCGCTGGAGCGCAGCGCGATCATCGCACGCAGGGCATTGCGCAGCTGGCGCAGGTTGCCGGGCCAGCGCTGCACGCACAACGCCTCGACCAGGGACTCGCTGAGCGAGACCGACGGCGTGTCCGCCGCCTCCTGCGCGAAGACGTGCCGGATGAGCGCGCGCTTGTCGGCGCGCTCGCAGAGGCGAGGCAGCGTGAGCGCGAGGCCTTGCAGCCGGTAGAACAGGTCCTCGCGGAACTCCTTGCGGCGGATCCGCGGCTCGAGGCTGGCGGCGCTCGCGGCGATGAGGCGCACGTCGTCCGCGCGCCGCTCGCCGGATGCCGCGGCCTCGCGGTGCTCCAGGACGTGGAGCAGCCGCGCTTGCAGCGTGACCGGCAGCTCGCCGACATCGTCGAGGAACAGCGTTCCGCCCTTGGCCCGCGCAAGCGCGCCCTGCAGCAGCTCCTCCGAAAGCTCGCCGCAGCTCACCGCGACGAACGGGGCCGACGCGCGCTCGCCGGCCGCATGGAGCGCGCGCGCGAAGAGCTCCTTCCCGGTCCCGGTTTCCCCTACCAGCAGGATCGGCAGGGCGCGCGCGGCTACCCGCTTCGCGGCGCGGATGCTGCGCGCCATGACCGGGTCGCCGAAATCGAGCTCGTCGAGCGGGCTCGAGACCGGCGCCGGCGTGGCGGCGGCGGGGCGCGCGGGCGGCGCGGCGCGCGCGGTGCCCTGCGCCGACTCGGGCTCCTGCGCCAGGGCGAAGAAACGCCCGCCGTGACGCATTTCGTAGACCGGAAGCGGGTGGAACGACTTCTTGCGGCAGCGGCCGAGCAGCGCCGGCAGCGAGATGTTGAACACCCGCTCGAGCGGCGCACCGCTCATCAGGTCCGCCGCCTGCTTGCAACCGAGCTGGAAGAGGGCGTTGCGGTCGACTGCGGCGATCCTGCCTTCGGCATCGAATGCGAGCATCCCCTCGCTCGAGGTTCCGACCAGCTCGGGGCGGCTGTGGAAGCGCACCACGAAGGCGTCGCGGAACCGGTGCAGGAACAGGCGCTTCTCGATCGCCTGCGCCGAGAGGTTCACCAGCACCAGGGTGTGGTGCTGCGCGCGATCGGACTCGCCGGAGGCGTCGAGCACCGCCGCCAGCTCGCCCGCAGGATCGAAGATGGGCGCGGCGCAGCAGGTGAGCCCGGTGTTGCGCGCGAGGAAGTGCTGGTCGCGATGCACGATGAGGGGCGTGCGCTCGGCGAGGCAGGTCCCCATGCCGTTGGTGCCGCCGTGGCGCTCGCTCCACACGCCGCCGGGCACGAGGCCGGCGCGCGCCGCTGCGTGCCGGAAGCTCGGGTCGCCGTAGTGGGAGAGCAGCACGCCGTCGCGGTCGGTGAGGATGATCGAGTGGCCCGAGCCGGCGAGCTGGCGGTGCAGATTCGCCATTTCGGTGTCGGCGAAGGAAAGGAGCTCGAGGCTCTGCTCCTTGCGCGCGAGCAGCTCCTGATTCGAGACGACCGCCGGCTCGCGGCTCGACTCGGGGTCGAGGCCGTATTCGTCCAGGCAGCGCAGCCACGAGCGCTTCACGTGCTCGGGCGCGGCCGCATTGCGCGACGCGCCGCGAGTCACGGATTGCACCAGGCGCGAATGGCTTCCGTCCGTGAGCATGGGGTTCCCTCTGCCGAACATAGTATGCCCTTTCCGCGGCGGGGTCAGGGGCGTGTTCTGCTTGCCGGCGGGGAGACTTCCCACTCGATCGCAGGGTCGCCCTCTAGCTCGCGCCGCTCCAGGGTGAGGTAGGCGTGATGCACATTGCGCGGATGCAGCGTCTCGTAGAGCGCCCAGCGGCGGTATTCGTCGACCCGAACCTTTCTCGGCGCTTCCAGCAGGCTCATGCCGGCAACATAGGCTTGCTGCGTGCGGCTTTGGAGTGCGGCGAGGTAAGCAGCGACCCCGCCCAGGCTGGCGGGAGGCCCGGGCGCACCGTGCGAAGGGACCACGGTGCGCGCAGGCAGGGCGGCGAGGCGGCCCAAAACCTTTATCCATACGTCCAACGTGCCATTCTGGGTGTCGGGGATGCGGCCGAAGCTCGCGAGGCCTCCGGCGAAGAGCACGCCCGATTCGGGGTCCCAGACGGCGATGCTGCCCGGGGCTGCCGCGCCATCGGCGTCGATGAGCTCGAGCCTGCGCCCGGCCAGCACCAGGCTCTGCGAGCCCCGGACGACGCGGTCCGGGCGCGGCACGCGAGTACCGGCCATGAGATCCTCGCCGAGGGTCTTGCGGCGCTGGGCGAGGCAGCGCTCGCAGCGCTCGGCGATCAGCCGCGCGGCGGCCTCGTGAGCCAGCACCGGCGCGCCGCGTTCCTGGAGCACGGCGGCGCCGAAGATCGCCTCGTCCGTCGGCCATGTAAGAACTACAAGAGCGAGCGGCTTTCCGGTGCGGGCGCGAATGCTGCGGAGCATGTGCTCGGCGAATCCGGCGGAGAGGCCGCTGTCGATCACGATCACGCCCTCCGCGGCGACGATGAACCCCTGATTGGCGACATGGCCACCGTTCGCCGGGCTCGCCTCTTCACGCGCGCCCACGAAGACGTACACGCCTTGTCCGAGGTCGACCGGCTCGGGATAGGGCGCCGCGTGCCCCGTCGATGCGATGACCACCGCGGCAAAAACGGCGAGTGCGCGTGCTAGCATGAGGTATGCGTTTCTCGCTTGCAGGTATGCGTTTCTCGCTTGCATTGGCGCTCTCGCTCGCGGCGATGGGAGCGAGCGCGAATAATGACTATCCGACTTCGGGCCGGGTCGAGTTCGTCCTCGAGTGCATGCAGAGGAACGCGGGCAAGCAGGAGTTCGTCTACAAGTGCGCCTGCGTGATCGACGAGATTGCCCAGAAATACTCCTACGATGATTTCGTGGAAGCCGCCACCGCCGCACGCTACCAGAGCCTCGGCGGCGAGCGCGGCGGACTGTTCCGCGACCCGCCGCAAACCCGGGAGCTCGCGAAGCGCTACACGCAGGTCCAGGGCGAGGCGATGAAGCGCTGCGACGTGCCGCGCTGACTAGGGCGCCGGCCGCTCCTGCACGCGGCTTGCGCTGCGCGCAACCGCGACGGCGGTCGCGAAGCGGAGGTCTTTCGTGTCGATCACCTCGGCCTTCAGCTCCCCCGGGGCGCGCGGCACGAAGTAGAAGCGGAAGTAGGGGTTCTCGCTGATCGAGAAATCGACCTCGGCGGCGAACACGGGCTTGCCCGCGTAGCTCACCTTCACGGAGCGCACGAAGTACGCCGGCGTGTACAGGCGCGTCACCTGATCCATGGCGAGCCCCGAGTGGTTGGGATGGCTCACCATGAGCTGCGCCGCGACCGGCTCGCCATAGGCGCCGGCGCCGTCCACCGCGAGGCGCATGCGCCCGATGCGGCCGGCCGCTGCCGGGTCGCCGCCCGCCGGCGCCGAACAGCCCCCGGAGGCCTTCACGAAGCGCGCCTGCGCGGCGAGCGAGCCGTCGGAGAGCTCGGCAACCGCCCGCACGTAGCTGTACTGCTCTACGCGGATGCGCGTCTCGACGTCGGCGCGGCCGCTCTCCGGAGTGAGGTCGATCAGCGCCGCGATCGGCGAGGGGTTGTTGTCCACGATGAGGTAGAGGCGCCTGATGTAACGCGCGGGCCTCTGCAACGCCTTCGCCCGAATCGCGATCGGCACCACCGCGCCGTCCTCGGCGCGCACCGGGGCCACGAGCTCGAAAGCGTCCGCGGACATCGGACGATTCGCGAACAGCGAGCTCTTGAGCTTGGTCCAGATCTCGGTCTCCGGATCGGGCAGATCGCTCGCGCGCGGTTGGGACACAGCGTCGCGAGCGACGCCGGCGCTCGAAAGGGCGAGCGCTGCGCACAGGAGAAAGCGCGAAAGCACGATGCTGATGACGCTACTCCTTCCGTTCTAGCACTGCCAACCCGCAAAACTGCGGCGACTGCGACACAGCTGAACACCCGAGTGTTCGCTTTCGGAACAGTCGCAGCGCAGCACGAAGAAGCGCATTTCGTCGCAGGCGTGCCATCGTCGTGCGACGCGTTCAGTTTTGACGATGGCGAGCGTATATTAAGTCGGTCAAGCGTGATCGCAAGTCGTGCTGTTCTCGAGGAGGGGAAAAATGGCAATGAAATTCGGGTACACGTGGAGCGCGCTGGTCGGTTGCGCGCTCGTTTCGGGCGCGTTCGCCAACGACGATGTCATCAAGCAGAGCGGCAACGCCAGGCAGTGGGCCATGCAGGCGGGCAACATGCAGAACCACCGCTACAGCGGGCTCAAGCAGATCACGAAGGACAACGTCAAGAACCTGCGTGTGGCGTGGACCTTCTCGACCGGCGTGCTGCGCGGCCACGAGGGCGGGCCGCTGGTGATCGGCGACATGCTCTTCATCCACAGCCCGTTCCCGAACAAGGTGTTCGCAATCGGGCTGGAGGACCAGCAGATCAAGTGGAAGTACGAGCCGAAGCAGGATCCGTCGGTGATTCCGGTGATGTGCTGCGACACCGTGAACCGCGGCCTCGCCTACGCCGAGGGCAAGATCTTCCTGCAGCAGGCCGACACCACGCTGGTCGCGCTCGATGCGAAGACCGGCAAGGAGCTGTGGAAAGTCAAGAACGGCGATCCCAAGAAAGGCGAGACGAACACCAACGCGCCGCACATCTTCAAGAACAAGGTGATTACCGGTATTTCCGGCGGTGAGTTCGGCGTGCGTGGCTTCGTTGCGGCCTACGACATCAACACCGGCAAGCAGGTTTGGAAGGGCTATAGCACCGGGCCCGACAACGAGATGCTGATCGATCCGGAAAAGACGATGGCCTGGGCCGACGGCAAGATGGCGCCGGTCGGCAAGGACTCGTCGATCAAGACTTGGCAGGGCGACCAGTGGAAGATCGGCGGCGGCACCACCTGGGGCTGGTACAGCTACGATCCGAAGCTGAACCTGATGTACTACGGCTCGGGCAACCCGAGCACCTGGAACCCGGTGCAGCGCCCCGGCGACAACAAGTGGTCGATGACCATCTGGGCGCGCGACGTGGATAGCGGCCAGGTGAAATGGGTCTACCAGATGACGCCGCACGACGAGTGGGATTTCGACGGCGTGAACGAGATGATCCTGGCCGACGGCGTCAACGTGAAAGGCAAGCCGCGCAACGTGCTGGTGCACTTCGACCGCAACGGCTTCGGCTACACGCTCGATCGGACGACGGGCGAGCTGCTGGTTGCCGAAAAGTACGACCCGAAGGTGAACTGGGCCACCAACGTCGACATGAAGACGGGCCGGCCTCAGGTGGTGAAGCAGTACAGCACGCAGGCGCAAGGTCAGGACGTCAACAGCAAGGGCATCTGCCCTGCGGCGCTCGGCAGCAAGGATCAGCAGCCGGCGGCGTTCAACCCGGCCAACAAGCTGTTCTACGTGCCCACCAACCACGTCTGCATGGATTACGAGCCGTTCAAGGTCGAGTACACCGCGGGCCAGCCCTACGTCGGGGCGACGCTCTCCATGTACCCGGCGCCTGGTAGCCACGGCGGCATGGGCAACTTCATCGTGTGGGATGCCGGCGCGGGCAAGATCGTGCAGTCCAAGCCCGAGAAGTTCTCGGTGTGGAGCGGCGCGCTCGTCACCGCCGGCGGCGTCGCCTGCTACGGCACGCTCGAAGGCTACGTGAAGTGCGTCGACGCAAACGACATCACCAAGGAGCTGTACAAGTTCAAGACGCCCTCGGGGATCATCGGCAACCTGAACACCTGGGAGTACAAGGGTAAGCAGTACATCGGCGTGCTCTCGGGAATCGGCGGCTGGGCAGGCATCGGGATGGCGGCTGGCCTCGAGAAGGACACGGACGGCCTCGGTGCGGTGGGCGGATATAAAGAGCTGAACAAGTACACGCAGCTCGGCGGCGTGCTTACCGTGTTTTCGTTGCCGTAGCGCGCGGCTGAAGAAACGTCGAAGGGCTGGCGTCCTCCGGGGTGCCAGCCTTTTTTGTTCGAAAGGACTGCGCGACGTGAGAAAGACAGCATGGCTTGCCGGCGCCGCTTTGGCGCTCGCAGCGCTCAGCGGCCGGGCGAGCGCTGCCGACGACCCGCCTTATAAGGTGGCGGACGGCAACAAGGTCGACAAGGCCACGCTGGAAGGCTGGCGGACTTGGCGCGCGCTCGCGTGCGAGCGCTGCCACGGCCCGAAGCAGGAAGGCTTGGTCGGACCGTCGTTGCTCGACTCCCTGCGCCGCTTGTCCAAGGAGGAGTTCAAAGAAACGCTGATGAAGGGGCGTCCCGAGAAGGGCATGCCGAACTTCGACGGCAGCAAGATGGTCACGGAGAACCTCGACGGGCTCTACGCTTATCTGAAGGGGCGCTCCGACGGCGCGATCCAGCCCGGCCGGCTGGAAGAGCTGAAGTGAACCTCCGGGGCCGCGCGCTCCTCACCGGAGCCGCGATCCTCCTCCTCCCCTGGACCGGGCTCTCCCAGCAGGCCGGGCCGGGCGCCGACAAGGTGCTGCGGGTCTGCCAGGATCCGAACAACCTGCCGTTCTCGAACCGCGCCGGCGAAGGCTTCGAGAACAAGATCGTCGAGCTCTTCGCGGCCGAGCTCGGGTGGAAGCTCGAGTACACGTGGTTCCCGCAGCGGATGGGCTTCATCCGCAACACGCTGCGCGGGCGCGAGCCTGACAGCGACCGATTCAAGTGCGATCTCGTGCCCGGCGTGCCGGTGGGCTTCGAGCTCGCGGCGACCACCAAGCCCTACTACCGCTCCACTTACGCGCTCGCGTATGTGAAGGGCAGGGGGCTCGACGCCGTCAAGGCGCCCGAGGACCTGATCAAGCTCGACCCGGCCAAGCTGAAATCGCTCAGGCTCGGGGTGATCGGCCAGACGCCGCCGGTCGACTGGCTGCTGAAGCACGGGCTCTTCGACCAGGCGGTTCCTTACCAGCTCCAGTCCGGCGACCCCGAGCGCTATCCCGGCGAGATCATCGAGAAGGACCTGGTGGCCGGCGCGCTCGACGTCGCGTTCGTGTGGGGACCGATTGCCGGGTATTTCGCCAAGCGCGCGAGCGGCGCCGGTGTCGCCGTCGTTCCCTTCGCCCCGGACCCGGCGATCCAGTTCGATTTCCGCATCGCCATGGGCGTGCGCTTCGGCGAGCGCGAATGGCGCGATCGCGTCGAGCGGCTGCTCGAGGCGAACCGCGGCCGCATCCAGGCGATTCTTGCTGCGTACGGCGTGCCCCAGCTCGACGACGAGGGCCGGCCGATGCAGATTCCAGCCAAGTAGACGCCCCGGCCCTAGCCGGCCCGCTCAATCGTCGTCGTCGCGCCCCTGCTCGCCGCCCTTCGGCTCGACGCCTTTTCCACTGGTGATCACGGCGCCGTTGATGAAGATGTTGTCGAGCACGGACAGGCCGATCCCTGCCGGATTTCCGGCGTCGCCGCTCGGACGGGCGGCGGTCGGCGTGTCGGTGCCCTCGTCGAGGATCAAGGTGATGCTCTTGATGCGGCTTCCGGCGGGAATGACTGGGAACGACTCTGCCGGGCTAGAGGTCTGGAAGCGTACGCGCGACCATTGCGTGGGATCTTGAGGCGCGGGCGTTGGCGTCGAGTCGTTGGAGCAGCCGCCAACGAACGAGAACGCGTCGCCGCCGCCTTGGAGTGTATAGGACACGTTGAACCGCGGTGCGCCGGCGCCGCAGTGGCCGCCGTTCCTGTAGTCGTAGCCGAGCTCGAAACTCGCGCCGACGACCATCCCCTTGACGCCTTTGATCTCCGCGCCTGCGGCCGAGCAGTCCGCGGTCGGGCCGTTCTTCGAGAGCAGCAGTCCGCGGTGCCGGTCGCCCTTGTTGGGGTTGTCGGCGGGGTTGGCGGAGTTGGAATTCTGGCCGCCGTTGTCGGGAAGGCCGGCGCCACCGAGCCATGCGGCGGTGACGATGTTGCTGCCGGCCGGATAGCGCATGCCCGGCGAGACCTCGCCGCAGTCCCCCGCCTTGCCGACGAACACGAATGGGTCCGCCTGCAGGCGCGGACCACGGCCGTGGTCGTCGTCCCCCAATGCAGTTGCTGGAATGCCGAGTGTCAATCCCGCGAAAACGAATGTACGCGCGCGCAGCTTCATTTGACCTCCCCGTGACGTCAGGCCAGGAACGACTCTTACGGCCAGTTTGTTCCCCGCCTTTCGCTGATGTCAACCGCTTGGACTGCGGGATAAAACGTGGCCTACGGCTTGGCGGCGAACCCGGATCCCCGAACGCAGATCCGGCCCCTGGCGTCCTGCCAGAGCTTTTGCTCGGCGTGCAGGAGGCCGAGCGCGCGCGCCACGGTCTGGAAGTCGTACTCGGAAAACTTGTCCGCGAGCTCGGTGTAGTAGAGCGGCGTCTTATCGATGAGTCCGAGGATTTTCTGCGCGAGCTCCGCGGCGGCGCCGGGCCCGCGGGACTGCGCGGGGTCGGCCTTGCCCGCCAGATAGTCGGCGATGCGCGCGCGATCCGCATACGCGTACGAGATCCGCTCGTAGCGCTCGCGCGGGATCCCTTCGGCGATCGTTGCGTCGATGCCGATCTTGGCGGTGGTCGGCACCACGCCGGGCGCACTGGGCGCGAGGCTCGGATCGAGCGGTTTGCCGCGGGCGTGGGTGACGATCATGACGTCGCGGTCGGCCTGGACGCGCGTCGCGATGGCCCATTCGACTTCTATCGGGTCGAAGACGTCGATGTCGTCGTCGACGACGACCACGTGCTTCAGGTCCATCACGGAAAGCGCCGCGAGCAGCGCGTTCTTTCCCTCGCCCGCCTGCTTGCGGATCGAGATGACCGCGTGCCAGAACGCGCGGCCGCCGAGCGTCACGTTGATGTCCTTCACCTTTACGCCCGCGGTGCGCAGCGCGCGCCGGATCGCCTGATAGCGCGTGGGCGCCGCGAGCCAGGTGTTCTCCCAGGGCATGTGCAGGGCGTAGTAGACCGCGTCGCGCCGCATGAGGACGGCCTTGACGCGCACGTTCGGGTTCCAGTGCAGGCCGCCCATCAGGCCGGTGAACTCGCCGAAGCGCCCCTCGGGCTGGGTCCACCCGGTGGGCAGGATCTCCGCCTCGAGCACGATCTCCGCGTCGGCCACGTAGGGCAGGTCGATGGTCTCGCACGGCGCGAGCTCCACCGCGGCGCCGCGGATGCCGCCGGTAATCGCCATCTCGTCCATTCCGATCGGCGCCCGGTAGCCCGCGCCCATGATCTCCATCGGATGGGTGCCGATCGAGATGGAGATCGGGCAGGGCTTGCCCGCCTCGTAGGCGCGCTGCGCGAAGAGACGCATGTTGTTCGGGGTGACGATGTCGATGCCCGTGAGCGCGCGCTCCTTCACCATGAAGCGGTAGACGCCGCCGTTCATGCCGTGCTCGGGATCGCGCGCGAGGACCACGCCGGCGGTGATCATCGGGCCGCCGTCGTAGATCGAGGACATCGGCACGGGCAGGCGGAAAAGGTCGACCTCGTCTCCCGTCAGGATGCGCTCCTTCGTCGCGGAGGTCGCGACGCGCCGCGGCGGGATCGGGTGGTCGATGCCATGCTGCAGCTTGGCCTCGATCTGCGCGTAGTCGGCGCAGCCCATCGACATGATGGCGCGGCTGCGCGAGCGGATGAGGCCGGAGACCACCGGCATGTCGTAGCCGGCCGGCCGGTGAAAGAACAGCGCCTTGTCCGCTTGATCGACCAGCGTCGCGATGTGCCGGATGTCCACGCTCTGGCGGATGTCGACCAGCTCGCCGGCCGCGCGCAGCCGCTCGATGAACTCGCGGAAGGTCTCGGTGAAGGGCTCGGCCTTCAGGCTTTTCGCATCGTCGGCTTTCATCACGGTCCTGGTCGAGTCTGGCTTTTCACGGCTATGTTACTGCGCGTAGAATGGCCGCGCCCGCCGCAGTGCAGGCGGGATCCTAGAGGGGAGGAAACGCCATGAAACGCCTGTCTTTGCTCGCTGTAGCGCTGCTCGCATCCGTGTTGGCAGTCGCCGGCTGCTCGATGATGCCCGGCGGGGATTCCGGCTGGACCACGCTTATCGATGGAACCAAGGGTCTGGAGAACTTTAACCAGATCGGCGATGCGAACTGGAGGGCTGAGGGCGGCGCGATCGTGGCCGACAAGGGCAAGGGCGGCTATCTGGTCTCGAAGAACTCGTACAAGGATTTCCAGATCCGCGCCGAGTTCTGGGCCGACACCACGACCAATAGCGGCATCTTCCTCCGCGCGGCAGATCCGAAGAAGATCGGCGCCGACACTGCGTACGAGGTCAACGTCTACGACATGCGGCCCGACCCGAGCTACGGCACCGGCGCCATCGTCAATGTCGCGAAGGTCGCTCCGATGCCCAAGGCCGGCGGAAAGTGGAACACCTATGAGATCACTGCCCGCGGCACGAACCTCGTCGTGGTGCTGAATGGCCAGAAGACCGTCGACGTGAACGACAGCAAGCTCGCGCAAGGACCGTTCGCGCTGCAGTTCGGCAGCGGTCCGCAGGACGCCCCCGGCGGCCCGATCAAGTTCCGCAAGGTCGAGATCAAGCCGCTCTAAAGTTTCATCCGGTAAAGTGCGCGGATGCCGCTGATCTGCGCCTTCGCCACCTCGCACGCCTACACGTTCCAGGAGCCGGAAACCTGGGACGCGCGCCGCGCGCGCTCGAAGGCCAACGTCGAGCGCAAGGCGGGCCGGCCCGCCGCCGATACGGCCGAGGCGCGCGCAGAAACGCTGGTCGACAATCGTGCCCGCTACACCCACATCCGCGACGCGCACCGCTCGATCCGCGAACGCCTAGAAGGGGCGCGCGCCGACGCGGTCCTCATGGTCGGGGACGACCAGACCGAAAATTTCGGCCCCGACAACCTGCCGCAGCTTCTCGTGTACACCGGCGCCGACTTCGTCGCCGACGACTGGGACCGTAAGCACACGGCCCAGGTCGCGGCCCATCCCGAAATCGCTTCCACGCTGGTCGAAGGCTGCCTGGACGAGGGCTTCGACGTCGGCTTCTCCGCCTCGTTCAAGGATGGCCGGCTGCTTTCGCATGCGCATGTCGAGCCGATCCTCTACCTCGTGCGCGAGAGCGGCACGCCGGTGATTCCGGTATTCGTCAACGCGGTGCATCCGCCGGCGCCCTCCGCCGCACGCTGCTACGCGTTCGGCCAGGCGCTGCGCCGCGTGATCGATCGCAGGCTCGGCGCGCGGCGCATCGTGCTCTGCGGCTCGGGCGGCCTGTCGCACTTCTCGCCCTCGCACCCGTGGGCGCATCACGTCGGCTCGCGCTACGTCGGCGACATCAGCGTCGAATTCGACCGCCGCATCGTCGCCTGGATGCGCGCTGGCGAAGGGCAGCGCCTCGCCGAGCTTTCGTCGTCCGAGCTGATCGAGCACGGCGAAGCGGAGCTGCGGCAGTGGATCGTGCTCCTCGGCGCGGTCGGCGCGCTGAAGCCCGAGTTCCTCGTCTACGAGCCGCTCTTCCGCAGCATCATGGGGATGGGAGTAGGGTGGTGGCAGCTCGAGCGGTGAAGACGGTCAAACGACGAAGCTTCTGCATCGTCCTTGTCTTCGCATTGTTTTTCCAATGGAACGGACTCGCGCGCGCGCAGGACGAGTATCCCTCGCGCCCGATCCGCCTCATCGTGTCGTTCACGCCCGGGGGCGGCGCCGACCTGACGGCGCGGACCGTAGGGCAGGGCATGGCCGAAGTGCTGCGCCAGCAGGTGGTCGTCGAGAACCGTCCGGGCGCGAACGGACTGGTCGGCGCCGCGGCGGTCGCGAAGTCAGCGCCCGACGGCTATACGCTGCTCCTCACCGACCGCGGCGCGCTCGGCATCAACCCGAGCCTCTACAAGAGCCTGCCCTACGACCCGCTGCGCGACTTCGAGTATGTCGGGATCGTGACCTCGGCGCCGTATGTGCTGGTGGTCGATCCGAAGCTCGCCGCGAAGTCGCTCGGCGAGCTCGCGCGGCTTGCGAAGGCGAAGCCGGGGGAAATCAACTACGCGAGCTTCGGCATCGCCAGCATGGCGCAGCTCAACATCGAAGCGCTGAAGGCGCGGCTCGGCATCGAGCTCACTCACGTGCCCTACAAGGGTGCGGGCCCGGCGGTGCAGGCGGTGGTGGCGGGCGAGGCCGGCGTCACGATCGCCTCGCCGGCGGCGGTGCTCGGCTTCGTGCGCGATGGGCGCCTGCGCGCGCTCGCCATCGGCGCGCCGGGCCGCTCCGCGCTGCTCCCCGACGTGCCGACGCTTGCCGAAGCCGGCGCGGACGACGACACGCTCGTCGCGACCTATTTCGCCTTTGCGCTTCCCGCCGGGACTCCGCGCCCGATCGCCGGGCGGCTGCACGACGCGATGAGGCGCGCGCTCGCCGGTTCCGGGGTCGCCGAGCGGTTGGGCGCGGCCGGGCTCGAGCCCACCGGCGGCACCGGCGAGGCGCTGCGCGAGCTCGTGCAGCGCGACATTCCGCGGTTCCGCAAGATCATCCAGGACATCGGCATTCAACCCGAGTGAGGAAAAATGAAGTTCCTCGGCTTCTTCTTGTTCCTTTCCTTCCTCTTATCTGATTACTGCATCGCGCAGTCGCCGCCGATCGTGAAGGAAGGCACCACGGTCAAGCTCTCGGCGCACGTGTACGCAATTCCGGACGAGCGGATGCCGATGGTGCCAAACGTGGGCATCGTGGTGGGCAGCCGCGCGACCCTGATCGTGGACCCGGGCATGGGGGCGCGCAGCGGCGAGGCGGTGATGCGTGAGACCGCCAAGGTGAGCCGCAACCGGGAGCTCTATCTCGTCACCACGCACTTTCATCCCGAGCACACCACCGGAGAGGCGGGGCTGCCGCCGACGGCGAAGCTGATCCGCGCCAGGGCCCAGCAGCAGGATGTGGACGAGATGGGCATGGAATGGGTGAAGATCTTCTCCAGCCGTTCTCCCGCGGTCGCCGAGGTGCTGGAGGGGTTTACCTCGTTTCGCAAGCCGGACGAGCTCTTCGACGCCGAGAAGACGCTCGACCTCGGCGGTGTGAAGGTGCGCTGCCTGAGGCTCGGACCCGGCCATACGCGCGGCGACGTGGTGTTCTATGTCGAGGAGGACCGGGTGCTTTTCTCCGGCGACCTCGCGATGAGCGGCGCCTTTCCGGCCTTCGCCACGGCGCAGTCGCGCTCGGACACCTGGCTGAAAAGCCTCGACGCGCTGGACGCGTTCCACGCACAGCGCCTTGTGCCCTCGCATGGGCCGCTCGCCGACGCTTCGATCATTGGGCAGTACCGCTCTTACCTGAAGCACCTTCAGGCCCGCGTCGCCGAGCTCAAGCGCGCGGGGAAGTCGGCGAACGAAGCGGCCGATATGCTGCAGGCGGAGTTCCGCGCAAAATATCCGGATTGGGCGCAGCCGGTGCGAGTCGTCGCCGCGGTCAACGCGATCTACGCGGAAAACCCTTAGTCGAGCTTTACGCCGAGGCGGCGCCCGATCTCGCCCCACTTGTCCATGTCGGTGTTGATCAGGGCGCCGAACTGCTCGGGCGTACCGGGCGCGGGATCCATGCCCTGGTCGAGGAGCGTGCGCCGGACCTCCGGTGCCTCGAGCGCGCCGCGCAGCTCGCGGTTCAGGAGATCGATCGCGCTGCGTGGCGTCTTGGCGGGCGCAAGCACGCCCCACCAGCCGATCACTTCGAAGCCCGGCAGGCCCGACTCGGCGATGGTCGGCAGCTCGGGCGCGGCGCTCGAGCGGCTCAGCCCCGCGACGCCCAGCGCACGCAGCTTGCCCGAGCGCACATGCGGCATGCCTACGGCGATCGGCACGAGGGAGAACTGCACTTCGTCGGCGAGGAGCGCGGTGATCGCGGGGGCGATGCCCTTGTAGGCGATGTGCGCCATCTGCGTGCCGGTCATCGAGAGGAAGAGCTCGGTCGCGAGATGCGGCGAGCTGCCCGGGCCCGAGGAGCCGTAGTTCAGTTTTCCGGGGTGTGCCTTGGCGTGGGCGATGAATTCGGCCACGTTTTTCGCCGGAAGCGACGCCGGTACCACGGCGAGCAGCGGCGAGGTGGTGGCGAGCGCGACCGGCGCGAAGTCGCGGATCGGGTCGTAGGGCAGGTGACTGAAGAGCTTCGCGCTGCTCGAAAGCGAGGAGAACGCGAAGAGCAGCGTGTAGCCGTCGGCGGGCGCCTTGGCGACGAGGTCGGCGCCGACGATGCCCGAGCCCGCGGGCCGGTTCTCGATCACGAAGCTCTGGCCGAGCTTCTGCGAGAGCTCGCGACCGAGGATGCGCGCCACGATGTCGGTGCCGCCGCCGGGGGAGAACGGCACGACCACGCGCACCGCGCGCGCGGGATACTCGTCCGCACCGAGTGCCGCGGATGCGAAAAGAACGAACAGGATGCCGATCAGCCTGCGCATCGCCTCTCCTTTGTGAGTTAGTCTAAGTTACATGAGGCCAATGAGAGCCGTTTTTCTGCTTGCTCTCCTCACGCTGTGGAGCGCTGCGTTCGCTTTTCCCACCAAGCCGGTCAGGATCATCGTCGCGTTTCCGCCCGGCGGCGGCACCGACATCGTCGCGCGGCTGCTCGCGCAGCGCCTGGGCGAGGCGTGGAGCCAGGCGGTGATCGTGGAGAACCGGGCCGGCGCCAGCGGCACCGTCGGCACCGAGGCGGCAGCCCGCGCCGATCCCGACGGTCATACGCTCTTCATGGCCACGATGGGCAACATGACGGCCAACCAGCATCTCTACCCGAAGATGACGGTGGATCCGCTGCGGGCGTTCGCGCCGATCACCAAGGTGGTCGACGTGCACTTCGTGTTCCTTGCCAATCCGGCGCTTCCGGCGAATGGCGTGCGGGAGCTGATCGAGCTGGCGAAGCAGCGCCCGGGCGAGATCGCGTACGGCTCGTCCGGGCCCGGCGGCGCGCCGCACCTCGCGATGGAGCTCTTCAAGCGCCGCGCCGGCGTCGACCTGCAGCACGTGCCCTACAAAGGCAGCGCGCCGAGCATGAACGATCTCATCGGCGGACGCGTCATGCTGACGATGGACAGCCTGGTGCAGTATCTGCCGCACATCAGAGCGGGCCGGTTGAAGGCGCTAGCAGTGCTCGGGCCGAAACGCTCGGCGCTGCTGCCTGAGGTGCCGACCATCGCCGAGTCGGGCCTCCCCGGCTACGCGCTCACCAACTGGTTCGGCCTGCTCGCGCCGGCGGCGACACCGAGAGAGACGCTTTTGAAAGTCAACCAGGACGTCCTGCGGATTCTGAAGCAAGAGGACCTGCAAAAGAAGATCGCCGATCTCGGCGCCGACGTGGTCGGGAACTCGGCCGAGGAATTCGGCACGGCGATGCGCACCGAGTCCGCGCAGTGGGCGGAGATCATCAAGGCTGCCGGCATCCGGGTGGAGGAATGAGCGCGCCGAAGCTCTGCGCCGCCGCGCGCGTGCGCGAGCAGATCGTGACGATCCTCGAATCCTGGGGCATGGATCCGCAGATCGTGCGCACCACGGCGGAGGTGATGGTCGAGACCGACCTCGCCGGCGTCGATTCGCATGGCGTCTCGATGCTGATGGACTACGAGAACTCGAAGTCCAAGGGGAAGCTGAACCTCAAAGCCCGTCCCCACGTGGTCAAGGAGACGGCCGTTACGGCCCTGGTCGACGCGGATGCCGGGCTCGGCCATCCGGCCGCGGTGATGGGCATGAAACTCGCCGTCGCCAAGGCGAAAGCGATGGGCGTGGGCGTGGTGAGCGTGTTCAACTCCCACCACTTCGGCGCCGCCGGCTACTACGCCGCGCTCGCTTCCAGGGAAGGCCTCGTCGGCATGGTCACGAGCGCGACGCGCTCGATCGCGGTGGTGCCGACGCGCGCGGCGGTCCCGGTGCTGGGGACCAACCCGATCGCGTTCGCGGCCCCCGCGCAGCGCAACCGGCCGTTCCTCCTCGACATGGCCACTTCCAGCGTCGCGAACAACAAGATCAAGGTCTACGAGCTGAACGGCAAGCGGTTGCCGGCCGGATGGGTGCTGGACGGACAGGGTCAACCCATTACGGAGCCGGCCGAGGCGCTGGAGGTTGTTTACAGCAAGAAGAAAGGAGGAGGTCAAACCCCCCTGGGCGGCACGGCCGAGATGTCGAGCCACAAGGGTTACGGGCTCGCGCTGATGGTGCACATCTTGGGCGGCACGCTTTCCGGCGCCTCGTTTTCCCCGATCCGGGTGAAGACCCAGAAGCCGTCGGATCCGGACCGGCTCGGCCACTTCTTCCTCGCCATCGACCCGAAGGCCTTCCGTCCCGAAGGCGCGTTCGAGGAGGATCTCGATGCCGTGATCGACGTGCTGCACGGGACCCCTCCGGTGGACGCGTCCCGGCCGGTGCTGGTGCCGGGCGACCCGGAGGCGGCGTCGCGCGAGCGGCGGCTGCGCGAGGGCATCCCGCTGCCGGCGTCGCTGCTCGAGAAGCTGCGCGCGATCTGCGAGCGCAGCGGCGTCGCGTTTATCCTTTGAGGCGCTCGGCCATCCAGTCCGCGGTCTGGTCGCGGTAGCGGTACCAGAGGTTGTTCACGACGTGGTTGCCGCCCTCGATGACCGAGAGCACGCAGGGACCCGAAACCTCGGCGGCGAGCTTCTCGGCCTCGGTGTGCGGCGTGAGCCGGTCGCGGGTGCCGGCGACGATGTAGATCGGGCAAGTGATCTTCTTCGCCACGCCCTTGAGCGACATGCGCAGCGCCACTTTGCCGGCCTCCTCGAGCGTGGCGCTCTTCGAGCGCACGCGGAAGGTCTCCACGTTGATCGATGGCCGGCCCTCGAAGCTGTCGGAGCGGGCATACGGGCCCGAGAGCGCCACGCAGGCCTTGGCGCGGCGCTCGAACGCCGCGGCGCGCGGCGCGTAATAGCCCCCGAGCGATACGCCCCAGATGCCGGCGCGCCTTGGGTCGATGTCGCGCCGCGTCTCCAGCCAATCGAACACCGCCTTCACCGGTTTCTCGTACTCGGGGCAGATCGCGAAATCGTATTCGGCTTCGCCCTGTCCCGGACCGTCGAAGGCGAGCGTGGCGAGACCACGGGCGAGGAAGCGCTCCTCGTAGTCGTTCATTTCCTCCTTCGCCGAGTCGAGCCCCATGCACATCACGACGATCGGAGCTCGCGCGGCGCCCGCGGGCCTGCGCAGGTTGCCGTAGAGGTGCTTCCCTTCGTAGGGAATGGCCACCCGCTCGCCTGGCGGCACGAGATGCGGCAGCGCCCGGTTGCGGCATTCAACCGCCTTCATGTGCGCCTGCTTCATCTGCGCAAGGTCGATCACGAAGAGGAACTTGCCGAAGTGGTAGCAGACTGCAGCGTGCGTGTAATGGTTTGCTGCCGACAAGGTATGGCCCTCGGCCAGAGCCTCGGCGGCGAGCTTTTCATGAATCGCAGCGCGCTCGGACCACAGCCGGCACCAGTCCTCCCAGCGCTCGCAGCTCGCGGTCACCTCCTCGAAGTCGGCGAGCGGCACGCCGTTCGCAACGAAGCGCGGGGCCCAGTGGGAAATCGCGGCTTCGACACGTGGATCTTTCTTCGCTTGCAAGACTGCAGACATGCTCAGGCTCCGAGAGTAGTGAAGTATCCGGGGGTGTAGCGATCGCCCGCGCGCGCGCCGGGCTTGAAGGTATCGGCAAGCGTTTCCAATTCCTGCTCATTCAAGGAGAGTGAAACGGCGGCCACGTTCTGCTCAAGCCACTTCTGCTGCTTGGTGCCGGGAATCGGGACGATGTCCTCACCCTGCGCCAGAAGCCAGGCGAGGGCGATCTGCGCCTTGGTGGCGCCGTGCGCCGCGGCGATCGCGTCGAGCGGCTTGAGGAGCTCGAGGTTGCGTTCCAAGTTGCCCGGCTGGAAGCGCGGCTGCAATCGGCGCAGGTCGTGGGGCGCGATATCGTCGAGCGAGCGCACGTTGCCGGTGAGGAGCCCGCGGCCGAGCGGCGCGTAGGGAACGAAGCCGATGCCGAGGCGCCGGCAGGCGGGGAGGATCGCGTCCTCCACGTCGCGCGCCCAGAGCGAGTACTCGGTCTGGAGCGCGGTGATCGGATGCACCGTGCAGGCGCGCTCGAGCGAGCCGGGTCCCGCCTCGGAGAGCCCGAGCCAGCGTACCTTGCCTTGCTGCACCAGCTTCGCCATCGCGCCGACGGTGTCCTCGATCGGCACCTCGGGATCGATGCGGTGCAGGTAGTAGAGGTCGATGCACTCGACGCCGAGGTTCTGGAGGCTTGCTTCGCACGCCTGGGGAACGTACTCCGGCTTGCCGTTGTAGCCCTTGCGCCCGCCCGGCAGGTCGAAGTTGCCGAATTTCGAAGCGAGGATCACCTGGTCGCGGCGGCCCGTCAGCGCGCGCCCGAGCAGGTTCTCGTGGCGGCCTTTCATGTAGCGGTCGGCGGTGTCGAAGAACGTGACGCCGAGGTCGAGCGCGCGCTGCATGGTCTCGATCTGCACCTCGCCATCGCGCTCGCCGAAATGCGTGGTGGCGCTTCCCGCGCCGAGCCCGATCGCCGACACCGTAGGACCTCGCGCGCCGAGCCTGCGGTACTTCATCAGTCGGCCTTGATTCCGGCGGCCTGGATGATCGGGGTCCAGCGCGCGAGCTCGGCGCGCACCCAGTCGGCGAGCTCCTCCGGCGTGGACGGGGTCGCGGCGACGCCCTGCTTGAGGAAGGTCTCCTGGGTCTCGGGCGCGCCGAGGATGGCGCCGACCTCGCGGTTCAGCTTGGCGACCACGGGCTTGGGCGTGTTCGCCGGCGCGAACAGGCCAAACCAGAGCTTGGCCTCCATGCCGGGAATACCGGCCTCGGCCGCGCTCGGGATATCCGGGGCGCCGGGAAAGCGCGTGGTGCTCGACACGGCGAGCGCGCGCAGCTTGCCGGACTTCAGCTGCGCGTGCGCGGTGAGCGGCGAAAGGAACGACACCGGGACCTCGCCCGACAGCAGCGCGGTGAGCGCGTTGCCTGCGCTCTTGTATGGAATGTGCTGCAGCTCGATTCCGGCGACCTTCTTCAGCAGCTCGCCGGTGAGATGGCTGATCGAGCCGTTGCCGGCGGAGGCGTAGGGAATTTCGCCCTTCTGCTTCACGTAGGCGACGAATTCCTTCGCGCTCGAGACCGGCACCGAGGGATGCACCACGAGCACGGTGACCCCGGTCGCGACCATGGAGACGGGCGCGAAGTCCTTGAGCGGGTCGTAGGGCAGGGTCTTGGCGTAGAGCGACACGGCGCTCACGAACGGACCCGCGTGACCCATCACCAGGTTGTAGCCGTCGGGCGGGGACTTCGCCACCGCGTCTGCCGGAATCGTGCCGCCTGCGCCCGAGCGGCTGTCGACGATCACCGGCTGGCCCCAGCGCTCCTGCAGGCGCTGCGCCAGGTAGCGCGAAACATAATCGGCCGTGCTTCCCATGCCCTGTCCGAAGATCCGGACCGGCTTGGAAGGAAAACTCGCAGCCGTGTCTTGCGCTCGGGCAGGATCGAGAAGGCACAGCGCGACTGCTAGGGCGGCGATGACTTTCATGCCGTCCATTATCCCGCAGCGACGTGAAAAATCAGGTCTTCGTCGCCAGGGCGGCCTTCACTCTGTCCGGAGTGAACGGCACCTGGCGCAGCCGCACGCCGGTGGCATCGAACACCGCATTGCCGATCGCCGCCGGAATGGCGCACGCCATCGGCTCGCCGGCGCCCCAGGCGGTGGTTCCCGGCCGATCGATCAGCGCCACCTCGACCTTGGGCGCTTCGGTCATGGTCATGATGGGGTAGGTGGCCCAGTCGACGCTCGTCACCCGGTCGCCGGTCCAGCGCACGCTCTCCTTGAGCGTGCGGCTCACGGTCTGCAGCACGCCGCCCTGGACCTGGTTCGCCACGCCGTCGGGGTTCACCATCTCGCCGCAGTCGTGGCCCGCGCACACGCGCGTGACCCGGATCGCGCCGGAGCGCTTGTCGACCTCCACCTCGGCCACCGCCGCGACGTAGGTGATCGCGTTGTTGTAGCGCAGGTAGGAAATGCCGCGCCCGGTGACCACGTCGCCGTTTCCGGCATTGGGGTTCGGCCCGGGCCGCGCCTGCCAGCCTGCGAGCTTCATCGCCGCCTGGATCACGTCGATGGCGCGATCGTCCTTGAGGTAGCGCAGGCGAAACTCGGCCGGATCGGCCTTCGCGGCCGCGGCGAGCTCGTCCATGAACGACTCGTTGGCGAAGCTGTTCTCGATCCGGCCCGGGCTGCGCAGGTGCGAGGAGCGGAAGAAGGTCTCGCTGATGTGCTTCGTGTTCACGCGGACGTTCGGAAACTGGTAGGGCTGGCCCGAGTTCTGGAACAGGAACCCCACCCAGTTGCCCGGCCGCGGCAGGCCGGACTCCATCGCTGCGAGCAGGGGAAAATCGAGCGGCTTGAACGCGACGATTTGATTGAGCGCGATGTAGAAGTCCGCGTTCCACGCCGTCACGTTGCCCTGCGCGTCGAGCCCCGCCTCGAGGTCCATGCTGCGCGGCGGGCTCTTCGGCGAGCGCGCGGTCTCGTCCGCGCGCGACCACTGGACGCGCACGGGCTTGCCGATCGCCTGCGAGATCAGCGACGCGTCCGCCGCGGCGTCCTCGGTGCCGTTGCGGCCATAGCAGCCCGCGCCCTCGACGAACACGAGGCGAATCGCTTCCCTGGGCAGGCCGGTGATCGCGGAAAGCTCATGCTGCATGGAATGCGTGGCCTGGGAGGAGGTCCACACCGTGAGTCTTCCGTCCTTGAAGTCGGCCACTGCGCACGACGGGCCGATCGTGGCGTGCGTCTGCACCGCGAAGTCGTAGCGCGCCTTCACGCGCCGGGTGCTCGATTCGAGCGCGCTCTTCGCGTCGCCCGCGGTCTGGGTGACCTCTTCCTTCGCGACCGGCAGCCTGCGCCAGTAGTCGAACATGCCTCCCTGGTCGGGG
>Ga0134124_10001115_pt1 | contig 21496 bp, 14 predicted proteins | sample KB304_FD_96880 | JGI IMG/M metagenome (GOLD analysis project Ga0134124, IMG submission 96880) | Terrestrial soil microbial communities without Nitrogen fertilizer from Kellogg Biological Station, Michigan, USA - KB3-0-4 | ecosystem: Environmental > Terrestrial > Soil > Unclassified ... | reverse complement strand
CGAGCTGCTTCTGTAAGTCGTACTTGCGCTCCGCAAGCTCGTTCGCCTTGTCCGCGTCGAGACCACCTTGGCTGAAGTTCTGTCGATCGTTGCCGGTGGTCGAGTTGCGCACGGCGCGCTGCAGATCCTGCGCGACCTGCTGCTGGCCTTCGTAGAGCTGCTTCGAGCGCTCCGCGAGATCGGAGAACGCCTCGCCGACGGCGGCCTGACGTTGAGCGGTGAGCTGCTGCAGCGCCTGCTGCAGCTGCCGTCGCGCTTGCTCGATCGCGCGCTGCGTCTGCGCGGGATCCGCGTTCTGCTGCTGACCCTGCTGGCCTTGCTGGGTTTGCTGGCCGTTCGCCTGGTTCATCGCCTGCAGCGCTTCGTTGAGCTTTTGAATCGCTTGCTGCGTCGCTTGCTGGCCCTGGCCGTTCGAATTCGACTGCGACGGCTGCCCGCCCTGCTGGCCCTGCTGGCCTTGCTGACCCTGCTGGCCGCGCTGCCCGGCTTGCTGTTGCTGCGCCTGCGCGAGTTGTTGCTGTGCCTGCTCGAGCTGCTTCTTGAGCTCCTCGGTCTCGCGGCGCAGCGCGTCCTGCTGCCAGCGATCTTGCTCGCTGAGCCCGTTACGCCGGTTCGCTTGCTGCGCGAGTTGCTCCTGACGGCGCGCGAGCTCTTGGAGCTTCTTGATCGCCTCGTCGACCTTGTCCTGGCCGGAATCGAGCCCGCCCGCCGACGACTCGGTCTCGTACTGGTTCTTCTGCAAGTCCATCTCGAGCTCGTAGAGCTCGCTCAAGTCGCGGCCGGCGTTGCCGCCGCGGCCGCCACCGCCCTGTTGGAACGCGACCTGAACGTCGGTGAACGCGGATTCCGCGCGGAGCAGATGCTGCAACGCGTCCTGCTCCGACGGCACGGCTTCCGCGAGCTTCACGTCGCCGAGGTTGTCGGACGCCGGCTTCATCGCGTCCGCGGCGTCCTCCAAGTTCTGGACGAACTGCTGAATCTTCTCGTCGACGCCCGTGAGCTGACGCGCGCGCGCGCGCGCCGCGAGCGTGCGAGCCTGATCCGCGAGCGTGCGCTGCAGATCGGAAAGCATCTGCGCGTTGTCGTGCAGCTGCTGCTTGTCGAGGTAGCTCGACGTCACCTCGTCGCGCTCCTTCATCAAGTTCCAGGTCGCGACGAGGATTTCCTTCTGGCGCCGCGAGATCTCGTCTTGCTGCTGCCCGCCGCCACCCGCGCCGCCACCGCCTTGCGTCGATTGCGTGAAGCTGCGGTCGAACGGTTGGACCTCCACGAAGAAGAGATCGGTCTGCACCTCGCGGTTGCGGTCTTTCGCGACGGCGTAATACGAGATCACGTCGCCAGGCTCGAGCTTGCGCAGCTCCGGCGCCGCGGCGACCTGCTCGCTGGAGGCCGGCTGGCTGCCATTAGGCGCGGTCTGCGATTCGCCGCCCGGCTGCGTGCGCTCGCGAATGGTGTTGATCTCGCGCTGGTTCTCGATCTGCGGCTGCGGATCGTCGCCAGGCGTCACGAGTCGCTGCCGCTGCCGCGGCCGGCGCACCGTGAGCTCTTCGACGCTGCTGGACAGCCCCTGGCGAGCGCGGTCGGCGTCGCGCTGCTTCGGTGCCGCCTTCTTCTGCGTCATGTCTTCGAGGAACAGCGTCTGCGTGTCGAGCGCGTGCGCACCGTCGATCTTGACCGGCGTGCTCTTCCACTCGCCGCCGTTCACCGAGTAGCGCAGCTCGACGTTGTCGAGACCGAAGTCGTCGCTCGCCTCGACGCGCACGCCGACCTCTTCGATGTTGCTCGCGCGCCAGTCGCGGCCCGGCTTCAGCACCTTCACGACCGGCTTCTGGTCCGGCACCACCGTAATCAGGTAATCGTCAGTGAGCTTCACCGAGTCGTTGTTGAACAGCGTCGATACGAAGTACTGGCCGTCCTTCTTGATCTCGAGCGTCGCGGTGTTCGCGTTGCCGTCTTTCTGCATCGCGACGCGCTCGCCGTTCGCGACGATCTCCGCGGCTTGCAGTGGCGCGTCGGTATTGAGCTCGACGGTGACCTTGGTGCCCTCGACTGCGCGGATGTCGCTACCCGGGTCCTCGACGGAGGGCTCGAGCTTCGTCCAGTTCGGATAGTCATAGGTGAGCTTCAAGCTCGAGATCCGCGGCAGATCGACGACGTCGACCGAATACTCGGGGCTCCGGAGCCCGGCTGCCGCCACGTAGTAGTGCAGCGGCTCGCGAAGCGCGAAGAAAGTGAAGTCGAATTCGCCCTTCGGGCTGCGGGTCATCTCGGTGCTTTCCCATTGCCCGCCCGGCTTGAACTGGGCGAAGACCTGCATGTGCGGCGGCGCGAAGCCTTCCGCGGTCGCCAAGACGTGCAAGTCGCCGCCCCGGCGCACGGTGCCGTCGCCGGGCTCGACCGCGATCCGCTGCGGCGGCAACGTGTCGCGCAGCAGCCAGCCGGCCCATAGATTGCGGACGCCATACCGCCAATTCGCGGGGCCGTACGCGGCGAACCAGACCAGCGTCCCGGCCGCGAGCACCGCGATCACGACAGGCACCCGAACGTGCAAGGCGGGCACCTTGATCCGGACGGGCGCCTTATTGGCGACCTTGAGCGCGTCCTCGGCCAGCAGCCCCAAGAACGGATTCGCGGGCGCGCCGTGCGTGAGACCGTCGTACGTCTCGAGCCGGCCGTTGAAGTCGGGAGCACGCCGCTCGATCTCGCGAATGCCGCGCGTGCGCTTGAGCGCGCGCAGCGGCAGCGCGAGCAGCGCGACGACGACCGCTGCGAGCAGCAGAACGAGCACCGTGCGAGCGCCGTAGACGAAGGCGTGATCGAACGCGCGGCGAATGCCGAAATAGACCGCGACGAGCGTGATGACGAGCGCCAGCGCAGCGAGCAAAGCCGCGCCGCGCGCGACGATCAGCGCCTGCAGGCGGCTGCGGAACGAGGCGAGGTAGGCTTCGAGCTGCGACTGTGCTGTCATGCGGCCAATCCTCTGCGAATTCTAAGATGCCAGTTTCCAACCCAGGATTCCACGATCGCTGCGAGGAGCAGCGCGATCACGAGCAGCGGCCCCAGCGGCCGCGGCACGGGCTGCGTCGACGAGGCACTCGTGTTCCCGGGGGACGCTTCCGCTGCGCCCGTGCCGAGTCCCTTCCAGCGCGCGAGCGTCGCGTCGTCTATAAGGGTTAAGTCCGATTCTCGGGGGTCGAAGTTCACCGCGACGAGCTCGGTGTTGCCGCCGCCGACGACCTCGTAAAACCCGACCTGGTCCAGCAGCACGTCCTCGCCCGCGCCCAGGCCGAGCGCCTTCTGGCCCCGTGGATCGAAAATCTGCCCGCCCGCGAGACCGAGAGCGCGGACTGCGAGCGTGCTGCCGAGCTCGGCCTCGCTCGTGAATCCCGCCCCGCCGAGCAAGTGGTTCGCGAGGCCCGCGACGAAGGGCACGAACACCGGCTGCACCGGCAGATCATTCCACTCGCGATCGAGCGAGGATGTGAAGAGCAGCACGCGGCCGGCCCCGATCGTCCTCTCGATCAGCAGCGGCGCGCCGTCGTCGAGCCGGATCAGCACCCGATCGTCCGGGCCGGCCTCGACGCCGACGTAGCGCGTGAACTTCGCGGAGCGCAGGTCGTCGAGCCCCCGCAGCGCGGGGTGCCCGGTGTCGATCTCGCCGATCGACACGGTCGCAGTCGCCCCGAGCTGCTGGCCGGAGCGCAGGGTTTCACCCGAGATCGGCACCGTGGTGAGCCCCGCGGAGCGACCCGCGAGCCCCAGCAACACGCGGCCGCCGTTTTGAACATAATCCGTCAACGCCGCGACGTCGCCCGCGCCGAGCAGCCCCACGTCGGCCACGACGATGAAGCTCTGCTCCGCGAGCGGCCGCTCGGTGAGCTTGCTCGGAACGCGCGTCTCGGGCACGAGCCCGAGCGTCGCGAGCGTGCCGAGCGCGGACGAGAGGAACAACGCGCCCTTGCCGCGCTGATCGGCCGAAATGAGCAACACGCTGCGCGGCTGAGGTCGCTTGAGCACGAGGTAACGCTGGTCGTCCGCCTTCAGATCGTCGCCGGGCTCGAGCGATACCGTGACCCGATTCGGCCCGGAAGCGAGGTCGAGCGCCGCGAACCGCGCCTGCGCGCGGCCGCCCGCCGGAATATCGACCGGCTGCTCCCCGATCGTCTTACCGTTGAGCGTGAGGCGCACCGATTTGTGCGCGTCCGCCGCCGCGAAGCTGCGCACCGACGCCTCGAGCTCGCCCGTGAGCGCGGAGCCGCCGAAGCTCTCGATCGTCCAGTTGTCCGCCTTGCCCCCCGACACGTCGTGGATCGCGACCTCGGCCGCGCGGCGCGGCGCGAGCTCGCCGAAGCGCGTCGGCAAGCTGCTCTGCTGCCTGTCGGTCACGAGGTCGATCACGACGGGCAGCTCCGCGCCGCGCAGTAGCGCGTCGACCGAGCGCATGAGCTGGCCGTAGTCGAGCCGGAACACGCCGGGCTCGACCGTGTTCACCGCCTGACGCAGCACCGACGAGTCTCCGGTCGCGGCGCCGAGCACCTCGAACTGGCGGCCCGCGACGACGACCTGACCGCGGTCGTCGCCGCGGAGGCCATCGATCACGTCGCGCGCCGCGGCGCGCGCGCGCTCCCAGCGGCCGTCGTCGCCCATCGACGCCGAGCCGTCGAGCACGATCAAGTGCAGATGCGCGCTGCCGGACGCGGCGGCCTGCGGCTTGCGCCAGAGCGCGGGCTGCGCGAACGCGAGCGCGAGCAGCACGAGCACCGCGAGCCGGAGCGCGAGCAGCAGCAGGTACTGGAGCTTCTTCGCGAGCACGCGGCGCGGCTCGCCGGGCTCGAGGAACATCGACGAGCTGAATTTCTGCTTGTTCGGGTTATCCGACGACAGCCGGTGCAGCCACAACGGCAAACCCACCGCGAGCAACCCGAACAAGAACGCGGGCGCGATCAGCGACATCGCAGCACCCTCGTAAACAAGCCGTCCGAGTCATGGCCGAGAGGCTCGAGGCGTCTCTCGGGGGCGTCGCCGCACAGGGATGTGCGGCGCCGAGCCCCAGGGACGGCGTCTTGGCGTCCCCCGAGAGATGCCTCGAGCCTCTCGGTCATGACTCGGACTCCTTCATCCGCGGCGGTGTCGGAACATGAGGTAGCTGCGCAGGACCGCATCGAGCGGCTCCGTGATGTTCACGAGCCGATGGTCCGCGCGCGCCCCGAGCGCGGCCTTGTTCAGCGCGTCGACGTGCGCCGCGATCCGCTCGCGGTACAGCGAGCTCATGTAGATCGGCGACACCTCCATCGACTTGCCGCTCTCCATGTCCTCGAGCAGCGCCGACTCCTTGAGCTGCGGCTTGAGCTCTTGCGGATCGAGCAGCTGGAACAAGATCACGTCTTGACCCTGATACGCGAGCGGCTGGACGCTCTTCAGGAGCGCGTCGGGATCGCAGTAGAAATCCGAGATCACGGCGACGAGGCCGCGGCCCTTTTCGACCTCGCGGAAGCGCTCGAACGGGATCTTGAGGTCGGTCCCCGTGCCGGGCTGGGCGCGATCGATCGCGTGCATCACGCCGGTGAGCCGGCCCTGCCGCGACGACGCGGTGCGGTGCTCGCGGATCTTGTCGTCGAACACGATGAGGCCGACCGCGTCGTGCTGGCGCGCCGCGAGGTACGCGAGCGTCGCAGCGAGGTACTTGCCGTACGTGAGCTTAGAGACCTTGCCCGACGCGAAGCCCATCGACGCGCTCGAGTCGAGCAGGATCACGAGCCGCGTATTGGTCTCGCCGATGTAGCGCTTGACATACGTGCGCTCCGTGCGCGCGTAGACGTTCCAGTCGACGAATCGGGGGTCGTCGCCTTCGGCGTACATCCGGTACTCGGCGAACTCCTGGCTGAAGCCGAAGAACGGCGAGCGGTGCATGCCGGTGAGGAATCCGGTCACGACCGCGCGCGCGACGAGCTCGAGATTCGCGAGGCTCGCGAGCGTCTCGGGACGCAGCAGGTGCTGTGGAATCGCAGTCCCTGCGCTCATCGCCGTCAGCCGACCCGGGCCTGCCTCTCGGAGCCGCCGAGCGCCTCGATGAGGCCCGTCAGCACCTTGTCGGTATCGACGCCGTCGGACTCGGCGAAGTAGTTCGTGAGCACGCGATGCCGCATCACCGGCAACGCGAGCGCCGCGATGTCCTCGCGCGTCACGTGGTAGCGGCCCTGCATCAGCGCTCGGGCCTTCGCGGCGAGCGTGAGGAACATCGTCGCGCGCACGCTTGCGCCGTACTGCACGTACTTGCGCACGATGTCGGGCGCGAGAGGATCCTTCGGCCGCGTCGCGCGCACGAGCTCGACGGCGTAACGGCCGACGCTCTCGGAGACCGGAACCTGGCGCACGAGCCACTGGAACTTGACGATCTGCTCCGGCGTCGTGCACGGCTTGACCTCGGGCATGTCCATGCGTCCCGTGAAGCGCTTCACGACGGTGAGCTCGTCGTCGCCCGTGAGGTAGTCGAGGAGCACATTGAACAGGAAGCGGTCGAGCTGGGCCTCGGGCAGCGGGTACGTGCCCTCGAGCTCGATTGGGTTCTGCGTCGCGAGCACGAAGAACGGCCGCTCGATCGTGTGATGATGACCGCGCACGGTGACGGAGAATTCCTGCATCGCCTCGAGCAACGCCGATTGCGTCTTAGGCGGAGTGCGGTTGATCTCGTCGGCGAGCAGCACGTTCGCGAACAGCGGGCCCGGCACGAACGTCCAGGTGCGCCGGCCGGTCGACATGTCTTCTTCGATGATGTCGGTGCCCGTGACGTCGGTCGGCATCAAGTCCGGCGTGAACTGAATGCGCTTGTACGTGAGTCCGAGCGCGACCGCGAGCGTGCGCACGAGCAGCGTTTTCGCGGTGCCCGGCATGCCGGTGATCAAGCAGTGGCCGCCGACGAGCAGCGTGATCAACAGGTGCTCGACGACTTCGTCCTGGCCCACGATCACTTCGCGGACCTGCTCGCGAATCTGCCCGAGCGCCCCGTGGAACGTCCCTATCAGCGCTCGAGTCTCTTCGGTCTCGAGCTGGTTCTGCGCGTCGCTCAACGTACGATCTCCAATAGTAGTTGCTGGGCTTCCCTGAAACCGGGGGCGATTTCCAGAGCATACAACAGTTGCTCGCGGCCACTCGCTTTGTCGTCGGCCGCGAGATAGGCCTTTGCGAGACGGAAATGCGCGTTCGCGAGATCGTGCGGATTCATCGCGAGCAGCGCCTGATATTCGATGACCGCGCGCTTCGCGTCGCCGGCCGCGAGCAGCCGGTCGCCGAGCTCGGCGTGCACTTCCTCCCGCAACGGCGCGACCATCAGCACGTCTTCGAGCACGCCGATCGCGGCGTCGTTGCGGTCGGTCGCTGAGAGCGCCTTCGCGAGCGCCAGCAGCGCGGAGGGGTCGTGGCCGCCGAGCCGCCGATACTCGAGCAACGTCGCCGTTGCCAGCGGCTCGTCACCGAGCTCGCGGCTCGCACGCGCCTTGATCAGGTACGGGCTGTTCTCGTCGACATACTGCGGCAAGAGCTCGATCGCGTGGGTCGCCGCCGTCGAGGCGCCCTTCCAATCCTTGCTGAGGAACGCCTGCTGCGCTTCCTTGGCGGCCTTCTGCCATACCTCCAAGTTCTTGACCGCTTCGCCGAGCTGGCTCTGCACATAACCCGCGAAGTCTTTGTCGAATTGACTCGGCTCGATCGCGAGCGCGGCCTGCAGTGCCGCCGGAGTCTCCTTACCCGCGGCGTATTGATCGAGCATCGAGCGCAAGCCCTGCTGTCCCCAGCGCAAAGCGATGTACTCGCAGGTCAGACCGGCTTGCATGTACGACACGATCACCTGCGCCTCGTACATAGGCCGGATGAAGCCTCGATCCAGCTCGGCGATGGGTAGGAACTTGTCCTCCTTGATCGCCTTGAAAACGGTCAGCGGGATGTGCCGGCCCGGCAGCGGACCCGTGGTCCACTCCTCGTATACGGACACACCCTCGCTGAACCAGCGCGGAACGAGATGTTTCGTCTTCTCGAGCGTGAACACGTGCGCCATCTCGTGCCAGAGCGTCGTACCCCAGTGGAAATCGGAATCCGACCGGCCCGTCGGGCTGTCCATCGCGACGAGGTAGCCGAAGGTCACGCCGAGCAGACCGATGCCGGGCAGGCCCGAGGTCCGTACCGCGAAATCGTCGTGCTCGGGGTAGAGCTCGACGACCACCGGCTCCTTCAGCTCGAACGCATACCGCTTCGAGTACTCCTCGACCGTCCGGTTCACGAGATCGAGCACATACGCGTCGAGCACCGCGGCTTCGTTCTTGTGCAGTCGCAGCAGCGCGCCCGGGTTCTTGGCCGGCTTGTCCGCGCCCGGCGCGGCCTCGGTGGCGGCGCTCGGGTCGGGCATGTGCTTCTCGACGACGAAGTTCTGGAAGCTGTCGATCAGCCGCAGGGTATTCACGATCGGCGCGCTGAACGGGTCGCCGCGATACGCGATCTGCAGATGTTCCCGCGCCTCGTCGACGCGGTTCTCGCGGAGCAGATTCACGCCTAGCTCGGCGTGCGCCGAATACAGCCCGGGCTCGATCTCGACGGCTTTCCGATAGAGCTCGATCGCCTCGCGATAGCGGCGCGTGATCACGTAGAAATAGGCCGGGATCGCGTACGCGTCTCCGTAGCCCGGGTTCGCCTTGAGCGCGCGCGCCGTCCACTCGCTGTCCGTCTTGCCGCGCAAGAGGTCGGCCGAAGCCTTGAGCGCGTCGATCTCGAGCTCGGGCAGCTTCTGCTTCTGTGCAATCGAGCGCGCTTTGTCGAGCTTCGCGTCGGCTTCAGCGAGCGCGCCATCCTCGAGGGCCGCGCGCGCGAGAAGCAGGTAGGCCTCGATGCTCGAGTCCGGCGACTTCTCGATCACTTGGTTCGCGAGATCTCGGCCCTTCTCCTCGAACCGGCCGGCCGCGACGCTCGCGAGACCGAGCATCGCGGGCGCGTAGTGCTCGTCGAGCATCAGGCTCTCTTGGAACAGCTTCGCAGCCTCGTCGTTCTGGTGCGTCTCGAGGAACAGATCCCCCCAACGCGCGCGCACGGCCGCGTCCATCGGGTATTCCTTGATCGCCTGCTGGAAGAAGGAGTTCGCGGCGCGCACGTCGCCGCTGGCACGCGCGGCGTCCGCCTTGATCCGTGAGTCGCTGGTCTTCGCGAGCAACGCGACGAAGCACTGTTGCGCCTCGGCGCGTGCGCCGCGGTAGGCGGCCCGGTCGCATGCGACGAGCTCGGGGTTGCGGTCGAGCGCGTACTCGATCGTGACGCCGAACGCGCTCGGCGCCGCGCCGAGCGACGGCAGCGCGAGCAAAGCGAGCAACAGGCGCCGGGACACGCGCTATTCCTTGTGCGCCTTCTGCGCCTCGTCGATCTTCCCCTGCACATCGGCGAGCTGCACGAGCAAACCTTGCAGCTCGTTGAGATACGCGTCAGGCGCGATCGATTCGCGGCGTTGCCGGAGGTCGGCGATCTTGTCCTCGAGCGCGGTCTTCTGCCGATCGAGCGCGGCGAGCTCGGGCGTCGAGGGCAGCGGCGCCGATTGCAGCCTCGCGACCACGAAGCGCGCGGCGCCGTCGCCCTTCAACTGCGGATGCTCGGTCGCGAGCGTGCCGGCTTTGCTGAAGCTGTCGGCGACTTCGCGCGACGCGTAGTCGAACGCCTCCTGCGCCGTGATCACGCCGTTCTTGTCGACGTCGGCCGAGCCGTCGGCGAGCGCCTTGGCCCAATGCTCCGCGAAATGCGTCGCGTTGCGCTCGAAGCCGCTGCGCGTCGCGGTGATCAACATGCGGCCGTTGCCGGCCCACTTCTCGAGCGTCGCGCCGCTCGCGCTCGTCGTGTTGACGATCAGCTGCGAGCGCGCCGGAATCGCGGCGAGCAGCTTCAGGAGCTCGTCGCCGTCGATATCGGGTCCGGGCAGATTCACTTTGTATTGTTCGCCGTCGAAGCTGCCATGGCCGACGAGGATCAGCGCGAACGTGTCACTCGCCTTGACCTTCGAGCGCTCCGAGCCGAGCAGCTTCTCCACCGCGGCCTTGGTCGCGTGCTCACCGCTGAGCACTGCGACGCGCGCGTCGCCGGTGGTGCGGCGCGCGACCGCCGCGAGCTGCTGCACCTCTTGATCGAACGCCTCCTGATACTGCGGCACGCCGCCAAGCCCCCCGACGATCACGTAATAGAGGTCCGCCCGAGCCACCAAAGGCAGCGCGAGCAGGCCGACCGTGAGCACGAGCGCCCTGCGCAAACGCCGGCTGATTCCGGCGGCGCGACCGATGAAGGGTGCTTCCCGGGGGCGTCGGCGCACAGGGATGTGCGCCGCCGAGCCCCAGGGATGGCGTCTTGGCGTCCCCCGGGAGGCCCCCTTCAGCGGGCGCGCCGCCGGAATCTGGCACAACGGCCGCAACACGGGCGCGCGTGAGGTCACAGCCGGCCCCAGTAGAGGCGCAACAGCCACTCGGCGGACTTCAGGATCAGAAGACCGAGGAAGATGATCGGCATGCTCCAGAGGTCGAGGACCTGGCGCTCGACCGTGCCGGCGTCGGAAAACTTCACGGCTTCCGGGAGCTTGCCGATATCGGCGACGGTGAAATAGCTGCCTCTGGTCGCGGCAGCGATGCGCTCGAGCAGCGCGCGGTTCTGCTGCGTGTGGTAGTGCTCGGCGACGCCGTCCTCGCGCCGCACCGCGAGCTGCGCCAGCCCAAGGGACTCGTCGCCGACGCTCGCGGCCGCGGCGAAGCGGAACATGCCGGGGTGTGCCGTCTCGTAGGTCGCCTGGTAGACGCCGCGCTCGCCCGCGACCGGCGTCATCGTCAGCGTCGAACGAGCGCCGAGACCGTCCATGACATCGAGGTTGACCTTCGCGTCCGCGGCCGGCTTGAAAGTCTTGTCGCGCACCTCGGCCCGCAACGTCACCGTGCTCTCGTCGCCGTAGAACACCTGCTTCGACGTCAGCGTCACGTGTTGCGGCGAGCTCGTCGCGATCGCCTGGAGCAGCTGCCGCCAAAAAATCTCGTGGCGCTGGTCCTCGTGCGGCAGCAGCATCTGCCAACGCCAGGTGCCGCCCGTTGCAAGGATGTACGCGTTGCCGAGCCCGTAGCGCTGATGCACGAGCAGCGGCTCGGTGCGGCCCGCGAAATCGGCCTCGAGCAGCACCTCGGCGCCGGGCTTGAGCTCGCCGAGGTGCTCGAAGTCGGCGAGCTCGGGCATTTCGCTCCACGACTTCGCGTTCTTCGCGTCGTCGGTCTCGAGCCGCGTGATCGGCGACGTCTTACCGAGCGCCGTGAGCTTCGCCTTGGCAGGATTGCGCTCGAAGGTCGGCGCCTCGACGAGCGGCAGCTGCGCGGGCAGCACCTCGGCGACGCTCGTCGGCCCCCAGCCGCCGTCGGCGAGCCCGCGCCGGCCGCCCATCATCAGCAGCGTGCCGCCGCGGCGACCGACGAACTCGCGGATCATGTCTTGCTGCTCGGGCGACAGCGCGGCGGCCTCGAAGCTGCCGATCATCAGCGCGTCGTACTTGAACAGCGTGGTCTCGTCGGCCGGGAAGCCGTCCTTCAGCTCGTCCGCCGACTCGATGCCTTGGCGGTAGAACTTGTTCGGCGTGGTCTTCAACAGGCTCGCGACGCGGATCGGCGAGTCGTCCTCGATCGTCCGGCGGATGAACTTGTACTCCCAGCGCGGCTCGCCCTCGATATATAAAATGTGCCGACGCTGCTCCGGGACCTCCATCGGCCGCATCTGGACGTTGTTGATCACGTTCGTCTCGCCGGGCAGCGCATCGAGGGCGAACTTCAGGTCGCGCACCCCCGGCTTGCCGACTTCGAGCTCGACCCAGCGCGTAGTGATGCCAGTGGTGTTCGGCAGCTGAATCGCCTGCGACGCGAGAATCGCGTCGCCGTCGTAGACCCTGAGCTGTGCGAGCGACGCGCCGCTATGCCGGATGCTGACTTGCGCGCTCACGGTCGAGCCCGGCAGGCCTACCGGCGCGACCTGGACGTCCTCGAGCTCGAGGTCCTTCGGGTCCGATTCAGCGCCGACGCCCACCGTGTGCACGGGCACGCCGAAGCTCGCGATCTCGGCGATCTTCGCGGCGTCGAAGTCCGGCGAATTGTCGGCGCCGTCGCTCACGAGCACGACGGCCGCGATCGCGCCCGACTGCGCGCCGCGCAGCACGCTCAACAGCGCGTCGCCGATGTGGGTAACGGGCCCGGGCGCAGGCACCTGCTCGAGCGATGGCAGCTCGATCAAGTCGCCCGCGAACGAGAACAAGCTCACGTTGAAGCTCGACTTGAGATCCGGCAACGCGCGCGCGGACATCGCGTCGACCGCCTCTTGCAGCCGCGAGTGCGTGCCGTCGCCGTAAAGCATGCTGGCCGACGTGTCGAGCAATACCGCGACCGAGTTCTCCTGAGGACGCAGCGTTTGAGTCACGAGCGCAGGGCGCCACGCGAGCACGAGCAGCGCCGCAATCAACAGCGTCTGCAGCACGCCGAGCGTGAAGAGCTTTGGAAGCGCAAAGCCCGCGCGCCGGCGCGCGAGCGTCACGCCGACCGCCAGGGCGGCCGCGACGATCAGCGCGACCAGCAACCAAACCGGCCAGCCGCTCGCAAACACGAGGTCGGACCGCTCGAAGGTCGCACGCGAGTACTTGAAGAACAGCTCGAACAAACGCTGGCTCCGCTGATCCGACCGTAACCATACGCCGTGCGCCGAAGCGGACTGGACGATCTGGTGAAAACTCCAGAATCGTCGAGGTCGGCCCTGAGAGAAAGCGAACCGAAACCGGTTCGAACCCGAGCTTACCGAAACGATGCCGCTCGCGCCTAGACCCGGCGGGGACCGTTCCGGCATCGCCGGCAGGCGCGCTACTATCCGTCGACGCCGCGACTCAGGGGGTCGTGCACGTGTTTAGTCCCGTCGAGCGCCCGATGAGTTCGCCGCCCGCGCGCGGCGCACGCAGCTCGCTTTGGGCGCGCGTGGGCCGGCATTGGTCGCTCGTGGCGGGCGCCCTACTCGCGTTGATCGCTGCCGGTGACGATCTCGGCGGCGCCCCGGCGAAGCCGACTTCCGAGTTCCACTTCGTCCGGATGTTCTACCACGACGGCGCATATGGTCGCAGTTACCGCGGCTTCGATCGTAGCTGGACGACCGACTATCCGGAGGCCGAGTTTCATTTCCACCTCGGCGTGAGCCGCCTCACGCGCGTCGACATCGGCGAGCAAGCGCGGATGCTGCGCGTGACCGACGACGCGATCTTCGACTATCCGTGGCTCTACGCGGTCGAGGTCGGCCGCTGGCACCTCGACGACACGGAGGCCGCGCGACTGCGCGAGTACCTCGATCGCGGCGGCTTCTTCATGGTCGACGACTTCCACGGCACGCTCCAATGGGAGGGATTCGTGGAGTCGATGCAGCGCGTGTTCCCGGACCGGCCGATCGTGGAGATCTCCGAGGGCGACGAGGTGTTCCACGTGCTTTACGAACTCAATCAACGGATTCAGATCCCCGGCATCGCCGCGCTCATGTCCGGCCGAACGTACGAGCAAGACGGCGTCACGCCGCATTGGCGCGGCATCTATGACGACCATGGCCGGCTCATGGTCGCGATCAACTTCAACATGGATCTCGGCGACGCTTGGGAGCATGCGGATGACCCGCGCTATCCCGAGCCGATGACGAACCTCGCGTACCGCTTCGCCGTCAACTACGTCGTGTACGCGATGACGCATTGAGGGCTCCGCCGGCCCGCGGTGGCCGTCGCGAGCTCGAGCAGCGAAGCAGCGTGTGACCCGTCCCACAGTTTTCGTGCGCTCCATTTGACAGATTCTATTGCGCCGACTTCTGCGTGATTTGGTTCGTACCGCGAGCGATACGTTTGCGGGAAACTCGGGCGAGAGTCGTGGCCGAAAGGTGACGATCCATGGGACACGCGAAGCTCGAGCAGACGCCCGATGTCGCGGCCTTGAGACGAGCCGCTGAACCGGTGCCCCCGCACGGTGACGAGGTCGCCGAGGCGATTCTCGACATGGCGCTCGACTACGACGACGACGCGCCAATCGCCGGGATCCGCAACGCGGCGATCGTAGGCATCGCGTTCTGGACGCTCTTGGCCTTCGGCGCCTTTCTGCTCGTCTAACCCGCCGTCAGCCCGCGATTCGCGACCAGTTCGCGGCGAGATGCTCGGCCGTGCGCCACGCTAGCGCCTGCGCCGTGAGCGTCGGGTTGCGTGCGCCACTCGTGCCCATCACAGACGCACCGAGGACGCCCAAGTTCGGCACTTCGTGCGCGAAGCCGTAGCGGTCGACGACGTTGGTCGCGGGATCGTCGCCCATGCGCGTGCCGCCGTACGCGTGCGTCGTGACCCCCATCGTACCGATCTGGCCGCGCATGGTCGCGACGGCGCCGGCCTCGCGAAACCACTGCTCCATCTTGTCCTGGATGAACGACGCGATCCGCCGCTCATTATCCTTGTGATCCGCCGTCACGCGGCAGACGCGGTCGCCGAGCGGGTCCTTCACGCTCGGATGCAGATCGAGGTAGTTCTCCGCGTACGGCAGCGTCGTCTTCTGCAGATACGACGTCGTCCAGCGGTCCGCGTTCTCCGCGACGAACGCTTTCCACTCCGCGCCCCAACGCGGCGCGCGCCCGAACGTCGGCATGCTGGCGGCCGCGATCGGCCGCTGATCAGAGTAGACCCAGAGGTTGCCGCCGCCGATGAAGTCGAGCTCGTTGTGGTCGAAGTTGTCGTCGGCCCATTCGTCGACGCCGACGCCTTGGGCAGGCAGCCCATACCAGCGATTGAGCTTGTGCGGGAACAACGCGTTCACGGTCGCGGCCTGGTTGTGGCTCATGTAGTGCTTGCCGACCTGGCCATGGTTGTTCGCGAGGCCGTGCGGGAAGCGCGCCGAATCCGAGAGGAGCAGCAGCCGCGTGTTCTCGTACGTGTAGCACGCGAGCAGCACGACGCCGGCCGGCTGGATGTAGGTCTCGCCGTCCTTTACGTAGTGCACGCCGCCCGCGCGGCCGTCGTCGTCAACGTAGATCCGCGTGACGTGCGCGCTCGTGACGATCTCGAGCTTTCCCGACGCTTCCGCGCGCGGGATCGTCGAGACGGCCGTCGAGCTCTTCGCGGAGACGTGGCAACCGCCGCGGCTGCAGTAGCCGTGATACATGCACTGGCTGCGGTTCTGATAGACCTGCGAGTTGATCGCGGCGGGGCCCGGGAACGGGTGCCAGCCGAGCCGTCGTGCCGCGGCGCCCATCAGGTCCGTGAACTCCGTGCCGCGCAGCGGCGGCATCGGATAGCTGCGCGCGCGCGGTCCCTCGAAGATGTTGCCGCGCGGGTCGATCACGCCATTGACGTTACCGGCCTGTCCCGACACGCCGAGCGCGTACTCGACCTTGTCGTAGTACGGCTCGAGCTCCTCGAGGCCGAACGGCCAGTCCTCGACGGTCGAGCCGGCGGGGACTCGCTTCGCGCCGTAGCGGCGCTTCGTCTCGCTCACCACGCGGAAGTCCCAAGGGGAGAGGCGCCAGCTCTGCGCCCAGTAGTGCAGCGTCGTGCCGCCGACACCGTTCATCATAGGATGGATTGCCGCGCGCGGATCGTCCGGCGATTGCGCGCTCGCGCGGTGCACGGGGATCTCGCGATTCGCCTTCTGCGCGGCCTGCGGCCAGCCGCGAAAGTTGTTGCGCAGCTCGTCCGGCGCGAAGTCCTTCGGCGCGAGGCGCGTGCCGGCCTCGAGCGCGATCACGCTGCGACCCGCGGCCGTGAGCGGCTCGACAGCCACGCCGCCCGCGCCGCCGAGCCCGATCACGACGACTTCGGTCCGCGGCAACCTAACGGCCATGGTGGTCGTCGTCGTGGCCGTCCGCGTTCTTCTCGAACATCGGCAAGTCGTACGCGGACAAGCGCACGAGCGGGTTCTTCGCATCCATCCGCTGCTCGTCGGCGAGCACCGCGAGTCGCAAACCCGGGTAGCCGAGCAGCTCCCAGCCGATGAAGTCGCGGTTGCCGCCGTAGTGCGGGTCGCTGAACGTGCCCTCGAGCGTGTGCTCGAGCACGAGCTCGAAGAACGCGGACGCGCTCGGCGTGAAATTCTTCGCGACGTTTTGCTCGAGATCGCGCAGCAGCGCGTCTTGCCGCTCCGCACCGAGCTCCGCGAACGGCTTACCGGCCGCGCCGCGCGCATGCGCGTCGAGCGCCGCGAGCCCGGCCGTATATGCGGATCGACTCGGGGCGAGCGCGTCACCGAGCGCGCGGTCGATGTAGCGCGCGGCGCCGGCATCGAGGGCGCCGGGACTACGCGCGTCGCTCGGGATCAGGCGCGCGACGATCGCCTCCAGCGTGCGCGCTTCCGCAGCGCTGAGGTTCGTGTACGGCTCATCGGCACGCTGCGCGAAGACCTGCCCTGGAGCCGCGCTTATCGCTCCGGCGAGGGCCGCGCGCTTCAGCACCTCGCGGCGCGATACCTCGCGTGTCATCGCGGCTCGTCGGGCATGAGCATCCGGATCATGCCGTCCTGACGCGACGTCACGAAGATCTCTCCGTCGCGGCTGATTCCTAAGTGCAGGTCCGCGCGCGTGAGCGAAACTCCCATCGTGCGCTCGGCGAGGTCGCGCATCGTCACGTAATCGCGACTGCCGTTCACGCCGCGCACGTAGAGCTGGATCTCCTCGATCGGCGCGACCGTGGCCGGGATCCCGTCATCGGCCTTCTTCAGCGCGTCGAGGTCGGCCGCGAACAGGCGACCGCGCTGCACGTCGCCGAACACGAGCTTGCCGCGCAGCGCCGCGATCTTGCCGTGGTATGCGAAGCCGCCGCTCACGGCTTGGCCCTCGTTGTGGTCGTAGATCGCGACGGGGTACGTGAACTCGTCCTTGTTCTTGCCGTTCATGACGTCCGCCGGCAACGGATAGAGCTGATTCAGCGCGCCGCCGGGCCGGACCATGCCGTTCTCGAAGTAGCCCTCGCGTTTCATCCAGCCGTAGTTGCCGCCGTTATGGACGATGTTGATCTCTTCGATGTTGTTCATGCCGATGTCGGACGCGAACATCGTGCCGTCCGCGAGATCCCACGACAGTCGATGCGCGTTGCGGAAGCCGTACGCGTAGATCTCGCCGAGCGTCTTGGGATCGTTGTCGGCGGCGAATTTATTGCCGGCGGGAATCGTGTAATCGCCGAGGCCTTTCGTGCCGTGGGTGACGGACGGGCTGCGCGGATCGATCCTCAAGATCGCGGTGACGAGCGAGTCGAGCCGCTGCGTCTGGCCCGGGTTGTTCGCGTGCGGCCCACCGCCGTTGCTGAAGCCCAAGTCGCTGCCGCTCGTGAAGAGCAGGCCGTAGTCGGGAGAGCCGGGGCGCGCGGTCGGGTTGAACTCGACGTCGCCGTATGGATGCGTGAGATTCTCGACGATGTGCGCGACCCGCAGCAGCTCGCGCCGCGTGCCGTCGAACGTCCGCGCGGCGGGATCGCGCGCGTGCCACTCGGTGATCACGTTGTGGTACGTCGCCTGCTCCGCCGTAAAACCGGGCGGCACGAAGTTCGGCTTGGCCGGATTGCCGGGACCCTTCTCGCTGTGCACCGTATAGAGCAGGCCGTTCGTCGCGAACTCCGGATGGAACACGAAGCAGATGAACCCGCTCTCGAGCCGGTTGTAGTTCGCAAGCGGGAACGCGGCCGCGACGTCTAGATAGAGCGACGTCTTGTCCCCTTCGACTAGATAGAGGAATCCGCGCGAGTCGTTCGCGAAACGCCGGCCGTCGGGCAAGTCGCGCACGAAACTCACGCGGGCCCAGCCCGTCGGCGTCACGTCCTGATCGACCGGACGCAGCTTGCGCGTCTCGGGCAGCCTCACCACGTCGCGGATCTCGACGACGATGCCGCGCTTTTGGATCGGCTCGGGCAACGGATTCTCGGTGATCTGCGCCCGCGCGGCGAACGCCGTGGGCAACGCGATGGCGGTCATGATCGAAGTGCTGAGCAGGCGCATGTGCCGTTCCCCCGAAGGCGTTGCGTCGGAGACGCTTATACCACGCGCCGTGGCGCCCGTGAGCACGCCGCCGACCGGGGCCAGACCCGGCCGCGGCCGTCGAATCTCTCGCCCGAGACGCGCTCGTGGCCGGGCCGGGCGGTAAGATGGCGGCCTTCTCCGCAGACGACACGGTTGGGACGAATGATGGACCGTGCAAACACGGAAACCGGCTCTGTAGCGGAGGCGTTCCTGCGCGCGCTGAAGCGCCGCGGCGTCGACTACGTGCTCGCGAACGCGGGAACCGACTTCGCGCCGGTGATCGAGGCGCTCGTCGCGCTCGCGGGCCGCGGCGAGGCGATGCCGAAATTCCTCACGATCCCGCACGAGAATCTCGCGGTCGCGATGGCGCACGGGTATTACCAGACGGCCGGGAAGCCCGCGGGCGTGATGGTCCACGTGACGGTCGGCACCGGCAATACCGTCTGCGCGCTGATGAACGCGGCGCGCGACAACGTGCCGCTTCTGCTGATGGCTGGGCGCACGCCGCACACGCAGGCGGGCCACATCGCGTCGCGCTCGGCGCCGATCCACTGGGGCCAGGAGAACTTCGACCAGGCCGGCATGGTCCGCGAATACACGAAGTGGGACTACGAGCTCCGCGTGGGCCAGCCGGTCGACGAGATCGTCGGCCGCGCGCTCGACATCGCGCTCGCGCAGCCGCGAGGTCCCGTCTATCTCACTCTACCGCGCGAGGTGCTCGCGGATCGCGATCGGGTGGCGTCGCAGCCGTTGCCGCCGACCGACTTCGCCGCGCCGCAGCCGAGCGCAAGCCACATCGGCGAGATCGCTAAGCTCGTCGCGCGCGCCGAGCTGCCCGTGATCGTGACCGCGAATCTCGGCCGCGAGCATGCGGCCGTCGGCGCGCTTGCGGCACTCGCCGAGCGCTATGCGATCCCGGTCGCGCAGCCGCACGCGAGCTGCGTGAACCTGCCCGCGAGCCACCCGATGAACTTGGGGCACGCGGGCACCGAGCTCGTCGCCAAAGCGGACGTGATCATCGTCGCGGAGTGCGAGGTACCTTGGTATCCCCGTTACGTGACGCCGCGCGCGGACGCAAAGGTAGTGCATCTCGGCGCCGATCCGCTGTACGCGCGCTATCCGATCCGCTCGTTCCCGGCCGAGATCGTCGTGCCGGGCAACGCGCGCACGGCGCTCGAGCTGCTCGACGCGGCGCTCGCGGACGCCGGCGTGAATCAGAACGCCGTCAAGCGACGGCGCGGTGCGATCGCGGAGCGCAAGGCCGCGCAGGCGCGCGCCGCAGCCGCGGCGCTCGAGGGCGCGAGCGGCTCGAAGCCGATCCGCTACGCATACCTCGGCGACTGCCTGCGCGCGGCGTTGCCGAAGAAGTCGACCGTCGTGATCGAGCTCGGCGTGCCGCCGGACTCCCTCGAGCTCGAGGAGCCCGGCAGCCTGCTCGGTGTGAGCATCGGGGGTGGGCTCGGCTTCGGGCTCGGCGCGTCGCTCGGCGCCAAGCTCGCGGCGCCGGATCGGATGATCGTGAGCACGGTCGGCGACGGCAGCTACATGTTCGGCAACCCGACTCCGTTTCATCTCGTGTCGCGCGCGGCGAATCTGCCGACGCTCACGATCGTCTGCAACAACGGTCGCTGGCAGGCGGTCGACTCCGCTACCCGCGTCGTCTATCCGCACGGTCTCGCGGCCGCCGCCCAACCGATGCCGCTCGTAGAGCTCCAGCCGTCGCCGGAGTTCACGAAGGTGGCCGAGGCGTCGGACGCGTGGGCCCGTCGCGTCGACGACCCGGCCGACGTGCCGCGCCGACTCGAGGAAGCGCTCGAGGTCGTCGCCGGCGGCCGCCAGGCGCTGCTCGACGTGCGGATGGAGCACGGCGTCCGCTAGGGAGCCGATCGAATCAGAGCTCGCGGCCGCCCGACTCCGCGGCTAGCCGCGCCTCCTCGAGGCGCTCCGGCGTGCCGACGTCGATCCAAACGCCGTCGTAGAACTGACCCCGAAGCTCGCCGCGCTCAAGCCCCAAGTCGAGCACTGGCTTGAGCGGCCGGCGCCCGGGCGGCAGGCCGTCGAACCACTTCGTGTCGAGCACGGCGACACCGCCGTACGTGAGCCGCGGCTCCCGCATCGTGACGCTGCCATCCTCGTCGAGACCGAAGTCGCCGCGCACGTTGTGCGCGGGGTTCGGGACGAGCAGCAGCGTGCTGCGCTCCGCGGCCTGCGCGGCGAACGCGGCGAGATCGAGGTCCGTGTAGACGTCGGAGTTCAGAAGCAGGAACGGTCCCGACCCGAGCCAAGGCAGCGCGTGCACGATGCCGCCCGCGGTCTCGAGTGGCGGCTCGCCCTCCTCGCTGTACGTGATTGCGACGCCGAACCGGCGACCGTCGCGCAGGCGCGAGCGGATCTGCGCTCCGCGATACGAAAGGTTGATCACGACGTCGGTGAAACCGGCCGTCGCGAGCCGAGCAAGGTGCCGCTCGATCAGTGGCACGCCGCCGACGATGAGCAGAGGCTTCGGCTCGTTCGCCGTCAGCATGCCCATTCGCTCGCCGCGACCGGCCGCGAGAATCATGGCTTTCATGCGTTGAAGGGGGTATGCGGTCTATGCCATTGTAGCCGCCTTTGCGACAGCATCCCGTGGTTTCATTGCCCCGCTGGTCATTCGCGATAGCGCTCGGTGTCGCGCTGACGAGGCAAACCGTCGCACAAGACCTCTGCCTTCCGGTTCAGCCGCCCGAGCCGCCAGTCGAGAACGCGACGCCGGTCGAGACGCCGGCGGCGAATCCGGACAAGACGATCGTGATCGAAGCCAACAGCTTCGATCTCAGCCGTGACGCACCCGCCGAGCTCTCGAACGGCCTCACCATTCGCTACATGGGCGGCACGATCACGGCCGAGAACGCGACCGTCAGCAGCGACAATCTCGAGGCGCTCGGCAGCGTGACGTTCACTGCACCCGACGTCACGGTTCGCGGCGAGAACGCGGAAGGCGATGCGACCGCGGAGACACTCGAGTTCTCGAGCGCGAGCTTCGACCTGCCGAAACGTCCGGCGCGCGGCTCGGCCGAACAGGTGAAGCTCGCAACCGCGGGGTACATGTCTGCCGCGAACGTGCTGTTCACGACCTGCCCGGTGGACAATCCTTCCTGGGAGCTGCACGCGCGCGACATCCAATTCGACACGAACGCTGGGCTCGGCACCGCTCACGGCGTGAAGCTCGATTTCAAGGGCGTGCCGATCCTCTACTCGCCGTACTTCTCGTTCCCGATCGACGACCAGCGCAAGAGCGGCTTCCTGATCCCGAACATCGGCCAGCGCGATCGCACCGGGCTCGACCTGTCGGTGCCGTATTACTTCAACATCGCGCCGAATCTCGACGACACCATTCAGCCGCGCTACATGAGCAAGCGCGGCGTCCAGGTGCGCAACGAGTTCCGCTACTTGATGCCGGGGACCACGGGGCAGCTGAACTT
>Ga0134124_10001114_pt1 | contig 21516 bp, 17 predicted proteins | sample KB304_FD_96880 | JGI IMG/M metagenome (GOLD analysis project Ga0134124, IMG submission 96880) | Terrestrial soil microbial communities without Nitrogen fertilizer from Kellogg Biological Station, Michigan, USA - KB3-0-4 | ecosystem: Environmental > Terrestrial > Soil > Unclassified ... | reverse complement strand
TGCGCTGCAGATCTCCGAGCCGCTGCTGCTGAATGACATCACCGCCAGCATCAATGTGGTGAAACGATCCGGACCTGTGGGCTTGGTGGGTTACTGCTGGGGCGGCTCGCTGGCGTACCTGTCTGCGTGTGAATTGCCGGTACGCGCGGCCGTGAGCTACTACGGCACGCGGACTGTGCAGATGCTGGATCGCAAGCCACGCGCGCCGGTGCAGTACCACTTCGGCGAACGCGACAAGAGCATTCCTCCCGAGGCCATCGACAAGATCCGGGCTGCGCATCCGGCGGGCGAGTACTACGTTTATCCCGCCGATCACGGTTTCAACTGCGATCAGCGCGCCAGTTACGACGCCGCTTCGGCACAGCTGGCGCGCACGCGCACATTGGATTTCTTCGCGAAGCATCTCGGTGGCAACGATGAACCGCCGCTGGATCAGTGGAGCGACGCCTGAGGCATCGCAGCGGCGCATGAGCAGCATTCGTTACCAGCCTTCGCCGGCCTACAAGGATAGCGGCCCGTATCGCACCGGCATCCTGCTGGTGAATTCCGGCACGCCAGATTCGCTCACCAGCGGCGGGGTGCGCAATTTCCTGCGCCGGCTGCTGCGCGACCGGCGCACCATCGAAGTGCCGCGCGCCATCTGGTGCTGGATTCTCTATCTGATCATCCTGCCAACGCGACCCATGCGTGTGCTGCCGAAGTACCGGCGCGTGTGGACCGAACGTGGCTCGCCGCTGCTGCTGCATTCGCAGGCGCTGCGCGATGCGCTGCGTGCGGCACTGCGTGACCGCCACGGCGAAGTGGATGTGGAACTGGGCATGCTGTACTCGACGCCCGATGTGGCGCAGGGACTGGCCGCACTGCGCGCGGCAGGTGCGCAACGCATCGTGGTGCTGCCGCTGTTTCCACAGTACTCCGGCACCACCAATGCCGCCGCTTACGACCAGGTGGGTGCGGCATTGCGTGGCTGGCGCTACGTGCCGGAGCTGCATCTGCTTGCGGACTATGCGGCCGAGCCCCCATACATCGCCGCGCTGGCACAGAGCGTGCGCGCCTGGCGCGCGCAGCATGGCGCCGGCGAGCACCTGCTGATGACCTTTCACGGCATTCCGAAAAAATACGTGGAACAGGGCGACCCCTATCAACGCAAGTGCGAGCGTACAGCGCACGCGCTGGCCGCCGCACTCGGCCTTGCCGATGAGGCGTGGTCCATCAGCTTCCAGTCGCGCGTGGGCACCGCCGAGTGGCTGAAACCCTACACGGACGATGTGGTGAAAGACATCGCGCGACGCGGCGTGAAGACACTGGATACGGTGTGCCCTGGTTTCGCCGTCGACTGCCTCGAGACCGTGGATGAGATCGGTCATGAATGCGATGTGGCATTCCGCGCGGCAGGCGGCGGGCAGCTGCGCTACATACCGGCGCTGAATGCCACCGCCGCACATGTCGATGTGCTGTCGGCACTGCTGCGGCCTCTGCTCTGAAGCGCCGCGCAGCAGACATCTTCACTGAATGCTGGGTCGCTTTCTCGAACTCTCGCTGGTGACGCCCGACACGGGTGGCGCCTGGCAGCAGTATCAGCAGCTGGGATTCGAATCCGCCGCTACGGGTGATATCTGGCCGTACGCCTATGGTGTGGTGACCTGCGAGGGGCTGGCGATCGGCTTGCATTCCCAGGGTGCCGAGCCACTGAGCGTGACCTTCGTGCGACCCGAAGTGGCGGCGCTGCATCGGGAACTGACGGCGAAACAGCTGGAAGTGGAGCAGGCCCGGCTGGGCAGCGATGTATTCAACGAACTCATGCTGCGCGAGCCCGGTGGCGTGGCGCTGCGTGTGCTGGAAGCACGCAGTTTCTCTCCGCCACTACATACGCCGCGGCGCACTGCGCTGGGGAGCTTCGTTTCGATCAGCCTGCCCTGCAATGATCTGGATGAGGGGCAGGCCTTCTGGCAGAGACTGGGGCATGACAGCTTGCCGATTGCCATGCCATGGGATGGCTGCAGTATCGATGGGCTGCCGCTGGCGTTGCACCCCAGGCGCATACTGGCCGAGCCTGCGCTGGTTTTTGACCACGCGGGTGATGTTGACTTGGTGGCCGGCGCCGGAATTACCCGTGAGCGCACCTTGAGCAAACTGCGCGATGTGCCGCATGCACTGCTGCGCTCCGCGCAGGATCTGGCGCTGCTGCTGCTTCAGCAGCCGTAGTCCTTCACCTACAAAATCCCCGCGAACCGTCCTACGAAGGCCTCTTGTTAAGGTGCCGCGAAAGTAAGCCTGTTCGCTGCAATTCAGGGAGCAACGATGCCTGGACTCTGGCGCCGTGCCGGCCAAATCGCCGGTGCCGGCCTGTGCTGTATGGGCATCACGCCGCTGGCCAGCGCTGCAAACGACCTCTCGCAGCTGTCGCTGGAGGAACTGGGCAACGTGGAAGTCACCTCGGTATCGAAATCGCCCGAACTGTTGCGCAATGCACCTGCGGTTATCTATGTGATCACGCACGATGACGTGGTGCGATCGGGCGCCACCAGCCTGTCTGAGGCGCTGCGGCTGGCGCCGAATCTGCGCATCACGCAGCTGGACTCCAGCAACTATGTGGCCGCCGCGCGTGGCTTCGGTGGCAATCCCGATGTGCAGAATTTCTCGAACAAGCTGCTGCTGCTGATCGACGGCCGCAGCGTCTACACGCCGCTGTTCTCAGGCATCGATCTGGATACCCAGGACCTGCTGCTGTCAGACATCGACCGCATCGAGGTGATCAGCGGACCCGGCGCCACGTTGTGGGGCGCCAATGCAGTCAACGGTGTGATCAACGTCATCACGCGGCCGGCATACCTGACCGATGGACCGCTGGCAACGGCCACGCTGGGCGCGCGCGAACAGGGAGTGAACCTGCGGTACGGCCGGAAAGTCCGCGAGGATCTGGCCTTCCGCATTTACGGCAAAGCATTTCAGCGCGACGCCACTGAGCGCACCGGCAACAGTGCGGAAGATGACTGGCGCAAAGCGCAGGCAGGCTTCCGGCTGGATCTCTCCCAGGCGCAGGGCGCCGTGACTGTGCAGGGCGATGCGTATCGCGGCGACAAACAGCGCACGGGACCGGGCAGGCAGGAGATCTCGGGCGCGAACCTGCTGGGCCGATGGCAGAAGCAGACGCGCAATGGAAGCATCCAGCTGCAGGGATATCTCGACCATGTGTGGCGCGACGCACCGGTGGATGGCGTGCCGTTCCAGCTGGATACTTTTGATCTGGAAGGACAGCAGAGCCTGAACCTGCTGTCTTCGCATCGACTGACCTGGGGCGCGGGTCTGCGTGTCCACGACTACCGCGTCACGAATTCCACCACGCTGCTGTTCGATCCGGCGGACCGCAGGTTGAAGCAGCTGAATGTGTTCGCGCAGGACACCTGGGCTCTGCTGGACAACCTCAGGCTCACGCTGGGGCTGAAGTTTGAACGCAATGACTACTCCGGCTGGGAACCGCAGCCCGATGTGCGGCTGGCCTGGCAGCTGGGCGATTCGATGCTCTGGGGTGCGGTCGCGCGCGCGGTGCGCTCACCCTCGCCATTTGATACCGATGTGGTCGAACGGGTGGGCGGCGTGGACTTCCTGCGCGGCAACCCCGATTTCCACAGCGAGGCTGTGCGTGCCTACGAGATCGGCTATCGCGGTGATTTCTCATCGGCATTCTCACTGTCGGTTTCAGGCTTCTACAACATCTACGACGACCTGCGAACAGTCGAACTTTCCAACACTCCCACACTTCTGCCCTTGCGCTGGGACAATCTCATGAAGGGGCATACCTATGGGTTGACCACCTGGGCCAAGTGGCAGGTGACCGACTGGTGGCGACTGTCGCCGGGCTTCACCTGGCTGCACAAGGAGCTGCGGTTCAAGGCTGGCTCATCCCAGCTGGGGGGCCTGGCACAAGCGGGCAACGATCCACGCGAACATGCGTTGCTCAGTTCCGCCATGCAGCTGGGAACGGGCCGTACCCTCGACATCATGCTGCGACACGTGTCTGCACTGCCTGATCCCGCGCTGCCTGCTTACACCGAACTTTCCGTGCGTTTCGCGTGGGCGGTTTCAGCAGCGTGGGAGCTGGCGCTGTCGGGAGCAAATCTGCTTCACGACAGCCACCAGGAATATCCAGGGCCGGTGGGTGCTTCGATCCATCGCAGCATCGCAGCAGAGGTGCGCTGGAAAAAGCCGTGAAGGAGTTCCGCCAAAAACATCGCGGCCGCGGCCTGCAGCGTACCGCGCTGGCGATCACAGGGGTCATCGCGACGCTGTGCCTCGGTGTGATGGGCGGGCTGGCGCGCGCCGGCGACGTGTATGCCGAGGAGGCGGTGAAAGCCGCCTTCTTGCTGCGCTTCACCAGCTATGTCACCTGGCCTGGCAAATCCACCGACACGCCCTTCCGGATCGCGGTGCTGGGCGACAAGACCATGACAGCACGGCTGCGGGCCCTGGTGGAAAACCGCAGCGTGGGCGGCCGCCCCATCGAGGTCAACCAGATAGCGACTGTGGCGGAGGCGCGTGATGTGCATCTGCTTTACATCGGCAACTGGCGCAGCCCCGACCTGTCCGCACTGTTGGCGCCCTTGCGCGCACGTCCCATCCTGGTCGTTACGGACACTGCCGACGGATTGGAAGCCGGCAGCACGATCAACTTCCTCATCGCTGATCAACGGGTGCGCTTCGAAGTATCGATGGAGGCCGCGCGTCGCGCCGGCCTCGTCATCAGTTCGGAACTGCTCTCGGCGGCGGTGCGCGTGCAGGGCGGGCGCATGCTGAATCTTCTCTCGCGCGGGCAGGGCCTGTGAGCCGCCTGCGCCGATCCATGAGCTCGCTGTTCGGTGGCGGCAACTCGTTGCGCAGCAAGCTGACCATTGTCGTGCTTCTTACCACTGGCGTCGCCCTGCTGACCATGACCACGGCGCTGCTGCACCGGGATCTCTCGCACTACTGGGAAGCCCTCGCGGCCGACCTGAACACCGAAGCGGGAATCCTCGCCTTGTCGACGGCTCCCGCGATGGCCTTCGATGACCGCCGCACGGCACAGAGAAACCTGTCGGCACTGAGCGCCAAGCCGGCAGTGCTCACGGCAACGCTGTACGGCATCGACGGTCAGCTCTATGCCAGCTATGGGCGAACCGGCGCACAACCGCCGCCGGCACATTTTGCCGCGCGAGACGGCCACGTGCGACTGGCGGACGGCCGCATGGAGCTGACGCGCAACATCGAGCAGGGCGGCGAGATGCTCGGGACCATCCGCCTCACCGCCTCGTATGACCTGTGGGAGCATGTCGTCGCGTATCTGCAGATTCTCGGGCTCATCATGGCGTTCAGCATGATCGTGGCGTTGATTCTTTCTGCAGCGCTACGCCGCAGCATCACGGCGCCGGTAGCGGCACTGGCCACGGTGGCGCATGACATCGTCACCCGGCGTGACCGCACGCTGCGCGCCTCTGACACGCCGCTCGAAGAGTTCTCGCAGATCGTCAAGGCCTTCAACAGCGTACTGGAGGAATCGGAGGCCAGCACCCGCGAGCTGCAGCAGATCAATCACACGTTGACGCAGCAGATCGAGGAAACGCGCCTCGCCGAGGCCGCGCGCCGGCAGGCCGAGCGCGCGCTGCGGCAGAGCGAACAGCTCTACCGTGCCATCGGCGAGTCCATCGACTTTGGCGTATGGGTCTGCGACGCCAGTGGCCGCAATGTGTATGCCAGCGATTCATTTCTGCAGCTGCTGGGCGTGACCCAGCAGCAGTGCTCCAATCTGGGGTGGACAGATTTGCTGCACCCCGATGATGTGCAGGCCACCACGTCTGCGTGGCTGGAGTGTGTGCGCACCGGCGGCACCTGGTATCGCGAGCATCGCTTCCGCGGCGCGGACGGCAACTATCATCCCGTACTGGCGCAGGGCGTGCCCACCCGCGATGAGAACGGCAGGCTCAACGGCTGGGCGGGCATCAATCTCGACATCAGCCGCATCAAGCGCACCGAGGACGCGTTGCGCGACGCGGACCGGCGCAAGGATGAGTTCCTCGCCACGCTGGCGCATGAGCTGCGCAATCCGCTGGCGCCGATCCGCCACGCCGCGCGGCTGCTGGGCCTCAGAGGCCTGGACGAAGCGCAAACACAGGCGGCGCGCGACATCATCGCGCGCCAGGTCGCACGCATGGCGTTGCTGCTCGACGATCTACTGGAGGTTTCGCGCATCACCCGCGGGCATCTGGAACTGCGGCAGGAGCCTGTGTCAGCGGCATCGCTGCTACGCGCGGCCGTCGAAACCACCCGGCCGCTGATCGAATCGAAACGCCACCAGCTGCTCATCCGGGCACCGGAAGAGGACTTCGACATCGTGGTGGATCCGCTGCGGATTTCGCAGGCGCTGTCCAACCTGCTGACCAATGCCGCCAAGTACACCGATCCGGGGGGACGCATCGTGCTGCTGTTGCAGCGTACGGATCGGGAGGTGGTGTTCTCGGTGACCGATTCCGGTATCGGCGTGCCCGCTGCTGCGCTGCCCTCGATCTTCGAGATGTTCTCGCAGGTGGACTCCGCGATCGACAGATCCGAAGGCGGATTGGGCATCGGACTGGCTCTGGTCAAGGGACTGGTGTCGATGCATGCAGGCTCGGTGGAGGCGGCGAGCGAAGGCCCGGGCCAGGGCAGCACCTTCACCATCCGCCTGCCCGGCAGCAGGGTGCGCGAACAATCGGGAGTCGCACCGCCTGGCCAGGTGATCCGGGCTCAGCAAGGCCCACTGGGTCGCGTGCTCATTGTGGACGACAACCGGGACGCTGCCGATTCGCTGGCCATGGTGCTCGGCAGGTCCGGACATGAGACATTTACCGCCTACACCGGCGAACGGGCGCTGCAGATCGGCGAACGGGAACATCCGGATGTGATCGTGCTGGACATCGGCATGCCGGACATGACTGGGTACGACGCGGCGCAAAGGATCCGGCGTACGCGGTGGGGCAGAGATATATTGCTGCTCGCGATCACCGGTTGGGGTCAGAAGGAAGACATCGAGCGCGCCCTGGCAGCGGGCTTCGATTTCCACATGACCAAGCCGGCTGATCCTGAAAACGTGGAAATCCTGCTGACAGAATATCTACAGAACAGACTTCAGACCGGCAGCAGGGCTTTGGAGGAGAGACGGGATGGATCAAGGTGAGACCCAGCAAATCATCCGCATCGTCATCGCGGAGGACAACGACGACCTGCGCGCATTGCTGCCGCCGCTGTTGAATGACACGCCGGATCTGCGCTGCCTGGCGACGACGGCGCTCATCGGCGAGGTGGCGGCCCTGATCACCAGACATCATGCGGATGTGGCCATTCTCGACATCCAGCTGCGCGACGGCTCGGCATTGAAACAGCTGCCCGAGCTGAGCAAGCAGTTCCCCGCTACCCGCTTCCTGATCCACAGCGGACACTCCAATCCGGATTTCATACGCGCCGTGCAGGCTGCTGGCGCCCATGCGTACCTGCGCAAATCGGGGGACATCGACGATCTGATCGCCGCCATCCGCGGCGTGATCAATCGCTAGCGCCCGGGCAGGCGTCGGCTGACATGGCGAGGTGACTCCCGCCTACTGGCAGCAGCCGGCCTGCTGCCTACACTGCCCTCCTCGTTTTCCTGGAGGAGATGCGCGATGACCACTGCAAGCGGACATACCTCGGCGATTCGTGCCAAGAAAGTTCTCGGCACGCCGGTGAAGAACCTGGAAGGTCAGAGGATTGGCGAGATCGAAGACATCGTCCTCGACAAGGAATCCAACAACATCATGTATGCGGTGGTGGGATTCGGCGGCTTTCTCGGCATCTCCGAGAAGTACCACCCGCTGCCCTGGTCGGCCCTCGACTACGAACCCGAGGACGGCAGCTATGTCGTGCCCTTCTCGAAGGAAGAGTTGAAGCTGGCTCCGGCGGATTCGCTGGAAGCCCTCACCGCCAACGATGGCGTCAACTACCGCAATCAGTCCTACAAGTACTACAACGTACCGACGTACTGGTAAGCGCGTAGAACTGACAAGCAAGCGCCGCCCGCTGCAGGGCGGCGCGCTTTCCCGGCCGGGCAGCCGCAGCGCGACCTCGCCTCTCAAAGTACGTGGCGGCGTCTCTGTATGGCAGAGCGGCACGGTGGCACTGCGCGCGCCACCATTGCGGCGTGACGCCACAGCCGACGTGCTGGTGATTGGCGCCGGCATCTCGGGCGCCATGATTGCGGAATCACTCACCGATGCCGGCCTGCGGGTGATCATCGTCGACAAGCGCGAGGCCGTATCCGGAGCCACTACTGCCTCCACCGCGTTGCTGCAGTATGAAATCGATGTGCCCATGTGCCAGCTTAGCGAGCGGGTCGGCAGTAAGAGAGCACTGCGATTGTGGCGGCGGTCGCATCTGGCGCTGGACGCGTTGCGCAGCCGGTCACGCCGGCTCGATATTGATGCCGGCTTCCGTGATCGCGACTCGCTGTATCTTCAAGGCGATCTTCTCGATGAGGCGGGGCTGAGGCGCGAAGCCGCGATGCGTCGCGAGGCAGGGTTCGACGTGCAGTGGCTGTCTTCCCGGCAGGTGCGACAGCAATTTGGCATCGCGCATCGCGCGGGACTGCTGGGTTTTGGCAGCATGTCCTGCGATCCACGTCGCCTGGCCATCGGTTACCTGCAGGCGGCCCGTCGCCGGGGTGCCCGGCTTTATGCGCACACCGAAGTGAGCGCCGTACAGCCCGGTCGCCGCGGCGTACTCGCATCCACTGTGAGTGGACCCACGGTAAAGGCAGGCCACCTGGTGTTCGCCACCGGCTACGAAATCGGGCGAGGCGTGCCCCGCAAGGGACATCGCATCCGTTCGACCTGGGCCATCGCCACGCACCCTCAGCCCGCCTGGCCCTCCGGATGTCTCATCTGGGAAGCCTCTGAAAGCTATCTGTATCTTCGTCCGGGGCCGCATGGTCGGGTGATCTGCGGCGGAGAGGATGAAGATTTCAAGGATGCCGGGCACCGCGATTCATTGACGCCGCAGAAGGCCCGCGCGCTGGAACGCAAGCTGCATGCACTGCTGCCGAAGCTGGACCAGCGTGCCGCGCTGGCCTGGAGCGGAAGCTTTGGCAGCAGCCCCACGGGCACCCCGAGCATGGGCGCAGTACCGGGGATGCCGGGCTGCTACGCAGTTCTCGGCTACGGCGGCAACGGCATTACGTTCTCCGCTGCAGCCGCGCAACTACTGCGCGCGCAGATCACCGGCGAAGGTGACGTGGATGCCGACCTGTTTTCGTTCCACAGGCGCTGGCCGGCGCTGCACGGGCAGCGATAGCGATCAGGAGCGCTTGCGGGAGGCGCTCTTTTTCTTGCGAGGCACCTTGGCGCCTTCCCTGCGTGCCTCGGAAAGACCAATGGCGATGGCCTGCTTGCGACTTCTCACGGTTTTCCCCGTGCTGCCGCTTTTCAGTGTGCCCTTCTTTCTCTCGTGCATGGCCCGCTTCACCTTGGCGCCGGCCTTCGCGGAATACTTGCTAGCCAAATTGCACCTCCTTCAATGTTGTGCAGCAGCAGTAACGCGCCACACCGTGTTTCCCACATCGTCCGCCACGAGGAGCGAGCCATCGCGCGCCACCACTAAGCCTACTGGCCGACCTTGGGCCTTCCCGTTGGCGCTGATGAAGCCTGTCAGTACGTCGAGAGGCTGCCCTGCCGGCTTGCCTTGAGAGAAGGGCACGAAGACCACCTTGTAGCCGACTGCCGGCTTGCGGTTCCATGATCCGTGCTCACCGACAAACATGCCGTTGCGATATTGCGAGGGCAGATTGGCATTGCCGGCGGCGGTAAGTCCGAGTGCAGCGACATGTGCACCGAGCGCATAGTCTGGCGGCGTCGCCTTGGCGACGAGCGTGGAATTCTGCGGTTTGACCCGCGCATCCACATGCTGGCCGTAGTAACTGAACGGCCAGCCGTAGAACGCACCCTCATGCACCGACGTGATGTAGTCCGGAACCAGATCATTGCCCAGCTCGTCACGCTCATTCACCGCAGTCCATAGTTCACCGCTGGACGGCTCCCAAGCCAGGCCATTGGGATTGCGAAGACCCGTGGCATACAGGTGCTTCTCGCCATTCTTCAGATCGATCTGCCAGATGGCAGCACGGCCTTCTTCCTGCTCAAGGCCGTTCTCGCCGACATTGCTGTTCGAACCTGTGGTGGCGTACAGATAGCGTCCATCGGCGCTGGCCAGGATGTTCTTGGTCCAGTGATGATTGCGTGGACCACCGGGCAGATTGGTCAGCTTCCTGGGCGGGCCAGCGACAGAGGTCTCGCCGCTGCGATAGTCGAATGCCATGACGGCATCGGTATTGGCCACGTACAGGGTGGACCCGACCAGCGCCATGCCGAAGGGCGAATTCAGCTGCGTGGCGAATTCGGTGATGGTTTCCGCGCGGCCGTCCCCATCTGCATCGCGCAGCAGCCGGATGCGGTTGGCCGTGGGCACGCCAGCGCCCGCCTTGCCCTGCACCGCTTTCATCACCTTTCCCTTGATGCCCTTGCCTTCTTCGGGACGCGTCGGCGCGTTGGTTTCCGCAACCAGCACGTCACCATTGGGAAGCACATAGAGCCAGCGAGGATGAGAGAGGGAGGTGGCGAAAGGACTGACTGCCAGTCCCGCCGCAGCCTGCGGCTGTGAGCCCGAGGACCATCCGGTGGCAGCGGCCACCTGCATGGTGGGCAGTAGCTTTTTCCGCGGCGTTGGCAACTCCGGGTTTTGTCCGATGCTTGCAGGCGGAGAAGGCACGGGACCCCGGGACATCAGCGTGTGGCAGGCGGTGAGTGCCGAGGCGAGCAGCGCCCCGGACAGAGCGGCGCGAAAAGACAGTGTGCGCATGCACATACTCTGTGCCGAATGCCGTCAACCCAGCATCCGCCGACAGTCGCTGCCCGATGTGGGAATGCGCCGACGCCGACGTGGTCAGCTCTGCCTGTTCTCGCGGGGCTTCACCAGTGAAGCGATGGCTGAGGCCAGGTCCGGAAACGAGTAGGGTTTCGACACATGCCGCTGGAATCCGGCTGATGCGCTGCGCTGCCGATCGCCCTCGCGGGCGTAGGCAGTCACCGCGATCGCCGGGATGGCCCGCAGCACCGCATCCGCATGGGAACGCAGGCGCCGCATGAATTCATAGCCATCCACACCCGGCATGCCGACGTCGCTCAGAATCAGATCCACCGGCTGCTTTTCGAGGGCGTGCAACGCCTCCACCGCACCGCTTGCTGCAATCACCTGCGCACCAGAGTCCCTCAACAGCCGTTCCAGCAGCGCTCGGGCGTCGGGCTCGTCGTCGACGATCAGTATGGTCGAGCCCTTGAGATTGGGGAGAAGTTGATCGGACATCGACGCACTGGCTGAGTGATCTGCGGGAAGGACGGAATAGGCCCGGGCAGGCAACGCTGGCAGGCGCACGGTGAACGTCGTGCCACGCCCCAGACCCTGACTGTTCACCGTGACGGAGCCACCATGCAGCTCCACCAGGTTGCGCACGATCGAGAGACCCAGGCCGAGGCCACCATGTTCGCGCGTGGTCGAGCCATCCGCCTGTCGGAAACGTTCGAACACATGCGGCAGGAAAGCCGATTCGATGCCGATGCCCGAGTCCTTGACGTGAATTTCCACCTGCGAATCCGAGTGCTGCAGCGAAACGACGATGCGGCCATTCGACGGCGTGAATTTCAGTGCATTGGTCAGCAGATTCCACAGCACCTGCTGCAGGCGCGCGGCATCGCCCATGATCAGGCCGCCCACCTCATCGCCCCGCAGCTCGACGGAAATGTGTTTCGCAGTGGCCGTGGGCCGGATGCCATCGATGGCGACGCGGACGAGGTCGCGCGGATCCACCGCATCGGTCTGCAGCCGGATCTTGCCCGAGACGATGCGGCTCATGTCCAGAAGGTCATCGATGATCTGCGCCTGCGCCTGCGCGTTGCGATGAATGGTTTCGACCGCAGCCCGCAACTCCGCTTCGTCCAGCGTGACACGACGGCGCAGCAGGTTGGTCCAGCCGAGAATGGTGGTCAGGGGCGTTCGCAGCTCATGCGACAGTGTGGCCAGGAATTCGTCCTTCAGATGACCGAGACGCTCCGCCTCCGCACGCGCATTTCGCTCGGACTCCAGCAGCGATTCACGGTCGGCGGTGGCGCGGCGCAGGCTGCCGATGTCGCGCGCTATCTTCGACGCACCGACAATGGCGCCGGTGACATCGCGCAACGGTGAAACCGTAAGCGACACCTCGACGATGCTCCCGTCCTTGGCCCGGCGCCGCGTCTCATAGTGATCGATGCGCTCGCCGCGACGCAGCTTGAACAGGATGTCCTGCTCTTCGGACAACAGCTCTTGAGGAATGAGCTTGGTGATGGGCGCGCCGATCATCTCCTCGGCCGAATAGCCGAACAGACGCGCGGCGGCTCCATTCCAGGAAGTGACAATGCCTTCCAGCGTCTTGCTGATGATGGCGTCATCGGATGATTCGACGATGGCGGCCAGCCGGAAGCGTGCGTTTTCAGCCGAGATGCGGTCGGTGACATCAATGCCGATGCCCTCGACGCGAAACGGCTTGCCGGCCTCATCGTAGAACGGCAGGCCGCGGCCTTCCATCCAGCGCCATTCGCCGCTGGAGTGTCGATAGCGGAACAGGACGCAGTATTCCTCGCCGGAGGCCAGGCTCTGGTCGACGGTTTCCTGCAGACGCTGCACGTCGGAAGGGTGCACCAACTCCCGGAAGGAAGCCTGTGTTCCCGGGAACGCGCCCTGGGCCAAGCCGAACACATCTTCCAGCTCGGGGCTCCACTCGACGCGATCATCGCCAGGATGCAGCGTCCACGTGCCCATCCGCACCAGGCGATCGGTGAACTGCTGACCCGCTGACGGGTTCAGTTCAGGCACCGGTGTCACCCGGAGGATCTTGTTTGAGGGCCGGGCCATAGAACAACGAGTGTCACCTCGTGGAGACGGTGATGTCATTGTCAATGTGCACGGGCGTCTGTAGGAGCCGACTGACGATCAACTGGAAACGGTACAACAACTGCGATTGCAGCACCGGCCACGTCGACGCCGGCAGCATCGCGACTCTCCCTGTCTTCATTGCAGTCTCCTTGACGTGAATCGACTAACTGACGCCTCGCAGCTGATCCACGATGGCTGGATTTTCCAGTGTGGAAATGTCCTGGGTGATTTCCTCGCCGCGCGCGATGGTGCGCAGCAGCCGTCGCATGATCTTGCCGGAACGGGTCTTGGGAAGATTGTCCGCGAAGCGGATGTCATCGGGCTTGGCAATGGCGCCCAGCTGCTCGGCCACCCAGGCGCGCAGCTCCTCGACCAGCTTCCTGGTGTCATTAGTGGGTCGTTCGCCCTTGCACACCACGAATGCGAATACCGATTCGCCCTTCACCTCATGCGGGCGCCCGACCACAGCGGCTTCGGCCACGCGCGGATGTGCCACCAGCGCTGATTCGATCTCCATGGTGCCGAGCCGGTGACCGGCCACATTCAATACATCGTCGATGCGCCCCATGATCCAGTAATAGCCATCGGCATCACGATGCGCGCTGTCGCCAGCCACGTAGTAGCGGTTCTGGAATTTGCTCCAGTAGGTTTCGAGGTAGCGTGCGTTGTCACGCCAGATGGTGCGCAGCATGGAGGGCCACGGCCGCTTGATCACCAGATATCCGCCGGCTTCGGCACCCTTCACGGGATTGCCTTCCTCATCGACGATGTCGGCATCGATGCCGGGCAGCGGCCGAGTGCATGAGCCCGGCTTGGTCACCGTGACGCCAGGCACCGGCGAAATCATGATGGCGCCGGTTTCCGTCTGCCACCAGGTATCGACAATGGGGCAGCGCTCGCCGCCTATGACGCGGTGGTACCACATCCAGGCTTCGGGATTGATGGGCTCGCCCACGCTGCCCAGCAGGCGCAGCGACGACAGATCATGGGCCGCGGGAATGGCATCGCCCAGTTTCATCAGGGCGCGGATGGCCGTGGGTGCGGTGTAGAAAATACTGACCTTGTGATCCTGGATGATCTTCCAGAAGCGACCGGCATCCGGGAAAGTGGGGGCGCCTTCGTACAGCACCACCGCCACGCCATTGGCCAGCGGACCATAGGCCACATAGCTGTGCCCGGTGATCCAGCCCACATCGGCCGTACACCAGTACACATCGCCCGGCTTGAGATCGAAGACCCATCTGGATGACAGCTTCGCGCCGAGCAGGTATCCCGCGCTGGAATGCTGGATGCCCTTGGGTTTGCCGGTGGAACCTGAGGTGTACAGCAGAAACAGTGGATGCTCTGCTTCGACCCAGGCGGGTTCGCATTGGGCGCTTTGACCGCGCACGACATCGTGCCACCACAGATCCCGCCCCGCCTGCATGGGGACATCGAGGCCGGTGTGCTTCAGCACGATCACCTTCTCTATGGCTGTGCCACTCTCGGACAGCGCCTTGTCGGTGGCGGCCTTGAGCTCGACCACTTTGCCGCCGCGATGCCCGCCATCTGCGGTGATGACGAAACGCGCCTCGGCATCCTCGATGCGATCGCGCAGTGACAATGCGGAGAAGCCACCGAACACCACCGAGTGCACGGCGCCGATGCGCGCGCAGGCGTGCATGGCGACGATGGCCTCGGGCACCAGTGGCATGTACAGGACGACGCGATCGCCTTCCCTCACTCCCAGCGCACGCAGGGCATTGCCCAGCGCGCATACCTGCGCGTGCAATTCGCCGTAGGTCAGTTGCCGTACCGCGCCGCCTTCGGCTTCGAAGATCAGCGCCGTCTGATCGCGCCTGGTCGCCAGCTGCGCATCGAGACAGTTGTACGAGACATTCAACCGCCCGTCGGCGAACCATCGGAAATTAGGCGCAGCCGATGCATCGAGGCTCTGCGTGAAAGGGATATGCCAGTGCAGCTCACTGCGCGCCTGCTCCGCCCAGAACTCCTCTGGCTGCGCAGCAGCGCGCTCGTGCAGCCGTTGCAGCTCGGCGGCGCCGGGATGAGCCTGGCCCGCGAATGTCGCCGCGGGCGGAAAGAGACGTGTCTCGGACAGAACCGACTGGATGGATTGGTCGCTCATGATGGCAAGGCTACTACAGCCGCAAGGCGCGCGGCCTGGTTGCGCAGCAGGGAACCAAACCCGTTGTCGCTGCAGAAAGTGTGCACACCGTTCATATCGGGCGGACGCCGGCGCAGATGTTCGCGCGTCACGGCAAGGCTCACGTCACATCGGATGCGCGTCAGTTCGCGGGCGAGGAAGGCCGTTTCGCGATGCTGCTGCAGCTTGCCCACCAGGCCCGCCGCGCCACGCAACGGCAGGTCGCGCACCACATCGATGCGCGCATAGAGATCTTCGAGCGACGAGAACGCGCCCATCAGCGCCGTCGCAGTCTTCGGTCCCACACCGGGAACGCCGGCGATGTTGTCCACCGCATCTCCGGTCAGCGCCAGGTAGTCCGCATAGCGCTCGGGCGGCACGCCGAAGCGTTCTGCGATCTCACCGTGCCGGTAGCGCACATTGCCGCTGTAATCCCAGTACACATCGCCGGGCGTGATCAGCTGCGCCAGATCCTTGTCGCGCGAAACAATCGTGCAACGCAGGCCTTCGGCGCGCATGCGCGCGGCCAGTGTGCCGATGAGATCGTCGGCCTCGAACTCCGTGCTGTCGAACCAGGCGATACCCAGTCGCTCGCAGAAATTCCGGCAGCGCTGGAACTGCAGCGCCAGATCCGGCGGGGCGGGCTCGCGATTGGCCTTGTACGGCGGGTAGATGCGATTGCGAAACGAGGTGGTCAGGCTGGCGTCGAAGGCCACGGCCATGTACTCGGGTTTCTCGCGCTCGATCAGATCGCCGATGAAGCGCGCGAAGCCGTACAAAGCATGCACCGGATTGCCGTCGCCATCGCGCATGTCGGGCGGCATCGAGTAGTACGCACGGAACACATACACCGAGGCATCGACAAGGAAGATCAGGGCCGCCTCCGCAACTTGCAGAAAACCGAAGCGCCCGGTTTCCTAGTTCAGCCAGTCCTGGATGCGTGCATGCAGCGGGCTGCTGCGCGGAAAATGCGCCAGCAAGTACTGCATCTGGTCGGCCAGCACGCGACGCCCCTTGAGGAAAATGTATTCCGCATAGGTGGGCGTGAACGGCACGGCGACCAGTTGCATGTGCGCCTGCTCCGGCGTGCGCGAAGCCTTGGCGTTGTTGCAGCGGCGGCAGGCGGTGACCACATTGCTCCAGACATCCTGCCCGCCCTGACTGAAAGGCCGGATGTGGTCGCGCGACAGATCGCTGGCAGGGAAACGCTGGGCGCAGTACATGCACAGGTAACCGTCGCGGCGGAACAGCGTCTGGTTGTTCAGCGGCGGAATGTAGTCGTGACGCGTATTGCCCGGATTGGCCGTGTGCCCAATGGTGGCAATGATCGAACTGACTTCGAGCACCGTACGGCGACCCGACAACGCATTGGTGCCGCCATGCAGGCGGTACAGCGTGGATCCGCAGGCGTAGGCCACCTGACCCTGGGTGTACAGCCGCGCGGCCTCTTTGTAATCCACCCATTCCAGCGGCATGCCGGCCACATCCGCGCGCAGCACTGGCTGACCGAGCTCATGGGCAGCGCGATTGGGGACGACCTGAAGATCGTGATCGGCAGCTGCTTCGCGCACCCCCAATCGATGTGTGTCATTCCGGTTCAAGCAGGTGGAGATTATGATAGTGGCGGATTACAGACAACGCGGCGACCGAAACGCCACCCAAATCCCTGACGGAGCCCTTATGAACACCTGGCGCATCGCTGCCGGCGGCGGCATTGACGGTCTGAAGCTTCAATCCGAGGCCTCTGGGTCGCTGGGCCCCACCCAGGTGCGGTTGCGGCTGCGCGCGGCTTCGCTGAATTTCCGCGATGTGATGGTGCTGAAAGGCTGGTATCCGGTCAGCACCCAGGCGCCGCTGGTGCCGGGCTCCGATGGCGCGGGCGATGTGCTCGAAACCGGTTCCGCCGTCACCCGCTTCAAGAAGGGTGACCGCGTCACCACCAGCTTTTTTCCGGAGTGGATCGATGGCCCGATGAGCCCGGCGAAGATCGCTGGCGCACTGGGCGGTGGCGGCGCGGGTACGCTGGCGGAGGAAGTCGTGCTCGATGAGAAGGCACTGATCTCCTCGCCGGCACATCTGGACTACGCCGAGGCCGCCACGCTCACCTGCGCCGGGGTTACGGCATGGAACGCGCTGTTCGTTACCGGCGGCCTCAAGCCTGGTCAGACGGTGCTGCTGCTGGGCACCGGCGGCGTGTCGATCTGGGCGCTGCAGCTGGCGAAGGCCGCAGGCGCGCGCGTCATCATCACCTCCTCTTCCGACGCCAAGCTAGAGCGGGCGCGCAAGCTGGGCGCCGATGCGCTGATCAACTACGCGAATATTCCCGAGTGGTCCGTTGAAGCACGCAAGCTCACCGGCGGCGAGGGTGTGGATCTGGTGCTCGAAGTGGGCGGTGAAAAAACCGCCGCGCAGTCGCTGGCTTCAGTGCGCATGCAGGGCTCGGTGGTGGTGATCGGCGGCGTCAGCGGCTTCGGCGGCGCGGTGGCGCCGCGTGCCCTGATCAGCGGTGCATTGCGCATGCATGGCGTCTACGTGGGCAGCCGGCAGATGCATGAGGAACTGGCGCGCTTCGTCAGCCAGGTGCAGCTCAAGCCGGTAGTGGATCGCAGCTTTGCCTTCGCAGAGGCACAGGAAGCCTTCCGCTATTTCGAGGCGGGCAAACACTTCGGCAAGGTGGCTGTCGCGGCGGGTTGACCCGCCGCGCGCACGGCCGGATGAGGCAGACCTAGCGACCCAGGAAGCGGTTGTTGCGCCACGGTTCCACGGGCCGCGTCACGGGAATGCCGGATTCGCTCGAGGCGGCCTCCGGCGCCATCAATGGCAGAGTGTTCGTGCACAACGTATTGCCGCTGGCGCGATAGGCCATCGCCACGCGCAGCCGCTCTTCTGCGGCATCGCCCAGATCATGCGCGTAGTCCTCACCTGCGTAGCAACCGGGCAGCTTGGCCTGTGCTTCTCCGCCAACGCGCGTGGCCGAGAATCCTTCCGCGTAGTCGCCGAATCCCAGTTGATTCACACCGCGGAACTGGATCGAGAAGTAGGTGGTGCCACAGTTGTCACGCGGATAGAAACCATAGGGCTTGCCGCAGGTATCGGCCCCGATCTGGTACACGTCCACACCAATGCCCTTGAGGCTGTTGATGATGGATTCGCTAGCGGAACAGGTGCCCGCAGAGGTGAGCACATACACACGACCGAGATTCAGCGAAGGCAATGCAGTGGCGGTGTTCGCAAACACCGTGGAAGAGGCAAACGGCATGGGATCGAGCGAATCGCCGGTGACCGGATCCTTCGTGGGGTTCTTGCTGTTGAACTGCAGGCGCTCGAAGGTCTTGCCGGCGGTACGCGTCTGGCCTGCAATCATGAAGGCCGCCTCGCTGGCAATGGCGAGATATCCGCCGCCGTTGTAGCGCAGGTCAAGCACCAGATCCTGCACATTCGCGGTCTTGAGCTGGTTGATGGCGGTGATGAGCTGCTGCTCGGCGGCGACGGTGTGATCGTTGAACAGCAGGTAGCCGAGGTTGCCGCTGGCTGTGGACAGCACCTGAACCGTCGGTACCGCATCGAAGGTGACCGTGGCGGCATTCAGCGTCACGACATGCGTGGTGCTGCTGCCGCGGTCCTTGATGCCCAGCTGGTGACTGGAGCCACTGGCGGGCGCGAACACCGCGGAGTTGATGGTATCCACGCCCGCCTGGGTGTTCACGTTGACCACGTCCACGCCATCGATGGTCGTCAGCTCAGCGCCGCGGCCGATCCCGAGCGTCGCAGCCTGCGATCCAGCCTGCACGTACTCCACGACGAGGCGACGCGGTGGCGTGCTCTGCACGATGGCCCAGGAAATGCCATAGCCCAACGACGCACCGGACTGCGACAGCTGGTAATAGGCAGCACTGTCGTAGGTGAAATGAAACTGATCCTTGGCCTTGCCCGATGACACGGTCGCGGTGGTCTTCAGCAGATCAAAATAGCCTTTCACATCCGCAACCGATGCGGGATCGCGGTCGGCCACTTCGCTGAACCACAGGTACAACTCGTTGGTCCAGGAGCGCAGGAAGTGCTTCTCGGCCAGTGCGCTGCCAGCCACATCGGTATAGGCCTTGCCGGTGGCAGGATCGATGCCGGTGCGCGGCACTGCGCATTGAGAGGCAAAGCTCGAAGAGGCCGGATATACCCCGGCGGTGTAGGAAATCGCCGGCGGCGTGGGTGCGGGAGGATTGGTCGCCGGCGGATTGGTGGATGCCGGAGGGGCTGAGTCGCCGCCTCCACCGCAACTCACAAGTCCGTATCCTGCCAACGTGGCGCACAGGGCCAGCCATGACCCTCTCCAGCGCTTAACATCCATTGCTCCCCCTTCCATGAGACTGTCCAATTCCTGCAATGTTTTTGACGCTAGCCGAGAAATGGCCGCAGATTCAAGCTTCGCGGCGGTGACTGCCCCGTTCTGCAAAGTTGCGATCGACACGCCGCTGCGGCGGCTGTTCGACTACCGCGTGCCCGATGCGCCGCTCGAGCCTGGAATGCGCGTGCGTGTGCCATTCGGCCGCCAGCACGTCACCGGCGTGGTTGTTGCGCTGGCAACGGAAACTGACATTTCTGTAATCAAGCTGCGGAAGGTCGAGGCGGTATTGGATGCGCGACCGTTGTTCGATGCGGCGGACCTTTCCCTGCTGCAGTGGGCGGCCGACTACTACCACCATCCCATCGGCGAAGTGTTCGCGACGGCGCTGCCACGAGCGCTGCGAATGGGGCGCGATGCGGCAACGACCACACGCTGCTGGTGGCTCAGCGCCACCGGTCGCGACGCACTGGGTGCGCAAACGCTGAGGCGCGCGCCACGTCAGCAGGCCGTGCTCGCGCATATCGCTGGCAGTGAAGGCTGCGATGACGCTGCGCTGGATCAAGCCGTGCCCGGCTGGCGTGCGGCCGCGCGCGCGCTGCTCGAACGCGGCCTGCTGGAATCGCGAATGGTGGAAGTGTCGCGTCCTGCAACGCAGTCGCGGCACATGTCAGTGATTCCGCCGGCGTTGAGCGCTGCCCAACAGCACGCGGTGAACAGCCTCTCGCCCGCCACCGCGCGTGGCGCCTTCCTGCTCGACGGCGTGACCGGCAGCGGCAAGACAGAGGTGTACCTGCGCACCGTAGGTGAAGTGCTGGCGCGCGGTGATGCCGCGCTGGTGCTGTGCCCGGAGATCGGACTGACGCCGCAGCTGCTGGAGCGCTTCGAGCAACGCTTCGACGCTCCCATCGCCGCGCTGCATTCCGGCCTGACCGACACCGAACGCGCGCGCGCCTGGCATTCAGCGGCCAGCGGCCATGCCCGCATCGTGATCGGCACGCGCTCGGCAGTGTTCACGCCCATTCCACGACTGGGACTGATCGTCGTCGATGAAGAGCATGATTCCTCGTACAAGCAGCAGGAAGGCGGTTTCCGCTACTCGGCGCGCGACCTGGCACTGCTGCGTGCACAGCGGCGTGGCGTGCCCATAGTGCTGGGATCGGCCACGCCATCGCTGGAATCCCTTCACAACGTGCAGCAGGGACGGCTGACGCACATCGCGTTGCCGGAGCGCGCGGGCAGCGCCGAACCACCGCGCCTGGCATTGATCGACATGCGCGCGCATGCCGTGCACAAGGGTTTCGCAGCGCCTTTGCGGCATGCCATCGAACGTCATCTCGAGGCCGGTGCGCAGGTGCTGCTGTACCTGAACCGGCGTGGCTATGCACCGACGCTGCTGTGCCAGAGCTGCGGCTGGATCGCGCCCTGCAAGAGCTGCGATGCGCGGCTGACAGTGCATCTGGCCAGTGGCAGGGTGGTCTGCCATCACTGCGGCGCCGAGGCGCCGCGCCCCGAACGCTGCCCGCGCTGCGGTTATGAAGTGCATCCGCTGGGGCATGGCACCGAACGGGTCGAAGAGACGCTGGCGGAATATTTTCCGGGCTATCCGGTGGAGCGTTTCGATCGCGACAGCCTGCGCGCGCCGCAGCAGCTGCATGACGCCATCGAGCGCGTGCATCAGGGCAAGGCGCGGCTGCTGGTGGGCACGCAGATGCTGACCAAGGGGCATCACTTTCCCGACGTGACGCTGGTGGGCGTGCTCAACGCCGACCAGAGCCTGTTCAGCACGGACTTCCGCGCCGCAGAGCGTCTGGCGCAGACCATCGTGCAGGTGGCGGGTCGTGCCGGGCGGGCCGGCCGCCCCGGAGAAGTGCTGATCCAGAGCCAGTATCCGGACCACCCCTTGCTGAGCACGCTGCTCCAGTCAGGTTATGCCGGCTTCGCGGCCGGCGCCCTGGCTGACCGGGCGGCTGCCCACTGGCCACCGTTCGCACGCCTGGCGATCCTGCGTGCCTCGGATACCAGCGCGGACGGA
>Ga0134124_10001112_pt1 | contig 21527 bp, 16 predicted proteins | sample KB304_FD_96880 | JGI IMG/M metagenome (GOLD analysis project Ga0134124, IMG submission 96880) | Terrestrial soil microbial communities without Nitrogen fertilizer from Kellogg Biological Station, Michigan, USA - KB3-0-4 | ecosystem: Environmental > Terrestrial > Soil > Unclassified ... | reverse complement strand
TTTTGACCGCGCGCACCCTTCGCTACCTGTTCGCTGCCCTCGGCATTGGTTTGATTTTCCTGGCCTGCTGTAGTCAAGCGGACGCGCGCAGTCCGTTTTGGCGTCCGCGGCCTGCACCGCCGCCGTATGCTTTTTCGGTCGAAGATGAGAACGGCAACTCGCTGCCGACGTTCGTCAAAGGGGGCCGCACGTTTCTTTTGGGCGAGCCGGGGCTCCGCTACAACATTCGCGTGCGCAACCCGACTGGCGAGCGGGTGGAGGCTGTGGTCAGTGTCGACGGGCGCGACGCGATCAGCGGGCAACCGGGCGACTACGTGAATCAACGCGGCTACGTGATCCCGGCCTATGGCTCGCTGCTCGTCGAGGGCTTCCGTCGCAGCATGGAAGAAGTGGCGGTGTTTCGCTTCACGAGCCCCGAGGATAGCTACTCGGCGCGCCTGGGCACGCCGCAAAACGTGGGCGTGATCGGCGTCGCCTTCTTTCCGGAACGCCCGCGCCCGGCTGAACCAGTGGTGCGGCGTCCTCGACCGTTGCCCCGTCCGGCGCCGCTCCCGTACGACTACTCTCGTGATGAGCGAAGCCGCGGTGATTTCGAGGGCAGCCGCGAAGCCGCGAAGAGAAAGCCTTCGGCGGAAGGGCGCGCCGAGGCACCCGCGAGCCCGCGCGCCGACGAACGGCGTGCCGACGACAAAGGGGCAGCCCGAGACGACTACCGCGGAAGCGTGAACAATCTGGGCACCGAGTTCGGCGAGAGCCATGAAAGCGTGGTGAGTTCGGTGTCGTTCGTGCGCGCTTCTCAGACGCATCCCGCGCTGCTCAGCACACTGCGCTACGACGACGCGGACGGCCTGAGCGCGCGCGGCATCGACGTTTCGGGCTATGCCTATCGTCGCGCGTACCCGGACGAACCCCAGGCATTCCCGGTGTCACGCTTTGCTCAGCCGCCGCCTTGAGCCCGGCTCTCTCGAGCCACGATCAAATCGCCGAGTCCAAGCTTCGAAATTCGGAGAAGAGCCGCGTGAGTACGCGAATCATCGGTGCCACATCGCGGCTCGCGGCCATTTCCCGGCAGGAGTGCATACTGAGCATCGGATTGCCGACGTCGACCGCGCGCATTCCCAGGCGCGCCGCCGAGATCGGGCCGATGGTGCTGCCGCAGGGGCTGTCATTGCGCGAGCTGAAGTGTTGCGGAGCGACATCGACCGCGCGGCAAGCAGCGGCGAAGGCCGCGATGGCCGGGCCGTCGCTGGCATACGATTGGTTGACGTTGACCTTGATCACGGGGCCCGCGCCCAACATCGGCCGATGCTGTTTGTCGTGCTTGTCCGGGTAATTCGGGTGAACGCCGTGGGCCATGTCCGCCGAGATCAGCAGTGAGCGCGAAATGGCGCGGGGCAACGCGCTTTCGTCATGGGCCGAGTAGGAGCGCGAGAGGCGTTCGAGCAGATCCGAGAGCAGCTGTGAGCGTGCGCCGGAGGCGCTTTGGCTGCCTACCTCTTCGTGATCGTAGATGGCGACGATGCGCGTTGCTTCGGCCCCGGGTGTCGCGCCCAGCAGCGCTCGTAGCGCGGCGTGGCACGACGCCAAATTGTCGAGCCGACTGGAGAACAGGAACTCGTTTTTGCTGCCGGCGAATGCCGCTCGCTGTGTGTCGTACAAACACAAATCGAAGCCCAGCACGTCTTCGACGCGAGCCCCGTTGGATGCGGTGTTGCTGAGTGCCTCGGCGAGCAGCTCACTGAAGCCCCCGCTCTCAGGCTCCAGGCCGAGCACGGGCAGCAAATGGGTCTGCGCGTTGAGCACCAGGCCGGAGCTGTTCACGTCCCGATTGAGATGAATGGCCAAGTTCGGTACGCGGCACACGGCGCGCTTCAAGTCAACGAGCTCGCTGTGCCCGTCCGCAAACACGACGCGCCCTGCGACGGACAAGTCGCGATCCAGCCAAGTGGAGAGCAGCACCCCGCCGTAGATCTCGACCGAAAGTTGGCGATAGCCCACGTTCGCCAAATCCGGCACGGGCTTCAGTCGTAGGTTCGGCGAGTCACTGTGCGCGCCGATCAATACGAAGCCGGCGTCCGAGGGTGGCTTGCTCCCCAGCTCGAATGCGACGATCGAGCCACCCGCTCGCACCACGAAACCCCGCGTCCCCGGCGCGAGCTGCCAGGCCTCCTGCTCGCGAAAGGCGCGAAACCCAGCAGCCGTCAAGCGCCGCGCGACCTCTGCCACGGCATGGTAGGGGGTGTTCGCGGCGTCCAAGAAAGAGGCCAAGTCGGCGGCTTCGGGGGTTCTGTCCTGGTCAAGCATGGCCTGTGACTATACTCCCTGCGTCGTGATCACGCAGGACGTCTCGCTCGAAGGCTTCACCGCTACTGACTGGCAGCGCTTGGCGGACGTGTTTCGCGCGCCCAGCGGCGGCTTCGCGGAAGAAAGCAGCCGCGAGCCCGAACGCGAGCGCGGCGGGGTAGTGGCCGTCACCACCGGGAATCGCCTGCGCAAGCTGGTGCACACCCAACGGGGCCGGCTCGACCTGCGCGCCGTCGAGTGGCCGATGAAGCTGCCCGAGCTCGCAGGGCGTTACCAGGCGAGCTGGGCCGTGGAGCTCGCTGCCGGCGCGCTCGAGGAATTGGTCGAGCGGTTTTCCGAGCGCCTGCGGCCACGGCAAGAATACCTGGAGCAGGCGCTCGAGTTGGCGCGTGCGCTGCGTGAGCTCGAGGCAGAGGGCCTGGTCGCGATGTGGCCCAGGCGTTTTGCCGACATCCCCGTGCCCGGTTCGCGCGTGATCCACCGCGCGCTCGACATGTTTTGCAGCGAGGGGCGTGCGATTGCTCTCGGAGTGTTTCGACACGGCGAGCTATACACCGGTCTCGTGGCGCGCCGTCGCGGCTTGGGCTTCGACCGGATCGTGGGGCCCGACGAGTTACGCCCAGAAATGGGTCTCTTGTCGGGTGACTTTCGGCGCGACTACCGTCACTTCGTGTCCGCTGCGGAGCGCGAGGTAGCGCCGCTTTCCCTCGGCGTGTTCGGTGAGCTACTCACCTTTCAAGCGCTAGCCCGGGATCCGGCGCCGGGTGCATTTACGCTGGCGGTCGCGGCGCGTGATTTGCTGATCTCCCCGCTCAGCCCCGGCTTGGCGGTACCGCTCGGAGTCGACGTGGGTCGGGCGGCTTTTGCTGGGCTGCGCGGGCTCGCCGAGCGTTTCGGTGCCGGCGGGGCGCTGGCGCCGATGCTCGGACGGGCCGAAGAGTTCGTGTCGCGTGATTTGACGGCGCTGTTGGGGTTCGATCCTTGGGCTGCGCTGGTCGGGGTGTTCGAGCGCGACCGTCAGCCGCGGGAGCACGACTGAGTGGCCGCATCCGGTCGCATTCGGCGTCGCTTGGCGCTCGCGATCGTACTGACCGCGCTGATCCCGCTGCTCGCTGCAGTCTGGTTGGCGGAGAGCACGGTGCGCACGACGTCGGTCAAGTTCTTCATCCCCGATGTCGGCGCGCACCTCGATAAATCTCTAGGTCTGTATCAGGAATTGGCGCGCAGCATGAAAGCGCTGATGCGCCAAGAAGCGGCCGAGATCGCGCTTCGCCCCGCGTTGCGTCGAGCCGCTACGGCGGGCGACCGCAGCGCGCTCGAGCTCGAGCTGAAGCGAGCTTTCGCCGAACACCCGAGCTTGGTCACGTTGGCGGTGCGAGACCCGGACGGGAAAACGCTGGCCGAGGTGAAGCGCGACAAGCCCCTCGATCCGAATCACGAAAACCAGCTCGAAGTCGGCAAAGCACTGGCTGACGACCCCGATGCGGTCGATGTCCCGCAGCTGCTGGCCGTGTTCGCGGCGGACAAGGGCCATTTCGACGAGCTTGCGGAAATGAGCCAATTCGTCAATCTCTACAAGCAAGTCGAGCAACGCCGTGGTGCGGACGAGCGGAGTTACCTGCTCTCCTTTACCGCGCTCTTGTGCATCACGATCGTGGCTGCAATCGCTATGGGCACGTTGCTCGCGCGCGGGGTCTCTCGCCGCATCGCCGAACTCGCGCGAGCCACCCACTTGGTGGGCGAAGGTGACTTGAGCATTCGCGTGCCCGAAGGGGGAGGGGACGAGATCGCCGATCTTGCCGGAGCGTTCAATCGCATGCTCGGCGAGGTCGAGTCCAGCCGCGCTCGCATCGAGTACTTGCAGCGCATCAGCGCGTGGCAGGAGATGGCGCGCCGGCTGGCGCACGAGATCAAAAATCCGCTCACTCCGATCTCGCTCGCCGTGCAAGAGATCCATCGTCGCTACACGGGGTCGGATCCCGAGTATCGACGGCTGGTCGATACCACGCTCGAAGTCGTCGAAGACGAAGTAGGCACCTTGCGTCGCCTAGTCGGTGAATTTTCGGATTTTGCCCGGCTGCCCCAAGCGAGCTTGTTTCGCGCCGATCTGGCCGAGTTCCTGCGAGAACAAGCGGCGCGCTTCGGCGTTCGCGGCGCCGACCGAGATAGCGGTGAAAACGCGCTCGACGAGCTGCTCTCGCTCGGGCAAGGCGCTGACATCGAAGTCGATTTCGATCTGCCCGACGGCGCGTGCGAAGCGCTGATCGACGCCCAGATGCTGCGCCGGGTGCTGTTCAACCTAGTACGCAACGCAGCCCAAGCCTTGGTCGGTAGCGGTGCAAGTGCTGGGCGTGTGCGCGTGCGGCTCGCGAAAGACGGCGAGTTTTGGAACTTGGACGTCGACGACAACGGGCCGGGGATCCCGGTCGAACTGCGCGAAACGGTCTTCGACCCCTATGTCACCACCAAGGATGACGGAACCGGTCTCGGCTTGTCGATTGTGAAAAAGATCGTGATTGAGCACGGGGGAACGATTCGCGCGGAGCACAGCGAGCTGGGCGGCGCTCGTCTGCGAGTGCGTTTGCCGGTTCTGGGGACGCGCGCGGCAGAGCGCGCCATGGAAGACGCGCCGGCTTTGGTTGCGGGGCGCGCGAACCTCGAGCAACTTCCAGGGGCCCATGAGTAGCGCGCCGCACGCGAAGCGGGATTCCAACCAAGGTTACCTCACGGCGTTGCTCGTCGTGGCGGTGAGCGTGGGCGTGGGCTTGTTCGGCCTGCCGCGGCTCGGTCAGCGCAGCGCGCATTCGAATTCGCCGCTGATCGGTCGCCCGGCACCGGATTTCTTGCTCCGCGCGCTCTCGGAAGCGGGGCTCGGTGAAGCGCAGCGGCTCTCGGATCTACAGGGGAAAACCGTAGTTTTGGACTTTTGGGCGAGTTGGTGCGGGCCTTGCCGTCAACAGGCGCCGATCATCGATCGCATTGCTCGTCGCTTGGCGGGGCCCAAGCTCGCGGTGTACGGCGTGAACACCAGCGACGAATTCGCCGATGCTCGACGTTACGTGGAGGCGCATCACCCGAGTTACCCGGTGCTGTTCGACGCGGACGCCCAAGCAGCGACCGCCTTCGACGTCTCCGGATTGCCGACGCTGCTGGTCATCGACAAGCAGGGCATCGTACGCGCGGTCGAAATGGGCGTGGTCGGAGAGCGCGAGCTGGAAGGCTTGATTCGCGAGGCCGATAGCAGCGCTGCTGGCGAGGGAAAAAAGACCAAGGCCGAGCGCGTCAGCCCTCCGCTCTAGCGTTTTAGCGCATTGGTCCGCGGGCAATCATCGGCATGTCTTCGAGCGGCACGAGCCGCGGGACCATCTTGATCTCGGCGAGCGCGATGGTCAGGCGTTGTCCGTCGAGGGTGAAGGGGATGCGCCGCGTCTCGCCGGCCACGGTCAGGTTCAGCTCGCCGCGCACCGGTCGCGAGTCGCCGCCCGAACGCACCACTTCTATCGCGTATTCGCCGGGTTTTGCGCCGCTCAAGGCCAGCCCTTCGCGGCCGTGCGCGAGCACGTCACGGGCGCTGATCAGCTCGCGGGTCGGCGCGCCCAACCACGAGACGCGCTGTCCGTCGGGATGCAAGATCGCTAGGTCCAGATCCACGTCGGAAAGCCAAGTCGCTTCGACGCGCAGATCACCGAGCAACCGGCTTTCGTCCGCGGCGGGTGCCGAGGCCAAACTGGTGGCCATGCGCGCCGTCTTTTCGTCGACCAGCGAGAGCGCGTCGCTCTCCCAGTGGGAGTTGCCTTGGATGCGTGAACAACGCAAGGCATCCGCAAGCAGCTTGGCGTCGCTCGCGCGCAGTTCGGCAATCGCCATCGCATGGCGGCAACCGAGATTGCCGTTTCCCGACCAGCGATGGAGTCGAGCGAGTCGCTTTTGGCTTGCCACGTCGTCCGGGCGCACGTCCACGACGCTGCCCAGCATTCGAATGGCGAGCTCTCGGTCGCCCCGGCGAGCGGCGAGATCCGCGCGCGCGGTGAGCGCGTCAGGGTCGAGCGGTTCTTTACTCGACCAGCGCTCGACCAAACTCGAAGCACGACCCAGATCGCCGCTGATGGCGTACAATGAATAGGCCTTTTTCAGGTTCGAACGGCGCTCTGGCTCGGCCGATAGTGCGCGTTCCGCGTCAGCCACGGCGCCGATACTGGCCGTGCGCGGTCCGCGTTCGGCGCTGGAGATCTGTCCCTTGCGATCCCAAACGCGGCGCATCGGAATCATCCGTCGTGGTGGGGGCGAGCGCGGCAGCTCCGGCTCTTCGAGGTCCTCGCGCAGCATGGGCTTGGTGGCCACGGACGGAGGAGGCTCGGCGAAGCCGTCGTTCGCCATGGGAGCGGGGGCCGCACGCCGGGCTGGCGCCGCAGCTTTGGGCTTGGCGGGCGCGGCTGCCTCGGCAGCGGGCGCCGCGGCACCGAGCGCCCCCATCGAGCTCGGACTCGGTGCGTCGAGCGCTGCGCGACTTCGGAACGAACCGCCGCTGCTCTTCTTGTCCAATGCGCCGAGCGCGCTCGAACCGAGATCCCCGCTGTCGTCCGCTTCGTCGAGCGGGAGCTCCGCCTTGGCTTCGCTTTGCTCGGCGAGCTCCTCGCCCGTGAAGCGCGCGCCCGATTTCGCCGCATCCAAGCCGAATGCGCGGAACATTGCTTCGCTCTCGAGCACCAACAGTGAGCTGTAGCGACTGGCGACGGAGAACTGCGTCGAAAGCGCCAGGGCCTCTTTTTTGGCTTCCGAGCCGCCGTTGCGCTCCAGATCCGCGATGCGCGCGGCTGCGTACATGCGAGGCACGAACGCGTTGCCCGAACCGCTACTAGCCACGACATGCAAATCGTAGCGCTGCTCGAACGGCGTATCACCCAGTTTTCCGCGCACGATCAGCTTACCGTCGACGCGGTCCGCGGACATGCGCGCGCTGATGTTGGTCTCGCTGCCCGCCAAGATGGTGTCGATCTTCTGCGGCGCGACCGCGCGCAGCTCGTCGGGCAAGACGACCTCGACGTCGCGCAGGGCGGCGCCGTAGGTGGCGCTCAGCACCCCGAGTGTCGCTTGGTTCAACGTTTGTCCGGGGACGTACGGCAGGACCACGCCACCACCAGCGCGTGCCAGCGCAGCCAGCGTATCGAGGTCGGACGTACTGCCGACTGCCACGGCCGTGATTCGCGCCTCGGAGGAGGCAAGCGTGTCGCGGACCGCGGAGGTGATCGTCGCGGGTCGGATTGGCCCTGCCGTAGGTGCACCGTCGCCGATGAACACGATATCCTCGATGTGCGTTCCGGGCGCGTTTTTGAAGCAGTTCTTGGCAAACTCGATGGCTTGCGTGGGATCGGAGGCGCCTTCGGCGTCAATCCCCCGCAAGAAGCGCTCGACCACTGGGGCGGCTTGCGGACCTGGGGTGAGGAAGCCCGCGGGTAATTCCCGGCACGTGCTGTCGCAAGCGAGCACGGTGACGGGCCCAGCAGGATCCAGCTCGCGTGCCAGCCGGACTGCCAGTCGCTTGGCGCGCTCCAAGCCCTCACCGAACATCGAGCGGCTGGTGTCGACCGCGATCACGGTCGCGTGTGCCCGTTCCACCGTCGCGCGAGGCAGTTTGGGCCTCAGACTGAGTAACGCGTAGCGTTCGTCGCCCGTGCGGTAGCCAAACGCCGTCAGCTCGGTTTGCCGTTCCGGAAGCGCCCACTCCACGCTCAAATCACCGTTGGGCGTGAAATCATCGGCACTGAATGAAAAGGCGCGCGCGCCGTCGCGGTCGCTGGCCGAAAGCGGGTAGCCCAGCGTGCGCACCGCAAACTTCGGGTCTTGCCCGCGCACCTCGACGTCTACGTCGAAGTGGCGGATCTTGGTGGTGCCACCGGGATCGACAGGCAGCGGATAGCTGAAATGTCGAACACCGGCGACGGGGCGCACCGCTTCTGTGTAGGCGAGCACGATCCGGCGTTGCCCGCGCTTGGGGATCGGGAAAATCTTGAGCTCGAAGCGCCCGCCTCGCTGCCACTCGAGGAGCGCCGGATCGCGCCAGGGCCCGGGCACCCACACGATCTCGTCCTTGATCTGCGGTCGCGCGCTGGGCGCTGCATTGACGATGGCACCGCGCCAAATGGCGGCCGCGCGGTCGCGATCGACGAAAGCGCCTTCTTCCAGCTTACCGTCTACCTCCAGCGCCAGACGCTCGATCTTGGCGTCGGTCGGGATGGGGAAACGATAAATCCCCTCCAATACCTGGTCGCTGTCGTTTTCGAAGACTTCATCGACTTCGGTGCGGGCCATGGCGCCGGCGATGCGCACGCGCACGCGATGCGCGGCGAGCTTCACGGTGCCGCGCAATTCTTCCGTGCTGCCCGGTTTGCGAGCGGTCAGTTCGCCGAGCCCGCGACTCTTGGCCGCCGACTCGGCGGCGTCGAGCAAACTATCGGTAAAGGCGACGGCCTCGGCGAGCGTCGCGCCGGAGCTGACGTAAGGCGCGCTCCCTTCGTACAGGCGAGCCTCCTCGCCTGCGACGACGTGCAATGGGGTCGAGCCTTTGCCGCTCAAGGTGGCGCTGCCACGGACCACGTCGAGGATGGCAAAATCAGCGCCTGCGCGCAGCGCGACTTTCCCCGAGGTGACGTCCAGTGCGCCGTCGTTCACGTCCAGCTGGGCGCGTGCGCTCGGCTTGCCCGAGACGTCGAGCACGAGCGCGCCGTGACTCAGGCGTGCTCGTCGCGAGCTGCTCGCCAATTGCAGCTCGCTGTCGTGGTCGAGCGAAAGCGATGTGCCGTCGGTGAGCGTGACTTCCGCGCTGCTGCGCGCCCCGGTGCGCAAGAGTGAACCGGCGGGTATCGCGGCGCCGAGCGCGGCCTGCGCGCAGGCTGCGCCCCGAGGGTCGCAAATCTGCAAGCCCATGCCGGTATTCGGTGCGACGAGTCGCGAGACCGTGCCGCGTTGGGCCGTGGCCTCGCGCGCTTTGGGCTTGCTCTGGCACCCCCCCGCGGTCAACGCGAGCAAGGCGCTCGCAATCCAGGCAGACAAGCGAACGAAGGCGCGCTGATCATGGTTCATGGCAGGTCCCGTGTTCTCGAAACGCCACCCGGCGCTCGGAGCTTTCAGTGCATACGCACAGGGACGCCGATTGATTTGCGGATTCGTGGTAACGGGCTGATTTTGCGGCGAATTGTCCGGGGACCACCCAGAGTGGGCACAGGTAGGTAAATCTGCCCTAAGCTAGCTGCAGATGCCCGAACTACCGGACGTGGCGGTCTACATCGAACGCCTGAGCGCGCTCTTCTCCGGGCAGGTATTGGAGCAGACTCGACTCAAGAGTCCCTTCCTCGTACGTAGCTTCGAGCCGCCGCTGTCCGCGGCAAAGGGCGAGCGCGTCACCGGCTTTCGCCGCATCGGCAAGCGCATCGTGTTCGAGCTGTCGAACGAGCTATTTCTCGTCTTTCACTTGATGATTGCCGGTCGCTTCCACCTGAAAGACAAAGCCGACAAGCTTGCGGGCAAGCACGTGCTCTTGGGGCTGGACTTTGCCGAGCACACGCTGGCGCTGACCGAAGCCGGCAGCAAGCGTCGCGCCAGCTTGCACGTGGTGCGCGGCGAGGAAAACCTGGGCGAATTCTCGCGCGGAGGGCTCGAAGTGCTGGGCTCGAGCTACGCCGAGTTCCGAGAAGCGCTCGTGCTCGAGAACCGCACGCTGAAACGCGCGCTGACCGATCCGCGCTTGTTCAGCGGCATCGGCAACGCCTACTCGGACGAGATCCTGCATGCCGCACGCCTCTCGCCGGTGAAGCTCACTCGCAGCTTGTCCGAACCCGAGATCGCCGCGCTGCACACGGCAACCGAGGAGGTCCTGAGCGCGTGGATCGTTCGCCTGCGCCAGGAGGTCGGCGCAGGCTTTCCCGAAAAAGTAACGGCATTTCGCCCAGAAATGGCGGTGCATGGTCGCTTCCAGAAGCCGTGCCCGGTGTGCGGCACGCCGGTGCAGCGCATCTCGTACGCCGAAAACGAGCTCAACTATTGTCCGAAATGCCAGACCAACGACAAGCTGCTCGCCGATCGCGGCCTCTCGCGTTTGCTCAAAACCGATTGGCCGAAAAGCCTCGAAGAGCTGGAAGAGTACAAGGCGGCACGCTCGCTGCCCAAATCACGCACTTGAAGCGGCGAGATCAGCCGCCGAACGGCTTCGGCTCTCGGCGCGCCTTCACGGCTTTCAACGCCTCTTCCAAGTCTTTGCCGTCACGCAAGCAGGCGTAGCAATCTTGGCGCTTGCCCGGTCCGCAGCCGTATTTGCGGGTCATCTTGCTCAGCCACTGGAACGAACGACGGTCGCCCTCGCTGCTCGCGCGCGCCAGCAAATCACGGCTCTTTTCGCAGCTGTCGGCGTCACGCAGATCCAGCGCGACGGCTAGCGCTTTCGACGCCTTGGCGCGCACGTCTTTGCCGTAGATCAGCGAGCGAGCCAAATCCGTCGTCGTGCTGCGCGCTGCCGTGCCCGTCCACACCTCGTAGATCAGGTCTGCGCTGATCGGGCCGGGCACGTTCGCCATCGCGGCCAGCGCGTCACGCGCCGTCTCCGGGTCGTCGATATTGCGGCGCAGTTGCGCGAGGACCTCGGGATCTTTGATCAGTCCGGGATCGTGCTCGATGCGCTCGCGAAGTGCCCGGGCGGCACGAGCGTTCTGGGCGCTTCGACCGAGCGACAGCGCGAGTGCCTCATTCACGCGCAGATCCGGCGCGGCCTTCACGCTCAGCTCCTTCACCGCGCTGTCCTCACCCAGCGACACGCGCTCCAGCAACGTGAGCGCCTTCGGCTTCTCTTCTGAGGTCGCGCTGGCAGCGCTGACGATCGGCGCTGGCGGCAAAGGGGGAGGCGCGGCGACGGCAGCCGACGCGGACGGCTCCGGAACGACCTTGAGCGCTGCGCCCGGATCGGCTGCAGACGTCACGGCCGCGGCGGCAAACGCGGCCCCCAGCGCGACCAGCAGCACCAGCGGGGTCACCAGGCTCCACAGCGGCACTTCACCGCCGGCGAAGCGCACACGCTGCGCGAGCGCACCGGCGAACGAAGGCAACGGTTGCGGCCCGAACGAAGGTCGCGGTCGCACCAAGGTGGCTGCGCTACGCGCGGCCGCGACGCTGGCTTCGAGCCCCGCACCCGCCAAAGGGGTAGCCGTCGCAGGCATCGACGCCGCAGCGGGGATCGCCGCGGCAGGGGGGATCGGCGGCATGTTGACTGCCGGCGGAGCTCCAGGCGCGACAGAGGAAGCAGGCGCCGGCACGGTGGGCGCGTGCGCCGGAAACAACACGGAACGCTCTGCAGTCGGCGGCGGTGGCGGTGGCGGTCGCACACTCGGCGGCGGAGGCCGCACGCTGGGTGGCGCCGGTCGCACGCTCGGCGGCGGCAGGCCTTGTGGGCGTGAGGGCGCTGCTGTCTGCGACTGCGGAAAGCTCGACGCGCGGCGCGGCGGGGGCAGCGTGTCCTGCTCGCGCTTCGCTCGCGCGCGTTGCTGTACGGCGCGCTGCTGCACCTCGCGATCGATAGCGCGTTGCTGGGTCTCGCGATCGACGAGGGTCACCTCGCGAACGCCGTGGCTTTCCGGGGCATCGTAGCTCGGCAACGGCCGCGTGGGCGGAGGCGGCAGTGGGGGCGGAGGCTCACTGGCTTCTGGAGGAGGAACCGACCAGCCGGAGTCGACGATCGACGGACGGATGGCTTTTGGGTCGGGTCGTGGCGGCGCCCCGTCATTCATTCGACATTGACCCTAGCATCGCTCGGCGGCTTGCAGCTAGTGCGGTGCATTTGTCGCGTAGCGCGCTAGCGCGCCGCAGCTGCCGCCTTCACCTCTGGGAAGACCTCGGAGTTGAGCTCCGGTCCACGCAGGATGGCGTCGGCATTGGCGGGAATGCGACGCGGGATGTGATTGTCGTCGACGCAAGCGAGCAGAGTGAAACCTTCCGCTACGAGTTCATCCGGTTTGACCAAGCCGCCACGCAGCAGACGATAGTCGAAGCGCACCTTCACCCGCGTGAGCTCGGTGAGTCGTGACTCCACACACAAGACCTCGTCGAAGCGAGCGCTCTTTCGGTATCGGACGTGCGCCTCGACGACGGGCAAATGGATCCCGAGCTCGGTCCACGAATTGTAGTCGAGCCCGCGGCGGCGCATGTATTCCACGCGGCCGACCTCGAAGTACGAGATGTACGTGCCGTGGTGGACGATGCCCATCAGGTCGGTTTCACCAAATCGCACACGAACGACGTGGCGTGACACGCAGTGGGCAGGGAGGTCGTTGTTCACAGGGGCGCGCGACAATACTAGTGAGCCGCGCGCCAAGCAATCGTCACCGTGTCGCCTCGTTTTAGACCCATCCTGCCCGCGTAGACAGGCGAGAACCCGGCGTCTTCGTTCGCAATACGGTAGAACCGCGCCCGGCGGGAGCGGTTCTCGAGGGCCGCTAGCCCCGACCTCGGACCGGGACGGTCAGGACCGGGACGGGCGACAAGCGCACCAGCTTTTCGGCAATGCTCCCCAGGAGGAGGTGGGCGAGGCCCGTTCGGCCATGGGTGCTCAGGACCACCAAGTCGTGCTCGCCCTTCTTCAGTTCGGTCAGTAGGGCAGAAGCGGGCTCGCCCGAGACCAAGCGGTTGCTGGTGGGAACCCCTGCCGGCAAACTGATCTCGCCCAGGAACTCGGCCATGTCCCGTTCTGCATTTTCGCGGATCAACTCGCCGATGGGTTTGTGGGCCTCACCGGGGCGCTGCACCATCACCGCGTCGGTTAGATACGTGGGACGGTCCCAGACGTGCACGATGTCGAGCGAGGCGCCGAAGCCGAGCGCAAGCTCTGCTCCGTAGGCCAGCGCCGCTTTCGAATTCTCGGAGTAGTCGATCGGAACCATGATGCGCCGGATGCCCATGCGCCTCACTGTACTCGGTTGTGCGCTGCGCTCAAGTCCAGAGGGCGCGGCTCACCCGTCCACGACTCGCCGAGAATTGGCTTCGGCGCGCCGCTTCAATGCTTCATTCATGTAGTCGAAGCCGCGTGCGACCTGGGTCAGCGTACGACCCGAGAAGCGCAGCAAAGCGCCACTGAAGTTTTCGCCCTGCACGAAGCGCGTGCGACCTGGATCGACGGATATCAGGCGCAAGAAATGCTCGCCGTCGAACAGGCCCGGGAACAACAGGTGGGCACGCCAGCGGAGTTCGAAATCTTCCTCGATGTGCAGCCAGGTGGCTTTCAAGCGATGATCCCGCCCCTCGGGCAGGCTGAGCAGGAGCCGCAGCGAGCCACCGACGACGGGTTCGCTTTCGATTTCCGTGATGAACGGGTTCCACTCCTGGTAGCGAGGGAAGTCTGTCAAAATACCCCAAACCTCTGCCGCGGGTGCCGCGATCTCCAGCTCGCTTCGGATTTCCATCTGCTTTGACCTTATATCCCGAATATCTGACCCGACTCGCGGCGCGGCCTTTGTCCGTGCCGCGTTTCGCTCGCCTCGGCCGTGTCGGCGACGTTTGCCCGCCCTTTGAATGCGGCGCGGAAAAGCGCTAACTTTTAGGCTCGCATGAAGCTCCTGCAGGCGGTGCTGGTCGGCGTTGGCCCGTTCGAAAAGCTGGTGCTGCCGTTTGCCGACGAGAGCGGCGAGGCGCGAGCCATGACCGTGATTCACGGCGCAGGTGGGGTCGGCAAGAGCAGCGTGCTTTCGGCCGTGTCCAGCACTCGTCCTGGGCACTGCGTCGTGCAACCCACACGCTCGGATCCGCACGAGGCGGCTACGCAGCCGTTCGCCGCGTGTGATTGGGCGCTGGGTCAAGACGAACCGCTGCGCCCACATCCGCTTTCCGTGGTCAGCCCCAACGCGCGTTTGAACGTCAACGACGAGCAGGAGGCATTGCGTCGTCGCGAACAGGCGCTCTTCGATCGGCTGGCAACCGAGGGCGGGTTTGCATTCTTGTCCATTCCCAGCACGCGTTGGTTTTCGCGCCAACCGATAGCATTCAGCGCGCCCGGGCGGACGGTTGCCCGCTACGACGTGCGCGCGAACGTCGGCGGTGAGGACGCGACGCGCTCGGACTTGGCCCGCGAAACCAAACAAGCCTTGGCCTACGCGGCGATCTCGAACGCGCTGGCGCTGCCCAAGCCGCGGGGGGAAAAGTGTTTCGATTTGCTCGACGCCGCCATGCACGGCACGCTGGACACTCTGCTTTCGCTCGTCGGGTGCTCTTATCGGGGCATCGATCCGTTCTCGTTCGAGCCCATGTTTTCGGTTCAGGGCAGCCAGCGCGAGTTGCCATTCGACGCTCTGCCGACCCGCGCGCGCCATCTGGCCGCATTTGGGGCCCTGTCGGTGCGCACATTGTGGGCCGCCTACCCCGACCATGATCCCCGAGAATCCGAAGGCGTGATTGCCATCGACGAGGTGGACCTACATCAGGACCCTCAAGCTCAGCAGCAGCTGCTGCGCGCCTTTCACGAAGCGCTCCCGCGGGCGCAGTGGATTTTGACTACGGCCTCGCCGGTCCTGGCCAGCTCGGCGGACGCCCGTGCCGTGTTGGCGCTCAGACCGCTGCCCGCGGGCGGCGGCTCCGCTGAGGCCGTCCGGGTATTTGCCGGCGATCAAGCCCGTACTCACTAACTGTATTCAGCTATCCTCGGAAACCGTGCGCGTGCTCGTGCCCGACCGATCTCGAGTCATGGGTCGCCATGAGCTGGCAATGATGGCGCACTCGTAAGCGCTGCGAGACGAAAAGGCCTGCTTTCGCGCTCGAAGGCAGGAGCGTGGGGACGGGCACCGGGCGGGCCTGCTCCACGGGCGGCTGTAGGGGGATGGGAGTGGGCAGCGAGAATTAGCTGCAATTGGACGGGCCGGGGAAGCGAGCACCGGCAAGGAGAGCTATGGTAGTGTCAGAGTCTCGCGGACACGCATGCTCGACGACCTCACTGCCGGCCAGGTGCTCGGGCGCTACGAGCTACTCCTACCAATCGCCAAGGGCGGGATGGCGAGCGTGTGGGCAGCGCGGATGCGCGGCACGCGAGGCTTCCAGAAGATGGTGGCGATCAAGACCATGCTGCCCGGCCTGGTCGATGACTTGCATTTCGAGCGGATGTTTCTAGACGAGGCGTCGCTCGCCTCACAGGTCCGCCACCCGCACGTGATCGAGATCCTCGACTTGGGCGAGGTCGATCGAATCCTGTACTTGGTGATGGAGTGGGTGGACGGGGAACCACTCAACATCATCATGAAATATGCCGCGACTCGCGGCGGGATTCCGCTCGCGATCGCGGTCAGCATCACCGCTCAGGCCTGCCGTGGCCTCCACGCGGCTCACGAGTTGCGTGACGAGAACGGCACGCTGGTCGGTTTGGTCCACCGCGACGTTTCTCCGCAAAACGTGCTCTTGACCTACGAAGGCGTGGTCAAGGTCGTGGATTTCGGCGTGGCCAAGGCCACGGGCCGCGCCGCGAGCGACACAGAAGCCGGGCAATTGAAGGGCAAGATTGCCTACATGTCGCCCGAGCAGCTGCGCGGCGAACGCATCGATCGCCGCACGGACGTCTTCGCCATGGGCATCCTGCTCTACATGATGACCACTGGCACCCACCCTTTTCGTGGTGACGACCAGAGTCAAACGATTCGCCGCATCAGCGACGACGAGCCGGTTACCCCACCGAGCGCGATCGTGCCCGGTTATCCCGCCGGTCTCGAAGCGGTGGTGCTGCAATCACTCGCGAAGGATGCCTCCAAGCGTTATCCGACCGCGAACGACATGCTGATCGGCCTGACTCGCGCGCTGCCGACGTCGATGCGTCCGAGTACGGACGAAGAGGTGGCAGAGTTTTTGCGCGCGCTCCTGCCGGATCGCTTGGAGAAGCGAAAGAGCTTGATCAAGGGCGCGCTGGAGGCCGCTGATCGACGAGAAGCGGGCAAATCTTCGCCCCGCTTGCCGGAGGATTCACCCGACGAAGCGCCCACCGTGCTCGAGGGGCTGGTTTCCAGCCGTGAGGTGACGCCCAGCGCGGACAGTCAGCAGTCTCTGCCGGGTCCCAGCAGCCGCGAACCACTGCCGGTGGCCCGTGACAGCCGCCGCGCGCCCGATCGCAACCGTGTGCGAACCGCGCTCTCGGCTGCCTTGATCGCCGCTCTGGGGATCATCGTTGCGCTCTTGATCAGTCGTCGTCCAGGGCCAACCGTCGCTGCCAACGATCCTCCTGTGATGCCCCCGACGACGCTCACGGTCGTGCGCGACGCGCTTCGTGACACCCGAAGGGGTGATCCGCCGCCGCCCACGGACGAACCCGCCGTCAAGCCGATGGAACCGTTGCCGCCCATGCCGCTGGAATCGGCCGCCCCTGTCAAATCGGCCGCACCGATCAAGCGCTTGCCACTTCAGCCGAAGAAGCCGGATCCATCGGTTGGAAAGCCGGCTCCGAGCGGAAGCGCCTTCGTCTCCCCCGTGCGCGTGCCGGGGTTCTGAGCGCCAGCCTCAGAATTTTCCGACGAGCGTCGCGCCGCCGGCGTTCGCGCCGAGGGCTCCGGGCGCGATCCCAACACTTGCTCGCGCGTTTTGACGTCCACCCAGCACGACCAGGGTTGCACCGACGCCGAGCCCCACGGCCCCCGCCACCAGCGTCACGTTGCCGAGCGTGGTGTACAGCTTGCCGCGGTCTACCGTGCTCTGTGCGCTCTCCGGGCATTGCATGCGATCTGCACCGCACTGTTTGTCGAGATCGTTGATCGTCGTGTGTCGGAGGTAAAACATCGCGCCCGAGGCGATCAAGCTGGCGATGCCCGCGCCTCCCACGACGTAGCCCGCGGTGCGCATGGTTTGGGGACCGGGCGGCGGTGGAGGTGGGAGCGGCGGTGGCACTTTGGCCGGCTCCGGCTCGAGCTTCACTTCGATCGTCTCGGTCTGTTGCTCGGCCACGCGAAAGGACTGTTTGAAAGGCAGAAAGCCGGCTGCGGCGCCGTCCACCACGTGCGGTCCTGGGTCCACGGGCAGTGGACTATTGAGCACCGAATCACCCAGGGACACGCCGTCGAGGGAAATTGTCGCGGAATCGGCCCCTGCTCCGCGCTTCACCACCACGCGGGGGATACGAGCCTTCAGCGACTCGAGTCGAGCGTCCACTTCTTGGCGGACCTGGTCGATTTTCTGCGCTTGCGCGTCCGCCCCCGCCAGCTCGTAATCTCCCAGTGCGGCGACGAGCAGGCCCAGGCGCTCCTCGCACAGCGCAATGTTGAAGCGAACTTGAGGCGTCGGCTTCACGGCGGCGACCTCTTTGAGCAGCGCGAGCGCGCCCGCCCAATCACCGCCAGTCTGCAGGGCCAGCGCTTGTGCGAACTGCTCGCGGGCGCGTTTGAGGCCGTCCCCGTCGCTGCTGGCGGCTTGCGCCTGGGCCGTCGCCGGCGCGAAGCATTGGCTGCTCAAGGAGCCCAGCACCAAGCCGTAACCGACTAGCCAACGCTTGAGTGACCTGAGCTGCATCCAACGTCCCGCGAGTGCGCGGCCGAGCCGCTGGCTCAGAGTGTACTGTTTGCTCCCCTGCCGCACAAACGGCCGGAATTTTCAGGCGGTTTTCGCCCATCCGGCGCGTGAGCCGTCGCCTGGTCGCTGGTCCGGAACGGGGCGTCGTCAGTCCCCGGTTCGGACGGTGAGCACCGCGCACGGCGCGCGGCGCACGACCTTCTCCGCCACGCTACCCATCAGCGCGTGTGACAGCCCGGTGCGACCATGCGTGCCCAGAACCAGCAAATCATAGCCACCGCTCGCGGCGTGTTCGACGATGGCGGTCGCCGGATCGCCCAACTCGCAATAGCTGCGCGCGATCTGGATCCCATCGGCCTGGGCTTGGCTTTCGAATTTGCCCAAGTGCTCGCGCGCGCTGTTGCCGAGCCACTCCAAAAAGGGTTGTTCGGTCGTCCCGACACCCGTGATCAGCGCCTCCGGAGCGAGCATGGCCGGCGGGGTCCAAACATGCAGCAGGTCGATGCTGGCCGAGAACTTCAGCGCAAAGTCTTGGGCCTGCGTGAGCACGCGCCGACCCGAAGGTGAGAGATCGATCGGAACGAGAATCTTGCGCAACGACAGCATGAGCGTGCTCCTTTCGAAAGCCGGCAGCGGATCCGACCACGACTCCAGACTATTGCACACTGAAGGCACGCTTTACGCCCGCCTGCATGCGGCGCGGAGGTCTTGCTCGAACCGTCCTTCGATGCGCCCCAGGCATTCGTCGAATCGGCCCGTTGATAGGGTCGGTTTGTCACAGTTTTGGCCGTCCGGGTGGGGCTCCGCTGCGGCTCGCCGGAGTGTGGCCAGAAAGCCCTTTCGCCGGGGCACGACTTCCGGCAGGATTTTTCCCGTATGGCCAAACGCCCTCACGTGCTCGGAGTGGTCCTCGCTGGTGGCGAAGGGAAGCGGCTTTGGCCGCTGACCCGCGATCGCGCAAAGCCCGCGGTTCCCTTCGGAGCCAACTATCGCATCATCGACTTTGCGCTCAGTAATTTGGTGAACGGCCGTTATCTGCGGATTGCCGTGCTCACTCAGTACAAGAGTCACAGCCTCGATCGACACATCGCGCAGACCTGGCGCATGTCGCCGTTGTTCAACAACTTCGTGATGACCGTGCCGGCGCAGATGCGGCTCGGTCCGCGTTGGTTCGAAGGCTCTGCCGACGCGATCTTCCAGAACTTGAACCTGATCAACGACGAGAAGCCGGACTACATCTGCGTGTTCGGCGCCGATCACATCTACCGGATGGATCCCGAGCAGATCATCGACGCCCACATTCAATCCGGCGCGAGCGTGACGGTTGCGGCGATTCGCGTGCCCATCGAGGAGGCTTCGCGCTTCGGGGTGATTGTGCCGGGGAGCAACAACAAGATCGCCAGCTTCAGCGAAAAACCGCAGAATGCCGTGGGGTTACCGGACGACCCGAAGCACGTGTTCGCGTCCATGGGCAACTACGTGTTCAACACCAAAGCCTTGATCGACGCGGTGCACGCCGACGCGGCGAACAAAGACAGTGCGCACGACATGGGCGGCAACATCATCACGGCCATGGTCGATGCAGGGCAGGCCGCGGTGTACGACTTCCACTCGAACAAGGTGCCGGGCGCAACCGAGCGCGACGCTGGCTATTGGCGCGATGTGGGCACGCTGGACGCGTACTACGAGGCGCAGATGGATCTGATCAGCGTGCATCCGATCTTCAACTTGTACAATTCCGAGTGGCCGATTCACTCGTCTTTGGGATCGCTGCCACCCGCAAAATTCGTGTTCGACGAAGAGCTGCGCCGCGGCATGGCGATCGACTCGATGGTCGCGGCCGGAGTGATCGTGTCGGGAGCCGCGGTCCGCCGCTCGATCCTCTCGCCGGGCGTGTCCATTCACTCGCGCGCGAACGTCGAGGACTCGGTTTTGATGCACGGCGTGGACGTGGGCCGCGGTGCCATCATTCGTCGCGCGATCTTGGACAAGAACATCAGGGTGCCGCCGGGTGCTCGCATCGGGGTCGATCCAGCAGAAGACCGCGCCCGCGGCTTCACCTTCAGCGACAACGGCATCGTCGTCCTGGGCAAAGACGACGTTGTCCGCCTGTGAATTGCGAGAGCATCCCCAAAACATGAAGATCGCGCTTTTGAGCCGCGAGTATCCGCCGGAGGTGTACGGCGGTGCTGGCGTGCACGTGGAATATTTGGCGCGCGCGCTCGCGCCGCTAGTCGACCTGTCCGTGCATTGCTTCGGCGCAGCGCGCGGCGCGCCAGAAGTCGCAGGCAACTATCAGCCTTGGGCCGCGCTGGACGGTGATGCCCCAGAGCTTGCCGCGCTGCGCACGCTATCGGTCGATTTGCTGATGGCCAAGGCCGTGCGTGGCACGGAGCTCGTGCACACGCACACTTGGTACGCCAATTTTGCCGGGCACTTGGCGAAGCTGATGTACGGCGTGCCGCACGTGATGACCTCGCACAGCTTGGAGCCGTTGCGACCGTGGAAGGCGGAGCAGCTGGGCGGCGGCTACGCGCTGTCCAGCTACTGCGAGAAGACCTCGATTGAAGCGGCGGACGCCGTGATCGCGGTCTCCGCGGGCATGCGCAGGGACATCTTGGCGGCCTATCCCGCGGTCGATCCCGCGCGCGTCCACGTCATCTACAACGGTATCGATCCCGCGCAATTCCAGGCGGATCCCAAGACGCACGTGCTCGAGCGTGAAGGCATCGACCCGAGCCGTCCGTACGTGGTGTTCGTGGGCCGGGTCACTCGACAAAAAGGCATCGTGCATTTGCTTTCGGCCGCGCGCTACTTCTCGCCGGAGGTCCAGCTGGTGCTGTGCGCCGGCGAGCCCGACACCAAGGAGATCGGCGCTGAAGTGCGAGCGTTGGTGAGCGAGCTCGAGCGTTCACGCGGACCCGTGCATTGGATCGAGAAGATGATGCCGCGTGTCGAGTTGATCCAAGTGTTGAGCCACGCGCGCGCGTTCGTCTGCCCTTCGATCTACGAGCCGTTCGGGATCGTGAATTTGGAAGCCATGGCCTGCGGCGCGCCGGTGGTCGCTTCGGCGGTGGGCGGCATCCCAGAGGTCGTGGAAGACGGCAAGACCGGCTACTTGGTGCACTTCGAGACCGATGGCACGCCCCTCGGCGCGCCCAAAGACCGTGATGCCTTCGCTCGCGCGTTTGCGGCTCGGGTCAATGAGCTCGTTGCCGATCCGGCGCGCGCCGTCGCCTTCGGAAAAGCCGGACGCGCGCGCGTCGAAGCGCTGTTCAGCTGGTCGGCAATTGCCGAGCAAACGGCGGGCTTGTACCGCAGCTTGCGTCGGCCGGCCACGTAGCGATTTCGTCTCAACGTGCCAATTTGTCCCCGCAAAAAGCGCGATAAAGGCCGCTGACCGAGTGTCGGGCCGAGCGGCGCCCTTCGGCCCGACTCATGCATTACCGGAGGAGTGACTCAGCTTAGGCGTGCTTGGACTCGGCTGCGAGACGGCGCGGCCGGCCTGCACCGGCGAACTCCACGGTGGTTCAGGATCGCGCTTTGGTGCTTGGCGGGGCTCGAGTTCGTCTACTTGGTGGGTGCGAACGCGTTCTTGAACTTGGGCGGCTTACCGCTGGCGTTCTCGTCCACGAATCAGGTCAAGGCCACCATCTCCGGGGGTTGGAGCGTGTTGCCCGGTCGCGTGCACGTGCGAAATCCCCGCTTCATTTTTCAAG
>Ga0134124_10001111_pt1 | contig 21530 bp, 17 predicted proteins | sample KB304_FD_96880 | JGI IMG/M metagenome (GOLD analysis project Ga0134124, IMG submission 96880) | Terrestrial soil microbial communities without Nitrogen fertilizer from Kellogg Biological Station, Michigan, USA - KB3-0-4 | ecosystem: Environmental > Terrestrial > Soil > Unclassified ... | reverse complement strand
GTTGCGCGCCGAGCACGCCAAGCCCGGCGAAAACGGCGAGCTCAAGCCGCTGGCAATGAGCTACGGCCACGTCAGCAATCCCTACCCGCGCGAATACGCGAGCTTCGATCCGGACCTCGAGCGGCTGACGCGTGCCGCGCTCGCCGGCGGGGGCAGTGTCGATCCGGTCCCCGCCCGAGTGTTCGATGCGGCAGGCCAGAAGATCGTCTCCTATCGCCCGCTCTGGAACCGCTTCGTGCTGTGCGCGATCGTCATGTTCTTACTCGACCTCTTGGTGCGTCGCGTGCGGCTCTTCGACCGCAAGTTCTTGCCCAAGCGTCACTGAGCGTCGCGCGTCGCGTTCAGCCCGAGTTCGCGCAAGATCACTGCGCGTTTTGCGCCGTGTCCGCGACTTGATCACCGATGCAAGCGCCCCAAGATCCGTATTGATCACAGGTTTGGACGCCGGTCGAACACCACACGTAGTCGCCTGCGACGCGCTTGATGCGGCCGCAATCGGTGGTTTCGCCGGGCTGGTCGCAGGGGCAACCTTCTTCGTGGTTGGCGCACACTTCGGGACTTGTAGGCGTCGCCATCGGCTTGGCGCCAGTGTCGGCTAGCATCGGCGGATTGGTGTCGTCTGCGGACGAGCAACCAGTACCCAGCACCGTGCAGATGGCCAACGCAGCGACGTAGAAAAACCGATTCATGATGTGACGCTCCGATAGGATGGAACGGGCACACCTCAGTTGCGGTTAACGTGGGCGGCTTTCGCCAGTTCAGTTTTGTGAGAACTCGTCGGACTTGTCGTTCCGAGTATTCCGCTTAGTCGTGTTCTACTACCAAGCTGCCACTCGCCCCGGAATACAGGCGATCACACGCGAAATTCACCGAAGCGCCGCGTCGCGCACCGAGACTGCGAATGTCGTACAGCGGCGTGTTTTCGAGCGACGAACTGCGCCAGCGCGCTTCTTCTTCCGCTGACTCCTCGTTGAAGTAGAAGAGGGTCCGCGCATCGGCCGACACCCCGGTGGGTAGTCGACGCTTGCCGTTGCTGCTGTCGAGCGTGGCGGTCACCAGTCTTTGGGCGCGGCCCCAGCCGCTGGCAGTGCGACTCGACACCACAACGGTGGATGTCTGCTGCAAAGCCGAGTTGAAGAACAGCTGATCGCCTTCGGCAGACAGCGTTGGCGACGCATAGATCCGACCCGTGAAGTCGGAGTCTTGGTTGAGGTCGACGAACGAACTCACGTCTACCGGGCCAGCAAAAACGGTGCTGCGCGAGGCACGGCTCAGCTCACCGAGCTGCTTTTGGTCGGGGTCACTGACCAAAATCAGGTGCTTTCCATCCGGGCTGAGCGCGGCGCCTTGCGCGGCGGTCCAGCCGCTGGGAACGCTGACGGGTGAACCGAGTTCGAAGGCGACGCTGACGCGATCGCGGTGCGCGACGTACAGGACGTCGCCGCGCAGCAGCGCCAGATCCAGCTCGTCCGGGGTCGACGACAAGAGCACGTCCCCTCCGGCGCCCGATAGACCAGGGACTGGTGTCGGGCTCGACCAAGTTGCGTTCAAGTCACAAGCGGGTGGCTCGATCGTCGGCGCACCGCCAGGCTCGTCTCTGCTGCCTCCCGCGTTCGTGCCTCCGTCCGCGCTCTCGCCTGCCGAGCCGGCGGGGTTCTCGGCGCTACCTGAGGCACCGGCCGCCGCTGCCTCGCCTTCGCTCCTTCCGCCTTGGCCACCTGCGCTGACCAAACTCGGAGGACGCTGTTCGTCGGATCCACATTCGGTCGTGCCGGCGAGCAACGCGCAGAGCAAGACCGTTGCGCTCGAACTGCGAGCGAACGGCTTTGGAGCCCGGAGCGAATCGGTGTCGATCATTCGGCGGGGACGCAGCTGTAGCTCTGGCGCCAGTTCTTCAAAATCGGGCTGGCCGTGCGCTCGGTGTTGGGCACGAAGCGAACGGTGATCTTCAGGTACTCCTGGGACTTGAGCATCTGCGCTTGAAGCAGCGGATCGACCGCGTTACCCGTCCACACCGTCACCGGTGCGCCAGTGACCGTGCCGACAGAGACCACTCCGTCGGCAGTGACCGTATTCGGTGCCACCGGCAACACCGAAAACATCATCGGGTCGGCCTGGGTCTCTGCGAAGATCTCCAGCCTGGAGTCGGTCGCGGGAGTGACCGTTTGCCAATCGAAGAAACGCCAGACGACCTTCGTTCCGTCCGGACAGTCCGAATGGTAGATGCGCTCGTAGTTTTGGTAGGCGACGGCCAAGACCGCCGGCGGCGCCTGACATTGCGCTGAAACGCACACCAAACCCCTACAGCAATCGCTCGTCGTGCCACACGAGTTCGACGCGTGCCCGCAGTCGCCCGGGGCAGGTAGAGCGCGGCAATGGCGCGTGGGCGGCTGGCTCAACGGAGTGTCGAGTCGGCAAGCAGCCGTTTTGGGCGAAGCGGCTCCGCCGCAGCAATCTTCGTCGACCTCGCAGCTTGCCGACGTGCTGTTGCCCGTCGGGTGGCAAGCGTCGAGTACCCAAAAGCCACGCTCGTTGATGTAACCAGAGCCAGCGTCCGCGGAGAAGTTCTGATTGGGCAACCAAAATGCCGGGTGGCTTCGATCCGCGGCTCCCGAACTCGCGTCGTCGATCGCGGACACCCAGAGCTGACTCTGGAAATCGGCGGTGTTCTTCATCGGCGTGTAGCTCGAGTCCGGGTAGGTCTCGGGGTGGCTGAAATCCTGCTGAACATCGGGCAAATTCGCGGAATTGCCGTACGGGCGCGTGCTGGTGAACACGACCCAGCGATAGCCGCCGGTCGCAGCGGGTAGCATCGTCGGTTGGTACGACTTGTTTGCGTCCTTGGCTTGTTCACCGCTGTTCAGCTTGGTCAGGGCGATTGGCGTCGGGTTGCTGGCCGTGGTGTCGATCGACCAGAGACGACCCGGGTCCTCATAGTAGTTGGTCGGACCCATGAACCCGTACTGTCTCCACTTGTTGCGACAGCAATAGTCCCCGGGCACGGTCGACTGAAAGATCACGCTGTGCGAGTCGCTCTCGAACGTCGGCCACTTCAGCGCGTCACCGGACGGCCAAGTACTGGTGATCAGTCTTCGGTTCGAGAACTGTTTGCCGCCTTGATCGAAGTCGAACGTGCTGAGCCCCTTGCGCCAGCCGGCACCGCCCGCAGAATCACCGTCGATGAAGACCAGCTTCCGCCCGTCGGGCGAAAACGACGGCACCATCATCGCGTTGCCCGAAAGTCCCCAGTTACCGGGGCTTTCCGGCGTTGCGTCGACCGGCGTCGGGCTGAGCGCAGTCGGGAGCTGCCAGACCCAGTAGCTGGTGCCGTTGCCGTTGTCTCCGCCGTCCGTGACGTAGCCGGTCGTCCGGCTGTAGTTCGAGTTGGGCGTGAACGCACTGCTCGGGATGCTGACGAAGTCCGGGGATCCCGAGCACGGTGTGTGCCACTGCAGCCGCGCGGCGGTGTTCCCCGTGGTGCTGTGCCAGTCGAACTTGAAATCGTGCTTACCGGCGCTGAAGAATGCGGCGCCAGACAATGAGCCGCTGTCCCAGCGGCCCATCACGCGCGTGTCGTCGATCCAGAGGCGCCCACCGTCGACGTTGCCGTTGGTGTTGAACTCGTAGATGCCTGGGCAATCGAAGTCGATCTTCCCCGTCCAACGCGCGCTGTAATTGCCGTCGTCCGCGATCACGGAGTAGTTCGGACGACCCGACAGCAAGTCGAAATCGATGTTGGGGTCGACCCGCTGAAACGCGCGCGCGCTCTTCTGCGACGGCGGAAGGTCATAGTTGAACCCATCCAGATCGTAGTACGTCGCGGTCAACCCGCTAGTCGTCGGCGGCGGGCTGATGGGGTACAGATTCGTGGTGGGAATGATCTCGGTGACTGGTGTCGCCCCATACTTGTATTTGACAATCAGGCGCGCGTCGCCGCTGTCGTCGGTGTGGACGATGTGAACCAGGTACCGGTTGCCCGCGACCCAGGTCTGCGCCGGCGCGCAGCTGTTGTAGCTGGTCGCGCTGTTGATGAGCGTCGAGCCGTCGACCGACAAGGTCACCCCATCGTCGGAATCGACGCACAGCTGCACGTCCCCGTCATACGGGGATTCCACCTGAGCGTCCCAAGTGGAAATCCAACCATCGACGTGAATGCCCGGTGCAGGATTGTGCGATCCCCAATTCGAGGCAATGTCCGGTTCGATTCGAGAAACACTGCCGCCGCTGGCGTTCGTATAGGTGACGTTGGCGCCGTGCGCGGGTTCCGAGGCCGGCAGATAGAGCTGTGATTGTGGGATCAGCGCGCGCGGTGTCGAGGGGCTACTCCAATACACCTTCACGTTCGAGGCGCCAGTCGTGTTGACTTGGTCGAGTTCGAACGGAACCAGCGCGCCTGCGGTCAGCGGAACGTTCGCGCTTAGCGTCGCCGGTCCGTTGCCGGATACGGTCGTGCCGCCGACGCTCAGCATGAAAGAGTCACTGCTCGTGCTCACGACCTCGAACTTGTACGTTTCGCTGAAGTACGCCTGAACTTGGCCGATGCGCTTGACCGAGTAGTCGTTGCCGAGCAAGCCGCCCGGTAAGCCCGTGCCAAAGTCGGCATTGATCTGCGGATCGATGCGCTTCCAGCTCGTTCCTGTGTAGTTGGTGGATGGGTAGTACTGCGCGAGAAGCCCAGTGCCCGAGCCCCCGGAGAGCATCGCGCTGCCGGTGTTCACTTTCCGCGTCGTTGGGTCGATGCCGATCAGGGTCTGATTGGTGTTGCCCCAAAAATTGTTGGCGACGAGCGCGTACTTGCCGTCGGGGGTCAACGGCGCCCACGCGAAGCCACGCCAATCATTCGAGCCACCCGTGTAGTTGGAGCGGGGTGGCTGGCCGACGAAGTCAGCGATGCGGGTGAGCGTGCCGTCGGCATTCACGTTCGAGATGCCGCCGAGAGACGGGCTGAAGGTGATGGGATTCGAGAAATTGTCGTCGTAGTAGCCATACCCGCTGGTCGTCGCGAACACGTTTCCGTTCGCCGACAAGGTGTGGCAAACGGGGCAGTTGTCCGTGGTGGAGAAGGCGGGCCGTGCCGGGTTCTCGGAGCCCGGGTCCGCTACCATCTCGCTCGGATCACCGCCGCGATGGTACTGCGTGTAGTAGATCTTGCCGCGGATGGGCGCGCTGGAGAAGGTGATCGCGCGAGTCAGCGATTCGCGCGGTGACCCGCCAATCAAGCGCTGAAGCGAGATGCTCGCCGTTTGTCCCTTGGCGCTGTCCCCGAAGTAGCCCCAAACCTCCGCTGGAATCGTGGCTTGCGGCGGGTTGCTTTCCGGGATCACCTGGGACCATCGGAACAGCGGCGTGCCAGTCCCCGGATACTGCAGCGAGATCTTCACCGCCGAGGCCGCGCTCCCCTTGTTGTCCCATTGAATCACCGGCGCGCGCAGTCCGAGTGGGTACACCGTCTGATCGTACGGATACAAGATCTGCGCTGAGTCCGACCCTGACGCTGTGCTTTGGAACGCGGTCACGCTGCCCGCGGGAGCCGCGTCGTTCTTGGTGACGTCGAATGCGACATTCACTTGCCCGGTCGCGCTGAGCGTGCCGAGATAAGCCGTCACGGTGATGGGTCCCGCAACGGGCTTGATCAAGCCAACATGGCCGTTGCCGTCAATCGTCGCCAGATCGAGGCGATCCAAGGTCCACGCGGGCTTCGGAGTGCCTGGAAAGCAGTTGGGCGGAGCGACATCGACGTTGAAGTTGGCGACGCCGCTCACCGTCGGCATGTCGCTGCCGACTACGCCGAATGCCGATTGTGGCACGGCTTGCTTCGGGACCTTGCTGCTCGACCACGTAAGCTGAGCAGCCATGCTGCCGGAGATCTGGAAGAACTCGAAGCGAACGGAATGGCTGGTGCCAGCGACCCAGTCGAGGGGATCGGAACAATTCTCCTGAGCGCCGTGAACGGTCCACACATCGCTGATCAGTTCTCCATCGATCCAGACTCGATTGCCGTCATCTGATACGACGCACACGGTGTACGCGCCGGTGCTGGGCGCCGTGATTGTACCAGTCCAGCGAATCGAATAGTTCTCTCTGGGCAGGCCCGGTATACCCGTCTCGCCCGAGACCACGCTGAAAGAGATGTTCGGATCCACGCGAGTAGCCAGTGGGATCCAAGTGCCGGGTATCTCTGGCGCGTCCTCGTCGACTTGATTGAAGTACTCACCGACGACACCCCGCGCCCCGATGCCAGTGATCGTGAGCGATTGCGGGGTTGGCTGGACGACCATCGAGGTGCACGAGCTTTGTCCGCTGGTCTGCTCTTGAGGCACGACCTGGAGCCCGCCATCGTCGGTGAAGGGTCCAGCATCGGGCAGCCCCAAGTGGTCCGGAGTATCGATCACGACGCGGCAGTACGGATCACACGGATTGTCTGGACAGGTCATGCCTTTGCCCAGTCCGAGTGGGCGGCGCCCACCCGCAGGAATGCGCAAAGTGGAGATGCTGTCGCCGATGCACGCGCCCCACTTGCCATCGTCGCAGGTGCGCTTGCCCATCGAGCACGAGACGTAGTCGCCGGAGACGCGCTCGACTTGTCCGCAGTCGACGACGTCGCCCGGCTTGTCGCAATCACAACCTTGGTTCGGGGTCTCGCACGCACCGACCATCGGCAATGGTTTGTCGGGTCCGCCGTCGACCGAACCCAGGCTCGCAGGGCGGTCACTGGGCGACGAGCAGCCAAGCAAGGTCAGGCAAAGCAGGGTGAGAGCCACCCAAAGCGTTTCAAGATGCGACAAGTGTGGGCGCTCCGCGGAACTTCGCGCGCACGTCAGCCTCAGCATGGGCGCGCTCCCTGCGTTTTCCATGCCGCTCTCCTTATAGGTGAAGGCTCCTCTGGTTTTACTCGAAGTCGGCCCACGGGCCGCTGATCCATGTCGGTAAGTGTAAGAAATTGTTGCACTTATGAGCCAATGTTCGCCGAGCCAGGGATCCCTGTCCAGCGCCGATCGGGTGTCTCGATCAAGCGTCGTTCGATGCAACGTTTGCGGCTCATCGCACTGTTTGCAGAGCGTCCGACCGCGACCACGGGCAAACGGAATTACGAACAGTAGTGGTAGAAGGGCTCCGGGTCTTCGCAGGCTTAGGAGGAGTGCTTAGATGTTGGCGAGGCATTGGACCGTTCGATTGCGTGCTGCGCGTTGGTCGTTGAGCGTCATTGCGTTGAGTGCCCCGGTGTTCGCTCAAGCGACGAATCCGAAAGCGCCTGCAGCGGCACCACCGCCTGCAGCGGCACCGCCTGCAGCGGCACCAGCACCTGCTGTGTCACCACCGCCTGCTGCCGCACCAGCACCTGCTGTGGCACCAGCACCTGCCGCGCCAGCTTCAGCGGGGCCCGCAGTTGCACCTGTTGCGATTCCGGCGGCAGAGCCGTCAGCTGAACCTGCGCCGCCCGCACTTGCAGCGCCGCCCGCTGCCACGACCACGCTGCCTGAACTCCCGCCCGCGCACGCGGAACCGCCCGCGCAGGAAGCGGTCGTTGCTGACGAGGGACATTGGTACGACTCGTTCGCGCTGCGCGCGTTCGCTGACTCGTACTTCAGTTTGAATTACAACTCGCCCAAGCCGCAGTCGTCGGGCAACGACGTGGTCCGAGCCTTCGATACTTCCAACGGATTTGCCGTGGCCTGGGCAGGCCTCGATATCTCGCACCCTGCCGAGCCGATCGGCGGCACGATTTCGCTGCGTTTTGGCCCGAGCGCGCAACGTTACAACTCGAGCTGCGTAGGCAAATGCGACGCTGATTACGGCCTACAAAACGTGAAACAGGCGTTCGCTTCGTTTCGCCCGGGCGGCAAGGACAGCCCAATCACCCTAGACTTCGGCAAGTTCGACACCATCTACGGCGCCGAGGTCGCGGAGAGCCAAGACAACATCAACTACACGCGCGGCGTCTTGTACTGGCTCGGACAACCGGCATTTCACACGGGCCTGCGCGCGAATTGGGAAGCCACGAAGAATCTGCGCGCGCGCGCGCTGGTGGTGAACGGCTGGAACAACACCATCGACAACAACACCGGTAAGACCTTTGGCGCGCAGCTCACCGCACATGCGCCGCGCAACGAGGCGCACGACTGGATCTCCGCCTCGCTCGGTTACCTCGGGGGCCCGGAGCGCAACGATACCGTCGACGTGCAGTGCCCGACGGGCACGGTGTTCGATCCCGCCAGCGCCACCGGTTGTTCGGCTGGCACGAGCGGCAGCACCTCGGGTACGCTCGATCGTCCGGGCAACAACAGCTCCGGCTGGCGCCATTTCATCGACCTGCTGATCACTGCCGACCCGCTCGACTCGCTGCACCTGGTCCTGAACGCGGACTACGCGACCGAAAATCAGCGTGACTCGGACTTCGCCACCACGTTTTCCGCTCACGCCTGGTACGGCGGCATGCTCGGGGCGCGCTACCTGGTTTGCGACAAGTTCGCCGTCGCGGGCCGGGGCGAGATCTATCGCGACAAGGACGGCGTCACGACCGGCTCGGTGAACGGCATCCCGATCACCGGCGCGACGATTTACACGGGCACGGTGACGCTCGATCTCATCCCCGGCAAGAACCTGCTGGTCCGGCTCGACAACCGTGTGGATTCATCGAACAAGCAGATGTTTCCCAAGGGTGTTCGCGAGCTCTCCGGCACGATGTTCACGACCACGTTGGGCGTGGTCGTGACGACGAACTGAGCTCGCGCTAGGGTTTGGGCCATGTCGTCCCCGCAGCGCACCCGTGACTTGGAGGACGTGATCGACGCCGTCGTCGACAGCTACGACGGCCCCGAAGAAATCAACAACCTGGAGAGCGCCGCGCTGCCCAACAAGCGGCAGGTCGTCCAGGCGTACAACCACCTGAAGCCCGTGATCTACATGGGCTTCTACAGCCAGCGTTCACTGACCCGAAACAACCTGCGCTACGCGGTGAGCGAACACTTGTACCCCGCGTGCGAGATCTTGGTGGAGCAGATCGGGCGCGCCTTGGCCTACGAAGAGCGCAGCGGCTACGTGAAGACACCCTGGCCTGCTGGCTGGGCGGAAGAGGTCGTGCTCCGCTTGCTGCGTCGCATGCCGGAGCTGCGCCGCATCTTGAACGCCGACGTTTTGGCTGCGTTCGAGGGCGATCCGGCGGCCAAGAGCGTGGAAGAGGTGGTCTTCAGCTATCCGGTGGTGGAGGCCATCACCGCGCACCGCATCGCGCACGTGCTGTACAGCGAGCGAGTGCCGATCGTGCCGCGCATCATCGCCGAGTATGCGCATGGGCTGACCGGCGTAGACATTCACCCGGGCGCGCAAATTGGTGCGGGTTTCTTTTTGGATCACGGTACCGGAGTCGTGATCGGCGAAACATCGATCATCGGGCGCAACGCCAAGATGTATCAAGGCGTGACCTTGGGCGCGCTCAGCACGCGCCGCTCGGACTGCGACGACCCCGCGAAGCAAAAGCGTCACCCCACGATTGAAGACAACGTGACGATCTATGCCGGCGCCACCATTCTCGGCGGCGATACCGTCATCGGCGAAGGTTCGGTGATCGGCGGCAACGTGTGGCTCGTGCGCTCCGTGCCCCCGCATTCCAAGATCTTCGGTAAAGCCAAGGAGTAGAAATATCGTGAAGCACCGCGCCTTGCTCGGGCTGTTGCTCGTTGCCTTACCCGCGGCCTGCAAGAAGGCGCCGGTTGAGCCGCTGCGTGTCGCGGCCGCGGCGGACCTGGCGCACGCGTTCGCAGAGCTCAGTCCGGCCTTCAGCGCGATAGCTTCGCCGCCGGCCGAAGTGAAGCTCACCCTCGGCGCAACCGGCTTGCTCGCGCGTCAGCTCGAACAAGGTGCCCCGTTCGACCTTTTTTTGGCTGCAAACGTCAGCTATGTCGATCAAGTCGTGAAGGCGGGCGCGTGTGACGGCAGCACCGTCGCGAGCTATGCGCGTGGCCGCCTGGTGATTTGGGTCAAGGGTTCGGGCGGTGCCGAGCTCACTCCCGCGTCGCTCGCGGACGCTCGCTTCAAACACATTGCGATCGCCAATCCCGATCACGCGCCCTACGGTAAAGCCGCTCGTGACGCGCTGACCCGCGTGGGCGTCTGGAGCAACGTTTCGGACCGCATGGTGTACGGCGAGAACGTGCAGCAAACCTTCGAGCTCGCGCGCACGGGCAACGCGGACGCGGCCATCGTCGGGCTGTCTTTGGCCATCGGCACCAAAGAGGGCTCGTGGGCCATGGTCGATGAAGCGCTGTATGCGCCCATCGAACAAGCGCTCGTCGTTTGCAATCGCGGTAGCAACGCCGCGGCTGCGCGGCGCATGAAGGCCTTCATCGAGGCACCCGCTGGTCGCGCCATCCTGCGCAAATACGGCTTTTTGCTGCCGGGCGAGACGCTGGCAAAGGTGCCTTGATCGATCTCGAGCCACTGCTGCTTTCGTTCGAGGTGGCAACGCTCGCCACCTGCTTGGCGAGCGTGCTCGGCCTGGGTTGTGCAGCGTTCTTGGCGATGCCGCGGGTTTGGGGGCGGGAGCTGATTGACGCTCTGATCACCGCGCCCATGGTGTTGCCGCCGACCGTGCTCGGCTACTACTTGTTGGTCCTGCTCGGGCGAGAGAGCGCCATCGGGCAGGCGTTCGAAGCGCTCACCGGAACCCCGATCGTGTTCACGCGCGGCGGCGCAGTGATCGCCGCGACGGTCGGCGCGCTGCCCCTGGTCAGCAAAGCGGCCCGCGCCGCGCTGGAGTCGGTAGACGTGCGCTTGGTGGGCGCCGCGCGCACGCTGGGTGCGAGCCCGGCGCGGGCATTTTTCACGATTAGTTTGCCGCTCGCGCGGCGAGGGATTGGGGCCGGCATGATGCTCGGCTTCGCGCGCGCGCTCGGTGATTTCGGCGTGACCTTGATGGTCGCGGGCAACATCCCGGGTCAAACACGCACCGCCTCGCTCGCAATCTACGACGCGGTGTTGTCGGGCCGTGACACGGACGCCACTCGGCTGAGTTTGATCATGACCGCATTGGCCATGGGCGTGCTGATCACTGTCGGCTACCTCACGAAGCAGCGGCGCGATGGTTTCTGAGGCGCTCGGCGACGCGCGGTTGATCGCCGAGCTCGGCTTGCGGCGCGGCGACGCCGAGCGCGGCTTTCGGCTGCAAGTGGCGCTCGATTTCGGGCCCGGACTGAGCGTCTTGTTCGGCCCCTCGGGCGCCGGAAAAACCACGATTTTGTCGCTGCTGGCCGGGCTGTTGCGGCCGGATGCGGGACTCATCACCCTCGCGGGTGAAACGCTGTTCGACGCGCGCGCGGGCCGTGATTGCCCGCCGCAGCGACGGCGCGTGGCGTTGGTCTTTCAGTCGCTGGCACTCTTCCCTCACCTCGACGCGCTGGGCAACGTTGCCTACGGCGTGCCGGGCAAGCTCGGCAAGGTGGAGCGCGCGGAGCGAGCCCATGCTTGGCTCTCGCGCATGCGCGTTGCGGAGCTCGCGGGCCGCTATCCGAGCAGCTTTTCTGGGGGCGAAGCGCAACGGGTTGCCTTGGCGCGCGCGTTGGCCTGTGAGCCGCGCGCGTTGCTCTTGGACGAACCATTTTCGGCGCTGGATCAGGGTCTGGTCAACGAGCTGAGCGCGGAGCTCGTCGACCATGTGACTGCGCTTTCGCTGCCCACGGTGCTGGTCACGCACGATCGCAAACTCGTTCGCGCGATCGGCGGCGAGCTGACCCTGCTGCGCGCGGGGCGAGTCGAGGGCGTGGGACCTGCGAGCGAGCTCCTTGCCGAACTCGCTTGAGTGGCTGGCCCGCTGTTCCCTCGGCGAAAGTCGCGGTAAGTGCCGGGGATGACGGACGCGCAATACGACGCCTGGCTCGTGGACCTCGACGGCACCCTGTACACCCAACGCTGGGTGAAGCTGGCCATGGCCGTGGAGCTCGTCCTGTTCGGTCGCTCGGCGATCAAGACACTGCGCCAGTTTCGACACGAGCATGAGGCCATGCGCGAGGAACAAACCGCAAACCGCGCGCTTTCGCCGATTCATGAAAGTCCATTCGCCGGGCAACTCGCGCGCACGGCAGAAAAGCTCGGCCTGCCCGTCGCGGACGTGGAGCGCGTGGTCCGGCACTGGATGATCGAACGGCCCGGTAAATGGATTGGCCGCTTTCCGCGGCAGTCATTGCTGGTAGATCTGCGCGCGTTCAAGGCTCAGGGCGGTCGCACGGGGCTGGTGAGCGACTACCCCGCGGAGCGCAAAATCGACGCGCTCGGTGCGCGCAGTTTGTTCGACGTCGTGGTCGCCAACGGCGAGAGCAATGGCCCGCGCCGGCTCAAGCCGGATCCGGAAGGGTACCTGCACGCGGCCGAGTTGCTGAAGGTGCAGCCCGCGCGTTGCCTCGTAATCGGTGATCGCGACGATGCGGATGGCGAGGCCGCGCGCGCGGCAAAGATGAGCTTTCGGCTCGTTTAGTGGAAATCTTCGCTCAGGCGGCACAGCCCTGCAGCTTCGGCGTCCAGAGCGTCACGCGGTTTCGACCTCCGCGCTTCGAGGCATACAGCGCTTCGTCCGTCGATTTGAACAACGCTTCCCAACTCTGCCCGGCGAGCGGAAAGAGCGCAGCACCGACCGAGCAGGTGACGTTGATCGTCCCGAGCTCGGTGTGAAAGCTGGTGGCCTCGAGCTCGCTGCGAATGCGCTCACCGAGCAGCATTGCGCCGCGCTCGTCGGTCTCTTCACACACGATCACGAATTCTTCGCCGCCGAAACGGCCCACGGCGTCCGTGTCGCGCTTCACGCGCTTGAGTACGTCCGCAAAGCCCTTGATCACCAGATCGCCCACGTCATGCCCGTAGGTGTCGTTCACGCGCTTGAAGTGGTCGATGTCGCACACCAACAAAGAGAGTGGCTTCTTGAAGCGCAGCGCGCTCTTCAGCTTCTGTTGCGCGACGTCTTGCAAGGCGCGCTTGTTGAACAGGCCGGTCATGCCGTCCATCGTGGCCATCTCTTCCAAACGCTTCAGCATGCGTGCGTTGGCGAGCGACACGGCGACGTGGCTGGCCAGGACCTCGAGCGTGGGGCGCACCGAGTCACCGAACGCGCCGCGGCGGTTCGAGCCGAGCACCAGCGTGCCGAGCGCGCGGTCGTGCACCAACAGCGGCAACACGAGCAGCGACGGCATGGACGGCGGATTCAAGCGGCGCGTGAACACGGTCTGGTGCGAGGGATCGTAGTCCCCGCGGTAGGGCAAAGCGTGGCGATTGGCGACCACCATCGAGACCAGTCCCGAGTTGTGCTTGAAGCGCTGGCCCACGAGCTCACTCGCGCCTTCGCCGCTCACCGCGCAGATTTCATGCTCGTTCGAGTTTTTGTCGAACAAGGTCACGACCGCAAAGTCGAAGGCGGCGAATTCGCGCGCTCCGCTCACGCCGGCCTCGATCACCTGTGCTTCGGTCGTCGCCGAGGCCAGCGCGTTGGCCGCCCGGTACAGCTTGCCTTGCTCGACCTTGGCCCGATCGAGCTGTACGAACACGCGCTCGTTCTCGATCGCCCGCAGCACGAAATGCGCCGCAGAGCGCAGGGTCTCTTCTTCCTCGGCAGAAAACGGCTCTTTGGATTCGCGATCCACGACCAGTAACCCACGGGGGTTACCGTGGTCGAGCAACGGCGTGGCGCACACGGCCCCGATTGCCGGCTTGCGCGTGTAGTATGGCACGTGCGCGCCGGCCTTTGGACCTGCGATCGCCAGCAACGAACCCTTGGCCAAGCTCGCGCCGAAGATGCCGTCGCGTGTGCTGAAGGGCCCGCTGGCAATGCCATCTTCGGTGCTCGAGAGCTCTTGGATGTGCAGCTGATTGCCGCTCGCGTCGAGACCGAGCAGCAGCGCGGTGCGCAAGCCGAGAGTCCGGCAGAGCAAGATCAACGCGAACTCCACCGCTTGGTGGATCTCGTCCACGCCCGAGCGCAACAGGCGCTCCTCGGCGTCCGGGCTCGGCGCCGTGCCGCGCTCGCCTACCGTGGTCGGCGCGCCCAGCAAGCGATACGAGCGGGCCGCGTCCTTCATCTTGCGCAGCTCGGTCTCGATGCGTTGCCGAGAAAGCGCGCGAATGCGCGCGATTTCCGCGCGAAAGATCAGCATGTTCAGGAACGCGAACACCCCCAGCAACGCCGCGTGGGGCAACACGCTCGCGGTATCATGACGGCCCCAGGCAATGAAATTGAGCGCCGCCTCCACCAACACCGCGAAGGCGATCGTGCCGGCGGCGGCGAGCGGTTTGGCGAAGCTCGAACAGATCATCACCAGCGCGTACACGGCCGGGTAGTACGGGCCATCCAAGCCGCCGGGCGCGTGCAAGATTGCGCCGTAGGCCAGCACCAGCAAGTGCGTGAACAGTTCGAGGTCGAGGCGTGTCGTCTCGCTGGCCGAAGACGAGAGCTGCCGCAGCCGCTTCAGTAAGCGATAGCCGAGTGACCCGCCCAGCACCAAGATGGCCGCCACGTTCCACCACATCGGCGGCGGTTCGACCGCCCAGTAGATGAGGTAGCCACTCAGCGCAAAGCTCAGCACCAGGCCAGAGCTTCGAGTGATCACTTGCTGCACCCAAAGGGCCGAGCGCACGAGCGGGTCCATATGCGATTTTCCGTATCAGACCGCCGGCGACACGGCCCACTTTCGCGCGGCTTTTCCGCACTTTCGCCAGAAACCGGGACTGTGGCTAAAGGTCGGATACCGTAGCCCGCGTGCGCGCTGGTCTACGGCTTCAGATCTTGCTGCTCTTGGGCGGGTTGTTCGTGCTCGCCTTCGTGCCGCTGTTCTTGGCCGTCGCCACTTATGCAAGTTACACCTTGCGACAAGTCCGTGAGACGCACGCTCAGGCGCTCGGGCGCGCGGTCGCGGGGCATGTGTCGGAGGCTCGCGCGCATCGCTCGCCGGAACAATTGCTGAGCTTGCTCGGGGCGGAAATTGGATCGCAGGGAGTTGCAGCCTTGGGCGTGTACGGTGCGGACGGCCTGCCGGTCGCCCGCGCTGGAGGGCCACTGCTCGTGGACCTGCTGCCCGCGCAGATCGCACCGGGCAGAGAACGCGTCATCGAATTCGAGAAGCTCAAGGCGCTCGAGGTCATCGTGCCCAGCGCCGACGGAGCGGTGGCGGCGATCTTGCGCACCGACGACAGCGCTGCGCGGGCCGCGCCGCTGGTTCGCTTGCTCGGTTTGTACTCGCTGCTCGTGGGCTTGGTGCTGCTCGTTGCCGCGTACTTTGCGCTCACCCGGCTGATCGTGAGACCGCTCGACCACCTGGCTCGAGCGGCCGAACGCGTGGCCACTGGCGCGCGGCGCTTTTCGGTGCCCGAGGGAGGCGCGCGCGAGCTGACCGAGCTCGGACGCAACTTGCACACCATGACCGAGACCTTGATCCGCGAAGAAGAAGCTTTGCGTGCCAAGATCGATGAAGTGGAGCGCGCAACGGTCAGCCTGAAGCAGGCTCAGGAGCGACTGATTCGCTCGGAACGCTTGGCGTCGGTCGGTCGCTTGGCTGCCGGCTTGGCGCACGAAGTCGGCAATCCGATCGCGGCGCTGCTCGGGCTCGAAGACCTGTTGCTGGAGGGCGGGCTCGACCCGGCGGAGAGCCACGATTTCTTGCAACGCATGCGCAAGGAGACCGAGCGCATCAACCGAATCTTGCGTGATTTGCTGCAATTCGCGCGGCCTGGCGAAGCGCAGCCCGAGGTGGGCGCCGCGCACGGCGACGTCGCTTCGGCCGTGACCGACACCCTGGCGTTGGTCGCGCCGCAGAAGGCCATGCGCGACGTCGAGCTCGACATCTCTATCCCCGATGGGTTACCGAGCGTCGCTCTCGGCGATGAGCAATTGGTCCAACTGGTGCTCAATTTGGTGCTGAACGCCGTGGACGCGCTGGCCGGCGGAGGTCGCGTGCGCGTCGTGGCGCGGGCCAGCGCTCAAGGCGTCGAGCTCAGCGTCGAGGACAATGGTCCCGGTGTTGCACTCGCGGTGCGGGAGCGGCTGTTCGAACCGTTCGTCACCACCAAAGAAGTCGGCAAAGGGACGGGGCTCGGGCTCGCCGTCTGTCGCGGATTGGTGGAGGGGGTCGGCGGCAGCATCGCCTTGGATGTCGGCTTCGCTTCGGGCGCGCGCTTCGTGGTCCAGTTGCCCACATCCAGCAGCTCCTCGCCGAGCGCTGCACCAGAGCCGAAGAAGACCGCGAATTTTCCGTAAATATTGAAGAATTCACGGCGGTTTCGGGCCCGTTCTGCGCAAAAACCGCGCCCGTCGTCGACACACTTCTTGTCCATCGTGTGACAAGGGGCGATAAAATGCTCCAACCCATGCGACTCGGCATCGACTTCGGGACGACGCGAACCGTGATCGCAGCGGTGGACCAAGGCCGCTATCCGATCGCTCAATTCGAAACGCCGCAGGGCTACACGGACTTCGTGCCGGGCTTGGCCGCCAACAGCCACGGCAAGCTCGAGCTCGGTTGGGAGGCCGCTGCGCGTTTCAATCAGAACCCAGATGGCGCGTTGCGTTCGATCAAACGCGCCGTCAGTCGGGTCTCGCCCGACGAAGTCTTCGCCGAGCTGGGCATGGCGCAGACCAGCGCTGTCGAGCTCGTGGCCACCTACCTCAGCCGCATTCGCAGCCTGCTGGTCGAGCAAAGCAACCTCGACATTTCGCCCGACGAGCCACTGGAGGCGATGGTCGCGGTGCCGGCGAACGCCAGCACGCGCCAACGCTACCTCACCATCGAAGCCTTTCGTCGCGCGGGCTTCGAGGTGTTGGGCATGGTGAACGAGCCCACGGCCGCGGCCATCGAGTTTGCGTACCGCAACCTGGGCACGATCGCCAAGCGCAGCCCGAAGCGCTACGTCGTGGTCTACGATCTGGGCGGCGGCACCTTCGACACCTCCGCCGTTTCGCTCGAGCACCGGCGCTTCGAGCTGATCGCCAGCGAAGGCATTGGCGAGCTCGGTGGCGACGACTTCGACCAGTTGATCTTCGAATTTGCGCTGCGCGCCGCCAAGCTCGACCCGCACGCGCTGAGCTATGTCGAGCGCGCGCGCCTGCTCGAGCTGTGCCGGGAGGCCAAAGAGGCGCTCAACTCGTCTTCGCGCAAAATGCTGATCGACCTCGGTCGCATCTTGCCGGGCGCCGAGTCGATCACGCTGGAGCTGGCCGAGCTGTACGACGCGACTCGGCCGCTGATCGACCGCTCGCTGGCCTTGCTCGAACGCGTGTTCGGTAAGTTGGAAGATCGCGGCATCGACCCGAACGACGCGCGGCAACTCGGCGCGGTGTACCTGGTCGGCGGCGCCACCGCGTTCCCGATGGTCGGCAAGATGCTGCGCGAGCGCTACAAACGCAAAGTGCAGCTCGCGCCGCAGCCGCACGCGGCCACCGCGGTCGGTCTGGCGATCGCCGCCGATCCGGACGCCGGCGTGTTCGTGCGTGAAGCCATCACTCGTCACTTTGGCGTTTGGCGTGAAGGAGAGGCGGGTCGCGACAAAGTCTTCGATCCGATCTTGGACAAAGGCACCGTCAGCGAAACGGGTGATTTTTTGATCGAGCGCAGCTATCGCCCCGTCCACGCCGTGGGTCACCTGCGCTATTTGGAGTGCAGCGAGCTCGGTGGGGACGGCCGCCCAGAAGGCGATCTCACTCCTTGGGGTGATATCTATTTCCCGTATGACCCACGTTTCTTGGGTGATCAGGACCTGCGCGGGCGCTCGGCGGAACGCTGTGACGGCCTCTCGGAGCAGATCGTCGAGCAGTACCACTACGGTCGGGACGGCACGGTCACGGTCACGATTCAGAATCAAACGCGCGGCTATCAACGGCGCTTCGTGCTCGGCGCTTCCGGCGAACTTTCAGCCAGTTGATTCACGACCAGCGGCGCGGCACGCCCGAGACACTGTTTGTGAGGCCGGCGCCTCGCTCACATTTGGTCGACGCCCACGGTGGTGAGGCCGCGCTCGCGCAGGGCGCGCAGAATGTCGGGCAAGGCGGCGATCGAGGCCGGCGTGAAATCATCGCGCTCGGCGGCGTCGTGCAAGAGCACGATCGCGCCGTCTCCCAGGCGCTCGATCACGCGCTGGGCCACACGCTTCGGATCGGCGTTGCGTACCCCGTCCAAACTGCGCACGCTCCAGGCAATCACGCGCGCGGCGGCTCGTTCGGCGCCGCGGAACGTGCGGTAGCTCGCGAAGCCGACCGGCGGGCGAAACAAGCTCGGCGACACGCCACACGCCGAGGCGATCGCCTGCCGCGTCCGTTCGACTTGGCGCCGCGCATAGCTCGGCGATCGGAATGAAAATAGACGGTCGTGCTGAAAGCCGTGAATGCCCAGCGTGTGCCCCGCCGCGTGGATCTCGCGCACGACGTCGGGGTGCGCTTCCACCTTGTGACCGAGCACGAAGAAGGTGGCTCGAGCGTCGTGCGCGCGCAGCAGCTCGAGTACCGCCCGTGTCGTCACTGGGTGCGGACCGTCGTCGAACGTCAACGCAACTCGGCGCGCGCCGGGTTTGCCGCGTGCCAGCGCCTCACCGTACATGCCGCACTGCGGCCAAAGCACGCCGTAGGTCGCGTACAAAACCAGCCCAGCCAGGGCCAGAGCGAGCTCGAGCGACGCCGGGCGCGCGTGCGGCCAAGCAAGCCCGCACCACGCCAGCGACGACAGGCTGAAGAGCCAGAGCAGGAGGCGTGCTATCGGCACGTCAGCGCGATCCGAACATAAGATGGCAGTGGCATACGTTCTCTAGTCTACCCCGAGCGTGCCGTTCGTGTAACGTGCGCGCCGCGTGCAGTTCACGACGGTCGCCTACGCTCAGTTCCTCGCCCTGGCCTTCGTCGTGACCTGGCTGTGCGCGCGTATGCGTGTGGCACGGCTCTTGTTCTTGCTCGGGGCGAGCTACTTTTTTTACGCTGAATCCGTCCACGACACGCTACGCGCGCTGGAACCTGCCACGGGCAAGGTGCGTTGGTACATCGAATCCGTCCTGCCGTTTCTGGGGCTGATTTTCGCCTGTTCCAGCGCGGATTTTTTGCTCAGCCACGCCATTGGCCGAGCCGACAATCCGCACCGGCGCAAGGCCTGGCTGGCGGCGACCGTGGTGATGAACCTCGGCGTCTTGGCCTACTTCAAGTACGCCAAATTCGGGGTCGACACGGCGCTTACCGGGCTGGGCGCGCTGGGCGTCCACGTTCCGATGCCCGTGCTGTCGATCGTGCTGCCCGTGGGCATCAGCTTCTTCACCTTCGAGTCGATGAGCTACGTGATCGACGTGTACCGCAAAGAACTCGAGCCGCACTCGAGCTACCTCGAGTACCTGACGTTCGTCGCGTTCTTCCCGCACCTCGTGGCAGGCCCGATCGTGCGGCCGCGCGATCTGTTGCCGCAGCTCGCGCGTTCGCCCGAGTGGCGCGAGGGTGAGGCCAGCTCGGCATTGCTGTTGATCGCGACCGGCTTGTTCAAAAAGTTGGCGATTGCCGACTATTTGGCGCTGAACCTGGTCGACCGCGTGTTCGACGCACCCACGCAATATTCGGCGCTGGAGTGCTACGTGGCCATGCTCGGCTACGCCGTGCAGATCTACTGCGACTTCTCCGGCTACACCGACATCGCGATCGGCTCCGCAGCGCTGCTCGGCGTGCGCTTCCCGCCCAACTTTGCGGCCCCCTATCAAGCGCACGACATCGTCGATTTTTGGCGACGGTGGCACATCTCGCTGTCCACCTGGCTGCGTGATTACCTGTACATTCCTCTGGGCGGCAATCGTCACGGTTCGACGCGCACGTACCTGAATCTGATCGCGACCATGCTGCTCGGCGGTTTGTGGCACGGGCCGAGCTGGACGTTCGTGGTTTGGGGAGGGCTACACGGCCTAGCGCTCGCGTGCAACCGCGCCTGGCGCGAACGCTTCGGCGATTCATTTTCGAAGAAGCCCGTGTGGCGCGTGCTGTCGACCGCCACGACCTTCCACTTCGTGCTCTTCGCCTGGATCTTCTTCCGTGCGCACACCTTCCGTGACGCGCGCGTGATTTTGGGTGAACTCGCGACCTTCACCACCTACCACCCGAACCTCGATCCGCGCGTGCTGTTGGTGTTGGTCTTCGGTTTGGCCATGCACTTCGTGCCGCTCGAGCTCGAACAGCGGCTGCGTGCTCGTTTCGGCACGCTGCCCGGGGTCGTGCAGGGCGTGGCACTGTTCGCGGTGCTGCTCTTGGTGCGCCGAATGGCAAGCGCCGAGGCCGTTCCCTTCGTATACTTCCAATTCTGAAAGCCAACGCGTGAAGATGAGTGAAGCCGAAGACGCCCCGAACTCGCCGCCCGAATCAACCGCATCCGCGACAGAACCTGCCGCCGCGAGCGCGGCCGCGGAAGCGGCAGCATTGAATGCAGAAGGTCGCGAGCGTCCGCGCTTTCTCCTGGAGTTTCCCAACGACCCCGCGCTGCAGCAGTTGGTGAGCGCGTTCGAAGCAGGCAACTACCGAGCGGTGCGTGAAGGTGCGGCAAAGCTTTCCGCGTCGACCGAGGATCCGATCGTCGGCGCGGCCGCTCGCGAGCTCGCGCGGCGCATCGAGCCCGATCCGCTGATGAAGTATCTGTTGTTCGTCGCGCTCGGCTTGTTCGTGTTCGTGGTTTGGTACACCTACCAGGGGCAACCTTGAGACCCGCGCTCGCTGCGCTTTCGCTGTTGAGCGCGACGCTGGGCACGGCTTGCGCGGCCGCCCCGGCAGCTTCGCCGAACGCATCACCGGCACCCGCCGCGAGCGATCTGACGCGCTATTTGCCGCTCGAAAACGACACCGTCTTCTCGTACGCCACCTACATCGAAGAGACGAACGAGCGTGGCCTGGCTGTATTCGAGATCAAGCGCCCGCGACCGGAACTTGCCGAGTTGAGCCTCGCCGGGCAAGTGCGCCGGCGCTACTACTTCGAACCGGGTGGCGTGCGCAGTGCGCTCGGCGGCTATTTGCTGAAACTGCCGCTGCAGCAGAACGCCGAGTGGCGCGGTGACGATGGTAGCGTGAAGGTTACCAACATGAATCTGAGCGTGGACGTCCCCGCGGGCAAGTTCTCCGGCTGCATTCAAACGGTGGAGCAAGCCCAACTCGGCGCTGCCACCCGCAAGACGACCACCGTGTTTTGCCCAGGCGTCGGCATCACGGTGCTCGAAATCAATGCTGAACAAGAAGGCCTGAGCGTCTTGCAACATCTCAGCCTGAAATCCTTCGGTCCGCGCTTCAAAGCCCCGTGATCCAGCATTTCCGAGTGGGCCTCGGTCCGCCCTTCCTACGCTGACCGTTCCGCGTTAGGACCCAAACGTGTTTCGGGTACTCCTGCTGTTGTCGGTGTTCGCGCTCCTGCTCTGGAGTTGCGGTCCCGATCAACCGCGCGCCTGCTCGGGTGATGCTCCCAAGTTCAAAGTCCTGCTCAAGCTGAGCGCGCGACCGCTGCCCCCCGACACGGTGGTGCACGTCACTTATGCCGGCTCGGCCAAGGAGGAATTTCGGCTGTCCG
>Ga0134124_10001110_pt1 | contig 21534 bp, 19 predicted proteins | sample KB304_FD_96880 | JGI IMG/M metagenome (GOLD analysis project Ga0134124, IMG submission 96880) | Terrestrial soil microbial communities without Nitrogen fertilizer from Kellogg Biological Station, Michigan, USA - KB3-0-4 | ecosystem: Environmental > Terrestrial > Soil > Unclassified ... | reverse complement strand
TCGCAGGGATATTTCGAGGGTACAGCGCAGGTGCCTTTGCCCAATATCTTCCCTCCGTTTCTGTCGGACGAGGTTCCCAAACATCACGGCGTAGTGGCCTGCGAAGGCTCGATGTTCAAGAGCAAATTCGCCAACGCGCTTACCACCATGATGATCGGATCTTTGGGCATAGCGGCCGCCCAGAACAAACTCTCCGTCGGATATGGCGGCGAAGCGGGGCACATGGACCCGCTGATCGCAAAAATGTGCGCGCGCTATTGTCAGAATTCACTGGTGATCACCCGCAACGAAGAATCGCGAACTCTTCTGCGAGACCTCGGAGTACCGACCGAGTTGGGGACCGACACGGCGTGGACATTCGATCCTGCCCCGGCAGAATACGGGCAGGCGATGCTGCGGAAAATTGGCTGGGACGGCAGCACGCCGGTGCTGGTGGTGTGTCCCATCAATCCTTTCGAGTGGCCGGTCAAGGCTTCGATCGCCAAGTTCGCGGCGCGCACCCTCACTGGGGCATACAAAGACAGCCACTACCGATCGGTATACTTCCATAATTCCGGCGCAGCAGCCGATCGCGCGCTGGAACACTACCTGACTGCAATCGCCAACGCGGTCGCCGCATTCCGCAAGCAGCGAAAGGTTTTCGTGGTGCTGGCGGCGACCGAGCGACTGGACGCACGCCCCGCCGGACGCATCTCGGAAAAGCTCGGAGGCGTGCCAGTGCTGAGTTCCGAAGATTACAAGATGCACGAGCTGGTCAGCATTCTGCGGGCTTGCCACATGATGGTTTCGTCGCGTTATCACGGCATCGTGACTTCGATGCCGGGACTGGTGCCGTCAGCGGGAATCACCATGGACGAACGCATCCGCAACTTGATGCGCGAGCGTGGACATCAAGACCTGCTGATGAACGTTGACGATCCCGACCTCGAGCCGAGACTGATGGCGGCCCTCGATAAGCTAGCCACGCAAGGAGAAGCCGTCGCGGTAGGAATCGGACAGACCGTAGTAAAGAATTTGAAAGTGATGGCCCGCATGGGAGTGTACTTCGAGGAAGAAGTGCAGCGGCGCTATCCCGAGTTCCCCACTCGCAAAGGAGAATGGAGCTGGGAAGATTACCTCCCGCCGATCAGCAAGGGGTTGAGGCAGCTAGTAGCAGCATTCGGCTAGCTAGCACCACGAAGGGGCAGATGTCCCACCTGCCCAGCCGAGCCGAGCTCGGTAAATTTGGACGAACAAAATCGCGGAGCTCCGCTCCGCCGGGCGGCTGAGGGCGACCCACTCCCTGCGCAAGCACATGAACTTTCTCGAAAACATTTTCGCCCAACTCGACGCCGCCAACGACACTCCCCTGCTCGAGGAGATTCGCGATGACAAGTCAGTCCGAGTCACAGGGCGTGAACTCCTGAATCTGGTGGGACAGGCCCGGGCATTTGTTGCGACGCGCGGTCTAAAAAAAGGCGACCGCTGCGCCCTGCTGGCGCCCAACGGCATCCAGTGGGTCACGCTTGACCTGGCCCTGATGGCGGAAGGGGTGATTGTAGTTCCGGTCTACGCGCGCCAGGCGGCCGCGGAGCTGGTCGCCATGATGAAGGACTGCTCTCCTCGCCTGATCTGCTGCGGCGATTCTGCATTGCGCGCTGGCATTCTGCAAGAGTGGCCTGAGGCGCCTCCACAGTCTCTGTTCGACGAGATATTTTCCCACGCCGGCGCCAGCGTCAACGGGAACCCGAAACTCGCACAGTCCGATCCCGTCACCATCATTTATACGTCCGGTACATCGGGCGAGGCCAAGGGTGTCATCTTGACCGCCGGGAACGTTGGCCACATGCTGGGTTGCACGTCAGGACGCCTGGATCTGTTGATGGAGAGCAAGCGCGGGCAAGACCGCGTGTTCCACTACCTGCCATTCTGTTTTGCCGGCTCCTGGATCATGCTGCTGACATGCCTTCTGCGACGCAGCCTGCTGACGCTGAATACCGACCTGGGCAAATTGGCGGCTGAAATGCGCATCGCCGCTCCCGATTATTTCCTCAATGTTCCGGCCCTGTTGGAACGCATGCGCAAAGCAGTTGACGAGCAACTCTGGAAAACGGGCGGCCTGGCGCGGGTAATTTACAGTCGCGCCAAGGCAGCATGGATGCGCCAGCGGGAAGGGCAAATGCGTCTCTTTGACAAGACCTGGCTAGCCTTGGCGGATACGATGATCTTCCCCACCATCCGAAAGAAGATGATTGGCGACAATCTGAAAGCCCTGATCTGCGGTTCGGCGCCGCTCAATGTGGACACACAAATCTACTTCAACATGTTGGATATTCCCGTATTACAGGTCTACGGTCTTACCGAGACCACCGCCATCTGCACCATGGACGATCCTCGTCACGTCGAACCCGGTCGGGTGGGGCCAGCCATCGACGGCATCGAGATGAAGCTCGGCGAAAGCGGCGAGGTCCTGGTGCGCGGGCCCAACATTTTTCCCGGCTACTGGAACCGCCCGGAGGAAACCACCAAGGTGCTGCGTGACGGATGGTTTCATTCCGGGGACCAGGGAGAAGTTGACGCGGCAGGGAACTGGCGTATTATCGGGCGGATTAAGAATCTGATCATCCTGGGGTCGGGCCACAACATTGCGCCCGAGCCTATCGAGGACGAACTGCTGAAGCATCTGCCCGCCGCGCAGCAGGCAGTTTTGGTGGGCAACGGACGCGGATATCTCTCGGTGATCGTGACCGGGAGCGCCACCCGGGAACAGGCACAGGCAGCCGTGGACGAGGTCAATTCGCACCTGTCGCACTACAAGCAGATACGCGCTCTTCACATTCACGCGGAGCCATTCTCGATCGACAACGGGCTGCTGACGGCGAACGGCAAGCTCAAGCGGGACTTGATCGCAGCGCGCCTGCAGAATGAAATCGAAGAAATGTACGTAGTCACGCAGGCGTCATAAAGTAGCGCCGGCGTCCCGTCGGCTGTCTCCAGGGCCTCTCGCCCTTGGAACGCGCACATCGGTTAATTGATATTGATGAAGATGACTCAATTCAAAGGACAAGCGCTCTCCTGGGAGCTTAAAGACGGCGCTATCGAACTGGCGCTGCATCGCGATCCCTGCAACGAGATCGGGTCCCTCACTCTCGCAGAGTTAGAGAAGTTTGCGTCCGCGCTCGAGCGCATGCAAAGTGACGCCCACGCCCTTATTCTGTACAGCACCTTGAAATCGGGATTCTGCGCCGGAGCTGACTTGCGCGAGCTCTACCACGGCGCTCAGGGGATGGAGAAACCAGCGGCAACCCGTGGCGTCCGGGAATTCCTGGAACGTATTCACAACGTAATGAATACGATCGACGCCGTACCGCTTACCACCATCGCCGCCCTCAACGGCGTGACCTTCGGCGGTGGCTTCGAGCTCGCATTGGTTTGCGACCTGATCATCGCCGACAAAATGGCACGCTTCTGCTTTCCTGAGTTGCGGTTGGGCTTGATTCCCGGATTCGGCGGCATCCCGCGACTGAAGCGAGATTTAGGGAACGGCGTGGTGCGCGACCTACTACTGACCGGCCGCAGCTTCAATGCCACGAAGGCGCAGCAGGTCGGGCTCGTGAGTCAGGTGGTCGGGGAAGGCGAGTCGCTGAAGGCGGCTCGCAGCACAGCAGCTCAACTGGGGAAATTTGACCGCCACACGGCAATCGCGGCAAAGAAGTTCATCAAACCGATTCCTTACGAGGAGTTGCAGCGGGAAATTGATATCTTCTGCGATCTGTTCACTCAACCTGCGGTCGAAGCTGGATTGAAGAAGTTCGTGGAAAGCAAAGACACGCTACCTTACTTGCCCTGACACCTTTCGACTAAAATGAGAATCGAGCAATGACAGACAGCAAAAAAACTCTGGACGAGATCCTCAACCTGGCGGCCGCTCAGTTTAAAGTGCCACGCGAGAAACTGACTCCTGACGATGATTTTTTCAAGACGCTAGGGATTGACAGCCTGCAAGCGCTGGATCTGCTCACCCGGCTCGAGCACCATTTCAACGTCGAGCTGCCCGACTACGAATTGCAAGGGGTCTCCGACTTCAGGACCCTCGCCAACCGCATCCAGGCGCGGCTGTGAATCGCGTCCAGCATCGAGCTTCTGAGAGACATTCGCATACCCGCGAGAAGGGCAAAACCGCGAAGACCAGTTATCAGTTTATGGTTCTCTGTTCTCAGGCTTTTGGAATCTGTGGTGAAATAAAGCATTAATGCTTAACCTCGACCAATACACCTGCCTGGGCGCAGCGCTGCGCGAGGCGCTCGACCGTTGGCCGAATGAGACTTGCCTGATCGAGTCTGATCGCGACAAGGAAAAGACCCGCCTTGCCTATTCTGACTTCAAAGAAATGGCGACACCGCTGGCGCGTGCGTTCGAGGACGCCGAGTTCAGTCCTGGCGACCGAGCCGCGATCATCATGACCAACCAGTCGAAGTGGCTGATTTCCGCCTATGCCATTTTTCACCAGGGTGGCGTGCTGGTGCCGCTCGATTACAAGCTGACCGCGGCCGAGCATCTGCAATTGCTGGCGCATAGCCAAGCAAGATTCCTGGTGATCGAATATTACTTGTGGCGCGCCATCATGCAAGCGCCGGAGTTCAAAAACCACAAAGTGCAAACCGTTCTGGTCACCGAAGCGCCGCCGGCAGCAGATCTGGCGGGCGCGTTTCGCTGGGAAGAGTTTCGCCGCAAGGGCGATCCGGTGTTTGTTCCCCGCCGGCGTCAGGATGTCGCGTGCATCGTCTATTCCTCGGGAACCGGCGGAAGCCCCAAAGGATGCGTGCTCACCCATGAGAACTATCTGGAACAGTGTAAAGCGCTGATCACGCTTTATCCCTTCTGGCCGGGTGTTCGCTATCTGAGTATTCTGCCTACTAACCACGCCATCGATTTCATGGTCGGCTTTATCGGGCCATTCGTTTGCGGCGCGTGCGTCGTGCACTTGCGCACCTTGCGGCCTGAGTATGTGCGCGACGCCTTCGTCCGCTACAAGATCACCTACGTCAGCCTGGTTCCCATGGTGCTCAAGAACCTGGAGCGAGGACTCAAAGCCAAGTTTGAGGCACTGTCCAAGCCCAAGCGCTTCGTTTTGGACCGATCGATTGCGGTGAATAAATTTTTTACTGGATGGCGTCCCGATGTGCGTTTGAGCCGGGTGATGCTGCGCCAGGTGCACAAGGCTTTTGGCGGGGAATTGCGGGCCATGTTTACCGGCGGCGCATTCATGGAGCCGTCAACCCTGCAATTCTTCTACGATCTGGGCGTTCCGGTTGCCAACGGATATGGTTTGACCGAAGCCGGCACTGTTCTCACGCTCAACGATCTGAAACCTTTCCGCGCCGACACCGTGGGCAAGCCGCTACCCGGTGTTGAACTGCGCGTACTGAATCCGGACCCGGAAGGCATCGGAGAAGTGGCGGCGACAGGCAAGACCGTGATGTCGCACTATCTGGACGATCCCGAACTGACGGCGGAAACTATCGTGGATGGCTGGCTGCTGACTGGCGACCTGGGTCGTTTTGACAACAGCGGGCACCTGCAACTCTTCGGCCGCAAGAAGAACATGATCGTCACCGACGGCGGGAAAAATATTTATCCGGAGGACATCGAAACTGCTTTCGACGGTCTTCCGGTCAAGGAGTACTGCGTTTTCGCGGCCAACTACATCTGGCCGGCAAAAAGTCTCGGTCCTGAGACGCTGATTCTTGTTCTCCGGCTGGAACAGGGACAGGAAGGGCAAGTTCAGGAATTCGGCGAGCAACTGAAACAGGAGATGATCGCCCGCAACCGCCGTCTGCCAGATTTCAAGCGCGTGGGCGGATGCCTGGTCTGGGAGAAAGATTTTCCCCGCACCGCCGCCATGAAAATCAAGCGCCTGGTTCTCGCTGAAGAGATTCGCAAAACCCTAAGCCGCGCCGCCGTAGTTGAACTATAAAAACACTATGAGCGACCAACCGTGAAAGACTCCGGAGCCTTTCTTGCAGTGGTTAATCCCGCAGCGGGCGGTGGGCGCGGCCGCAAGCTGGTTGGGCCGGCGCTCGCTCGTTTGCGCGCGGGTGGAATTGACTTCGAAGTGGTCGAAACCAGCACTCCGGGCCAGGCAACCGCGCTGGTTCGCGACGCTCACGCTCAGGGTTATCGGAAATTTATTGCGGTCGGCGGAGACGGAACTTCCTACGAAGTCGTCAACGGGCTCTTTCCTTCGGAGACGGTCGCTCCGGCGACGCTGGCATTTCTTCCCCTCGGAACCGGCAACTCATTCCTGCGTGATTTCAGCGACCGCGGCGTGGAGTTTGCCATCGAGGCGTTGCTTGCCCGGCGTTCAGTTCCCTGCGATGTTCTCCGGCTGACACACCAAACCGGAGTGCTGCACTACATCAATTTGTTGAGCATGGGATTCTCTGCCGACGTAGCCACCTTACGTGCCCGCCGTTTCAGCAGTTGGGGCGAGGTGGGCTACCGCTCCTCGATTTTCATCTGCCTGGCGCGTTTCCGGCGGCGTCCTTTTCCCTTGCGAGTCGACGGAGACGCGGAAGTCGACCGGCGGCCGTGTTTGTTTCTCACTTTCAGCAACAGCAAATTTACCGGCGGCACCATGATGATCGCTCCCAAAGCCGAAGTGAATGACGGGCTCATCGAGTTCGTCCGCTGGGGCCCGATCGGGCGCCTGGGACTGATCCGCAATCTGCCGACGCTCTATGACGGCACGCACATTAACCATCCGCTCGCGGAACGGCGGCCGGCGAAGCGCATTGATTTCGATCTCGATGCGCCGGTGGATGTCATGGTGGATGGCGAAGTGTTTACCTTGCACTGCCAGAGCCTCGACGTGCTGCCTTCGGCGTTGAACGTCGTGGTATAAAAAGATTCCATGTCGAAAGAAGGCAAGAATTGCGGGGGAAAGTCACAGCCAGGATCATCATCGGCGCGCAAGATCGTTACCGCGCTGCTGATCGTCGCCGCCTTTGCAGTAGTGATCTACCTGGGATCGCGGAAGCGTGGCAGCCGCCTCGATGCGTTCGCGAAGTGTCTGGCGGCAAAGCCGACGAAGATGTACGGCGCTTACTGGTGCCCGCATTGCGCCGACCAGAAGGAAATGTTTGAGTCTTCCTTCCAGTACGTTCCATATGTCGAGTGTGGCGTGCCGGGCTCGCGCGATGAGGCTCAGGTCTGCAAAGATGCCGGCATAAAACATTTTCCCACCTGGGAGTTTGTCGGAGGCGAGCGCCAGGAAGGGACTTTGGCTCTCCAGGCCCTGGGCACCAAGACCGGATGCAGCCTGCCATGATGTCAGCCGCGACATCACCCTTTGCCCGGCGCATTTTCCTTGTGATTGCTATGCTGGCTTTGGGCGGCGCACTGGTCTCGTCGGCGTCGCTCTATCATCACTACGGCACGTCGGCCACTTCCTATTGCGACATCGGAGAGAATTTCAATTGTGACCTGGTAAATCGCAGCACCTACTCGACAGTCGCCGGCATTCCGGTGGCGCTGATTGGAGTGGCCGGATATCTGGCTGTCCTGACGCTAGCGACCTTCTACCGCAACCAAGCCCAGGCTCCGGCCATGTTGGCGATCGCTTCTCTGGCGGGGCTGGGGTTCGCGCTCTACCTTACTTACATCGAAGGTTTCGTTTTGGCGGCGTGGTGCATTTTGTGCCTGTCGTCGCTTGTCTTGATTTTCGGCATCGCGGTGCTTTCATCGCTGCTGTGGGTGCGGGGTGTCCGGCAGGCTGACTGATACTCATGGAAGAAACTACTTCGTCCCCAGCATCAGGCAAGGAAGGCTCTCCGGTACTGCCGGGAGAGTTGCGGCTGCATGAATTTAAGAGCCAGATTTTCCGCAACACGCGCCTGCTGCGAGTCTGGTTGCCGGTGGGATACAGCGCACCCGAAAACCAGCGCCGGCATTATCCTGTGTGCTATCTCAACGACGGGCAGAATCTGTTTGATCCAGCGACCGCATACATTGGAGTGGACTGGCAAGCCGATGAAGCTGCGGATCGCCTGATTCGCGAAAACAGAATTCCTCCACTCATCCTGGTGGGTATTGACAACGCCCAGAAGGACCGGGCCCGGGAATATTTGCCCTACCGCTCTTTCAATCCTCCGGTCATGCGGCCGCAGGGCAAACGATATCCGGATTTTCTGTTGAACGAGGTGATGCCGTTTCTCTATCAGCGATATCGCATCGCGCGAGGCCCGGAGAATACAGGATTGGGCGGATCATCTCTGGGCGCGATCATCTCGTTGTTCACGGCTATGGACCGGCCGGGAATTTTCGGCCGTTTGCTGCTGGAGAGCCCTTCTTTATTTGTCTTCAATCGGCAGCTCTTAAAGTCCAGCCGTGCCTTCCGGCAGTGGCCGGACAAGATTTTCATGGCGATGGGAACCAAGGAAGCGGGAAGTGTAGAGAGCGACCGACAGGTCGTGGAAGACGTTCGCGCGCTGGAACGCGTTCTCAGGAGCGCCGGGCTGAGAGAAGACCGATTGCGGGTCAGGATTGACGAAGGCGCGACCCACAATGAAAGAGAATGGGCCAAGCGGTTTCCGGAAGCGCTGACGTTTCTCTTCGGGCCGTCGCCCTGAGCTCAGTAACTGCTCTGCGAAGCGAAGCAGATTCGCAGTCGAAGAGCCTGCCCCGAACGAAATCGAGGAGACCCTTATCCGCATCGCGGACGATAAAACTTAGGGGATTGCTGATCGGTCATCGAAAACACACCCAGGCTCAAGCTGGCTTGCAGATCATAGGAGTTCCTTCGATTCCGCCTTGCATTCGCAAGCGAATGGAAAGACTGCGTTCAAGATGACACGGCCAGGGTTGGTGCTGAAGAAACGCCGCGAGATGAAATCCGCCATGTGATCCACAACAGGGCAGTCATGGCCAGTACCGAGAGCTGCAGGCGAGTCATCCTAGTTAACGGTCCCACCAGGAACAAGGGATAGCACAGATACAGAAGCTGCCGAATTCGAAGTGCGAACAGCTGCTCGTGGTGTGCCACGGCCCAATCACCGAGCAGCAGGAACGCCGGCGCCAGGATTATCAGGTCATACACGGTCAAATGGGGCGACACCAGCACCGTGGCCAACAACAACGCCGAGAAGCGAACTGACAGCGCAGATCTGCTTCTCCAAACGCGAACTGTCAGCACCAGAATCGCCACGGCACTCACCGCGTACAACCCGAGCGCGAGGCGCGGCCACGGGAGAAGGAGGGACCAGAGAAAGCGGAACGAGTGGGTCTGATACAACCTCGGTTCAAGTAGCGGCAAGACCTCTTGAACATGGGTCAGCGCATGGAGGTAGGCACGCATGACCATAGTGCCGTAGTGGATCCAGGCCGCTGCGAGTTGGATGGATGCAGCCACCGCGGCGCCAGCGATCACGTTCCATTCGCGCGCACACACGAAGATAACCGCCGCGGCCAGTCCCAACTGCGGTTTGAAGATGAGCGAGCCTATGGCTAATCCTGCGAGGAGCGTGTGATCCCGTCGCAGGGCGAGATACGCCAGGCTGAAGCACAGCAGCGCAAGGCCCGAAGTCTGTCCCCAAGCCAGCAGATGAAAAAATCCCGGAAAAGCCATTGCCAGAATTAGAACCGTGCCGTGATACTTCTGAAGACCGGGACAGGTCTTCCACACCGCAAAGCAACAGAAAGCGTAAATCAGTATGTTCACGGCCAGCCACGCGGCAAGCGCGTAACCGTAAGGCAAACGGGCGAAGGGTACGAAGAACAGAGAAACCTGCGGCCCGTAGAGCGGGACGTACAAGCTGTTTGGAGCGTTGGCTACAAATTCCCGCGCCAACTCAGCCTGTGCCCGCATGTCGTACAGCAGATCTCCGCGATCGTCAAGCGCGAGGCGTCCCAGCGTGTAGAAGTATAGAAAGTCCGTCCCTTTCACCAGACTGTTACGGTCTAGCAACCCTGGCGTGGACATATCCACGGCATAGACGGTCCAGAGAGATACGGCCAGCAATAGACCATGAACCCGAATTCGTTTGGCGCTGAGCCACGATTTAGCGCTCATGGTTCCAGCCGCGCCGGGGACTCGTCTCCATTCAAGTGCCACACCTTTCGATCGTGAAAATGCCGGAGCAATTCCTCGTCTTCCTGAGGGCTCATGGCGCGCGCCCACACGATCTTGGCGTTGTCGATGTCAGCAGCGTTGTAAACCCATTCCCAATCCACATCATGATGTGGACCATAGCTTACGATCACCAAATGGCGTCCCGGAGCGGCCTCCAACTGGTGGGTAATGGCCAGCCGGTCTAAATTGCCGCGCGGCCATGCGGGCTCGATCTGTGTATGACTTGCTGCCGCGGTAACGCGCAACAGGACCATTGCGCAGGCGATGATGGGGATGGCCCGCACCAGAGCAACTCCCATGCCTCGTCCTTGCCAGCGCCACAGCCGCAAATGACGCATACACTGCAGGAGTAAGAGATAGATCAGGCCTGTGGCGGGGGCTACGTAGTGAGGCAGCGTCCAAGTTTCCACCGCCAAGCCCAGCAGAAAAAACGCGCCCGCGGCCAGGGGAAGACGCATCTTCCGGTCGCGCAGAATCCACGGGAACGCCAGCAGGGGAATTGTAAGCAGAGGTCCGCAATAGAACTTCCACGCACCCACCAGCTTGTCCCATGTGCGGTAGGCAGCGCCGCCGAGAGTGCGGTACCCCTCGAACTGCTCTAGCTCCCAACGATAGAAATCGCGAATCACCGCGTGGTTGTATTTTGGTTCCGGCCTCGGAAACTCCCACAGAAAATATGGCGCCGTCGCATAGGTGCTGCGATTCACCTGATACGTCATGCGGAAAGGACTGCCCGTGACTCGCGAGTAGTAGTAACCCATGCCTGCTCCCGTCACGGCCAGAACGAGAATAATCGGTGCGACCGTGCGGCCGAGGGAGATGGAAATTGCGGGGCGACTCTTGCCCGTCATCCAAATCGCCAAGGCTCCCGCTATGGGGATGCTATATATCAATCCTTCGTACGGCCGGCTGTTGGCCAAAATCGCGAGACCGATGGACAGAACGACGGCGTCCATCGGGCGTGAATATTTCTTCACGCGGGGCAAGGCACCCAGTGCCAGAGCGCCGCCCAGAGCGACGACAGACGCGCTCCAATAGCCATTCATAAAGTAGCTGAGAATTCCGAGGCGCAGCATCGCCAGCATCCCGCCCAGCAGAGCCCATGCCGGAGGCAGCCACCCCTGGAGCATCCAGGTGAGGGCCGAGCACATGAGCGCAGTGACGAGCAACTGGCCGATCCAGGGATGGCCGAGGCGCTCGCCAACGGCTAGAAAAAGGCCCTGCGCGGGAGGGTACATGGACATATAGGTCGGTTGCTGAATGATGTGGAAACTCTCGAAGTGCACCCACATGGGATGGGGAGGATTGGTCACGCGTCCGTGAGCGAAGGTGTCGGCCGCGAGCAGATAGCTGAATTCATCATTCCAGCGCGGCGCGGGAATTCCAAGGATAGGGATCAAGGAAACGCGAATGGAAACCACCAGCAGCCCGACCACGACAACCGACAGCGTCTTTTTCCGTGCCAGCTCTCGAAACCACCTTTCCACATGGCCGAAGCCCGCCGGCCGAGCAGTCGCTCGATCCGGACTCCGTGAGACGAAGAAAATTAGGGCGAAGGCGGACGCGACCAGAATCAGCTCGATGAACTGGAGCAGCGACGGCGCGAGGCGGGCCATTGTCATCAGACGTCGGACCTCGGACGTCAGACCTCGGACTTCAGCCTTTCGCTGACAGACTTGGGCATGTCGCTGACGCCCGGGGTCCGCTTTTTACTTTTCGACCGCTACCTTGTCCGAGGTCAGTTTGTCGAGGATGCCGGATGCAACGTCAATCGTTTCCTGGTCAACGGTCCGATTTTTGGCGATGGCGTCGGCCAGGGGTACGGAAACGATCTTGTTGCCGCGCAGAGCCGCCATGCAGCCAAACTCACCGCGATGGACCATGTCGATCGCCCCCAGACCGTAGCGGGTCGCCAGCATGCGATCGAAGGCGCTGGGAGAGCCACCGCGCTGAACATGTCCCAGGACCACAGTGCGCGTCTCGAAACCTGTGCGCCGCTCGATCTCGCGGGCCAAGATGGCGGCGATTCCGCCAAGCCGGGCGTGACCAAATTCGTCTTTGCCCATGTCCACCACAATCGGCGCTCCGTGCTTGGGATCAACGTCAGTGGAGAATTTCGCGCCCTCGGCGACTACGACAATGCTGAAGTAGCGGCCGCGCGCGTGCCGCAGGCGGATCGTTTCCGCCACCTTGTCAACGTCGAAAGGAATTTCAGGAATAAGGATTACATCCGCGCCGCCGGCGATGCCGCTGTACATTGCGATCCAGCCGGCATCGCGGCCCATGACTTCGACCACCATCACCCGATTGTGGGCCTCAGCTGTGGTGTGGACCCGGTCGATGGCCTCGGTGGCAATATTAACCGCAGTATCGAAACCAAAAGTGAAGTCGGTGCCGGCCAGGTCGTTGTCGATGGTCTTGGGGACGCCCACCACATCAACGCCTTTTTCGTGCAGCCTCTGGGCTACCGAAAGCGTGTCGTCGCCGCCGATGGCGATCAAGGCCTCGACCTTATGCTGCTTCAGGGTAGCGACGCATTTTTCCAGTCCATCAGCTTTCTTGCCGGGGTTGGTGCGCGAAGTGCGGAGAATGGTGCCGCCGCGGGGAAGGATTCCGCCCACACTGGAAAGATCCAGCGGCATCGTTTTGTCCTCCACCAGACCGCGCCAGCCTTCGAGAAAGCCCACAAATTCGTCTTCGTAGTGGAAGCAACCTTTGCGCACCACGGCGCGTATCACTGCGTTCAACCCTGGGCAGTCGCCTCCGCCGGTGAGTATGCCAACCTTCATCGCCTGCACCTCAATACGCGTAGAAACCGTTAACCGGATCCCTGCGGCCGAGCCAAACCCGCTGTTACCGCTGCATATGCTTCTGCTGTAATGGCTTGCCGTGGAAGTTCAAGATTACCATTAAATAGTCCACTATGGTTCAGTCCGGAGGTGGGCACGAGCGGGACGCTCGCGCCTACATTGACCTGGAGCCTGTCTTGCCGATTGCGCCTTGAGCACGGATTCGCCACAATATGTCCTGCAAATTAGAAGAACCTCATGCCGAAAACCTTGTGCATTCTAGTCTGGATTGCAGTCGCCTTGCTGGGCGCCCTGGCCCTAGCGACGGTCGCTTTGCATCGCGGAGAGCAAATCAATGCCATGTGGCTGGTGGTGGCAGCCGCTTGCTCCTACGCTCTGGGCTACCGCTTCTACAGCAAATTCATTGCGGCCAAGCTTCTGACCCTGGACGCCCTGCGGGCCACTCCCGCCGAACGCCTGGAAAACGGCCGCGACTTTGTTCCCACCAATAAGTGGGTGGTGTTCGGACACCATTTTGCCGCCATCGCCGGTCCCGGACCTCTGGTCGGCCCTGTGCTGGCGGCGCAATTTGGATATCTACCGGGAACTTTGTGGATATTGGCGGGTGCCGTCTTCGGCGGCTGCGTGCAGGATTTCGTAATTCTGCTGTTCTCGGTGCGGCGCGATGGCAAATCGCTCACCGAAATGGCGCGCGACGAAATTGGACGCCTCGGCGGACTGGTAGCCTACGTCGCCGTGATCAGCATCATCGTAATCCTGCTCGCGGTCTGCGCCCTGGTGGTCGTGAATGCGCTCAAGGCCAGCCCATGGGGCACGTTTACTATCGCGATGACGATTCCCATCGCGCTTCTGATGGGCGTGTACTTACGCACCATGCGGCCCGGCAAGGTGCTGGAGACATCGGCGCTCGGCTTTGCCCTGGTGATGCTCGCGATCTGGGGCGGTCAGTGGATCTCACAAACCGAGTCGGTAGCGCGCTGGTTCACATTCTCGGGCCCCGCGCTGGCGATTCTGATCATCATCTACGGATTCGCGGCGTCGGCGCTTCCGGTCTGGCTGCTGCTGGCGCCGCGAGACTACCTGAGCACGTTTGTGAAGCTGGGAACCATTACATTGCTGGCGCTCGGAATTGTCGCGCTCCGCCCCACCTTGCACATGCCGCCGCTTACTCGCTTCATCGACGGCTCCGGCCCGGTTTTCGCGGGAAATGTATTTCCTTTTGCGTTCATCACCATTGCATGCGGCGCCATCAGCGGCTTTCACGCTCTGATCTCGAGCGGCACGACTCCCAAGCTGATCCGGCGCGAGACCGAAGCCCGCATGGTGGGGTATGGCGCCATGCTGGCCGAATCTATGGTTGCCATTATGGCCATGATCGCCGCCTGCGTGCTGCAGCCGGGAATCTACTTCGCGATCAACAGTCCGGCGGGAATTGTTGGCCAGGCGCCGGAAGCCGCCGCTGCTACCATCAGCAACTGGGGATTCCCTATTACTGCCGCCGAGATGTATACGCTGGCACAGTCGGTAGGCGAGCAGACGCTCTACAACCGCACCGGCGGAGCGCCCGCCTTTGCGGTCGGAATGGCCCACATCTTCTCCAACAGTTTGGGGGGACAGGCCCTGATGGCGATCTGGTACCACTTCGCCATCATGTTTGAAGCCCTGTTCATTCTCACCGTGCTCGATGCCGGAACTCGTGTGGGCCGCTTCATGGTGCAGGACGCCCTCGGACACATATGGAAGCCGATGGGCCGCACCAGTTGGTATCCTTCCATTCTCGCCACCAGCGCGCTGATCGTAGCCGGTTGGGGATATTTTCTGTGGCAGGGGGTTAAAGATCCGTTAGGCGGGATTAACTCCTTGTGGCCGCTGTTCGGCATCGCCAACCAGTTGCTGGCCACTGTCGCCCTGTGCGTGGCTACCACCATCGTTATCAAGATGGGGAAGGTGCGCTACACCACGGTCACGCTGGGCCCGCTGCTGTGGCTGGTTGCCGTAACCTACACGGCCTCGTGGCACAAGGTTTTTGATCCCAATCCGCGAATCGGTTTTCTGTCGCACGCGATGCAGGTGGCTGCCGGTCCCGCCGCAAATGTGCGACTGATCTTCAACGATCGCCTTGATGCCGTGGTGACCGGGGCCTTGATCGTGATGGTCACGCTGATCCTGATTGAGTCGGCGGTGGAATGGGTGCGAGTGCTTTCTGGCAAAAAGCAAGCCAGGGTCAAAGAATCGCCGTTCGTGGCTACGCGTTTCGCGGAGGAGCAAGGATGAAATCGTTCCGGTTGCTGGCCGAAGAGCTCAAGTCGTGCGGTCAGGTTTTCGTTGCCACCTTGCGCGAGATTTTTGACGAGTCGGCTTATGCGCGGTTCCTGAGTGAGAGGCAATTGGCATCGTCCAGGGCGGCGTACGCCTCTTTTCGGCGGGAATATGAAGTCACAAAGGCCCGTCGCCCCAGGTGCTGTTGAGTTGGTAATGGAGGACGGGCATACCGCCCGTCTCATCCGGCCCCTGCAAACACGGGCGGGACGCCCGTCCTCTCATTACGCTTTCATTACGAACGTCGAATGCCAACAGGCTTCCTTGAAAATTGAGATAAACTCTTCCCCATGCGCGTGCTGGGCGTTGATTGCGGCACCGAGTACACTGGTTTCGGAGTGGTCGAACTAGGCCACGACGACACGTTGGTTAGCCTGACTTGCGGAGCCATCAGGCTTTCACCGCGGGAGTCCTTACCCCGGCGGTTGGCGACTATCTTTAACCGCCTTGGCACCATCATCGAAGAACACAGGCCCGACAACGTCGCCATCGAAGACGTGTTTTACGCGCTGAATGTAAAGTCAGCGCTAAAGCTGGGGCAGGTGCGCGGGGTGGCCATGCTGGCGGCATCTTCGGCTGGACTCGAAGTGTTTGAGTATTCGCCTCTGTCCATCAAGTCTGCCGTGGTGGGCTACGGCCGGGCGGAGAAGCCGCAAGTGCAATGCATGGTGGCCCGTCTGCTCAACCTCAGCGAAGTGCCTGAACCGGCCGATGCCGCGGATGCTTTGGCCATTGCCATCTGCCATCTTCACACTTCCTCTACGCTGGTTCGTCAGCGCGCCGTAAGCGGATGACCATCCCCCCGTTTTTTTGGCATAATCTTTTCTTCATGGGTACGACCAAAAATATGGGTACGGGAGTCCGAGCTCGTGCTGCCGCGCCACGGACGGTGCCGCACGAGCGTGGACGCGCGCGTCTACATTGGATCTTCTGTCTTCTCTTGCTGTGTCTTACCCCCGTGGCGCAAGCCCAACAGCGGGCAGTCGTAACCTTCGCTCTGGATTTCCCCGGCTCCGAGCCCTCACACTACGCAATTTCGGTGTCCTCCGACGGCCACGCCAGCTACGATTCCGACGGCAAGCTGAGTCCCGATTCCGACGGCGATCCCTTCCACCTGGACTTTTCCATGTCCACCGAGACCAGCCGGCGGATCTTCGATCTGGCCGCGCGCGCGAACTACTTCCAGGGAGAAGTAGACTCCCACAAGAAGAATCTGGCCTCCACGGGCGTAAAGACGCTGACGTACAAGGATTCCGCGCGCAGCACCACCGCTACCTACAACTACTCCCCGGTGGCCTCGGTGCAGCAGATTACTCAGATGTTCCAGAGTCTTTCAACCACTCTGGAATTTGGGCGTCGCCTGGAGTATTTCCATCGCTACCAGAAGCTGGCCCTAGACGAGGAACTGAAGCGCATGGACGATGCGGACAGCCGGAGTGATCTGGAGGAGATGGCCGCGGTTGTGCCGATTCTGCAACGCATCGTGACTGACACATCCGTGATCAACCCCGTCCGAGCCCGCGCCCAGCGGATGATTGAGCGGGCTGGGTCGCCAAAGCGATGATTCGGCTGGGATCGCGATTTCTCGTCCCTATTGTCATTTGTTGACAACCAAGATGCCGGAAAAGTGTTCTAATCACATAACGGGGTCGTCTCGGGAGGTCCCACATGTTCATTCGCAGATTAGCCGCTCTCTCCACTCTGGTAGTTCTGTCGTATTCACTGGCCGTTCCCGCCTTGGCCGACTCTCAAGCTCGCATCGTGCGGCTCAGCCAGGTGGAGGGGGATGTCCAGATTGACCGCAACCTGGGACAGGGCTACGAAAAAGCCTTCATCAACCTGCCGGTTACCCAGGGCGCCAAATTGCGTACCGGACAAGGCGCGCGGGCGGAAATTGAGTTCGAAGACGGCAGCAGTCTGCGTCTTACTCCGGGCTCAGTCCTGGAGTTCCCCGAGCTGGCGCTACGCGACTCCGGCGCCCGAACGTCAAGCGTGGTACTTCAGCAGGGAACTGCATATCTGAATTTCAAAGGCGACAAAGGGGAAGAGTTTGTTCTCGGTTTTGGACTGCAAAGTTTGACCCTCAAGAAGCCTTCGCACTTGCGCCTCGGGCTCAGGGATTCAAGCGCCACGGTGGCTGTGTTCAATGGTGCGGTTGAAGTCAACACCGCCACTGGTAAGGTGGACGTCGAAAAGAAACACAGCGCAACCTTCGACCTGGCGGGATCAGCTCCATACATCCTCGCCAATAATCTCGATCCGGACCCCTACGACGATTGGGACAAGCAGCAGGATAAGTATCACCAGCAGTACCGTGCCAACAGCTATTCGCCCTACGGTTACGGGGCCAGCGACCTGAACTATTACGGAAGCTTCTACAACATTCCCGGCTACGGGATGATGTGGCAGCCCTATCTGGTCGGCGCTGGCTGGGACCCATTCATGAATGGAGCCTGGATGTGGTATCCCGGGGCGGGATATGCCTGGGTCTCAAGCTATCCCTGGGGGTGGACGCCCTATCGCTATGGCTCCTGGACGTACGTTAATTCCTATGGATGGTTTTGGCAGCCGGGGAGGACTTGGACGGGATGGAACACTGTGCCCCGCATCGTGAACCCTCCGCAGAACTTTAATGCGCCCAGAATGCCTACCGCGCCGGGACAAACCTTGATGGTCAATCGTGGTGCGCCTGTCGGCGCGACCGGTGTGATTCAGGGCAGATCCGCAATACGCAGCGATTCCGCCGGTCTGGGAGTGGCGCGAGGCAGTGTCCGCAATTTGGGCAGGATCTCGGAGCAGATGGAGCGGCCAGGATCCGCGTCCGCATCCGGACCCAGGAGTGGGACGATGCGTACCCCGTCTGCTGCGTCCGCGGCCCGATTGCCAGCGGGGGGCTCTTCCAGGGTCTCTGCCCCCGCGTCCAGCACGGCTGGTCCGCGAATGAGTACCGGGTCAGGGTCTTCGTCCTCGAGTTCGCGCGGGCCTTCCCATAAATAGTGGACTTGGCATACTGCGGAGGTCAGCCCTAGTTTGTTTTTCCCACTTCTCTTTGGTTTCCCGCTCAAGGAGGTTGGGAATGGCTAATGCGAGGAATTGGGTTCGGCTCGGCCTGATTGCCGCCGCACTGGCCATTTTCAGCCCACAAAGCTCGGCCCAGACCGTTTCCTGTTCTTCTGACGATGGCCATCGCCACTACTGTCCCGCGGATACGCGGGGCGGAGTGCGGCTATTGAAGAAACGTAGCGACGCGGCTTGCAATCAGGGCTACAGCTGGGGCTTTGACCGCGGAGGCGTCTGGGTGGATCGCGGATGCCGGGCGGACTTTGCCATCGATTCCTACCAATACCGTGGCCCGGCCCCGGGCAGCGTCGGAACCATCTCGTGCTCGTCCGACGACGGGCGTCGGCGTTATTGCAGCGTTGAATCGGGTGGCCGCGTCCGCTTACAGCAACAGCGCAGTGACTCGCCCTGCCGGGAAGGCTACAGCTGGGGCTCTGACGGCAAGGTCATCTGGGTAGATCATGGTTGCCGGGCTGACTTCGCTGTCGAAGGAGGTCGAGCAGGCGTAGAAAAAGAACCCGATCCAGACCTCCCGTGGGGCCGCAACTCCTATGCGGGAGGACAAAGCCAAGTGGTGTCGTGCTCGTCGGATGACATGCACCGGCACTACTGTCCTGCCGACACCCGGGGCGGCGTGCAATTGTTAAAGCAGCGCAGCGAATCGGCCTGCCGTCAGGGCCGCAGCTGGGGCTTCGACCGCAGCGGCATTTGGGTGGATCATGGCTGCCGAGCCGATTTCCAGGTCTTTCGATGAGCCGCGCAGCGGAAATAGGGACGTTTTAATCCTCTACAGGCCACGTGCAGACAGCCGCCTCGGCGTGGTTTGTGCCAATTACCAGAGAAGCTATGACACTTCCAATTACCACAGTCACTTGAGGCTGCGGTAACCGGCACGTAGGCTATAGAAACACCCAAACAACACTTGGAGGTTTCATGGCTACACCGGGCCGGGCGCCCCTTCCCAACGCCGCTCCTGTTCCACCTACGCCAGCCCTGTTATTGGCCATGCTGCAGGTTTCGAGCCACGTCAGCGATCTTATTTTCTCTCCCGGAAGCCATCCTCACGTTGAGGTAAGTGGCCAGTTGGTCCCGGTCAAGATGGCAGGCGTGCCGGTGCTGAGCCCGGCAGACACGCACCGCATCGCGCATGAACTGATTGGAGACAACAAGCAGGCTTCTACGAGCCTGCAGAACCTAGGATCTTGCGACATTTCCTACAGCCTGCCGGGCACAGCGCGCTTTCGGGTGAACATCTTCGTTCAGCGGGGCACCCACGCGATCGTGATGCGCGTGATCCCTAAGAGCATTCCCAGTTTTGACGAACTGAAACTGCCACAGGAACTTGCACGCATTGCCGATATCAAGAACGGCGTCGTACTGGTCACCGGCCCGACGGGCTCGGGAAAGTCGTCCACTCTGGCGGCAATTCTCGACCGGATTAACGAGACCAAGGCGTACCACATCCTCACGATTGAAGATCCCGTGGAATTCATGCACCGCCACAAGAAGGCGATTGTTCACCAGAGGGAGTTGCACAGCGACACCCCCAGCTTTGCCCTGGCATTGCGAGCGGCCTTGCGGCAAGCGCCCAAGGTGATTCTGGTCGGCGAAATGCGCGACAAGGAGACGATTGAAATCTCGCTGGAAGCGGCGGAGACCGGCCACCTCGTGCTCTCCACTCTGCACACGACTGATGCCTCGAAGACCGTGGAACGAATCATCGGAGTATTTCCCCTGGCCGAACAGCAGACCATTCGCAACCGCTTCGCAAAAAGTTTCCGCTACATAGTTTCGCAACGACTTCTCCCGAAAAAAGAGGGACCCGGACGCGTGGCCGCGATAGAAATCCTCAAATCGACGCTGCGCACGCGCGAGTATGTGGACAAGGGCGAGGTCGAAGGAAAAAGCCTGCTGGACGCCATGCGCGACGGCGATACCGAGGGCATGCAGCATTTTGATGGCGAAATCGAAAAATTGATCCGCGCCGGCATGATTGACTACGACACTGCCATGGCCTACGCCACCAACCCGGGCAACCTGCGGCTGCAGCTCTCCGACCTTCTCGGAGAGGCACCGCCGGTGCAACAGGTAAAGGCCCCGGCAAAAGGCAAACAGGAAACGGAAATCGAGCTTGAATAGGATCGATCGTGACAGATTCGGAGAGATTGCGCGGAAACTCCTCATCTTCAAGAGAAGCCGCACAGCGGCGCAAAGAATGTTCTCGGTCGTTCGGTAGGTTCTTGAGCGGGGTTATGCGTTAACGGCTGTTTCGCCCCTTAGGGGCTGGCTTGATCTCGGCTTGACACCCAGGGCTTGCGCCCTAGGCTGCATTCTTTGCGCCGCTCTGCGCCTTCTCTTGATGATGATGAGGAGCTAACTACAATGCTTCGCTCTTGCCCTAGCGCACGAGAATGCCCGCGTATCCCACTACGTGTTCGCGGTCGCCTGAAACATCTCCTGAAGTTGCATACCTGACCAGCTCCGTGCCGGTGGCGCCGAGTCGCCTGGCGGCGGTGAGCATCACGACGGTTGGCCCGAATCCGCACATGCTGATGTTTTCGTTCATCACCACGTCGTACAGGCCGTGCGCATCCATGACCAGAATCCTTTCGATGGCTTTGTAGTCTTTCACCCGCGTAATCGTGTCGTTCTCGTAGTGGTTCATGTCGCTGGAGGCGATCAGCAGCACCGGTTCGGCCAGCGCCTTCACTGAGTCGGCTATCACGATGCCCAAGGCCTGAAGTACCTCGAAGCGGGAGGTGCCCAGAGCGATAGGGACGAACGTGCAGTCCGGATTCTTCGCTTGCAGAAACGGCAATTGCACTTCGGCACCATGCTCGGCACGATGCGCTTCCTCATCTTCTCCCAGGAGGGGGAAACGTTGCTTTAGATCGGCTCCGAGCGCCGCGTCGATGGATACCTGGCCCAGCGGCGTTTCCCAGGCCCCCGTGCTCATGATGGCCAGTGGATGTCCCATGCCGGTGTGATTTGGGCACATCAGAATGCAACGCCGGGGCAGAGCGAGCCGGGCATAGGCTGCGCCCGCGACATGTCCGGAGTAGATGTATCCGGCGTGGGGCACGACGCAGCCGAGCGCCGAAACCGTTTCTAACGGCGGTGACAGATAGGATTGCACCTCGGTCCGCAAGTCGTGCGGATCGCGCGGATAAAAACGGCCAGCTACAGCGGGATGGCGAGTTGGCGAAGCCACTGCTATGTTCTCCCCCTGTGTCATCC